>Ga0209061_1001527_pt1 | contig 37612 bp, 39 predicted proteins | sample Coa_R1_10_FD_187157 | JGI IMG/M metagenome (GOLD analysis project Ga0209061, IMG submission 187157) | Surface soil microbial communities from Centralia Pennsylvania, which are recovering from an underground coalmine fire - Coalmine... | ecosystem: Environmental > Terrestrial > Soil >... | reverse complement strand
CAGTGTGTTTGCGATGTGCTAGACTATCGCAAGTACATGCTCTTCTACGGTATGAACGATGCAACCGATGGAACCAGTCGAATCACAGCTACCGAAATACCATCAGCTTATGTGGCCAACTCTCGAGGCTATCAGGGGGCTGGGCGGCGAAGCGGAACGGCGTCGCATTATCGAAAAGGTCATCGAGCGCGGTGGTTTTACGCCTCAGCAGATCACGAGAACGTATCCAAACAAAGATAAATCGATTCTGAAGCATAGGATTGAGTGGGCATTGTCTTATCTCAAACAGATCGGTTTGTTGGTTCAACCTGCCAAGTCGATCTACCGTCTTACAGAAGAGGGACGTGTGGTCAATGAACGAGAGGTCTTTGGGCTTTGGAAAGAGCTTTCTAGAAAGCGTCCTCATAGTCCCTCTCGTTCTTCAAAGCATGAACCGAACAAAGTTATCTTTGATAAGATATTTCAAATTTTTGAACGAGAACCTCTCTCTCCACGTAATGGTTTAGAGGAAAGCAACCCAAAGCCTGATGCATGGCGTGAGGAGCTGCTGGGCATCCTGCACACACTTTCGCCAGCGGCGTTCGAGCGCCTGTGCAAGCAGGTGCTGGAGAGTGCCGGCTTTATTCGTGTCGAGGTGACGGGCAGAAGCGGCGACGGCGGCATCGATGGCATTGGCGTGCTGCGGCTTGGCCTCATCAGCTTTCCGGTCCTCTTCCAGAGCAAACGTTACAGTGGACAGGTCAGCTCAGCCGAGATCCGCAACTTTCGTGGTGCGATGCAAGGGCGGACGGATAAGGGTATCTTTATTACCACGGGTTTGTTCTCGAAAGATGCGCAGAGAGAAGCGACCCGTGATGGCGTGCCCCCGATCGATCTCATCGATGGCGAGCGGCTCTGCGATCTGCTCAAGGAACACAAGCTCGGCGTTCGCACGCGTCTTGTGGAGCAGATCGATATCGACCCCGCGTTTTTCGACAATCTGTAGCGATCCTCGCGCCGTTGATCCCGGCGGCCGCGCCCTGCTACCCTGAAAGACACGCGGGCGGCTAGCTCAGCCGGTTAGAGCGCTGCGTTGACATCGCAGAGGTCAGTGGTTCGAGTCCACTGTCGCCCACCGCAAACGCATAGACGCTAACGGCAACGACCGGGACACGCCGCGCCTTCCCGCCCGCACAGAGACGAGGGCCATCGGCTGCAAGCTCTCGCGAAAGCGGCGGCGCTGGTACCACCCGCGAGCCGAACGGCGATCCCCCCGGGGCGAAGCCGTTCCGTCCTGGCCTCGTTATCGGCCACGTCGAGGTCGCGCGCCTGTTTGCCGGCGCGCGGCGAAGTCGGGTGGAACCACGTGCTCGGCCCCACGTCCCGCACAGGCGTGGGGCCGTTTCTTTATGGAGCGGCACGTTCCCGGTGCGCTGCCGCAAAGGGGTGACACGATGTCTGCAGAAGGCGCGATCAAAGGCATGGATGAACGGCTCTACAGGATGCGCCATTCGGCGGCGCATATGCTCGCCAAGGCGATGCTCGATCTCTTCCCCGACGCCAAGATCGGCATCGGCCCGCCGGTCGAAAACGGCTTCTACTACGATTTCGACCTGCCGCGCCCGCTTACGCCCGATGACCTCGCCGTGCTCGAAGAGAACATGCGCGAACAGGTCAAGCAGAACTGGCCGTTCGTGCAATCGACGATCACCAAAGAAGAAGCGCGGGAGCTGTTCAAGAACCAGCCGTACAAGCTGGAGCTGATCGAGGGCATTCCCGACGAGCGCGTCGGTCTGTACAGGCACGGGCCGTTCGTCGATCTGTGCGGTGGGCCGCATGTCGAAAGCACGGGCAAGGTGGGACCGTTCAAGCTGATGCACGTCGCCGGTGCCTACTGGCGTGGCGATGCGAGCCGGCCGCAGCTCCAGCGCGTCTACGGCGTGCTCTTTCCCACGCAGGAGGAGCTCGACCGCTACCTGGAGATGCTCGAAGAGGCGAAGAAGCGCGATCATCGCCGCCTCGGCAAAGAGCTGGGGCTGTTCATCTTCAGCGACGATATCGGCCCCGGCATTCCTCTCTTTCTCCCGAACGGCGAGATCGTGCGCCATACGATGGAAAGCTTCGTGCGCGAGGTGCAGACGCGCTACGGCTTCGAGCACGTCTGGACGGCCCACGTCGCCAAGGCCGAGCTCTACAAGAAGTCTGGCCATTGGGACCATTATCGCGATGCGATGTGGCCGCCGATGGACGACGACGGCGATATCTACGTGCTCAAGCCGATGAACTGCCCCTCGCACATGACGCTGTACAAGGCGAACCTGCATTCGTACCGCGAACTGCCGCTGCGCTACGCCGAGTTCGCCACGCTCTACCGCAACGAAAAGTCGGGCGAGTTGTCCGGCCTGACGCGGGTGCGCGCGCTGACGCAGGATGACTGCCATATCTTCTGCCGCCCCGATCAGATCCAGGAAGAGTTTGCGCGCTGCCTCGCCGTGATCCGCGAGGTGATGGACGCTTACGGTTTCAACGAGTATCACGTGCGCCTATCGCTGCGCGACCGCAGCGATCCGAAGTTCATCCAGGATGAGGAGCGCTGGAACGCCGCGGAGGACGCCCTGCGCGCGGCGCTCGACGCGCAGGGGGTTGAGTATACGCCCGTCGAAGGCGAAGCAGCGTTCTACGGACCAAAGGCCGACTTCATGGCGAAGGATGCGCTCGGCCGCGAGTGGCAGCTATCGACGATCCAGGTCGATTTCATCCAGCCGGCGCGCTTCCAGCTCGAATACATCGGCGAAGACGGCCAGCCGCACACGCCCGTCATGCTGCACCGCGCCGTGACCGGCTCGACAGAGCGCTTCCTCGGCGTGCTGATCGAGCACTACGCCGGTGCTTTCCCGCTCTGGCTGGCGCCGGTGCAGGCGGTCGTTATCCCCATCGCCGATCGTCACAGCGAGTACGCGAGCGAGGTCGCGGAACAGTTGCGCGCCGCGGGTATCCGTGCTCAGGCCGATACGCGTTCCGATCGCATGCAACACAAGATCCGCCAGTGGCAGGGGCAGAAAGTGCCGTATATGCTCGTGGTGGGCGATCGCGAGGTCGAAACGGGGGCGGCGGCGCTGCGCACCCGTTCCGGCGAGAACCTCGGCGCGGTGGCTGTGCCGGAGATTATCGCCCGGCTGCAACGCGAGATCGCGACGAAGGCGAGGTGAACGCGCCCGTGCTGTTTATTGCGACGACGGGAGTAGCGCTCGTCCGCAGCCCGCGCTATCTAGCGGAGAAGATCGCCGACGCGGTGGACGAGCGCCTGCCTCGCGTGCGCGACGAAGCGAAGTTCTGGAAAAGTGTGCAGCGCGCCTGGGAGCTAACGCCCGCCGAGCTGCCGGCGCTGCAGGCGCGCATCGCCAGCAAGTACTGCCGCAACCTCGATATCTGGCAGGCGCTGCCGCGCCTGCGGCGGCGTGGGCGCGTGGTGCTGCTGCACGCCGGTTCGCACCTTGTGTTCGAGTGCTGGCGCGAAGCGTACCGATTCGATACCGCCTTCGATGATGTGCTCCTTGGCGAGCGCAGCCTGATTGGCAGCGATGCGGCGCTCTACCTCTGGGCGGCTGAACGTGAGGGCAGCGCCCCTGCCGATTGCGTCGTCGTCGAGGCGACGCGGGCGGGCGTCGAAGCGGCGCTGGCGGCGGGTCTGCGTGCCTACCGTTACGGTACTGCATACGGCCTGGAACGCTGGCTCGACGACCGCGGCTACACCGATTACTGATCGCGACAGGGGCATGCTGCTGCCACCGTGATGGATGCGCCACGGGCGGCGCGCGTCCGGCAGCGTACAATAAAGGCGATGGCTCAGAAGCATGCCCCTGCTCTTACCCCGCATGACGATGCCTGCGCGCCGCTGCCGCTCGCTGACCCGGTCTCGGCGGCGTTGTTGCGCGGCCAGCTCGATAACGCCCTGGCGTGCATCCGTTGCGGCCTGTGCTTGAGCGTGTGCCCGACGTACCAGATCAGCTTCGCCGAGGAGGAGGGGCCGCGCGGCCGCATCGCCATGGCGCGCGCCCTGGCCGAGGGGCACGTACCGCTCACGGCGCCGATCGCGCACCACCTACAAACGTGCCTGCTTTGCGAAGCCTGCACCGCGATCTGCCCCGCGGGCGTGCGGATGGAGCCGCTCGGAACCGCTCTGCGCGAGGTGATGCTGCGCGAACGGCCACACTCATGGCGCGAGCGCCTGCTGCGGCGGTTCGTGTTCGGCGCGCTGTTCATGCGCATGGGGCTGTTCCGCGCCGTGTGCCGTGCCGCCTGGCTCTACGAGCGCTCGGGTCTACGCTGGCTCGCGCGAAAAAGCGGCATCCTTAACCTGCTCGGTCTTGAAGAGAGCGAGCGGCTGCTGCCGTCCATGCCGGGACGCTTCCTTGTGCCGCATGGCCAGCGATGGCGGCCGCGCGCGGTGTCACCCCAGCGCACCGTTGCACTCTTCGTCGGCTGTATTATGAGCACCGCGTTCGCGGAGACCGATCGAGCGACCGCGCGGCTGCTCGCCCGCAGCGGCGGCGGCACCGAGGTTGTGGCCATAGCCGGGCAGGGGTGCTGCGGCGCGCTGCACGTCCACAACGGCGAGACCGGGCGCGCCCGCGAGCTGGCGCGGCGCAATATCCGCGCCTTCGCCGCGCTGCCCGATGTACCGATCATCGTCAATGCCGCTGGCTGCGGCTCGATGCTCAAGGGCTACGCGCACCTGCTGCACGACGACCCCGAGTACGCCGCGGCCGCGGCCGCCTTTGCGGCGCGCGTGCGCGATATCACTGAGTATCTCGCCGCTGCAGGCCTGCCGCGTGCTTCTCGGCGCGTCGAGCGGACGGTGACGCTGCAGGAGCCGTGCCATCTGGCGCACGCGCAGCGCATCCGCGAAGCGCCGCGCGCGCTGTTGCGCGCCGTCCCCGGTCTGACGCTCGTCGAGATGGAAGAACCGGCGCTCTGTTGTGGCAGTGCGGGCGTGTACAACGTTGTGCATCCACGCGAGGCGACGATGCTGCAACAACGCAAGGTGGCGCGCATACGCGAGTGCGGCGCTCCGGTGGTGGTGACGGCCAACCCGGGCTGCCAGCTTCAGATCGAGGCGGGGCTTGCCGCGAACGGCAGCGACGTGCGCGTTGTGCATATCGCCGATCTACTGGACGAGGCGTACGGCGGCGGCGCGGCAAACGATGTGATCGAAACTGGGCCTGCACGGCGCGGGGACGCCACCAGCTCCAGGCCTCTCGCGGAGGATGCGGGCGGCGATCGCGTGTAACGATCCGGTGGTGCAGGAGGGGGATATGCGTGCCACGGAAGGGCGATCGCGGCTGAGCAGCGCCGTGCTGAACGAGTTCGCGCGTATCGTCGGTGTGGAGCACGTTCACGCCGACAGTGCGGGGCTGATCGCCTATTCGCTCGATGGCACCTTCGTGCAGGATCTGCCCGATGTCGCGTTGACACCAGGAACAACCGAAGAGGTCGCGGCGATCTTGCGCGTGTGCGATCGGGAGAATCTGCCCGTGGTGCCGCGCGGCGCCGGCACAAGTCTGGCCGGCGGCGCGATCCCGATCGATGGCGGCGTGCTGCTCTCGCTAGCACGGATGAACCGCATCATCGAGATCGACACCGCGAACGCGGTGGCCGTGGTCCAGCCGGGCGTTGTGACCGGCGACTTGCAGCGGGCCGTGGAGCGGCTCGGACTTTTCTACCCGCCGGACCCGGCTAGCCTGCAGCAATCGACGATCGGCGGCAACGTCGCCTGCAACGCCGGTGGGCCACGCTGCCTGAAGTACGGCGTGACGAAGGACTACGTTCTCGGCCTGACGGTCGTGCTGGCGGATGGTCGCGTGCTGCGCCTCGGTGGCAAGCTGGCAAAGAACGTGACTGGCTACCAGCTCGTGCAGCTCTTCGTCGGCTCGGAGGGGACGCTCGGCGTCATCACCGAGATCGTGCTGCGGCTGATCCCGCTGCCGCGTGAGCGCAGCACGGCGGCGGCCTATTTTGCCCGGCTCGAAGATGCCTCGGAAACCGTCGCCGCGATCATCGCCGGTGGCATCCTCCCCGTTACGATCGAGATGATGGACCACACGACGATCAACGTCGTGGAGGACTATCTCAATCTCGGCCTGCCGCGCGAGGCCGAGGCGCTGCTGATCCTCGAACAGGACGGCGCGGACAGCGACACAGCCGCCCGCGATGTCGAGGCGATGGCGGCGATCTGCCGTCAGCACGGCGCGCTACGCGTGGAGGTGGCGCGTGATGCCGCCGCGCGCGATGCGCTCTGGCGCGCCCGGCGGGCGGTCTCTGGTGCGCTCGGGCGAGTGCGGCCAAACAAGCTCGGCGAGGATGTCGTCGTGCCGCGCAGCGCCGTGCCCGAGATGGTGCGGCAGGTGCGGCGTATCTCCGCGGAGATCGGCCTGCCGATCGCGGTGTTTGGCCACGCAGGAGATGGCAACCTGCATCCGAATATCCTCTTCGACCGTCGCTTGCCGGGCGAGCTGGAGCGCGTCGAGCGCGCGGCGGCGGCGATCTTCCGCGCGGCGCTCGAACTGGGTGGTACGCTCTCGGGTGAACACGGGATCGGCTCGCTCAAGCGTGAGTTTCTGGTCGAAGACCTCGGCCCCGACGCCGTCGCGCTGATGCGCGGCATCAAGCAGGTGTTCGACCCGAAAGGGCTGCTGAACCCGCACAAGATGTTCCCCGAGCGTACGAGCGGCAGCGCCCCGGAAGACTTCCTGCGCGTGCTGCCAACGCTCGATGGGCAGACGCCCGGCTGAGGTCTCGCCTCGCCAGGCGTCCCGCTCATCCGCAGCGCTGCTGTGCCGGCCCTCCGCGTTTCAGTTCGCTGCTGCCTCGGCGCTGCTATCCGTCGTGGTCTGGCCGCTCTCGGCTGCCTGCTGGGTCTGAGGCTGCTGAGTGATGCCGTAGACAAGCAGGCCCGCTGCGGCCGCCGCGACCGCAGCAGCGAGCGGCTTCGGCAGGCGCGTGCCGAGGAGTGCGTCGAGCGAGATCGCACCCGGGCCGGTGAAGATCAACGCCGTCGCGATCGCCATGTTCAGCGCGGGCAGCTCTGGTCCGCCGGCAGCGTTCCAGATCGGCTTGCCCCAGTGCACCTTGGCCGTGGCCATCGCCATGGCCGAGATCACGCCGATCTCGCCCAGCGGCTCGAACAGACCGAGCGCCATCAGCGCGCCGCTCGTTTCGGCCAGACCCGCTGCGAGCGCCCAGTACCGCCCCGGTTTGAGGCCCAGCGATTCGAGCCATTGCCCTGTCGCCTCCAGGCCGTTGCCGCCGAATGCGCCCACGAGCTTCTGCAGGCCGTGGCCGGCGAGGAGCGACCCCGCCGTGGCACGCAGCGCGAACAGGCCGAGATCTTTCATCGCTCCCATGGTGCCTCCTTCTCATGAACGTAAGTTCCTTCTCTGAGATTACCCGGCGTGCTCGCGATGTACCTCATCCATCCGGTCGATCGTTCACTCCTGTGCACGCGCGGTCACGATCTGCCCGGCAGCGCGTGATAGATAAGGAGACTCCCGAGCTCATCCGGCAAGGGCATCTCGCACTGTTTCTGGGCATGCACGTATACTGGTGCGCAGATCGCCCGTCCCAGAAGAGACGATGCCCACACGCTCACGCTCGCAAACACATGGCCTGCTCTGGCTCGCGACACGCTGGCTGCTCGGGCGGCGGTTCGTGCGTCGCACCCTGGCCGTCATCGTGGTGCTGCTCGGCGAGTGGATGGTTGTTACCGGGGTCGCGGGGTCGTCAGGAGGGCCGGTCACGCTGGCGCTCACCGGCGTTGCCTGGATGGGAACGCTGGCAGCGATGGCGGCGTTCTGGCTGTGGCTGCGCCAGCGACGGACGTTGCGCGTGCGTCGCTTCGAGTCGTTGCTGGCGTTGACGCCGCGCGGCTTCGAGGAGGAGATCGCGCGGCTGTTGCGCGCGCTGGGCTATCGCGATGTGCGCCGCGTGGGTGGACCGGGCGATCTGGGCGCCGATCTGCTCTGCCGCGATCGTCGCGGCCGTCTGGTCGTTGTGCAGTGCAAACGGTACGCACCGGGCCGCCGTGTCGGCTCGGCCGACGTTCAGTCGTTCATCGGCATGGTGACGGTGCATCATCGTGCAGAACGGGGCCTCTTCGTGACCACGGCCGCGTTCACGCAGCCCGCGATCGAGCTTGCGCGCCGTCATGGTATTGGTCTGCTCGACGGCGCGGCGCTGGCGCGGCTGGTCGCTGAGCGTGGCAACGGCGCTGTGCCACCGCCCGGTGAAACGCACACGCCGCTCTGACCAGCAAACCGCTGCTTGACCACGCGTCAGAACCTGGTACTATCGCCGGGCAGACGCGAACGGGCGTGGGAGAGGGCGCGTGAGCTTGTGGGACGAGATTGCTCCGCGCAGGCTGCCGGGCGAAGCGATCGCTCGTGCCGCCGCGCAGCCGGAGGTAGCCCGCGCGCTGAGCTGGCTCGTCGAACGCCTGGATGAGAGCGTCGCCGCGACTGTAGCGCTAGCGCAGATCCCCGCGCCGATGTCCGCCGAGCGCCGGCGTGCCGAGTGGGTGGCCGAGCGGTTGCGGGCGCTGGGTGCGGCAGACGTCGCGATCTTTGGTAGTGGCAACGCGATCGGCCGTTTCGGTCCAGCGGAGGGTGCGGGAATCGCGCTGCTGGCGCACATCGATACGGTCTTCCCCGCCGAGCTGGACCATCGCGTGCGCTGCGAAAGCGGGCGCCTGTACGGGCCGAGCGTGGGCGACAACGCCGCCGGCGTCGCCGGGCTGCTCGGTGCATGCGCCGCATTGCAGGCGGCGGGCTTCCGCTGGACACGGCCCGTGTGGATCGTGGGCGATGTGGGTGAAGAGGGGCTGGGCGATCTGCGCGGCGCGCGCGAAAGCATTGAGCACCTTGCTGGCCGTCTAGGCGCGGTGTTGGCCGTGGAGGGCACAATGCTCGGGCGTCTGGGGCACGTGGCCGTGGGTAGCAGGCGCCTGCGGGTGGTGTTTCGCGGTCCAGGGGGCCATAGCTGGCTCGACTTCGGCCGGCCGAGCGCTGTCCATGCTGCCGTGCTGGTCGCGGCCGAGATTCTGGCGCTGGACGTTCCCGCCGAGCCGCGCACGACGTACAACATCGGCCGTATCGAAGGGGGACAGGGCGTGAACGTGCTCGCACCCACGGCCGAGTTCTTGCTCGACCTGCGCTCGGTCGATGCAGGCGTACTCGCCGATCTCGTTCGCCGCGTGGAGGCGATCGTGCGTGGGCCTCGGGTGACCGCTGGCGGTGCGATCGCGGTGGAGATCGATGAGGTGGGCAACCGGCCAGCGGGATCGATCCCGCAGACGCACCCGCTGGTGGCCCTCTGCGCGGCCGCGCTGCGCCATGTGGGGGTACGACCCGAACCGACGGCCGGCAGCACCGATGCGAACATCCCCCTTAGCCGTGGGATACCGGCGCTGGCGATCGGTGTCACGCGTGGGGGTGGCACGCATAGCGCCGGCGAGTGGATCGAGACCGCGCCGATGCTACGCGGCATGCAGCAGATCGCGCTCCTGCTGGCCGTGCTCGCTGGCGCGCGCTGAAAAGCTGGATCTCCTAGCTGCGCAGCACCGAGGTTCCTTGGTCTGCTGCGTGACGCATGCGTCGTCGTTGTACCCTAGGCTGCCTTTTTGCAGCCATGTGCACCCCGTGTCCGGGAGTTGCACACGACAGAGCGGGCTACGACGAACCCGATTGGCGGTTTCCGGGCTGCCGCCACTGGTTGGCGCGCCGGCCTGCTGCTGCCTCAGTGACCGTTTGCGCAACGCGTTTCGCGCGCGTCTCGGGCGTTTTAGCGCTGCCGATCCATTCCAGGATCGCCCGCTTCGCCGAGCGGGGGAAGCGATCCCAGTGATCGCGTGCCCGAGCATCATGCGCCAGCGCCGCACGGAGATCGTCCGGCTCGATAAGCTGTTCAACGTCCTCGAGCGCAGCCCAGGAGCCGTTACGCTTTGCCGTTTCGATCGCTGCCAGCCCGGCAGGTTGCATCAGGCCGGCGGCGATCAATCGCTCGGCTCGCTGTTGGTTCAGCCGCGACCAGGCGCTTGTGGGTGTGCGCGGGGCAACGTAAAGCATGGCCCGTGTGTCGTCGAGCCGGCGCGGCTTGCTGTCGATCCAGCCGAAGCAGAGCGCCTCTTCCACGATATCGTCGTAGCTGAGGGGGCGCGCCGGACCCTTATCGTAGACGAGCCAGATGCCGGACGAGCGCGCGGCGTTGTCGCACAGCCATTGTCGCCACTCGGCGCGGCTGCGGACGTAGACCTCGTCCAGCGGTGTGCTCATCGATCGGCCGTCTGCCCGATATGGGCGCAGAGCGAAGAGGTGTTTGCCCGGTCCGATCGCGCCGGCGCGACGTACGTACCGCGAAGAGAGAACCGGCGGAGACGATCAGCGCGCGCCGGCCGCGACTTCGCACAGACGGGCGAAGGCGGCGTCGTCGCGCACGGCGAGGTCGGCCAGAATCTTGCGGTCGAGCGCGATGCCGGCGCGCTGCAGCCCGTTGATCAAGCGGCTGTAGGTCGTGCCGTGGAGCCGGGCGGCGGCGTTGATGCGCACGATCCAGAGGCGGCGGAAATCGCCTTTGCGCGCTTTGCGGTCGCGGTATTGGTACCGCAGCGCGTGCATGACCGATTCGTTCGCGCGCCGGAAGAGGCGGTTGCGAACGCCGCGATGGCCTTTCGCCATCGCAATGATCTTCTTGTGGCGGGCATGGGCAGTTTTGCCCCGTTTCACGCGGCTCATCTGTGGTTATCTCCGTTCGTGGAACTGCCCCGCCCCGTGCGGGGGCGGGCAAAGGTGCAGGTGCGTTAGCGACCGTACGGCAGCAGCCGCCTGACGCGCTTTGCGATGCCGCCGGTCACTTCTTGCAACTTATCGTCGCCGTAGAGCACGCGCTTGCTCTTGCCGTACTTCAAGTGACGACGGTTACCGGCGGCGCGCATAATCTTGCCAGTCGCGGTGATCTTGAAGCGCTTCTTGGCGCCCTTGTGCGTCTTCAGCTTAGGCACGAAACGTTCTCCCTTGACACCAGGCCACGCCGTTTGCGAGCGGGCGCTGTGCTACGACTGCTGCGCGGGGGCAGAAGTCGAGGCAGGCGGCTGCTGGTCGCCCGTGGATTGCTGCTGGCGCGGCGCCTTCTCGGCCTTGGGGGCGCCCGGCGCGAGGATCATCGTCATCGTGCGCCCTTCCATACTGGCCGGCTTCTCGATTGTACTCATATGCTTCAGTTTGTTGTACATCTGGTCGAGCAGCTCGCGCCCGAGCTGCGGGTGCGTGATCTCGCGCCCGCGGAAGCGGATCGTGATCTTGACCTTATCGCCCTCGCGTAGCAGCCGTTCGGCGGTGCGTGTCTTGATCTCGACGTCGTGTTCGTCGGTCTTGGGCGAGACGCGAATCTCGCGCAGTTGCACCGTGTGCTGGTGCTTTTTGGCCTCGCGCTCTTTCTTGGCCTGTTCGTACTTGAATTTGCCGTAATCGATCAGGCGTGTCACCGGCGGGACCGCGCCGGGTGCAACCTCGACCAGGTCGAGCCCCTGTTCACGCGCGATCTCCAGCGCGCGGTACAGCGGCATGATACCCAGCGCTTCGCCGTTCTCGCCGATAAGCCGAACCTCGCGCGCACGGATACGTTCGTTGACTCGATATTCGCGGCTGATATGCACTCCCTCGCAGAGAAATGGCGCTTACTGCTCCAGTATAACGGGCGCCTGTGAGCTATCAGTATGGCATCGGTAAGCCGGCGCGTCAACGGCGTGACAGTGCGCGCGCGGCTCGCCGCGTATACTGGTGCTATGGTGCAGCCTGCCTGGAGCGAACGCGGGGAGTCCGGCGCGGCACGGGGGCAAGTGTTGCGCGCGCTTGTCGAGGCGCTCGGGCCCGATCGCGTGCTGGCCGACGAGGCATCGCTGCGCCGTCTCGCGGGCGATATGTTCGGCCGGTGGCGGGGCGGGCAGACGCCACCACCGCTGCCGCCGCTCGTGGTTGTACGTCCGCGCTCCACGGAGGAGGTCGCTGCGGCGGTGCGGAGGGCAGCCGTGCTGCAGGTACCGCTCGTGGCGTTCGGCGGCGGCACTGGCCTGATGGGCGGTGCGCGCACAATCGCGCCGGGCATCGCGCTCGACCTGCGTGCTCTCAATCATATCGGCCCGATCGCCCGCGAGGATCGCATCGCGCACGTGGGTGCGGGCGTTGTGCTCGGCGATCTGGCGCGCGCCGTGGCGCCGTACGGCCTGATCGTCGGGCACGATCCGTGGACGTTCTTCATCGCTACCGTCGGTGGCGCCTTTTCGACCAACGGCCTGGGCTACCTGGCAGGCAAATATGGCTCGATGGCCGAACAGGTGCTCGGTGTCACGGTCGTGCTCGCCGATGGTACTGTGGCGCGCACCCGTCCGGCCGAGCGATCGTCGACGGGGCCGCGGCTCAAGGAGCTTTTCGCCGGCGCTGAGGGAACGCTCGGCATCGTGACGGAGCTCGACGTGCGACTCTGGCCCGCGCCGGAGGCCGAGATCGTGCGCGGTTACCGTTTCCCCGGTGGCTTCGACCAGGGTTTCCGCGCGATCGCGGCGCTGGTCAGCGCGGGGATTCGCCCGGCGACGATCGACTTCGGCCAGGCGCGTCGCTGGCAACAGCCGGCCGATGTGCCGGTCGCCCCGCAGGACGAGGAAGGCATCCTGCATCTCGTCTTTCACGGTCTGCGCGAGGAGACACGCGCGCTCGCTCGGCGGGCGGAGCAGATCCTGCGTGTGCACGGCGCGCTCCCGCGTTCGGCCCGGGCAGCGCGGCGTTTCTGGGAGGAGCGGCACGTCGATCCGGTGCGGATTCGCGCCCGGCAGGAGGCGCAGGGCACGGCCGACGATTGGCCCCCGCCTGATCTGCTGGTAGATTTCCTCCACGTCTGGCTGCCGACGTCGCGCGTGCTGGAGGTCAAGCGTGCGGCGCAGGAGCTCCTGTTCGCGCGCGGCGTCTCTGTAGGCGAGTGGGGATTATGGCATGGCCCCGAGCTGTTCTCGATCGCCGTCTTCACGCGCGGCCGCACACCCGACGACGCGGCGCGGTTGGGCGACGCGTGCGACGCGGTGCTGCGGCTCGTGCAGGATGCCGGTGGCTCGATGGAGTACGTGCACGGCGTGGGGTTGCGGCTGGCGCATCTGATGGCGCGCGAGCACGGCGCCGGCCTGGAGATTCTGCGGGCGATCAAGCGCGCGCTAGACCCCGCTGGCCTGCTCAACCCCGGGAAGCTCGGCCTCTAGCGCGGCGGGGGCTGGCAGCAGCACGATCTCGCCGTACCGTTCTCGCTGTTCGGCGATCAGCCGCGAGGTGCGGATCAGCTCCAGCACGGCGAAAAAGGCGGCGATCGCTTCATCGCGCGTGCGGCAGCGCGCGAGCACGCGGCTGAAGAGCGTTCGGCCGGAGACGCGCAGCTCGAACAAGATTTCGGCGATCTTCTGCCGCACGGTGACGCGCGGGCGGTGGTACGGTTCGGGTGCGGGCGGCGTGGTGCGGGCGAGCACGCGGCGCAGCGCGGCCAGCAGCACCTCCGGAGTGGCGCCGTCGAGACCGGGCGGTAGCGGCACGGCGGGCGGTGGTGCGGCGCGGGCGAAGGCGTGGGCGTCCTGCTCTTCGCGCTCGCGCAGGTACGCGGCGAGCTGCTGGAAACGCTGGTATTCGCGCAGCATCGCGACGAGATCGCCGCTTTCACCCTCCTCGTCCTCCGCGGCGTGCTCGGGCGGCGCGGGCAGCAGCGCGCGCGACTTCATCTCCAGCAGGCGCGCGCCGATAGCGACGAAATCGGCCAGCGCCCAGTGGTCGATCGCTTCGGCGGCGCGCAGATACTCCAGAAACTGCCCTGTGATGCGCACCAGCGAGACAGCGGTGATATCGAGCTGTTGGCGTTCGCAGAGGTGCAGCAGCACGTCGAGCGGACCGGCGAACCCGGCGACCTCGACCACGAGCGGGTGATGCTGCATGCCCGGAAGCGCCATGCCGGTGCGACTGTCCTTTCTGCGTCCGGGACGCCGGGGTCGCGCCCGCTCCCGTGCCGCCGTTGGATGAAGGCGGGAGCGGGCGCGATCGTGGCAGCGTTACGCCAGCACAGTTGTGCCGGCCAGTGGGCGGTCGAGCGCGGCGCCAACGCGGCGCAGGCCGTCCATCAGCTTCTGGAACGATTCGAACGTGAGCGATTGCGGTCCGTCGCTCAGCGCGTGGTCTGGGTTTGGATGCACCTCGATCAGGAGGCCGTCAGCGCCGGCCGCTGCCGATGCCTTTGCCAGCGGATCGACGAGGTACCACTTGCCGGTGCCGTGGCTGGGGTCGGCGATCACCGGCAGGTGGGAGAGGCGCTTCACCAGCGGGATGGCCGAGATATCCATCGTGTTGCGCGTGGCCGTCTCGAAGGTGCGGATACCGCGCTCGCAGAGCATGACCTGCTTGTTGCCCGCCGAGAGGATGTACTCGGCGCAGAGCAGCCATTCCTGAATCTGGCCCGAAAGGCCGCGTTTGAGCAGCACGGGCTTTTGCGCCCGGCCGACCTCTTCGAGCAAGGCGAAGTTCTGCATATTGCGCGCGCCGATCTGCAGGATATCGGCGTACTGCGCCACCAGATCGACATCGCGCTCGGAGAGCACCTCGGTGATGACCGGCATGCCGGTCTCCTGCGAGGCGGCCTTGAGCAGCTTCAGCCCCTCCTCGCCAAGGCCGCGGAACTGGTAGGGCGAGGTGCGCGGTTTGAAGGCGCCACCGCGCAGGATGTGCGCGCCAGCCGCTTTCACGGCGCGCGCCGTGGCCATGAGCTGCTCTTCGCTTTCCACCGAGCACGGCCCGGCCATGACGACGAACTCGCCGCCGCCGATGCGAATGCCGCGTACGTTGATAATTGTGTCGGGCGGGTTGAAATCGCGCGAGGCGAGCTTGTACGGCTTGGAGATGGGGACGACTTCATCGACGCCCGGGAGCGTTTCAAGCATCGGGCGCAGTTCGGGGTAGGTCTTACCAACGACGCCGACGATGGTGCGTTCGGCGCCAACGATGAGGTGCGGGCCGAAGCCCAGTTCTTCGATCCGGCGGGCGACACCATCGATCTCCGCCCGCGTTGCCTGTGGTTTCATGATGACGATCATCTCGCGTTAATCCTCCGGTAAGGCAGCGGGATGGCCTGCAGCCAGACCATCGAGCCGCTGGGCAAGGTCGGGGCGCAGGACGCGCGCGCCGCGCAGATAGACGTGCACGATCTCCCGCGCCGAACGGGTGGTGTTGACGTGCAGCAGAATGCGCAGACACATGCGCAGGCTGCCGGGCACGTCCATTTCGTGAACGCAGCACAGAGGCACGTCCGTCCAGCCCATGCGCCGCGCCGCAACCGCCGGGAACTCGGCGTTGAGGTCGGGCGTGGTGCTGAAGATCGCGCTGGCGATGTCGTCGGGCTGAACATCGTTCAGCTCGACCATGCGCGAGAGCAGTTCGGTGGTGGCGGCGAGGATCGCCTCACGCGTGTTGCGTTCGACGGTCGTTGCGCCCTTGATGCCGCGACAAACGATCACGAGGGTATTCCTCCTGCCGGGACAGCGCCCGTGTGAATCTGGGCGTCAGGCAGGGGAAAAAACGCCGGCCCCGGAGGTTTCCCCATACGCGCGGCCGCGGCGGCACACGCGCTGGGCGTGCCGCTGCGCGGCCGGGTGCTCAGGTCCTCCGGCGGCCGGTGATCGCCTCCACAAAGTCGCGGACTCGGCCAAGACGTTCCTCGGGCGGCGCCGCGTCGAACAGGTCGATGATGGCGCTCGCTACGACCGCAGCTTCGCATAACTCGCCGATGCGCGCAACGTGTTCCGGCCGCGAAATGCCGAACCCCACCGCCAACGGCAGATCCGTATGCCGCCGCACGCGCGCGATGAAGGCGGGCAACTCTTCGTTCAACTGCGCCCGCGCGCCCGTCACGCCGGTCACGCTCACACAGTAGAGAAAGCCGCTCGCCAGCCGTGCGACCGCCTCCAGCCGCTCGTCGCTGCTCGTTGGCGCAACCAGGAAGATCAGGTCCTGGTTGTGCGCGGTGGTGAGCGCTTTCATGTCGCCCGCCTCTTCCGGCGGTAGATCGACGGCGATGAAGCCGTCCACACCCGCCGTGGCTGCCGCGGCGATATAGCGCTCGAGGCCAGCCTGCAGCCAGGGGTTGTAGTAGCCCATCAGGATCAGCGGCAGCGTGACACCCTCGGCGCGCAGCCGCTTCACCACGTCCAGGCAGGTCCACGGTGTCACCCCTTGCTGCAGCGCGTGCTGGCTGGCGCGCTGGATCGTCGCACCATCCGCCAGCGGGTCGGAGAATGGCACGCCCAGCTCGACGAGATCGGCGCCGCCCGCGACGAAACAGTGCACGAGCGCGATCGTCGTCTCGACATCCGGGTAGCCGACGGTCGCGAACGGGATCAGACCCGTGCGCCGCTCGGCACGCAGCCGGGCGAACGTCTCGGTGATACGGCTCATCGGTGCCTTCCTCTTCGCCGTCGACCGCGTCTCACCGTGGCACCAGGCTCAGCCAGATGCTGGCTCCGGCCAGCGTGGCGAGCACACTGATCAGGTTGAACGCGGCGTGCGCGGTGACGTTGGCCAGCAGCGTACCGGTGTGGCGATAAGCATAGGCGAAACCCACGCCGATGATGGTAAACGGCACGATCAGGCTGGGCGAGAAGTGCGCCAGCGCGAACAGCACGCCGCTGACCGTCGCCGCCAGGGGCGTGCCGAGTTGCCGCCTGAGACCGTTGAAGACGAAGCCGCGGAAGAACGACTCTTCGCACACCGGTGCAACGACGACCGTCAGCACAATCGCCGGCACCAGCGTCACGCGGTTGTGAAAGAGGTCGCTCGGTACATTCTGCTGCGGCCGCGCCCAGTGCAGCGCGGGGATCTGCGTCAGCGCGATGTAGGCGAACAGCGCGACGTACGCAACGCCCAGCGCTGTCAGTGTCCAGCCGAGCCACGCGCCGGGCTGGCGCGGCCGCCAGCCCAGCAGCGCAATCCCTCCTGCATACGCCCCCGCCGTGTAGACGACGGCGACGATCAGCAGCACCAGCTCGAAGCACAGGCTAGCCACGAGGCCCGTCAGCAGGAATGGCGCCGATTCCGCCTGCATGCGCGCCGCGATCGGCGTCGAGATGCTGAGGATCAGCATCAGGAAGACGATCGCGATGCCGGTGCCAATCGCGATCTGGCGGGCTCCCCACGGTGGCAGGTCGGACTCGGTGGCGTGGTGAGGCACGTGCAGGTCCATGCCCTACTCTCGCTCTAGCCCGAGCGCCCGGCTCACGGTGCCGAGGTCTTTATCACCGCGCCCGGAAAGGTTCACGAGCACGATCGCGTCGCGTGGCAGCGCCGGGGCGTGCCGCGCCGCCCAGGCCAACGCGTGCGCCGATTCCAGCGCCGGCAAGATGCCCTCCGTCTGGCAGAGGAGCTGGAAAGCGTCGAGCGCTTCGCTGTCGGTAGCGCTGGCGTACTCGACGCGCCCGATGTCCTTCAAGTAGCTGTGCTCCGGGCCTACGCCCGGATAATCGAGGCCGGCGGAGATGCTGTACGCTTCGAGAACCTGTCCGAACTCATCCTGCAGCAGATACGAGCGCGAGCCGTGCAGGACGCCGGGCCGGCCGGCATTGAGGGTCGCGGCGTGCTGGCCCGTCTCGATGCCGCGGCCGGCCGCCTCCACGCCCACAAGGCGCACGGGATCGTCGAGGAAGGCCTGAAAGAGACCGATGGCGTTGCTGCCGCCGCCGACGCAGGCGACGGCGACATCGGGCAGTCGCCCCGCTTGCTCCCGGATCTGCGCGCGTGCCTCGCGGCCGATCACGGCCTGGAAATCGCGCACGATCGTCGGGTAGGGATGCGGACCGGCAGCAGTGCCGAAGAGGTAGAATGTCGTGCGCACGTTGGTCACCCAGTCGCGCATCGCTTCGTTGATCGCGTCTTTGAGCGTCCGTGAGCCGGAGGAAACGCCGCGCACCTCGGCGCCGAGCAGACGCATGCGAGCGACGTTGGGCGCCTGGCGCTGCATGTCCTCCTCGCCCATGTAGATGACGCAGCTCAGGCCGAGCTTGGCGCAGACAGCGGCGGTGGCCACGCCGTGCTGACCGGCGCCCGTCTCGGCGATGACGCGCGGTTTGCCCATCATCTTCGCAAGCAGACCCTGACCGAGGGCGTTGTTGATCTTGTGCGCGCCGAGGTGGGCGAGGTCTTCACGTTTCAGGAAGATGCGTGCGCCGCCGAGGCGCTCGCCGAGCCGTGTCGCTTCGTACAGCGGCGTGGGCCGACCGACGTAGTCGCGCAGTTCGCGCTCGTAGGTCTCGCGGAACGCGCTCGACTCGCTGATCCAGGCGTAGGCTTCTTCCAGTTCCAGCAGCGCTGGCATGAGCGTTTCGGGTACGTAGCGCCCGCCGTACGGCCCGAAGCGGCCGCGCGCGTCGGGTGTCGTTGTGGGGGTGCGCCTGGGAGCAGCGGTCATCTCGCGTTCTCCTTAACAACACGCGCGTGACGAGGCATCGGCCTCGCGCACAGCTTGGACGAAGGCACGGATCAGATCGGGGTTTTTGCGGCCGTCGCGCTCGATGCCACTGCTGACATCGACACCCCACGGCCGCGCGATGCGGATCGCCTCGCCGACGTTGTCCGCGTTCAGCCCACCGGCGAGGATGTACGGCATGCGGCGGCCGAACTCTGCCGCGACGCTCCAATCGAAGGGGCGGCCGGTGCCGCCAGCGGCGTCGCGGGTGCCGGTATCGAGCAGCACGGCGGCGGCCATGCCGATCTCGTAGTGGGCGAGCAGCGACTGCGCCGACGCCTCCGGCCAGACGTGCAGCACCTTGATCGCCGGGCGTTTGAGCGCCAGCGCTGTCTCCCACGGTTCGCCGCCGCTGAGTTGCACAAGGTCGAGGCCGGCAGCGTCGGTGATGGCGTTGATCAGCGCCGGCGGCTGATCGGCAAAAACGCCAACGACGAGCGGCCGGCGCTCTTCGAGCCGTTCGCTCAGGGCAGCCATGCAGCGCTGGAACCAGCGTCCCGGCGCGATCCCCTGGTGGATGAGCGAGACCGGTGCCGCGCTGCGCAGCCCGAGCGGGAGAAGCGCACGTTTCGCCTCTTCGACGGTCACGCGGCGGCGGCTGCGCGGCGCGAAGACGAGGCCAATGAACTCGACGCCGAGCGCGACAGCAAGCTCGACGTGCTCGGGTTCGCGCAGGCCGCAAAGTTTGATCGCGGTCATGCCGGCATGAACCTGGCCATCGCGGCAACGATGTTGCTGCTCGTCATCAGCGCCTCGCCCACGAGCACGGCATCGGCGCCAAGCGAGCGCAGATAGCGTGCATCCTCCTCGCCACGTACGCCACTCTCGCTGACGAGCACGCGATCGGGCGGGATGAGCGGCCGTAGACGCGCGGTCGTCTCGAGCGTGGTGACGAACGTCCGCAGATCGCGGTTGTTGATCCCGATCACGCGCGCATTGGCCGCCAGCGCGCGCTCTACTTCGTCCTCGTCGTGCACCTCGACCAGCGCCTCGAGGCCGAGTTCGCCCGAGAGCGCGAGCAGATCGCGCAGCCGGGATTCGTCCAGCAGCGCCGCGATCAGCAGGACGGCATCGGCGCCGTAAGCGCGCGCTTCGTAGAGGTGGTACGGATCGAACAGGAAATCCTTGCGCAGCAGCGGTGGCCGCCCACCGGGAAAGTAGCCATCGAGGCCGATGCGGATCGCTTCCAGGTGCTGGAGGCTACCGAGGAAGTGTGGCACCTCGGTGAGTACCGAGATCGCGGCCGCGCCACCGATAGCGTATGCCCGCGCGCGGGAGAGCGGTTCAAGGTTGGGGTCGAGGATCCCTTTCGCTGGCGAGGCTTTTTTGACCTCGGCGATCAGCCGCAGACGCGGCCCGCGCAGCGCCATCGCGAACGGCACCGTGGCGGGAAAGCGCGCGGCCTTCTCCCGCAGCGTCGCCAGAGGCTCCTCGCGCTGGCGGTGTTCCAGCTCTTCCCGCTTGCCGGCGACGATCGTGTCGAGGATGGTGCCGGTATGGAGCGTGTCGGGCGTGGCGGTCACGGGCGCTCTCCTTCTGCGGCGGCGTTACTGGCGGCGATAAACCGTTCCATTGCGCGACCCGCGTCCCCAGTGTCGATCAATCGCGCGGCTATCGCCACGCCTTCGGGGATCGTGCGCGCCGCACCGCCAACGACCAGCGCCGCCGCGGCGTTGAGCAGCACGAAGTCGCGCAGCGGTCCCGGCCGTCCCTCGAAGACAGCGCGCATCATCGCCGCGTTCTGCTCGCTGGTGCCGCCGCGCAGGGCCGCAAGCGGGGCGGGTTCGAGGCCGGCGTCGCCAGGCGTGATGCGCGAGGTTGCCAGCTGACCGTTGCGCACCTCGCACACGATGCTCGGACCGGAGAGCGTTAGCTCGTCGAGGCCGTCTTCGCCGTGGACGACGAGCGCGTGCCGCGTGCCGAGCCGTGCCAGTGCCCGCGCCATGGTTTCTACAAGCGCGGGATGCGGTACGCCCAGCACCTGCGCTTCAGCGCGCGCGGGGTTGGAGAGCGGCCCGAGGATATTGAACACGGTGCGCACGCCCAGTTCGCGGCGCACCGGCGCGGCGTGTTTCATCGCTGGATGGAACGCCTGCGCGAACATGAAGCCCATGTTCGCCTGACGCAAGCAGGTGGCAACACCTTCCGGCCCCAGGTCGATGCGCGCGCCGAGCGCTTCGAGAACGTCAGCCGAGCCGCAATGGCTGCTCATAGCGCGGTTGCCGTGCTTGGCCACGCCGATGCCGGCCGCCGCCGCCACGAATGCTGCCGCGGTCGAGACGTTGAAAGTGCCGGCGCCGTCGCCGCCCGTGCCGCAGGTGTCGATCAGCGGTCCTTCGTGGGGCACGCGCAGCGCGAACTCGCGCATCGTGCGCGCCATGCCTGCGATCTCCTCCACGGTCTCGCCGCGCACGCGCATGGCGGCAAGCAGCGCGCCGAGCTGGGCGGGCGTCGCCTCGCCCGCCATCACCTCGCGCATCACCATGGCCGCTTCATCCTCGGTGAGCGACCGCCCCTGCTGGATCAGCGCGTCGAGCGCTTCGCGGATCATGCCGGCGCCTCCTCCCGCGCGGTTTCGCGCAGCGCCAGGAAGTTGGCGAGCAGCGCCTTACCGTGCGGCGTCATGATCGATTCCGGATGGAACTGCACGCCTTCGATCGCGTAGCGGCGGTGACGCACGCCCATGATCACCCCGCTTTCGCTCCAGGCCGAGACCTCAAGCTCGGGCGGCACGCTCTCGGGACGGATGGCGAGCGAGTGGTAGCGCACCGCCTCGATCGGGTTCGGCAGGCCGGCGAACACGCCGCGGCCGTCGTGCGTGATGCGGGAGACCTTGCCGTGCTTGATCTCTCCCGCCCCTTCAACGATCGCGCCGAACGCCTCGCCGATGCACTGGTGACCGAGGCAGACGCCGAGGATCGGCACCTGGCCGGCGAAGCGGCGAATAAGCTCCACCGAGATGCCCGCCTCGCGCGGCGTGCAGGGGCCGGGCGAGATCACGATCCGCTCCGGCGCAAGCGCGGCAATCTCGTCGAGCGTCAGCACATCGTTGCGGTACACGGCAACGTCGGCGCCCAGCTCGCACAGGTACTGGTACAGGTTGTAGGTGAAACTATCGTAGTTATCGAGCAAGAGCAGCACGGTCTTCCTCCTGGCCTTCAGGCGACGCGGGCGGCATCGAGCCGCGCGGCGAGGTGCGCCGCCGTTGCTGCCGGGCTTTCGGTCGCGGCGTCGATGCGCAGGCCGCGCGGGTCGGCAGTGTCGCCCGGCGCGGCGAGCGTCACGACGTACAGTTCATTGCCGAGTAGCGCGGCGATCAGCCGGTCGAGCTCCTCCGGACCGGCGAGCTGGCCTACGACGACGGCATCGATGCCCGCGGCCGCGGCGCTGGCGGCGAGCAACGCCGTTTGTTGCAGGCTCAACTCGCGTAGATGCCGCAGGAGCGCGGCGAAGCCGGGCGTTGCAGCGGTATCCCCCGGCCCGAGGCGGACCATGCCGCGTATGGCTTCGATCTCGATCAGCGCGCAGCGACCGAGCGCCGCCGGCAGGTGCTGGGCGACAAGCCGCAGGCCGTCCGCGTCGGCGCCGGTGAGGATCAGCACGCGGCCTGGGCGGAGAGCGTTCGTGCCGGGCAGCGCTGCACTGTCGTCGAACAACTGCAGGCCGAGCGCCTGCAGCAGCGCGGTGCGCAGGTCGTTGGGCAGATCGAGGGCGGGCAGCTCCGCCAGCGGCACCCAGCGCAGCGGCACGCCGTCGGCATCGACGCGCGCCAGCGGATCGCCGCGCCAAGCAGTCACGAGCTGCAGGTTGTTCACCACGACGGTACCGTCGGCATCGCGCTCGAACAGCGTCTCGATGAAGTCCTGGTGCACATCTTCCATGCCGAAACGCTCGCGCAGGTACGCGGCGAGGGCGGCTTCGATCTCGTCGTGCTCATGCGTGAACGGGCAGCGCGGCAGGCGCAGGTGGCCCGGCTTCGGCTCTTCGAAGAGCAGCGCTTCGCCGTTGGTGATGGCAGCCGTGATCGCGATCTCGGGCATGCGCGCAGGCCTCCTGCTGCCTTCAGTAGCCGAGGCTGCCGGCGGGCTGCGCGGCGAGCGTCTCTTCAGCGAGGTCGATCGCGCGCAGCACGGCGCGTGCCTTGTTCAACGATTCCTGGTACTCGGTGGCGGGATCGCTGTCGTAGACGATGCCGCCGCCCGCCTGCACGTACGCGACGCCGTCCTTGACGACGACGGTGCGGATCGTGATGCAGGTATCGAGGTAGCCGCCGAAGCCGAAGCAGCCGACGGCGCCGCCGTACGGGCCGCGGCGGTCGGGCTCGAGTTCGGCGATGATCTCCATCGCGCGGATCTTGGGCGCGCCGGAGAGCGTGCCGGCGGGGAAGCCGGAGCGCAGCGCGTCGAAGGGCGTTAGGTCTTCGCGCAACTGCCCCTGCACGTGCGAGACGATGTGCATGACGTGCGAGTAGCGCTCGACCTCGAACTTCTGCGTGACGCGCACGGTGCCTGGTCGCGCCACGCGTCCGACGTCGTTGCGGCCGAGGTCGAGCAGCATCGTGTGCTCGGCCAGCTCTTTTTCATCGGCGAGCAGGCGGCGTTCCAGGTCGGCGTCCTCCTCGGCGGTGCGGCCGCGGGGATAGGTGCCAGCGATGGGATGGATCTCGACCAGACCGTTATCGACGCGTACCAACATCTCGGGCGAGGCGCCGGCGATCTGGAAATCGCCCAGTTCGAGGTAAAACATATAGGGCGAGGGGTTGATCTGCCGCAGCGCGCGGTAGATCTCGAACGCTGGCGCGACCGTGGGCCGTGCCAGCCGCTGCGACAGCACCGCCTGCACGATATCGCCCGCAACGATGTACTCTTTCGTGCGGCGCACGTTTTCGAGGAAACCTTCGCGCCCGGTGTTGGACGTCACCTCGCCGCGCACGAGCGGGCCGCAGGGGACAGCGGGCGGCGGCAGCGGTCCGGTCAGACGGTGCGCGATCTCGTCGATCTTGTACTGCGCCAGACGGTACGCCGCCTCGATATCGCCGTCGAGCCGTGCATGGCTGACGATGCGAATGCGGTGGCGCAGGTGGTCGAACACAAGCACCGTGTCCGTGAACATCAGCATCGCTTCCGGCAGGCGTAGCGTGTCGACCTCGGGTATAGGCAGGCGCTCGAAGTAGCGCGCGACTTCATAGGCGAGGTAACCAACGGCGCCACCGGAGAAGGGCGGCAGATCGGGCAGGCGCACGAGCCTGATGCGCGATAGCTCGTCCTCGAGCAGGCGCAACGGATCGACTTCGAAACCCTCGGTCGGGCCGGTGCGCAGGATGCGATACGGTTCGGTGCCGATGAATGAATAGCGCGACAGGCGCTCGCCGCCCTCGACGCTCTCGAGCAAGAAAGCATGCCGGCCGCGCTTGACCTTGAGGAAGGCCGAGACCGGCGTATCGAGGTCGGCGGGTACGTCGCGGCAAATCGGTACGAAGTTGCCGGCGTTGCTCGCTGCTAGCTCTTTGACCTGTTCGAGCGTCGGGTAGTACATGGCGTCCTCCGCCTGTTGAGCGGGCAACAGAAAACCCCTCGACCCACTGCATGGGGCGAGGGGTTGCTCGCGGTGCCACCCTTGCTTGCACGCGCATGAGCGCGGCATCTCTGGCGGGCACGGCCGACTGTGACGTCAGCGATGCCCCGGGCGCTGATAACGGTGCCCTTTCCGGCGGCGCCTAGCCAGGCATGAGCGCCTGGTTCGGACCGCAGCTCCCGGGTCCATTCCCCTCGCGCATGCTACAGCACGAGGCCCGCATCGCGGGATCGCTGCGCTAGCACCGGCTCGCACCTGCCCCGGCTCTCTGCGCCTCGCTGGCGACGTACTCTTCCCGTTCGCAGCCTGTGGATATGCAGTTGTTCGCCTCTTACCGTAACAGCGCCGGGTAAGGGCTGTCAACGGCGAGCGGGTGCCAGGCTAGTCCCGCTGCAGCGCCGTCGCGATCGCCTCGACGCGTGGATCGTGCGGGGCAAGGAAGCGGGCGTGGGCGAGGGCAGCACGCGCCTCCTCGATGCGCCCCAGACAGAGCAGCGCCTCCGCAACGCCGCGCGCACAGGCGGCATCGCGAGGGCTGGCGTCGAGACCGCGTCTGAACGTCTCCAGCGCCGCGGCCGGATCGTTGGCGAGCTGGAGCATACCGAGGTCGTGCGCCGCCGCGGCGCAGTCCGGATGCCGGTCGCAGAGGGCGCGGAGCACGCGGATGGCCAGCGCGTCGTCGCCGCGCAGGCGGGCGGCGCGGGCGCGCGCCAACTCCGCCTCCGGGTAATCGGGGCACAGCACCAGCGCGCGGTCGAGGTGGCGCTCGGCGTCGGTCAACATCTCCAGCGGCCAGACACCGCGCGCCACGTCCTCCATGATCAGCGTGCCGAGCCAGTAGAGGGCAACCGGGTCGTGGTCGCCTGCTTCCACGCGGGCGCCGGCGATGGCGCGCGCCGTCGCGTCGTGGCCGGCCTCGCGTAGCGGCGCGATGTAATCCGTCAGCACGCGCTCGTCGGGGATGCGGGTCACCGCCTCTTCGAGGATCGGCAGCGCGGCAGCCAGACCGCCGGTTTCGTGCGCGCTACGTAGCGCCCGCACAATCGCATCTCGCTCCACGACGGCGATCTCCTCCTCGGAGAGCCGCTCCGTGCGCTGATAGCCCAGGTCGGGATCCCACCAGTACAGTTCAACCCGGCCACGGCTGAAAAGCATACCGCGCGGCCGCCAGCGCACGACGAGATCGCAGGCAGCCGCGCTATGAGAGACGTGGTAATCGGCCTGATCGATGGCTCTGGTGCCCCTGCAGACGGTGCACGGGGCGGGACGCGCGGCCACCGCCAGGCTCGCTTCCACGGCGGCCGCGATCAGGCCGTCGAGATCGCGGTACGCAATGTTCTCGCAGGGGCGATGTGCAATCTCGACCGTCTCTTCGCCGCATTCCCGGCAGGCCCAGGTCACGATCAGTTCGTCGGGCAGGGCGGCGCCGTGCAACCGGCGCTGCGCCGCGCGGAAACGCAGCCAGTCGGTCACGTCGGAGTCGGAGCAGATCGTCATCAGCTCACCAGGCGGGGTATGTTGCGATTATGGCGTGCTAAAGAAAGTGTCGTCCGCGGACGCGAACTGGTCGGTAACGGAACGGGCACGGCGCGGCGTGGGTGCGACAATCGCCCTGCCGGCCGCTCCGGCGGACTGGCATCGAGCCGGGTGAGCAACGCCCGATGAGCTTGCTAAGGGCGGCCGCGGCTGTACACACCCGCCGCGCAGCTGCATCGAAGAGCGGCAGCATTGGCTGATGCTACGCTCCTGGTTCTGCTTCGACGGTGATCCCCGGCTATTCGGTAGCGCCGATGGCGCGCAGTGCCGCGATCTCGTCAGCGGAGAAGCCGCAATCGCGCAGCACCTCTTCCGTCTGTGCGCCGCGCTCGGGTGCAGGGGTGCGGATCGCGCCGGGCGTTTCTGACAGGCGGATGGAGATGCCAACCTGTTTGCGCAGTCCACCCGCGCCGTCGGGCGCATCGACGATCATGCCGCGCGCGCGTACCTGTGGGTCGTGCTCGACTTCATCGAGGTCGTAGACGGGCGTGACGCAGCAATCCTTGTCGCGCAGGAGGGCAAACCATTCGTCGCGGGTACGGGTGGCGAAGGCCGCGCGAAAGGCAGCGAAGACCTCGGCGCGGCGCGATACGTTGCCTTGCGTGCCAACGAGGTCCGGCCGACCCAGTTCGCGGCAGAGGTTGTCGTAAAACCACGGCTCGTTGGCTCCTACAGCGACATAACGGCCATCGGCGCAGGCGTACACGTTGTACTGGGGCAGCAGGCCGGTAAGACGGCTCGTACCGCGCCGGATCGGCTCGCCCGTGCCGTACGATTCGCCGATCGCCGCCGCGAGCAGCAGGAGCACGCCGTCGGTCATGCTGATGTCGACGTACTGGCCGCGTCCGGTACGCTCGCGTGCCCACAGCGCGACCATGATCCCCAGCGCCGCGTGCAAGCCGCCACCCGCGTAGTCGGCGAGCAGGTTGGCGGGCCAGCTGGGGGGCTCGCCCGCCCGCCCGGTGATGCCCAGCGCACCGGCGATGGCGATGTAGTTGATATCGTGCCCGGGCATCAGCCGGTAAGGGCCGTCCTGGCCGTAGCCGCTGATTGAGCAGGCGATGATGCGCGGGTTGCGTGCCGCCAGCGCCGGATAATCGATGCCCAGCCGCTGGGCGACACCGGGACGGAACCCCTCGACGACGACATCGGCTCGCTCCACGAGCCGCATAAACGCTTCGTGCGCCTCGGGCAGCTTCAGGTTGAGCGTGATGCTGCGTTTGTTGCGGTTGAGCACGGCGTTGGCGGCGCGACGGCGTTCCTCCTGTTCGCGCGCGCCGGCCTGGCCCGCCTCGGCCGCCTGCACGCTGCGCCCGCCGCCCGGTTCCTCCACCCGGATCACATCGGCGCCGAGATCGGCCAGGATCATCGTGCAGTGCGGTCCCGGTGCCAGGCGCGTGAGATCGAGAACGCGAACGTTGTCCAGCGGCAGCATGCCTCTCTGCTCCGCGCGAATTTATAACGACTTTGCCATGCGGATCATGCCACCGTCCACGTAGTAGGTGCTGCCAGTGACGTAGCTGGCATCGTCGGAGGCGAGGAAGGCGACGACGGCAGCGACATCGTCCGGCCGGCCGATGCGTCCCAGCGGGATGAGCGCTTCAAGTTGATGCACCTTCTCTGGATCTTTGAGCGTGTCGGCGTTGATCGGTGTGGCGATCGCCCCCGGCGCAACGTTATTGACCGTGATACCGAGCGGTGCCAGCTCGACGGCGAGCGTGCGCATCAGCATGCGTATGCCCCCCTTCGAGGCAGCGTAGGCGACGAACTCGGGAAAGGCGAGGTCCTCGTGCACCGAGGAGATGTTGATGATCCGCCCCGAACGCTGCCGGGCCATCTCGCGTGCGGCAGCTTGCGCACACAGAAACGCCCCGCGCAGGTTGACAGCCAGCACGCGGTCGAAATCCTCGACTGCGACGTCGAGAAACGACGCGCGCTTTTCGATGCCGGCGTTGTTGACCAGGATATCGAGGCGCCCGAACGTCTTTACCACCTGCTCAACCATTGCGCCTACCTGGCCGGGGTCGGAGACATCGGCGGCGATCGCCAGCGCGCGGCGGCCGAGACGCTCGATCTCCTGCGCGAGCTCGTCGGCGGGGGCGCGGTCGCCGTGGTAATCGATCGCCACGTCTGCACCGTCGCGCGCGAGACGCAGGCAGATCGCCTTACCGATGCCAGTGTCGCCACCGGTAACGAGCGCCACTTTGCCGGTGAGAGCCATCGTTGTCCTCCGGTTCAAGATTCGTGCGCATGATACCGGCCGTCGGCGCCGCGCGGCATAGCCTGAAGGCGCAAGGCTCGGCTACACTGGAAAGGCTGGACGCTACGCGCCCCTCGTGACCGGTATGCGGGGCCGCCCGCGACTGGCTCATCGCTGCGCATGCAGCAAGAGGGGAGTGAAATCCGCATGGTTGCTGTCTCTTCGCCTTTCGCAGAGCTGGGTCTCGCGCCCGATCTGCTCGATGTCATCGACGATCTCGGCTACGAAGAGCCGACGCCTGTGCAGCGGCGGGCGATCCCGGCGCTGCTCGAAGGGCGCGACGTGATCGCCCAGGCGCAAACCGGCTCGGGCAAGACGGCCGCGTTCGCGTTGCCGGCCGTGCAGGGCGTGGACGCGAGCCGTCGCGTGGTACAGGTGCTGGTGCTGGCACCTACGCGCGAGCTGGCCGTGCAGGTCTCGGAGGCGACGCATCGCTTCGGGCGCAAGCGCGGTGTGAGCGTCGTGCCGGTTTACGGCGGGCAGCCGATCGACCGCCAGCTGCGCGCGCTGCGCATGGGCGCGCACGTCGTCGTTGGTACGCCGGGCCGTATCCTCGACCACCTGCGTCGCGGTAGCCTCTCGTTTGCCGACGTACGTTTCGTCGTGCTCGATGAAGCCGATGAGATGCTCGATATGGGCTTCATCGAGGATATCGAGGAGATCCTCAGGCAAACACCCACCGAACGACAGACGGCGCTCTTCTCGGCGACGATCCCCCCGCACGTGCAGAACCTGGCGCGGCGCTACATGCGCGACCCGCTGACGATCGTCATCGAGCCGGAAAAGGTCACGGTGCCGCAGATCGATCAGCGCTACGTCGAGGTGAGCGCGCGCAACAAGCTCGACGCGCTGACGCGGCTGCTCGATGTCGAGGCGCCGCAAGCAGCGATGATCTTCTGCCGCACACGCCGTGAAGTCGATGAGCTGGGCGAAGCGCTGGTTTCGCGCGGGTACGCCGCCGAAGCGATCCACGGTGACCTCAGCCAGACGCAGCGCGACCGCGTCATGGCGCGTTTTCGCACCAACCAGGCCGATCTGCTCGTGGCGACCGACGTGGCGGCGCGTGGCCTTGATATCGAGAACGTGTCGCACGTTTTCAACTACGACATCCCCGAAGATCCCGACGCCTACGTCCATCGCATTGGCCGTACGGGGCGCGCTGGGCGCGCCGGCATCGCGATCACGCTGGTAACCCCGCGCGAGCAGCGGCTGCTGCGCATGATCGAACGGGCGATCGGCCAGCGCATCCGTCCGATGCGCCTGCCGACGCTGGCCGACGTGGCGATGCGCCGCGTCGAGCTGCTGCGCGAGAGCGTGCGCGAAGCGGTCGAAGCGGGTGGGCTGGAGCCGTATCTGCCCGCGATCGAGGAGCTGGCCGAGCAGTACGATCTCACCGAGATCGCGGCGGCGGCGCTAAAACTGCTGGCGGGCCGCGAGGGGCGCTCGCTGGAGGCGCGTGCCGAAGAGACGCCAGAAGTGGAGGAGCAGCGTGCCTTCGCGGCCGAACCGGGCAAGGTGCGGCTCTTCGTCGAGCTGGGGCGACGCTCCGGTATCCGGCCGGGCGATCTTGTCGGCGCGATTGCCAACGAGGCGCGCGTGCCAGGTTCGTCGGTGGGCGCGATCGATATCTACGACAATTTTACCTTCGTCGATGTCGATGCACGTCTGGCCGATCGCATCGTTGCGGCGTTGCAGCGGGCGACGATCCGCGGTCAGCGCGTGAAGGTCAACGTGGCGCGACCGCGGGGCTAACCGGGCCGCGCCCAGGGCACGGGTGAACAAGCGATGCGTGCCGTGGCCATCGTGATCGTGTCGCTGGTGGTGCTCGCGGCCGCGTTTCTCTTCGTGCCCCGTCTGCTGCTGCATCTCAGCGGCAAAACCACGGTCTCGGCAACACCTCCTGCGCTAGTGGCAACGGCGGCGGTCGCGGCGACGCCCTCCGATCCCATCGAGAGCTTCTCCAGCCTGGCGAGCAAGGCTGGCTTTACGCCGCTCTCTCCCGGGGTGCTACCGCCCGGCTATACCCTGGCCGGGCAGTACGTTGTTGCCGGGCGGCAACCGGAGATCGTGTTCGCCTACCGCAACGACGCGGGACGTTATCTCGTGATCACCGAACGGCAAGGCAGGCAGGATGCCTTCTTTCCGCCGCCGGGCAACCAGCGCCCGATCGAGGTCACGACGCCGTTGCCGAACGCTCCACGCAGCGTGCAGATCGTCGAGGGCGTGCGTGGTCTTTACCTGCCGAGCGATTACCGCTTGATGGATTGCTACCAGGGCGATCCGATCCGCAAGTACACCTGCCACGACGAGCCGCCTGTCTCTCTGCGCTTCATGACACGGGGCGTTGCCGTGGTGATCGCGGCGGACGGTCGCGACCTCGATGCCGAGACGTTGATCCGCGTCGCGGCGGGGCTGCGCTGAGCGGCCTACCGGGCGCGGCGGGAGGAGACCGATGACGGAGCATCGCTGCGTGGTATGCGGCGAACCGATCGCCGCCGGAGCAGGCGTGCCCTGCACGTTCTGCGAGGGCTGGTTCCATCTACCGCTCAACACCAGCACGCCCGGCGCGACGTGCGGTCGACGCACGCTCAACTACACCGCCGAGGGGGCCTGCGGCGTGCTCTACCTGTGCGCGCCGTGCGAGCGGCGGCAGGCGGAACAGTTCGGCACGATCGCGAGTGGATAGCGGCGCCAGCGCGCTGCTGGACTGTGCGCGCTGGCGATCGTACCGTGTGGAGCGGAAACCTCACGCTGTCGCCGGGGAGTCGGGCATGTCGGAAGTTCTCTCGCTCACAGCCGAAGAGTGGGCGCCGTTCGGGTTTCTGCTTGCGCGCGTGATCCCGTTGCTCGCAGAGGGCAATGCCGAGCACCGCGAGGTCGCGGCCAACCTGCGCGTGGTCCTCGATGAGTTCAACAAAACGCCACCGAATACCGCCGGCGAAGTCGAGCTGCAGACGCAGGACCTGTACTTCCTCGGCGTCAATCTGTACCTGGCGCTGACCGATCTGGAGGAGTACTGGCTGGATCGGCTTGCGATCGCGAAGGGCGGCACGCCAGCCGAGGAGCCCGACCCGGTTGTCGAGGCGGCGGTGAAGCGCTACTTCCCCAACCTGGCGCGCGATCCATCGAGCTGGAATTTCCGTGCGGTGCAACCGGCGTTTATCGACCTCGGCATGAAGATCGACCAGTTGCTGACGGCCGAATCGCCACGTGTGCGCGGTCTCTACAACAAAGAGCGCACGGCCGTGGTGAAAACGCAACTGGCGCGTCAGAAAGAGAACCGCGAGAAGCGTCAGGTGGCAGGTGTGGCGCTACCGGTGGCGCTGGGCCTGATCGGCCCGGGAGCGGCGATGCAGCAACAGGCGCTGCCCGCTCCCGCGGAGAAGCCGGCGCGGCCTGTCGGGACTGCCATGCCGCCACGCAAACTGCCGCCGCCGCAGCTTCGCCCTCTTTCACGCGCGACGTTTCCGGGGCCGTACCTGTGGGGCGTCGAGACGCAAACCGGCATCTACGTTCACGAGCTCGAGCCGAACAAGCCACGGCGCATCGACCTCGGTGGCACGCCGCTGATGATCGTGCTGGTAGAAAACAAGGTCTGCGCTGCGCGGCGTATCTGCCCGCACCGCGAGTGGGACCTCACGATCGGTGGTGAGATCGAGGACGGAGTGATCACGTGCAGCCTCCACGGCGCGCAGTATGAGATCTGCTCCGGTGCAGTGAAGCGGCAACCATACGACCGTAGCTTCAAGAAGTTCTTTTCACGGCTCTCGGGCCTGTTTGACCCCAAGCACACGACCGAGCCGCTGGAAACGTACCCGACGCGCATCGCCGAGGATGGCGAGATCCTCGTGCACATCTAAGCAGCGAGGCGGGGCCTCATCAGCGCGCTCGTGGCTTTCCAGGCACAGGCGTCTAGCGGTACCACGTGCCGTGGCCAGGCGTGGCATCGCGGAACGATTGCTTTGGCCGCGGGCGGGCGCGGAAGAGCAACGCCAGAGGTGCCGCCTCGTGCTAGCGCCGATCAGTACCAGTAGTTTTCGATGATGTACTGCACGTGCCGCGCTAGCATGAGCAACGCGCGCTCGTCTTCATCGTCGAAGGGCCGATCGTCGGCGCGGTCGGTCACGTACATGCTGCCGCGCACGATGCCGTTGGCCCAGATCGGCACGCCCAGCATCCGCTTCATCACAGGATGCTTCGGCGGAAAGCCAAACGCCTTGGGGTGCTTGTCCAGATCGTCGATGCGGACGGGGCGGCCATCGGTGCGCAGGCTGCCGAGCGGCCCGTGACCGGTGGGTGGTACCTTCAAACCCTTGAGTTCTTCCTTCGTGAGGCCGCTGGTGAAGAAGCCCTCCGTGCGGTCGCGTTCATCGGTGATCGCCAGGGCGGCGTAGCGGCCGCGCGTCAGTTCGCGAGCGGCGTCGCACACGGCCTGGAGCGCATCGTTGGGTTGCTTCGGCTGTGGATAACGCGCCTGGATCTCGGCCAGGGCGATCAGCGCGCGCATCTCGCCGTCAAGCGGCCACGCGCGTGGTGCCGGTGGTGCGCTCTCACGCTGCCGGGCTGTCGTCTCGGTGTTCATAGCCTAAGACTAGCGCGCTCGCGCGAGCAGAGGCTAGCGGCGCGGCTAACAAACAAAGGGGACGGGCTACAACAGCCCGCCCCCGAATCCGCGCAAATCTGCCACGCGCTGCGCACGCTAGCGCACGGGCGCCAGCTCCTTCGCCGGCGTCAGAATCTGATCGACGATACCGTATTCGAGCGCCTGATCGGCCGTCATCCAGAAGTCGCGGCTGGTATCGGCGGTGATGCGCTCGATCGGCTGGCCGGTATGGTAGGCGAGGATCGAGTTGAGGCGGCGGATCGTGCGCAACAGGTGCTGCGCCTGAATCTCGATATCCGGGGTTGCGCCGCCGAAGCCGGCGCTGCCCTGGTGGATCATCACCTCGGCGTTGGGCAGAATGTAGCGCTTCCCCTTCGTGCCCGCCGCCAGCAGCACCGCGCCCATGCTCGCTGCCAGACCAACGCAGACGGTCGATACATCGCATTTGATGTGCTGCATGGCGTCGTAGATGCCAAGACCGGCCGACACCACGCCTCCCGGGCTGTTGATGTACATCTGGATGTCGCGATCCGGATCGACGCTGGCGAGGTAGAGCAGCTGGGCGATGATCAGGTTGGCGACGGTATCGTCGACGGGCGTACCGAGGTAGATGATGCGATCGCGCAGCAAGCGCGAGTAGACATCCATCGAACGCTCGACGCGGCCATCGGATTCGATAACGGCAGGATTGGGAATGTACGGCATCGTGAACCTCCTTGGGTCCGCGGTAGAGAGACCGCGCTTTCAGCGTAGCGGTGCCGGCTGCGCTCGCACAACCTGGCCGATCGGCTGGGGCTGCGTGCGCGCGGATCCGCTATCTCCACCATAACGCTGCCCTGGCGCGACACTGTGCCGGCGTGGTGCATTGAGAATAATGCAACTACGGCGCCGCGTGCGCCATCCGTCGAGGTCCCGATGCGACGTTTGCTGTTTGTCTCGGTTCTGCTCTGCGCCGCTGTCTGGGCGCTGGGTTGCTCCTCGAGCAACAACAAGAACACCACCGCGACGAGTGCGGCCACCCGCCCGGCAACGCCCGGCGCTGCGCTCTCGCCGCAGGCCGCCACGTCCGAGTCCGCTACGCCGGGCTTCCGTCCGCTTGCCGCCTCGCCTACGCCTGGCGCGCGGAGCGTCTCCGTTGCGGCATCGCCATCCTCCGTCACGAGCGTTGCGCCAACCTCCTCGCCCACGCCGGTTCCGGGCGCCACGACTGTGGCAACAGCAACCCCTGCCACGAGCAACGCGGCGGCGGAAGCACCTGCGCGCGCCTCGAACGCGACGGCAACGCCGTCTGCAACTGCGGCGGCCAGCGGCGGCTCAGCCGATCCGCGTGCTTTGATCGACCTGATCAGGCTCGATAACAGCAACCTGCCGAGCGGTTTCTCGTTCGGGCAGCTCTTCGGCTATCAGGCAAACGAGCAGGCGGTCATCGGCTACGCCGACCCGCAGTCCGTGCTCGATCTGCTCAACAGTACAGGGCGGCAAGATGGCTACATCGAGCAGATTAGCGGCCCTGGTGGCAGCAGCTTCGGCGTGTCGATCCAGATCTGGCGCGATGCCGCGGGCGCGAAAGCGTTTTTCGATCAGCATCCGTTGCCCGATAGCTCGGTCTCGTACCAGCAGGTCCAGCTCGATACGCCCATCGGCGAGCAGTACCAGGCGCTGAAGATCAGCGCCGGCGCTGGTAGCAGCTATGCGCTCTCATGGCGGGTTGGGCGCGTTGTGCTCGGCATCGGCGGCGACGCCGGGCCGGACGGTAAGCCGTCGCAGGCAATGCTGCAACTTGTCGATCTGTTGACAAAACGGGCGCAGGCGGCGCAGCAATAGCAGGCTGTGGCTAGCGCTGCCGTTCGCCGTAGTCGCCAAAGGGGGCGTCGCGGCGGCGGATCGTCTCGCGGAAGCCGAGGGTGGCGAAGCTCTCGCGCCAGGTGATCGCCTCGGGTGTGTGGCGGGTGATGCCATCAAAGAAGGTGCCGAGCATCTGCGTGGTGCGCAGCCCCATATTCTCGAACGCCTGGTTGATGAGCAACTTGTTCAGCGCGAGCTGGTTAGCGGGGATGTGCCGGTAACGTGCCGCATAGCGCTCGACCGTCTCGGCCAGCTGCTCGGCAGGGACGACGTGCGAGACGAGGCCGATCCGGTACGCCGTGGGCGCATCGATCGCGTCGCCGGAGAGCAGAAACTGCTTCGCGTGTTCGAGCGACAGCCTGTACACCCACAGCATGGTCGTGGGCGTGCCGTAGATACGGGCAGGCGGGTAGCCAATGTAGGCGTCTTCGGCCATGAAAATCAGATCGCTGCAGAGCGCGAGGTCGGTGCCGCCGCCAACGCACCAACCGTGCACCTGCGCGATCACAGGTTTAGGGCTCTCCCAGAGCTTCATGAAGCGCCGCACGTTGCCCGCCATGAACTGGTAATCGCGCACGGGATCCCAGATGCCGGGTGGCGCGCCGGGCGCTGCACCGGGGTCGTCGTGGTGGATGGGTGTGTCGCGCCCGGGCTCGGGGCCGCGCGTGAGGTCGTACCCCGCGCAGAACGCCCGACCAGCGCCGCGCAGTACGATGGCATGGACGGTGGGATCGTCCACGGCGCGGTCGATCGCGCGGGAGAAGGCGTCCAGGAGCGCCGCGTTCAGCGTGTTGAGTTTGTCAGGCCGGTTAAGAGTCACGAAGGCGATGCCCTCGCGCGCTTCGTAGAGCACGAGGTCGGAGTGCGTTGCAGCCATCTCTTCCTCCGGGTGGCACAGCGCCAGGATGCTTCGAGATCCTAGACGCCACGGAAGACTGGTTCGCGCTTTTCCAGGAACGCGCGTACGCCTTCCTGGTGGTCTTCCGAGACACGGAGCGTGGTGAGGAAGAAGCTTGTTTGCTCCATCGCTTGTTCGAGGTTGAGCTCCTGCTGATCGGCCATAAGCCGTTTCGCGGTTTGCACGGCGAGCGGAGCGTTGGCGCAGATCTCGGCGGCCAGGCGGTACGTCTCCGTCATGAGGTCGGCCGCGGGCACGACGCGCGTCACCAGGCCGATGCGCGCCGCCTCGGCGGCGTCGATCGTGCGTGCGGTGAAGATCAGCTCGGCGGCGCGGTCCCAGCCGATCAGCCGCGGCAGGAGAAACAGCGCGCCGCCATCAGGGATCAGCCCGCGTTTGACGAACAGTTCGCCGAAGCGGGCGGTCTCGGCGGCGATGCGGATATCGCAGGCGACGGCGAGGTCGCAGCCCCAGCCGACGGCCGGACCATTGACAGCGGCGATCACCGGCTTGCGCAGCCGCCGCAGGACGATCGGCAGCTTTCGCGCCGAGGCTTCGAGCGCTTCCAGCCGGCCCAGCGCCGTCTTCTCACGCTCGGCGCGCAGGTGCATCGTTTTGAGGTCGCCGCCGGCGCAGAAGGCGCGTCCGGCGCCGGTCAGCACGACGACGCGCACGTCGGCGTCGCGCCCGGCCTCGGTGAGCGCGGCGACAAGGCTATCCGCCATCTCCGCGCTGAGCGCGTTCATCTGCTCCGGACGGTCGAGCGTGATCGTGAGCACGTGATCGCGTGTCTCGACCTGGATATCGGGGTACCCCATCGCCTCTCTCCTCTTGTTATGCTTGCCCTTTGCGTGGTGGGCGCTGTCGTGATGATGCTGGCCGGCGGCCTTGCCCGCTCTCGGGTTCGCCCAGGCGCGCGGCAGTGCGGCGCGGATCGGCGCGCCAGGCCGTGAGCACGATCGCCTGCGCCTCTTCGAACGGGTACGGCGCGTACTTCTCCAGGTCGCGCGTAGCGGTGGTGTCGCCGTTGGCGGCGCGCTCGCGCAGCGCCGCCGCAATCCGGCGCGCATCTTCGGCGGCGCGAGGATCGATCCGCCCGCCGATGTCAGCGCGCAACTGGGCGACGATCGCCGCTAGATCGTTCTGCGCGTGCTCGGTCATGCGGCGTCTTGCCTCATTCGTCGCTGCGCGTCAGGGCGCAAGCGTGCCCGTCCCCATGATGTTGTAGCCGCAGTCGACATGAAGCACCTCGCCGGTGATGCCGCGTGCGGCGTCGCTGCAGAGAAACGCAGCGGTGGCGCCAACTTCAGCCGGATCGGTTTTGCGGCGGAGGGGTGAACTCTGTGCAACAAGGTGCTCCATCTTCAGAAAGCCAGCGATGCCGCGCGCGGCGGCCGTGCTCACCGGCCCCGACGAGATCGCGTTGACGCGGATGTTGCGTGGGCCGAGATCGAAGGCAAGGTAGCGGACGCAGGCTTCGAGTGCGGCTTTGGCAACCCCCATCACGTTGTAATTCGGCACCACGCGCTCGCCGCCGAGATACGTCAGCGTGACGATGCTGCCACCGCGCTCCTCCATGAGCGGGGCAACGGCCCGCGCCAGCGCCACGAGCGAGTAGGCGCTGATGTCGAGCGTGGCGCGAAAGGCGTCGCGCGGGGTTTCGATGAAGGCGCGCGAGAGCGTCTCGGCCGGGGCGAACGCCACCGCGTGGATGAGGATATCGAGCCCGCCCATCTGCTCGCGCGCGAGGGCAGCAACCTGGTCGATCTCCTCGTCGCGGGTCACGTCCAGGGGCGCGGTGATCGTGCCGTCGATGGTGCCGGCGAGTTTCTGCACCGATTCGCGCACGCGCTCGCCCTGGTAGGTGATGAACAACCGTGCGCCCTGCTCATGCAGCGCACGGGCGATGGCCCAGGCGAGGCTGTAGCGGTTCAGCACACCGACGACGAGCGCGTTTTTTCCCGCAAGCGCGGTCACGAGCTTCCTCCAGGCGCGTAGACTCGACGGGGCGAGTATACATCTCCGCCGCGTTGCGGGGGACGCGCCGCGATCAGCCGGCCGCGGCGCCCGCGTGCAGCGGCAGCGCCAGGGGATCGCACCAGCGCAACGCTCGGCCGCCGCGCGCGGCCGATTCGTACGCACGCGTGAGGAACGCGGCGACGCGCACCGCCTCGTCGAGCAGGTCGCGGCGGCGATCGTTCGTCGCGATCCGTTCAACGAACGCTTCGAGCAGAGGGCCAAACCAGGCGCTGTGTGCGGAGCCGGTCGAAAGCCCTTCGGCGAAGGAGATGGTCCGCTCCTCTCCGCCCGCGGTGATGACGATGCGGTCGTCGAGGCA
>Ga0209061_1001526_pt1 | contig 37640 bp, 35 predicted proteins | sample Coa_R1_10_FD_187157 | JGI IMG/M metagenome (GOLD analysis project Ga0209061, IMG submission 187157) | Surface soil microbial communities from Centralia Pennsylvania, which are recovering from an underground coalmine fire - Coalmine... | ecosystem: Environmental > Terrestrial > Soil >... | reverse complement strand
GGCCCAGAAGCGCGCGTTGCGCGAGAAGAGGTCGTCCTCGCCGTGGTACTCGGTCGCCTGCTTCAAGAACGCCTCGAAGTTCAGGCCGTCGACCGCCCCTCCCGCGAGCCGCATCATCACCCGGCAGGGATCCAGCGGGTCGGCCTTCACCAGCGCGGCGGCGCGGTCGGCGGACAGCTCGGCGGCGCGTGCCCACTCGAGCAGCGCGTAGTAGATGGCGCGCGCCGGAAGCCCGAGGAGGAGCGACTTGGGCAGCGCGCCGTTGAGGAACTGGCCGAGCAGCACGAGCGCGGTCGTGTAGTAGTAGTGCTCCGACAGCACGTGGCTCGCCTCGTGCGCGAGCACGGTCTGCACCTCGTCGCTCGTGTAGCCCGACACCAGGGACGAGTTCATGACCACGATCGGGCGGTTGGCGCCGAGGGTCATGGCGTTGACCTCCGCCCGGTTGTACACGTAGAGGTCCGGGACCGTCGGGAGGTCCAGGATCGTCGTCACCTGCACGTACCTGCGCCAGATCTCCTCGAGCTGGTCCGGCGCGACCCGCACCGCGTTGCCGAGCACGATCTGGCGGAGCCGCTTCTCGTGGCCGAGGTCGATCAGCCGCTTGATCACCTTGTCGAGGAGCGGCACCGCATGCAGGGCGGAGGTTGCCGCCCGGTCGGCCGGGTGCTCGTAGGCCTTCGGGCTGATCTGCTCGTAGCGGTACGAGGTCTCGATCGTCATCGTGCCTCCCGGTGCCGAGTCCGCGCGCGGGTGCACGGCGCGCCCGAGCGTACTGCCGCGGCCGGCGTGCCACAGGTCGCCGCTGTCCGTGGCGGCGCTCGCAGAAGGGCATGATGGGCGAATGGACGCGTCCAGTGAGCTCGCCGCCGGCGCGTCCTCAGGTCCCCTGCCCCCTGCGCTCAGGGGCCTCGTGCGATCGCTGTCGCTCGCCGTCGTGCTGCAGTGGGCGGGCGCGGGCGCCATCCTCCCCCTCCTCCCGCTGTACGTGAAGGCGCACGGGGGTTCGGACTCGGTCGTCGGTGCCGTGATGGCCGCCTACTTCGCGGCGGCGTTCGTGTTCGAGTACGGCGCGGGCCGGGTGTCGGACCGGCTCGGGCGGGTGCCGGTCCTCGTCGGGGGCCTGGTGGTCTACGCGGCCGGGAGCTTCCTCTTCCTCATCCCGGCGCCCGCGCTCCTCGACGTCGTGTTCCGTGCGCTGCAGGGCGCTGGCGCCGGCGGGGCGACGGTGGCGGCCCTGGCGATGCTCGCGCACGCGGTCCCGCTCTCGTACCGGGGCCGCGCGAGCGGCAGGGTCTACGCCGCGCAGCTCGGCGGCCTCGGGGTCGGCCCCGTGCTCGGGAGCGTGGCCGGGGTCGGTGCCATGCACCTGCTCTTCGTCGCCGCGGGCGCGGCGTCCGTGGTCGCCGTGGTGCCGGTGCTCTCCGCCGCACGCGCCGCCGCCCGTGTCGCCACGTCCCTGCCGGAGGACGTCGAGCTGCCGGCCACCGGTGGCACGCCCGCCCTCGCCCCGTCGACGGCCGCCCGGGCGGTCAGGGGGGCGTTGCTGGCCTCGGCGGTCATCGGCGTCTCGAGCGGCGTCTACGAGTCCTGCTGGACGCTGCTCATGACCCGCCTCGGCGCCGTCTCGTGGGAGGTCGGCCTGAGCTGGACCCTCTTCGCCCTCCCGTTCGCCGTGATGTCGCGCCCGGCGGGATGGCTCGCAGACCGGTTCGACCGGCGGTGGTTCGGGGTCGCCGCCCTGGTCTGGACGGCGGGCTTCTGCGCGGGGTACCCCTTCGTCAAGGGAGTGGTCCTGCTCATGGTGCTCGGCATCTGGGAGTCGGCCGGCTTCGCCCTCGCCCTGCCGGCCACCCAGTCCCTCCTCGGCGAAGGGACCACCCCTGAGCGCCACGGGCACGCACAGGGGCTCTTCGCGGCCAGCCAGACCGGCGCGACGGCCCTGTCGGCTGCAGCGGCGGGTGGGTTGTTCGCCGCCGCGCCGTGGCTGCCCTTCGACACCGCGGCGGCCCTCAGCTTCCTCATCATCGGGATGGTGGCGCTGTCGTGGCGGGCGGTCCCCGGCCGCGTGGGCACCGCTCCGGTCCGTGCCGACGCGGCGACCTGAGATCGGCTACGAAGGAGGCCCATGGACGACAAGCTCTGGACAGAGGTGGACCGGTTCTTCGCGAGCACCCTCCTCCCCGACGACCCGGTCTTCGAGGAGACCCTGCGCAGCGCCGAGGAGGGGGGACTGCCCCCGATCAGCGTCTCGGCCCCCCTGGGCGGGCTCCTCCACGTGCTGGTCCGGGCCGTCGGCGCGCGCAAGGTGCTCGAGATCGGCGCGCTCGCCGGCTACAGCACCATCTGGATGGCGAGGGCGGTCGGGGAGGGCGGCTCCGTCGTCACCCTCGAGATCGACCCGCACCACGCCGAGGTGGCGCGGCGCAACTACGCACGTGCGGGCGTCGACCACGTCGTGGACCTCAGGCTCGGGCGGGCGCTGGACTCGCTCGGCGCGCTCGAGCACGAGGGCGCGGGGCCGTTCGACTTCGTCTTCATCGACGCCGACAAGGACCACTACCCCGAGTACCTCCGCTGGGCGCTCCGCCTCGGACGGCCAGGCACGCTCGTCGTCGTCGACAACGTCGTGCGCGGCGGACGTGTCCTCGAGGAAGGCTCGGACGACCCGATCGTGGCCGGGACCCGTGGCACCCTCGAGGCGATGGGTCGGGAGCCCCGGCTCGTGGCGACCGCAATCCAGTGCGTCGGGCAGAAGGGCTACGACGGCTTCGCCGTGGCGCTCGTCACGGAGTGACCGTGGCCCGTTGGCGGGCGACGGTGTCTAACGTGGGGCCGTGACCGGCCCAGCCGCCAGCTCGCGCGCCCGCGGGCGCCCCGGTGCGTCCGCCCCGCCTGCCAGCGTCCAGGAGGTCCTGGACCTGCTCAGGGCGAGCGGCGGCCGTGCGACGGCCTCGCGCCGGCTGCTCCTCGAGGTGCTCTTCGAGTCGAGCGACCACCGCTCGGTCGAGGAGCTCGCCGCGGCCGTCCAGGCGCGCGCCCCTGACGTCCACCTCTCGACCATCTACCGGAACCTCGAGGAGCTCGAGCGGCTCGGCGTGATCGTCCACAGCCACCTGGGCCACGGGCCTGCGACCTACCAGCTCGCCTCCGACGCCCACTCCCACCTCATCTGCGAGCGCTGCGGGAGACGCGTGGAGGCGCCCGAGGACCTCTTCGCAGGGCTGGCCCGTGAGGCGGCCGAGCGGTACGGGTTCACGATCGACCCGCGGCACTTCGCCATCCTGGGACGCTGCGCCGAGTGCCGGACGGATGTGACCGCCGACGGCGAGTAGGGCATGCTGTGTGTGCGCGCGCCGGCTCGCCGGCAGCAGCGGAGTCATCGACGAAGAGAAGGGTGAGGCGGTGCGGACGCTGTACCTGACGCTGATCGGGCTCACGATCGTGTTCGCGTGCTCGATGTCGTTCGCGACGCTCGGTGTGTATACCGACGCGTGGTGGCCGGCGATCGTCGCCGGAGGCGTCCTCCTCGTGTTCCTCGCGGTCGCGGGCGCGGTCATCCCGCGGTCGCTGCGGCCCCTCTCTGGCGGCTACCGGACCACCGCTCGGGCGGCCGTGGTCATGTTCAGCTCCTGGTGGGGTCTCGAGTTCTTCATCATGGCGCTCATCACGTGGATCCACGGCAAGCAGTCGATCGGCCCCAACAACGGGTACCTCACGCTGGGCCTCCTCATCTTCCTCGGGTTCGTCGGCATGGGGATCCAAGGAGCGCTGGCCACGACGGCGTGGTTCGTGTACGTGCGCAACCACGCCATCGTCGTGCCGGCCCGCCGAGCGCGCCAGACCCAGCTGCGCCACACATGAGCTAGGGACGCTGGCCGAAGACGTGCCACCCGGCCTCTGCCCACGCGGCGAGGGCGACCGCACGGCCCAGCCACGACCCGAGGAGCAGGCGGACGACCCGCTCGATGCCCGGGAGCGGCCCGACCAGGCGCGTGACGACCAGCCAGGCGACCCACCCGGCCCCGATGACCGCCCAGACGGCGGCGCCGGGCGTCACGGTCCGCCCTCCGCACGTGGCCGGCGCCAGCCGAGGGCGAGGTAGAGCCCGAGGGCGATCCAGCACGCGAACAGCGCCCCCCGTCCGGCGGGGTGGTCGGTCACCGCGCCGATGAGGCGGCTGAGCGTGGGGAGCCATCGGCGCTGGGCCAGGAAGCTCGCCAGGTCCCACCCCACCGTGACGACCACCAGCACGGCCCACAGGACCGAGCCAGCGACGGGCGCGGTGCCACGCGACCTGAGGAGACCCCGAGCCCAGTCGCCGGTCCGGCACCGTTGCCGACGCCGTCCGGCCACGGCCGCCAGTGCGAGCGTCCCACCGACCACCGCGAGGATGCTGGCGTGGGACGCCACCGACTGGCGTCCCTGCACCCCTTCCCAGGCCGCCATCGAGGCGATCCCTGCCGCCGCGGCGGCGCGTCCGACGGTGCCAGCTGCGGCGACCCTCAGCCCTCGCGCGCGCCGGTCCACCGCCTCCTCCTCGGCACGCAGTGTAGGAGCGCGGTCTGCCGGTCGTTCCCCGCACGGCGTCGGCCCTGCGCGATGCTGCAGTCGAACGCCGCTGCCGCCGGCGAGGAGAGGAGCCTTCGTGATGGCAATCGAGACCCGTGCGGGCGCCGCCCCGGGAGAGGGGGCACCGGGCCAGGGAGCCGGCCAGACCGAGGAGGGAGCCGCCGAGGTCGACCGGCTCGTGGACGCGCTGGTCCGCGAGGTGCCGCCGGGGACGACGTCGCCGGAGTCGTTCCTTGGCGCCCAGTTCGACCGGGGTCTGGCGTGGGTCCACTTCCCGGTCGGGCGCGGCGGGCTCGGCCTGTCGCCGTCGCTGCACCAGCGCGTGGTCGCGCGCCTGCGCGACGCAGGTGCCCCGTCGGCGGCCGTGCGCAACGTCATCGGCTACGGCATGGTCGCCCCTACCCTGATCAGCCACGGCACCGAGGCACAGCTCGACCGCTACCTTCGCCCCCTGTTCACCGGCGAGGAGATCTGGTGCCAGCTCTTCAGCGAGCCCGGGGCCGGCTCCGACGTGGCGAGCCTCGCGACGAGGGCGGAGCGCGACGGCGACGAGTGGGTCCTGAACGGCCAGAAGGTCTGGACCACCGTCGCGCACCTGGCCAGCTTCGGGCTGCTCCTGGCACGGACGGACCCCGACGTGCCCAAGCACGCGGGGATCACCTGCTTCCTCGTGGACATGCACGCGCCGGGGGTCGAGGTGCGCCCCCTCTACCAGATCACCGGCGAGGCGGAGTTCAACGAGGTGTTCTTCACCGACGCCCGTGTCCCCGACAGCGCCCGGCTCGGGCGTGAGGGGGAGGGGTGGAGGGTGGCGCTCACCACCCTCATGAACGAGCGGGTGGCCATCGGCGGCAACGTCGCCGAGCGCGGGGCAGGCCCGATCGCAGAGGCCATTCGCCTGTGGCGTGAGCGCTGGGCGGACGACCGCTCCGCCCACGCGCGCGTCCTGCGCGACCGGCTCGTGCAGCGGTGGATCGCCCACGAGGTGGCACGACTCACGAACCTGCGGGCCGCGCACAACCGGCGTGCGGGCACGCCCGGCCCGGAGGGGTCCGTCGCCAAGCTCTCCTACGCCGAGGACAACAAGCGCACGCTGGAGCTCTGTGTGGACCTGATGGGCGCTGAGGGGATGCTCTACCCCACGGACTACCCCCGGGTCCGTCCCTCCGAGCTGTCGTTCTCCGCCCTCGACGTGCGCCGCTGGTTCCTCCGGACCCGGGCGAACTCGATCGAGGGCGGGACGTCCGAGGTGATGCGCAACATCTTGGGCGAGCGCGTCCTCGGGCTCCCCGGCGAGCCGCGGACGGACCGGGACCGGCCGTGGAGAGAGGTCCCGCGCAGCTGAACGAGGTCTCCGGCGCCCGATCGTCGCCGGGCGGTCGAGCGTCGGCTGGCGCCCAAGTCAGTCCGCCTCCGCCGCGTAGACGCGCTCGACCCAGGGGCTCATGCCCACGACTGTCAGCCTGCCACCCCGGGCGCAGACGTAGTGGCGCAACCCGACGAGCACCCGGGCCCCCGTCGCGTCCAGGTCCGACACGTCGGTCAGGTCGAGGACCACATGGTGGCACGACGTGCGGCCGAGACGGTCGAACTGGGCTTCGAGGACCCCGACGGACGTCGCGAGCAGCTCACCGCGGAGCTCGAGGAGGCAGATCGGGCCGACGTGGCTGAAGTCGACCTCGAACTGGTGTCCCTCGCCAACCGGGCGTTGCTCCGGCGCGTCGACCGTCATCAGGTCTCCCTTCCCTCGTCCGACGCCGCCGCGGGCGAGCGCTTCGCTGATACCCGCCGGTGTGGTGCAGGTAACCGCGCGGGGTAGGTGCGTGTGCGGCGGGGAACGTGCGCCGCTGCAGGAAGGCGGGAAAGGAGCGAGCCATGTCCACGATGTCTCCGGCCGACGACGTCCTCGAGCTGCTCGAACAAGACCTCTTCTGGAAGCTGACGAACGACCTCGTGCGCCATGAGGTCGCCGAGGAGAGGGTCGTCTACCCGCTCCTGCGCGGCCTGCCCGGAGGCGAGACGGTGGCAGATCCGCCGCGGAATTCGCTCAGGCTGAGTGTGGTCGCATCCGAGAAGGGACATGAACCGAGCTGAAGAGAGGAGTTGCACATGGCTTCGATCGAGGGGATGAGGATCGGCTTCCTCGTGGCCAACGAGGGAGTGGAGCAGTCGGAGCTCAGCGATCCGTGGAAGGCCGTGCAGGAGGCGGGAGCGAGGCCTCAGCTGGTCGCTCCAGCCGCCGGCGAGGTCCAGGCGATGCGCCATCTGGACAAGGCGGGGACGTTCCCGGTCGATGTCACCACCGCTGAGGTGGACCCGGCGAGCCTCGACGCCGTCATCCTTCCGGGAGGCGTCGCGAACCCCGACCAGCTGCGGATGGACCCGCACGCACTCAGGGTGCTGACCGAGGTCGTCCAAGCCGGCAAGCCCGTCGCTGCCATCTGTCACGGACCGTGGACGCTGGTGGAGGCTGACCTTGTCCGCGGCCGCACGCTCACCTCGTGGCCCAGTCTGCGGACCGACATCGCCAACGCCGGCGGGACGTGGGTCGACGAACAGGTCATGGTCTGCACGTCCGGCCCGAACATCCTGGTCACGAGCCGCAAGCCGGACGACCTGCCGGCGTTCTGCAAGACGGTGCTCGAGGTGCTCGCCCGTGCCTGAGACGCGTCCTGGCGGCCCGGTTGCGCGTCAGGCGCGCCCGAAGTCGAGCGCGAGGTCCATCGCGCGCGCCGAATGGGTGAGGGCCCCGAGGGACACGAGGTCGGCACCGGCGGCGGCGAAGGCCGCCGCGCTCGCCTCGTCGAGCCGCCCCGACACCTCCACGAGGCCGCCGAATCCCGCCTCGCGCAGCGCGCCGACGGTCCGGGCGACCGCCTCGGGGGCCATGTTGTCGAGCATGATGACGTCCGCACCGGCCTCTGCGGCCTCCATCGCCTGACCCTCCTCGTCGCACTCGACCTCGACGGTGCGCATCGGGAAGGCGGCCCTGGCGCGCGCCACCGCCTCGCGGATGGCCATGACGGCGAGGTGGTTGTCCTTGAGCAGGACGCCGTCGGAGAGCGACGCGCGGTGGTTGGCCCCGCCTCCGGCCCGCACGGCTGCCTTCTGGAGCGCGCGCAGGCCGGGGAGCGTCTTTCGCGTGTCGACGACGCGCGTGGACGGGTTGGCTGCGCCGACGGCGTCGACGACGCGGCGCGTCGCCGTCGCGACACCCGACAGATGGCACAGGAAGTTGAGGGCGGTGCGCTCGGCGGTCAGGATCGACGCGAGCGGACCCCGCACCTCGCCCACGACCGATCCCGCCTCGACCGCGGTGCCGTCAGGGGCCTGCCAGTCGACGTCGACCGCAGGGTCGACCTGGCGGAAGGTCTCGAGCACGCAGAGCCGTCCGGCGAGGACGCCCGGCTCGCGGGCGACGACCGTGGTCACGGCCGCGCGCGACGGGTCGAGGAGGGAGGCGGTGAGGTCGCCGAGCGCCAGCACGTCCTCTCCGAGGGCCCGCGCGACCGCCTGGCGGACCGCCCGGAGCGGAGGATCGACGCTCGGTCCGGGCACGCGGCTAGCCGGCCGGCGCGGCGACGCTCGCCCCTGCGGCCGCGATCAGGTGGGCCGTGGCCACCGTCACCGCCTCGGCCATGGGGATGTGCAGGAACTCGTTGGGCCCGTGCGCGTTGCTCCCAGGACCGAGCACCCCGGTGGCGACCAGGGGTACGCCGGGGTAGCGCTCGGAGAGCATGGCGAGGAAGGGGATCGTGCCGCCCTCCCCGAGCGAGCCCGGCGGGCGGCCGAAGAGGTCCGCCGATGCACGGGCGAAGGCCTCGGCTACCCAGTCCTCGAGCGGCGGAGCGGCCCAGCCTGTGGCCGGGGTGTCGAAGTGGACCTCGACCCGTGCACCCGAGGGCGGGTCGGCGAGCAGCGCCGATTCCACCTCCGCCATGGCGTGCGCGGCGTCCACGGTCGGCGGCAGGCGCAAGGAGAGCTTGGCCGTCGTGAAGGGCCGCAGGACGTTGCCGCCGTCCCGGACGGCCGGCACCCCGTCCATGCCCGTGACCGCCAGCGCGGGGGCCCACGCCCGGCGCTCGAGCCGATCGGCGTCGGAGGCCCCGTCGAGGACGAGCCCGGGGACGACCGGGAAGACCTCGGCGGCCGTCCACCCCTCCGGCGCACCCGAGCCGTCGAGCGCGCCGGAGCCCGGCGGTCGCGCCGTGGCCCGCAGGGCGGGCAGGCGGATCTCGCCGGTGCGAGGGTCCTCCAGCCGGTCGAGCAGGAGACGGAGGAGCCGGAAGGATGTGGGCACGATCCCGCCGGCGCTCCCGCTGTGCACCCCTTCGGTGAGCACCTGGACCGTGAGGGTCGCGACGAGGTTCCCCCGCAGCGACGAGGTGAGCCACAGCCGGTCGTAGCTGAGGCACCCCGAGTCCAGGCAGACCACGAGGTCGGGACGCCCGAGCCGGTCCGCGAGCGCCGCGAGGTGGGCGGGGAGGTCGGGGCTGCCGCTCTCCTCGCTCGCCTCGACCAGCACGACCACCCGGGGGCGCTCGGCACCGGCTGCATCCAGGAGCTCGACGGCGCCGACCGCGGCGAACAGGGCGTAGCCGTCGTCCGCGGCGCCGCGCGCGTACAGGCGGTCGCCCTCGCGCACAGGCGTGAACGGCCCCAGCCCCGCACGCCACTCGCCGAGGGGCGGTTGCTTGTCGAGATGGCCGTAGACGAGCACCGTGCCGCGGGCGTGTCCCGTCGCCGGCGCGTCGACCAGCACGGCCGGCGTCCGGCCCTCGGCCGCGCGCACCTCGGCGGTCAGCCCCTCGACCGGCCTCGCCGCCGCCCAGTCGCGCAGGAGCGCCGCGGCCGTTGCGAGGTGCCCCGCCGTCTCCCAGTGCGCGTCGAAGTCCGGTGAGAGGCACGGGATCGTGGCGTAGCGGCTCAGGGTCGCGAGGATCTCGTCCTCCCACAGCCGGTGCGCAGCGGCCCGTGTCACCGCTCGGCCCGTCCCACCTGTGCTCCCGCCCTCAGACCGCCTGGCTCGGGCTCGACATGTTCCAGTCGGGCACGCGCAGTGCGGGCATCGCCGTCCGGTTCATCCAGGATCCGCCCTCCCGACCGTAGGTCCGCACCGTCGAGGACACCTGGGTGGCGCGGGCGAGCACGTCGAGCGGGCTCTCGTTGAAGCGGAAGTTGCCCGCCGCCCCGACCACCTTCCCGTCCTCGACGACGTAGACCCCGTCTCGGGTCAGTCCCGTGAGGAGCAGCGTCTTTGGGTCCACCTCCCGGATGTACCACAGGCACGTGAGGAGCAGGCCCCGCTCGGTGGCGGCGACGAGGTCGTCGACGCTGCCCGATGCGCCCGGGAGCGCGAGCGCGAGGTTGTCGATCGGGGCCGCCGCAGGGGCGCCCGAGCGCCCGGCGCCTGCGCGGTGGTAGCGGAGGCGCCCGAGCCGTCCGGCCGCCAGCCAGGGGGTCCTGCCGAGCGGCAGACCGTTGTCGAAGACCGAGACGTCGGCGGTCGAGATGCTCGTCGCGAGGAACGGTGCGCACTCGAGCCCGGCCTCTTCGGGGTCGCTCCAGAGGTCGAAGGGGAGCGGCGTCAGCTGCTCGCCCACGCGGGTCCCGCCACCGGGTCGGGAGAAGACGGTGCGTCCGTCCTCGGCGTCGCGCCCGCTCGCCGCCTCTGCGAGGAACATCATGAGGTCGGCGACGGCGCTCGGCGGCAGGATGACCTCGTGACGGCCCGGCGGCACGTCGACGTGCCGGGCGGACCACCCGAGCCCGCGCCGCACAGCCTCTTCGAGCGAGCCGAGCTCGCCGTCGCCCACCTCGGCGCCCCCGACCCCCGCCCAGGCCGAGGCTCCGTCCCGCCGGCCCACGAGCTGGAGCGCGCCGGTGGGCTGGACGTGGCGCCGGCGCAGGCCGCTCGAGGACGCGAGGTACGTCGTCGTCACCGAGTGCTCGACGAAGCCCGAGAGCACCGCGCCGGCGGCCTCGGCCCGCCGGAAGGCACCGGCGAGACCCCCGACGACGGGGGCCAGCCGGTCCAGGCCGGTGAGGACCGCGTCGTCGCCGAAGCCTTCGTCGGCGTCGCCTTCGACGAGTGGCGCCGCATCCTCCGCAGGCGCCGTCGCGGCGGCGGCCTCACGCACGAGCGCGTCGACGTCGACGTCGCCGCTGCGACGTGCGATGCCGGCGCGTCCGGGCGCTCCGGGTGCGTCAGGGGCGTCCACGAGCACGACGGTGACCCGCCGGTCCGCCCGGACGCCGTCGGTCGTCACCGTGTTGTTGGCGAAGCGCACGTCGGCCTCGTGGGTGTCCTCCACGATGGCGATGCACGGGCGTGTGGCCGCGCCGAGCAGGCGCTCGGCCAGGTCGGCAGGGGAGGGGAGCCCGGCGGCGCTCACCGGCCGGACTCCTGACGGGTGTTCAGCACCCGCACGGCGCGAACGAGGACCGACGGGCACCCGTGGCTCACGGCGGCGACCTGCTCGGGCTGCCCCTTGCCGCAGTTGAAGGCGCCGCCGAGGAGGTAGGTGCCGGTTCCGCCGACCGCCTCCATGGAGCCCCAGAAGTCGGTCGTCGTGGCCTGGTAGGCCACGTCGCGGAGCTGGCCGGCCAGCCGGCCGTCGCGCACCGCGTAGAACCGCTGGCCGGTGAACTGGAAGTTGTAGCGCTGCATGTCGATCGACCAGCTCTTGTCACCGACGATGTAGATGCCGCGGTCGACCCCAGAGACGAGGTCGTCGGTCGAGGGGCCCTCGCCCGGCGCCGGCTGGAGCGAGACGTTCGCCATCCGCTGGATCGGGACGTGCAGCGGCGAGTCCGCGAAGGCGCAGCCGTTCGACCTGGCGATCCCCTGCGAGGCAGCGATGGCCCGGTCGAGCTGGTAGCCCGTGAGCACCCCGTCGCGCACGATGTCGAACGACTGGGCGGCGACGCCCTCGTCGTCGATCGCCACCGTGGCCAGTCCGTGCTCGGTGGTGCGGTCCCCGACGACGTGCATCACCGGCGACCCGTATCGGAGCGTGCCGAGGCCGTCGGGGGTCGCGAACGACGTGCCGGCGAAGGCTGCTTCGTAGCCCATGGCCCGGTCGAGCTCGGTCGCGTGGCCGATCGACTCGTGGATGGTGAGCCACAGGTTGGTCGGGTCGATCACGAGGTCGTAGGTGCCGGCCTCCACCGACGGGGCGCGGAGCTTCTCGGCGAGGAGCTCCGGGAGGCGGGCGAGCTCGTCGTCGAAGTCCCAGCCGTCCCCTTCGAGGTACTCCCACCCCCTGGCGACCGGAGGCGCCAGGGTGCGCAGCTCCTCGAAGTCGCCGTCGGGCGCGATCGAGAGGGCCTCGAGCTGCGGGTGCACGCGCACCCGACGCTGGAGGGCGACGGTGCCCTGGAGGTCCGCGAGGTACTTGTCCTCGCGCACCGCCATCACGTAGGCGGTCACGTGGTCGACGCCGGGCGCGGCCAGGAGCCTGCGGCTCCACTCCTCGAGGAGGCCAACTTTGTCGCCGAGCGGCACCTCGACGGGGTCCCGCCGGTACGGGGAGGTCCACTCGACGCGCCCGTGCGCGGGCTCGTCGGCGAGCTCCACCGGCCGCGACCGCGCGGGCGCCGTCACGGCCGCGGCCTCGAGGGCCTGGCGCGCGAGGGCGGCGGCGGGCTGGGCCCCGACGGCGACGCTCCCTGCGAAACCGAAGGATCCCGAGCTGAGCACCTGGACACCGGTGCCCACCTCGGTGTCGTCGATCGCCGTCTCGAGACGGCCGTCCCGCAGGACGACCACCTGGGTCCGGACCCGCTCGACGCGCACGGTCGCGTGCGACGCGCCCCCCGAGCGTGCAGCGCCGAGGGCGGCGTCGGTGACCTGGGAGAGCAGCGCTGGGTCGACCGGGCCGTCCACGGGCGAGAACCCTACCGGCGCCCCGGGGAGGGAGGCGAAGCGGGCGCGCCGGCCGCGCGGTGCAGGCCCGTCGGCGCGCCCCCGTGGTCCTCGACGGCCGCGTGCAGGAAGTCGATGACGACGCGCGTCGGGGCGGAGGGCGCACCGCGCAGGCGCAGGGCGATCCCCACCCGCCTGGGCGGCAGCCCGGCCACCGGCAGCAGCCGGAACTGTGTCCGCAGGTGCGGGGGCACCGCCGTCGCCGGGAGGATCGACGGCCCGTGCCCGTCGAAGGTGAGCGAGGCGATCATCCGCAGGCCGTCGAGCTCCATGGCCGGGCGCAGCTGGACGCCGGCCGCGGCGGCGGCCGCGTCCATCTCGTCGCGCAGCGCCGTGCCCGGAGCGGGCAGGATGAGGTCCACCTCGGCGACGGCGTCCAGGGTGAGGGTGCCCTCCCGCCGGGCGAGCGGGTGGGACTGGGGAGCGACGAGCACCAGGTCCTCGTCGAACAGGGGAGAGGCCGTGAGCTCGTCGCTCAGCACCGGGAGGGTCACCACCGCGAGGTCGAGCTGGCCCGAGACGAGCTGGGTCTCCAAGGTGGTGTTCGTCCCGTCGGTGACGGTGAGCTGGATCTGGGGATGGCCGACGCGCAGCGCCGCGAAGAGCCGCGGGACGAGCCAGCGGCCCGCGGTCCCGATCATGCCGAGGCGCACCCGCCCGCGGACGTCGTGGCGCATGGCGGTCACGTCGGCGACCATCGCGTCGAGCTCGGCGAACATCCGCCTGGCGCGCGCGACCACCACCTCCCCCTCTTCGGTGAGCCGGCCGGACGAGCGGTCGACCAAGGGGACCTCGAGCTCACGCTCCAGCCGCGCCACGTGCGCGGACACGTTCGACTGGACGGTCCCGAGCGCCGCCGCCGCGGCGGAGAAGCTCCCCGTCTCGGCGATGCCGACGAGTGCCTGGAGATGCCTGAGGTCCATGGATCGCTCCCGCTCGTTGCGATGGAGGATATCGCAAGAAACGATTGTAAACATCTCATAAAGCTCATTGACAGATTGCCCCCGATCCCTCAGAATGGAGACAGACCTCAGGGAAACCGGAATCCCCCCCTCCGTTCCTGGCTGGTCATGCGAAGGGACCGTCCTCCCCCCCGGCGGTCCCTTCGTCGCGTCCGGGCCGAGACCGACCTCGCTGCGCACGGTCCTTCGACCCCTCCGCCGGTAACCTCCCGGCGTGGCCGGAGCCCTGGACGATCCCGAGGTGGACCGGCCTGCGGCGGCCCCTACGCTGCCTCCACGAGCCCGCGCCGCGGTCGTGGCGACCCGCGCGCTGAACTCGCTCTCGAGGCGGCTCGGCGCGGGGAGCGGCACCGTGGCGGGCGGCCACGCCGGCCTCGCGCTCGACCCCGCCCTCTTGGAGCACCTCGCCGCCGGGCGGCGCGTGGCCCTCGTGAGCGGGACCAACGGGAAGACCACCACGACCCGCCTGCTCGCGGTGGCCGTCGAGGGGGCGCTCGGGCGGGCGGCGACGAACGCCACCGGGTCCAACATGCCGGCAGGCCACGTCACGGCCCTCGCGTCGGCGCCTCCCGGGGCCCCCGCCGTCCTCGAGGTCGACGAAGGGTACCTCCCCCGGCTCCTCGCCTCGCTCGGGCCCGACGTCGTCGTCCTCCTGAACCTGTCGCGGGACCAGCTCGACCGGACCAACGAGGTCCGCATGGTGGCCAACAGGTGGCGGGCGGCGCTGGCGGACGCGCCGGGCACCACGGTGGTGGCCAACGCCGACGACCCGCTCGTCGCATGGGCCGCGTCGGCCGCGGCACGCCGCGTCTGGGTGGCGGCGGGCCTCTCGTGGCGCGAGGACGCCGTGGCGTGCCCGGCGTGCGCGGGCCGGATCGCCTTCTCCCGCTCCGGGGACGAGTGGGGGTGCGCCTGCGGCTTCACCAGGCCCGCGCCGGACGTGCGCCTGGAGGGAGACGAGCTCGCCGTCCGTGCCGACGGCCGCCGCATGGACGTGCTGCTCGCCCTCCCGGGTCGGTTCAACCGGGCCAACGCCGCCATGGCCGCCGCGGCGGCGTGGGCGTTGGGCGCGCGCTGGGAGGACGCGCTCGAGAGGATCGCCGCGGTGGACGCGGTGGCCGGAAGGTTCGCCGTGGTCGAGGTCGGGGGGGTCCCCGCGCGCCTGATGCTGGCCAAGAACCCGGCGGGCTTCCAAGAGCTCCTCGACGTGGTCTGTGCGAGGAGCGGCCCGGTCGTCGTGGGGATCAACGCCCGGGTGGCCGACGGGAAGGACCCGTCGTGGCTGTGGGACGTGCCCTTCGAACGCCTCGCGGGGAGGACGGTGGTGGCGACCGGCGAGCGCTGCCGCGACCTGTCCGTGCGGCTCCGCTACGCCGAGGTCGCCCATCGCACGGTGCGCGACCAGGTGGCCGCCGTGCGCGCCGCGTGGATGGCCGGACGCGCCGCCGGCCGGGCGGCTGAGGGCACCGGCAACCCCTCAGCCCCTGTCGACTTCGTGGGCAACTACACCGCCTTCGTGGATCTCCACGCACGGGTGGCTGCAGGGCAGGGGTCATGGCCCTGACGATCGTGGTGGTCCACCCCGACCTCCTCGGCACCTACGGCGACGGGGGGAACGGGACCGTGCTCGTCAAGCGTGCCCGGTGGAGGGGGATCGATGCCCGACTCGTCCAGGCGCGCGCGGACGACCCGCTCCCCGCGGGCGACCTCTACTGCCTCGGCGGCGGCGAGGACGCCGCCCAGACCGCCTCGGCGGAGCGCCTGCGCGAGGACGGGACGCTCGTCCGGGCGGTCGACGACGGGGCCGCGGTGCTCGCCGTGTGCGCGGGGTACCAGATCATCGGCGAGAGCTACACCGGGTCCGACGGCGACCGGCGCCCCGGTGTCGGCTTGCTCGACGCGTCGACGGCGAGGGGACCCGGCCCCCGCGCGGTCGGCGAGGTCCTCGCCGAGCCCCTCGACCCCGCCCTGCCGACCCTGACGGGATTCGAGAACCACGCGGGCGTCACCGTCCGCGGTGGCGGCCTGCCGCCGCTCGCACAGGTGGCCGCCGGTGTCGGGAACGGCGACGGAACCGAGGGGGCCGTCTTCGGCCGCGTGGTGGGGACGTACCTCCACGGCCCGGTGCTCGCACGGAACCCCGTCCTCGCCGACCGGCTCCTGTCGTGGGTGCTCGGGCGTCCGCTCGACCCCCTGGACGACGCAGAGGAGGGTGCCTTGCGCGAGGAGCGCATCGCCGCCGTCCGTGCCGGGCGCCGGGGGGGTCGGCTCCCGGCAGCGTGGCACCCGGGGAGGTGGCGTCAGGGCCGCGGGCGGTCGTAGTAGCGGGAGACCCTTAGGCGGCAGAAGATGGCGATCAGGTCCGCGAGCATCCCCGCGACCGCCCGGGGCGACACGGTGCTCCCGAAGCGCTCACGGATCCGCACCGGCACCTCCACGAAGTGGTGGTAGCCGAGCCGCCTCGCCACGACGAGGAGCTCGAGGTCGAAGGCGAAGCGCTTCTCGAGCATCCTCGGAAGCACGTCCGCCAGGACGTCGCGCCGGACGAGCTTGAGGCCGGTCTGGGTGTCGCGCACGCGGAGGCCGAACAAGACGAGCACGAGCTGCTGCCAGACCCAGGAGTACAGGCGGCGGAGGGGCGGGTAGACGACCTCGGAGGCGGGGTGCCGCTTGGAGCCGAGGACGACGTCGGGAGCGGGCGTGCGCGCGTCGTGCGCGATCGCCGCGAGCGTCGCGACCTGTTCGGGGGGAAGGTCGCCGTCGGCGTCGATGAAGCCGAGGAACCTCCCGCGCCCCATCGTGAAGCCCGCGCGCAGGGCTTCGCCCTTGCCCCGGTGGTGCGCCAGCCGGACGTCGCGCACCAGGTCTGCGGGGAGCCCGACGAGCGCACGTTCGGACCCGTCGGTCGAGCCGTCCGACACGGCGATGACCTCGAAGCTCGCCCCGGTCGCCCCGAGGGTCCTGAGCAGCTCGTCGAGCGTCTCGCGGACGCGCTGGCCCGGGTTGAAGTAGGGGACGACCACCGTGAGGTCGAGCGTCGGGCCGTCGCTCAGGGACACGCCCGCATGTGTAGCTGCTCAGACCCGTGGCCAGGCGTCACGCCCGTCCTTGGGGCGCGGGCCGAGCGCCCAGGCCCGGCGCCAGGCCGAGACCTCCGGTCCCCGAAGCGACGGGGTCGCCGCACGGGCCGCACGTACCCGGGCGCTCCACCAGTCGCTCGACGCCTCGTCGGCGAGGACGGCGACCGACCGCTCGATGCGGGCGGCGAAGCGCCGCGCGTCCTCCCCCTCTGCCGGGGACAGGGGGCTGCCGAAGACGACGGAGACCGGGGAGCGGCGCGGCATCCGCGGGCCGCCACCGCGCGGCAGCACGTGGCGGGTGCCGCGCACGTGCACCGGGACGACCGGTCGTCCCGTGCGCCGAGCGAGGTAGGCGGCTCCTCCCCGGAACGGCTGGGCCCACCCGTCGCGCGAGCGGCCGCCTTCGGGGAAGATGACGAGGTTCCACCCTTCTTCGATCAGCGCGGCGGCGACGTCGGCGGATCGTCGGTTGACCCGCGCGCGCTCGATCGGGACGGCGGCGAGCGAGAAGGACCACACGATGGCCTTCCAGCGCCGGTCGAAGAAGTAGTCCGCCGCTGCGGCGACGACCGTGCGGTGACGGAAGCGCACCGGAAGGGTCGTGAGCAGGAGGGGGGTGTCCAGGTGGCTCGCGTGGTTCGCCGCGAAGATCACCGGCGGCGTGACGTGCGTCAGGACCTCCGCGCCGCGGACGGTCGTCGGGGCCACGAGGCGCGCGACAGGGCGCGTCACGTTGTCGAGCAGCATCGCCCGGGCGAGCCGCACGGCGTAGCGGCGGGACCAGGCGTGGTCGTAGTCGAGGCCGACCCGGCGCTCTGGAACGGGCCGCGGCAGCGAGGCCGGCCACTCCGGCCGCGCGAACGGGAAGGGGAGGGGTCTCACCGGACGTCGGCCATGAGCAGCGGGGGCGTGTGGATGTGGGTCAGCGTGGGTGAGCGGCCGACCACGTCGGAGGCCATCTCGAGGGCGTCGTCGAGCCTGCTGGCCGGGGAGAACCCCATCCGCCGGACGGCGGCCGGGTCGCCGCCGACGACGATCACGCGCCCGAGGTGGTCCAAGGCGTGGGCGCACCAGTACCACATGTAGAAGGGGTGCACGCCGTGGTAGGCGTGGCCGGTGCGGTAGAGGTGGACGTACCAGGGATCCGTCGCGAAGGACTCCTCGTAGGTCTTGGCCATCTCGACGGGGTCCGTGGTGTCGCTCAGGACCTCCTCGAAGAAGTCGATGTAACTCGGGTGGTGGCCCGGGTGGAACTCCCAGGGCGTCGGGTGGTGGAGGATCACCACGCCGCCCTCGCGCACGAGTGGGCGCCCGCGGTACAGGTTGAAGAAGTAGCCGAGTCCCAGGCACGCCACCAGCACCGGGTTCATGATGGAGTTCACGTTGTAGGGGCAGATGTAGGGGAGCCCCATCGTGAGGATGTCCGTCTGCCCGTCGACCTCGACGCCCTGCTGCCTCCAGACGTTGGCGGTCGTGACGGCGTGCACGGCCTCGACCTCGCCGGCTTGGACGGAGACGAGGGCGTGCGGCGCGCGGATGGAGTGGAAGACCTGGCGCGCCAGCCGGGCCGGCGTCCGCTCCAGCGCCGCCGACGTGGCCGCGAAGGCCGCCCGGTCCCGCACGCTCCACTCCCACTCGCGCCGCTGGAGGAAGGCGAACTGCCGGGGGAAGGTGTCGGTGTTGAGCGTCGTCTCGATCTGGAAGACCTTGATGCCGCTCTCTGCGATGAGCCGGCCCATTCGCCAGTTCGACGAGTGCAGCTCCGAGGAGGGGGCGTCCATGAAGGAGCGGCTGTGCACCATGGTCCTCGGGTTGTGGTGGTGGCGGAGGCTGCGGTAGCTGGCGAGGCCGGTCGCGACGCTCTTGTGGCCGCCATCCATCGCGACGAGGTTGATGTTCACGTAGACGACGAGGTCGCTCGTCGCCGCGCGCCTGTTGATCTCGACGTCTTCGCCGCGCTCGGTCGTCCCGAGGTGGACGAGGTTGTCGGGGTCCTCCGCGTCGTGCTGGGTGAGCAGGCCGAGGGGCGCGAAGGCGTCGTACACGCGGTCGCCGAGCGCGTGGCGCAGCTCCGCCTCGGTCATGCGGCGGTGCAGGGCAAGCGCGGCGACGAGGACGACGTCATCGACGCCGGCCGCCGCTGCCATCTCGAGGACCTGCTCGATCACGAGCTGGCGGACGTCGGGCGCCCGCATCGGCGGGAGGGGAAGCGAGACGTCGTCGAAGCAGATCGTGAGCCGCATCCCCGGACGGAGCAGCGCCGGGAGCGGGTCCCGGTCGCCGATCGGATGGAGCAGCGCGTGGCGGATCGCGCCCACCGGGTCCTCGAGGGGGTCGAGCGGCTCGGGGGCGTAGACGATGCGGCTCCCCTCGGGGAGCCGCTCGAGGACGAAGCGCTCGCCGTGCCAGAAGAGGGTCGGAGGGGTGGAGCGGTCCACCTCGAGGACGAGTCCTGGGCGGGGCGTCATGGCGTGCCTCCTGTGCTCTGCCGGCCGGAAGGCGCGGCACGTCGGTCCCTCGTGCCGCGCAGGTCGAAGGCGATCTTGACGGCTCCCCGTCGGCCCGCGGCACCGGCGTGCGCGATCGCCTCCTCGAACCGATCGATGGGGTAAGTGGCCGACACGAGCCGTCCCAGGCGGTGCGCGGCGACCACCGCGAAGGCGAGGGCGAACGTGCCGACGCTCTCGGCTGGCCCTCCGTCGGGTGGCCTTCCGTCGACCGGCCTTCCGTCGGGTGGCCTTCCGTCGGGTGGCCCGACGACCTCGGTGCCGTAGGCGTAGGCGCCCGCGAGCCGGACCTCGCGCTGCCAGAGGGGGGCGAGGTCGACGTGGACCCGGCCCGGCATCCCCACGAGGACGACGCGTCCTCGTGGGCGGACCATCTCGAGGGACTGGGCGATGGACGAGGAGGACCCGACGCAGTCGAACACGACGTCGGCGCCTCCGGTGAGCGGCCCTGGCCCCGCGGAGGCGCGCGGTTCGGCCAGCGCGAGGGAGCCGCTCCGGCGGCGCACGGCGCGACCCAGCTGGTCCGGCCCGATGGCGGCGGTCGCGCCGAGCTCGACGGCGAGGCGCCGCTGGTGGGAGTACTTGGCGCCGACCAGCACCGCCGCCGCGCCGGGCACCCGCCCGGACGCCGACAGCGCCGACAGGGCGGCGACGACGGCCAGCCCCAGCGTCCCGGCCCCGAGCACCGCGACGGTCTCTGTCCCGCGCAGCTGTGCGTCGCACACGGCGTGGCACGCGCACGCCACCGGTTCGACCATGACGGCATCCTCGTCGCTGAAGCTGTCGGGCACCGGGTGCAGCTGGCTCGGGTGCGCGACGAGGCCGGCGTGGGACCACCCGCCCCCGGTGTCGGCGCAGTAGCCGGTCTGGATCCCGGGTGCGAGGCGCCCGAAGGCGGTCCGCTCGCAGTCCCCGTGCATCCCCCGCCGGCACGCCGCGCATGGGGGGTCGAGGGCGCGGGTCGCGCAGCCGAGGACCGGCTCGAGCACGATGCGGGCGCCGGTCTCGAGCTCGCCGACGACCTCGTGGCCCGGTACGAAGGGGAAGCTCACGAGGTGCTCGAAGTACCGCGAGCTCCGTCCGTCCAGCGTGGCCAGGTCCGAGCCGCAGATCCCCGACAGGCGCGGGGTGACCCGCCGCCACTCTGTGGACGGGAGCTCCGGCGGCTCGGCCTCCACCAGCCGCAGGGGCCCGATCCCTGCGGCTCGTCCCGAGCCGAAGTTCGAGGCGAGGCGCGAGGCCGCGAAGCGGGCGAGGTTGCGCTCGAACACGAGCGTCTTCACGGCCTGCTCCGCGCCGGGACGGTGGTCGCCACGTCGAGGGGACCGAGCGGCAGGGTGCGCGCGGCGCCGCCCGCCGCCCGCGACCAGTGCTCGACGTGCCAGCCGCGGCGTCTGGCGATGGCGGCGAGGCGCGACTCGGGGTTCACGGCGACCGGGTAGCCGACCGCCTCGAGCATGGCGAGGTCGCTGGCCGAGTCGGCGTAGGCGACGGACTCGGCAAGGTCGAGGCCGTGCGCCGAGGCGTAGTCCGCCAGGAGCTGCGCGCGTGCCTCTCCGATCGGGGGCAGCTCCTCCAGCCGGCCGGTGAACCGTCCGTCCGACTGGCCCATCCGCGCGCAGACGATGTCGTCGAAGAGCGGGCGAAGCGGCGCCACCACGAAGTCGAGCGCCCCGGTGACCAGGAGCGTCCGATGGCCGAGCCGGCGGTGGTGGCGCACCCGCGCGAGGCCCGCGGGGAAGGCGCGAGGGAGGAGCTGGCGGTGGAACAGCTCCCACGCGTCCTCCTCGAGCCGTCCGACCGGCGCCCCCTCGTAGCGGCGGTAGAAGCTGCGGAGGAAGTCGCCACGGTCGCGCCGGTCGAGGGCCAGGAGCGACGGACCCTGCGCCACGAGCTCTGCGACGAGCTTCGTCCGCAGGCGGCCGGGAAGGTGACGCGACGCGAGCCAGGCGTAGCTGTCGACGACGTTGGCCGCGATGAGCGTGTGCTCCAGGTCGAACGCCGCGAGGTGCCGGTCGGGCGACAGGACGGCCCGGCGCGCCCGTGCGGGCCTGCTGTCGAGCGTGGGACGGCCCGGCGTCGTCTTCACGCGCGCGTGGGTGACGACCGACGGAAGGTGGACGTCGTGGACGTAGTGGTCCCAGTCGATGACCGACGGGTCGAAGCAGAACGCCTCGCGGTCGCGGTCATCGAGCGTGCGCCACACCTCGAGGAGCCGGTCGACCCGGTAGCGCGCCTCGGTCTCGGTGTAGGCGCCGTAGAGCTCGACGTAGCCGAGCGCGCGCTTGGCGAGGGTGTTGCGCTCCTCCAGGGTGGCGGAGAACGACGCCTGGCGCCCTCGCAGGGGAAGCGCGGTGAGGAGGCGTTCGGCTGCGTCCATGGCCCTCGTGGCCCTCTGGAGCTGGCGCTGCACCCGGCCTCGCCCGGGGAACGACCACTCGGGGAGGCTGATCGGCTGGCCGCGGTCGTCGTAGATCGGGTTGCGCGCGAACCACTCCTGGATCAGCTCGACGAGCCGCCCGTAGCGAAGGGGGTTGGCGACCCCCGACGCGACGTGGTAGACGGCGGGCGACTCGGGGGCGGGGCGGGCCGCGAGGGCGAGGATGGCCGCGACGACCATGTCGACGGGGATCACGTCGATCACGCCCTCGGGCACACCCGGGAACTCCCGCAAGAGCCCGCGTGCGAAGGAGATGATGATCGGCTCGGCCATCCGGAATCCGCGGATCCACCCCGGAACGGGTTCGGCGAGCGACGACTCGATGATGGACGGACGGACGATCGTGAGCGGCACCTCGACGGTCTCGATGAGCGCGCGTTCGCCCATTGCCTTGGTGAACGGGTAGGCGTCGGGCCATCCGAGCGACTGGGCGCGGGCGGTTCCGGCGCTGACGAGGCGCTCTTTGACCCAGTCGTCGCGCAGCCGCTCGGCGCGGGAGGCGAGAAGGTGCTCGCCCGCTGCCCCGAGCTCGTCGCGCGCACGCTTGCTCAGCGCTGCGAGCATCGCGGGACGACGGGACTCGCTCTCGAGGTCATGGCGCAGACGCCGCGCGTGCTCGACCTCCGCCCGCCAGTCCACCTCGAGGGAGAACCGGCTGGCGCTGAGCAGCTCCTCGCGTGCCTCGCCCTGATGGGTGCCCGCGACGTAGGCCGTGGAGACGGCGATGAGGTGGACGACCTCTGGGTGAGGGAACTGCGCGCGCGCATCGGCGAGCGCGGAAGCGACGCGGGCGGGTCCGAGGAGGTTGATCTCGACGGCCTGGTCCAATGGGGCGTCGAAGCTGACGGTGGCCGCCGAGTGGACCACCACGTCGCACGACGCGAGGAGCCTGCTGCCTTCCTCGTCCAGCGCGAGGCCGTCTCGGCTCACGTCCCCGGCGACGGCGGTGAGCCGGGAGGCTGCGTCGTCGTCGAACCGGCTGCCGAGCTCCCGGCGCAGTCGGTCGAAGCAGTCGTTGCGGAGGATCTCGCGCGCTGCGCGCTCGGCTGCGCCGGAGCGGCGGCCCGGGCGCACGAGCACGACCACCTCGGCGCGGGGGACCTGACGGAGGACCCGCTCGATGAGCGCCGTCCCGAGGAACCCGGTCCCCCCGGTGACGAAGAACCGCCTGCCCGCGAGCGCCTCTCGGATCGCCACGCCCCCGGTCTACCACCTGGTAGGGGCCGCTGTCTACCATTTGGTAGGTCACGCGGTAGCCTGAGCGGGTGGCGGTCGCGGCGCACGTGCCGACGCGTGAGCGGATCCTCGACGCCGCGCTCGCGGCGTGGGGGACCCGCGGGTACGAGGCCACGTCGCTGGACGCCCTGGCGGCCGACCTCGGCATCGCCAAGCAGTCGATCCTCTACTGGTTCCCGAGCAAAGAGGCGCTGCTCGACGCCCTCATCGAACGCAGCGCCAGGGAGCTGTCCGCCGCGATGCACTCCGGACTGGAAGGGGCGGGGAGCGGGTGGGCGAAGGTGGAGGCCGTCGTCCGCGCGGTGTTCCGGCTCGCTGCCCGGCGGCCCGAGCTGCTGGGGTTGGTCCGCGAGGCGTTCCGGCTCGGGCCTCCGGCGGCGACCCGCATGACGCTCGAGCTCCAGCCGCTCGTCCGGCGCGCCTCGCAGTTCCTCCAGACGGAGATGGACGCCGGGCACATGCGCCGGCACGACCCCAACCTGCTCCTGCTCGCCATCTACTCGACGGTGATCGGGATGGTGACCGAGGTGGACGTCCTGCGCGCCCTGGGCGAAGAGCCGACCGCCCGCTCCCTCGTCCGGCGCCGGGCCGACGTCCTGGCGCTCCTCCGCTCCGCGCTCCTCACGAGCTGAGGGTGTTGATGAACTGTTGACGCGGGCTGCCTGGGCGTCGACGGCGTGTTGACACCCGCCCGGGTTGACTGGCCGCATGGGTGATCTTCTCGCAGTGCTCGGCACGGCGGCCTTCTTCGCCGCCATGCTGGCGCTCGTGGTCGGGCTCGACCGGGTGTGAGCGTCACCGACGGGGTCCTCCTGGCGCTGTCGGTCGCCGTGTTCGTCTACATCGGCGTCGCGCTGTTCAAGCCCGAGTGGTTCTGAGGCACGAGTGGACCTCGCCTGGACGATCGTCGCGCTCGTGGCACTGACGGGCCTCGCATGGCGCTTCCTCGGCGCCTACATGGTCGCCGTCTACGAGACACGGGTGCACTTCCTCGGTTTCCTCGAGCGCCCGATCTACCGGCTCGTCGGCACTTCGCCTGGCCGCGAGCAGACGTGGAAGCGGTACGCCACGTCGCTCCTCGTCTTCTCGGGAGTCTTCGTCCTCTTCGAGTACCTGGTCATGCGGCTCCAGGGATCGCTCCCCCTCGACCCCCAGCATCTCGGGGCCGTTCCTCCGGCCTTGTCGTGGAACACGGCCGTCTCGTTCGCCACCAACACCAACTGGCAGAACTATGCGGGCGAGACGACGATGTCCTACTTCTCTCAGATGGGCGCCCTCATGGTGCAGCAGTTCGTGTCGGCCGCGGTGGGCGTCGCGGTGGCCGTCGCCCTCGTCCGAGGGTTCGCCCGGCGGGGCGCCGCGACGATCGGCAACTTCTGGGTCGACACGGTTCGCGGCTGTCTCTACGTGCTCTTCCCCATCGCCTTCGTCTCGGGCATCGTCTTCGTCTGGCAGGGTTCGGTGCAGACGCTCGCAGGCCCCGCGCACGTGCACGACACCCTGAACGGAGTTTCGCAGACCATCCCTCGGGGACCGGTCGCCTTCATGGAGGTCATCAAGCAGCTCGGCACGAACGGTGGCGGGTTCTTCAACGCCAACGGGGCACACCCGTTCGAGAATCCCACCGGGGTCACGAACCTGCTCTCCATGGCGCTGATCCTGTGCATCCCTGTCGCTCTCACCTACGTGTTCGGAAAGATGGTCAAGGCCATGCGCCAAGGGGTGGCGGTCCTGGCGGCGATGACGATCATCTTCGGCGCGTGGACGGCGTTCACCGCCTACGCGGAGCACCAGGGCAACCCGGCCGTCGCAGCGGCCGGAGTCGTCCAGCAGCCGACCGGCAACATGGAGGGCAAGGAGGTGCGGTTCGGCGACACCCAGTCGGCCCTCTACGACGTCACCGCCACCCAGACCTCCACCGGGTCGGTCGACGGCTCGAACGACTCCTACACGCCCATTGGGGGTCTCGGCCTCATGACCGGAATGATGCTCGGCGAAGTGAGCCCGGGCGGCGTGGGCAGCGGGCTCTACACCATTCTCCTCTTCGCCATCGTCGCGGTGTTCATCGGCGGCCTCATGATCGGCCGGACTCCCGAGTACCTCGGCAAGAAGATCCAGGCGCGCGAGGTGAAGCTCGCGGGCCTCGGCATCCTCGTGATGCCGATCGTGGTGCTGGTGCTCACCGCGATCGCGGTCTCGGTCCACGCGGGCCGGGCCGCGCCGCTCAATGCCGGTCCGCACGGGTTCAGCGAGATCCTCTACGCCTACACGTCGCAGGCCAACAACAACGGCTCCGCCTTCGCAGGTCTCACAGGGAACAACGCCTTCTACAACGTGACGGGCGGGATCGCAATGCTCATGGGCCGCTTCGCCGTCATCGTGCCGACCCTTGCGCTGGCCGGCTCCCTCGCGTCCAAGACGCTCGTCCCCGCGTCGGCCGGCACCTTCCGGACCGACACCGCCATGTTCGTGGGCCTCCTGATCGGGGTGATCCTGATCGTGGGAGGCCTGACCTTCTTCCCCGCCGTCTCGCTCGGGCCGATCGTCGAGCAGCTGTCCCACGGCAAGTTCTTCGGCGTTTCCGCGCAGCTCGCCTCCCTGAGCCACTGGAGGCTGATGCCATGACCGACGTTGCGATCGCCGCACCGGATCCCGCTGCCACGGGCAGCGCGCCCCGGGCACGGGGTGTCGCGGGGCAGCGGAACCTCTTCGACAGAGACGTACTGCGCGATGCGGCTGGCGAAGCGTTCAAGAAGCTCGATCCCCGGGTGCAGGTGAAGAACCCGGTGATGTGCGTCGTGCTGATCGGAACGGTCGTCACCTTCGCCGAGTCGATCGTGCACCCGAGCCTGTTCTCGTGGTCGATCACGGCCTGGCTGTTGCTCACCGTGCTCTTCGCCAACTTCGCAGAGGCGATGGCCGAGGGCCGGGGCAGAGCGCAGGCGGACACGCTCCGGCGGATGCGGTCGGAGACCGAGGCGAGGCGACTGGACGCGAACGGAGAGGAGGCGCGAGTGCCGGCGTCGGAGCTGGTGAGGGGCGACTTCGTCGTCTGCGAAGCCGGCGACCTGATCCCCTCCGACGGCGAGGTCGTCGAGGGGGTGGCGTCGGTGGACGAGTCGGCCATCACCGGCGAGTCCGCCCCGGTCATCCGCGAGTCTGGCGGTGACCGCTCCGCGGTTACCGGGGGCACCAAGGTGCTCTCGGACCGCATCGTCGTTCGGATCACCGCCGAGCGCGGTCGGACCTTCATGGACCGGATGATCGCCCTCGTCGAGGGTGCCAATCGCCAGAAGACGCCCAACGAGATCGCGCTCACGATCCTCTTGTCGGTGCTCACGATCGTGTTCATCCCCGTCGTGGTCGTGCTCCGGCCGTTTGGCCACTACGCAGGCGCGACGGTCTCGATCGTGGTGCTCGTGGCATTGCTCGTGTGCCTCATCCCCACGACGATCGGAGCCCTGCTGTCGGCGATCGGGATCGCGGGAATGGATCGACTCGTCCAACGCAACGTGCTCGCGATGAGCGGCAGGGCGGTAGAAGCCGCGGGTGACGTCCAGACGCTGCTCTTGGACAAGACGGGGACGATCACGCTCGGAAACCGGATGGCAGACCGCTTCCACCCAGTGGGGACCCACACCGAAGAGGAGGTCGCCGACGCGGCGCAGCTCGCCTCGCTCGCTGACGAGACGCCTGAAGGCCGGTCGATCGTCGTCCTCGCGAAGGCGCGCTTCGGGATCCGCGAGCGCGAGCTGACCGGGCCCCACGAGTTCGTACCGTTCTCCGCGACGACGCGCATGTCGGGCCTCGACCTCGCCGGCCGGCAGATCCGCAAAGGTGCGGCGGAAGCTGTGCGGCGCTGGGTGGCTGAGCAGGGTGGCACCGTTCCCGAAGGGCTCGGCGGCATCGTCGACTCGATCGCGCGGGCGGGGGCGACGCCGCTCGTGGTGGCGGATGGGACCGATGTCCTCGGTGTCATCGAGCTGAAGGACGTGGTGAAGGAGGGCATTCGCGAGCGATTCGACGAGATGCGCGCGGCGGGCATCCGCACCGTCATGATCACCGGGGACAACCCGCTCACCGCCGCGGCGATCGCGCAGGAGGCCGGTGTCGACGACTTCCTCGCTGAGGCGACCCCCGAGACGAAGCTGGAGCTCATCAGGGCAGAGCAGGAGGGTGGCCGACTCGTCGCCATGACCGGCGACGGGACCAACGACGCACCGGCACTCGCCCAAGCCGACGTGGGCGTGGCCATGAACACTGGCACGACGGCCGCCAAGGAGGCCGGGAACATGGTCGACCTCGACTCCAACCCCACGAAGCTCATCACAATCGTGGAGATCGGCAAGCAGCTGCTCATCACGCGTGGGTCGCTCACCACCTTCTCGATCGCCAATGACATCGCCAAGTACTTCGCGATCATCCCGGCCCTCTTCGTTGCGACGTACCCTCAGCTCGGGGCACTGAACATCATGAAGCTCAGCAACCCGAAGTCAGCGGTGCTCGCCGCGGTCATCTTCAACGCCCTTGTGATCGTGGCGCTGATCCCGCTGGCACTCCGGGGCGTGAAGTGGCGCCCGAGCGGCGCGCAGGCGATCCTGCGCCGCAACGTCTGGATCTACGGCGTGGGCGGGATCCTCGTGCCGTTCGTCGGCATCAAGCTGATCGACCTGTTCCTCACCGCTGTCCACTGGTACTGACGGAGCGCCGCATGCTCACCTACCTCCGCCGCTCGGTGCTGCTCGCACTCGTGCTGACTGCGATCCTCGGCTTCGCCTACGGGCTTGCCGGGACCGGGGTCGCCCAGGCGCTCCTTCCGTTCCAGGCGAACGGGTCGATCACCCCCCGGGGATCCGAGATCATCGGCCAGAACTGGAACGGCTACTCGACCACGAAGATCCTCGACCGCCAGTGGTTCCACGGCCGGCCCGATGCCGACAACCCGCTCGTGGCGAACGGCAAGCCCGGGGAGTCCGGGGCGGCCAACCTCGGCCCCCGATCGGCTGTGCTGCGCGCGGAGGTCCGCGCGCTCGTGCGCGCCTGGCACAAGGCCGGGGTCGAGCCGACCGCCGACCTGGTCACCACCTCGGGAAGCGGGTTGGACCCGGACATCACGCCGCGCGATGCGCTGGTCCAGGTCCCCATGGTGGCCAAGGCGACCGGGATCTCGGCCAGGCGGTTGCGGGCGCTGATCGCTCGAGAGACCCACGGACCCGAGCTCGGCTTCCTCGGGTCGTCGTACATCAACGTCCTGTCGCTCAACGAGGCGCTGGCCGCGCTGCGGTGACGCCCCCGACGCCTCTTCGGCGCGCCCGTCTGCGAGGGTGCCAGCAGAGAGCGAGCGCCGCGCTCGGCGACCCGCGGTCGGGATCAGGCGGAGTCGTCCACGAGCTGGTACCCGACGCCCGGCTGGGTGCGCAGCATCTCCCCGGCGGGGCCGAGCTTGCGTCGGAGACGGTGCGCGTAGACGCGCAGGTAGTGCGACTCGGCGCCGTAGGCCGATCCCCACACGTCCCGGAGGATCATCTGGTGCGTGCAGACCTTCCCCGCGTGGCGGGCGAGGTACGCGAGGAGGTCGAACTCCTTGCCGGTGAGCCGCAGGTCCGTCCCGGCGAGCCTGGCCATGTGGTGCACGAGGTCGACCTCGAGCCTGCCGACCTCGATCGTCGCCGGCTCGTCGGGCGCGCCCCCGTCGCGACGGCGGAAGGCGACGCGCAGGCGGGCCTCGAGCTCGGCCATGCCGAAGGGCTTGGTGACGTAGTCGTCGGCGCCTGCGTCGAGTGCCGTCACCTTCTTCGACTCCGAGGCGGCCGCCGACAGGACGATGACCGGTACCTGGGTCCACTGGCGGATCCTGCGCACGACGTCGACCCCGTCCAGGTCGGGGAGGCCGAGGTCGAGGACCACGGCGTCGGGCGTCACGAGGGATACCTGGGCGATCCCGTCGGTTGCGGTGCGCGCCACCACGACCTCGTGTCCTCGGGCGGTCAGTGCGATCTCGAGCGCGCGGAGCAACGAACGGTCGTCGTCGACCACGAGGATGCGTGGCAAGGAACCTCAGACCTCCACCGGGACGTGTGCCGCTGGCAAGGTGACCACGAAGCGCGCACCGCCACCCGGTGCGTCCTCGACGCGGATGGTCTGCCCGTGGGCTTCCACGAACGCCTTTGCGATCGCGAGGCCGAGGCCCGATCGACCCTGCGCGCCGAGCCGGCTGAACATGGTGAACACGTGCTCGCGTTCGGCGACGGGCACTCCCGGACCGTTGTCGGTGACCCACAGCTCGACGACGCCGTTCCGTGCACGAGCGGAGACGGCGACCGCCGAGCCTTCCTGGGAGTGCCGCGCCGCATTGTCGAGGAGGTTCGCGAGGACCTGTTCCATCAGCACGGGGTCGACGTCGACCGGCGGCAGATCGGCAGCCAGGTCGACGGTCACGGTGCCGGAGGGCACCGCGCTCGCACGGACCCCGCCCTCCACGACGTCAGCGAGCGGCGTGATCGCGCGACGCAGTTCGAGCGCGCCGGACTGGATCCTCGTCATGTCGAGGAGGTTCGCGACGAGCCGGTCGAGCGCATCTGCACGCTCTTCGATCAGCGCGAGGAGCTCTTCTCGGTCTTGCTCGCTCAAGGCACTGCGTCCTTCGGCACGGCGCAAGGCGCTGACAGCCGTCTTCACCGACGCGAGCGGGGTGCGCAGGTCGTGGGAGACCGCACCCATGAGGGCGGCACGGAGCGCGTCCACCTGCTCGAGGAGGTCGGCACGGAGCGCCTGCTCGCGCAACTGGCTTGCCTCGAGCGCCAGGGCGGCCTGGTTGGCGTAGGTCCGCACGACCTCGAGCTCGCGCCCTTCGAGTGCGGCGCCGGCCATCACGACGAGCCCGACCGGGCGCCCGCGTGCGACGAGTGCGATCCGGACGACCCCATCGGCGCCGGAGCGGATGACTGGACCGGGCTGGATGGCCTCCGGCCGTCCGCCGAGAGGCACCAGTCCCGTGAGGTCGTCGTCAGGGAGCCGGCCGGCGGTCGCCGCCACGACCAGACGGTCGTCGTCTGTCGGGTCAGGGATCATGACCGACACCCAGTCGGCGCCGAATGCCTGACGGAGGGTCCCCGTGATGACCTCGAGCACCCTCGTGACGGGCTGGTCCCCGATGAGGAGGTTCGAGAGCTCGTAGAGCCGGCGGGTGGCATCGGCGTCACGCCGGGCCTCGAGGCGCGCGCGGCGAAGGAAGGCGAAGATCCTGGCCACGATCAGCATCACGACCGCGTAGACCGCCAGCGCAGCCCAGTTCTGCGCGGCGCCGACGCTGAGGGTGCCGTAGGGGGGGATGAAGAGGACGTCGTAGGCGACGAACCCCGCGACGACCACCAGGACGCCGCTCGCGAGGCCGCCCACGGCCACGCCTGCGACCACCGGGACCACGAGCACGAGGGCCGGGGTGGCGATCGAGAGGTGAGACCGAACCGGCACCATCGCCGCCGCGAGCACGCCGATGCCTGCCAGGGCCACGAACGTGCCGAGCATCCAGCGCTTCACCGGCCCTCCCTACCTCCCGGTCAAGTCTACGGGCACCGGCGCGCGACGTCGCCTATCGCCGGGGGTGGGGCCTCGGCGACGGGCGGGGCTGGCAAGGTCCACCTAGCGGGGACGATGCGACGATGACCGAGCCGGGCGCGGCCGACGAGGACTCCGTGCAGGCGGTCCAGGCGGTCCGACCTGCGGGGCGCTTCCGGATCTACGTCGGCGCGGCGGCGGGCGTCGGCAAGACCGTCGCGATGCTCGACGAAGGCTGGCGCCGCCACGAGCGGGGCACCGACGTCGTGATCGGGTTCGTCGAGACGCACGGCAGGCCCAAGACGGCCGAGCAGATCCGCGACCTCGAGATCGTCCCCCGCAAGGAGGTGCGCTACCGCGGTGCGACGTTCAGCGAGATGGACCTCGACGCCGTGCTCCGTCGCCACCCCGAGGTGGCGCTCGTCGACGAGCTCGCGCACACGAACGTGCCGGGGTCCGGGCCCCACGAGAAGCGGTGGGAGGACGTCCTCGAGCTGCTCGAGGCCGGGATCGCGGTGATCAGCACGGTCAACATCCAGCACCTCGAGAGCCTCGCGGACGCGGTCGAGGTCATCAATGGCGCACCGATCGCCGAGCGGGTGCCGGACTGGGTCGTGCGCCGGGCGGACCAGCTGGAGCTGATCGACTCGTCGGCGGACCAGCTACGACGTCGGATGCTCCACGGCAACATCTACCCCGCGGAGAAGGTGCCGGCGGCGCTCAACGGCTTCTTCCGGACCGAGAACCTCGTCGCGTTGCGCGAGCTGGCGCTGCGCTTCATCGCCGACGAGACCGAAGAGGAGCTGCTGCGATTCCTCGAGGGCCACCGTCCGCCGGGCGTGTGGGACACCACCGAGCGGATCCTCGTTGCCGCGACGGCCGCGCCCGGGAGCGACGCGGTCGTGCGGCGCGCTGCCCGAATGGCGCAGCGGGCCAAGGGTGAGCTCCTGGTCCTGCACGTACGGGACCAGGAGCACGAAGGGCCCGAGGCGCGTCGAGCGATCGACGCCCTCCACCGGCTTGCGGACGACGTCGGTGGCGGGTGGATCGAGGTGGACGGCGACGACCCGGCGACGACCGTCGTGCGGGTGGCGGCCGCCCACCAGGTCACCCAGATCGTCGTCGGCGCCACCCAACGGAGCCGATGGGACGAGCTCACCCGCGGCTCGGTCGTCCGCAAGGTGCTGCGCGCCGCTGCGGCGCACGGGATCGACGTGCATGTCATCGCCCGCCGTGAGGTGCCCGGGCCTCAGGTGGACAAGTCGCGCGCCATCGGCGCCGGAGAGGGAGAGGAACGAAGCTGACGGCCACCGACGCGGCCGAGAGCCTGGCTGGACGATACCTAGGAGGGCGGGCCGACCTTCTTCTTGGGCGGCGACTTCGGCGTGTAGCGCTTGTTGGCGGAGGGGGGCTTGCGCGGCTCGCCGGTGCCCGAGCCGTCCTTCCCGGTGCGAGCGCGCCGCGAGGCGCTCTTCGCACGGCGCGCCGTGCCGCGCGCGGGAGGGGGGACCCAGCCTGTCATCACCGACTTTGCGGTCGGGGAGCCGTACTTCTGGGTCCGCCACGCACGCAGCATGACCCAGCCTCCTGCTGCGGCATAGGGCAAGAGGACGATGAGCGAGCCGAAGGCCAGGCCCGTCATCACCATGGTGAAGGCGAGCGGGGCTCGGCGCCGCACGAGGACGGTGACGTAGATCGCCGCGGCGAGCACCAGCGAGACGACGAGGGGCAGGACGTAGTGGTTCGCCGGATAGACGACGTTGCACGTGGCCGTCTTCACGACGTAGTGGCCGATCGAGCAGTGCTGGTGGACCGGCTTGGCTGTGGGGTCCGGCACCGCGGTCTTCGAGACCATGTACGGCACGTTGGCGTAGAGCGCGAGCGCCACTCCGAGCACCGACGCGGCGATGCCGAGCTTGCGCTCCGTCGGGTCCACTCCCGTGATCCGCGCGCGCTTGTCGTCGTCGCTCATGCGGGAGAAGTCGACGTGCTCCGGCTCGCGCACGGGGGCCGGAGCGGGCTGCCGGACGAAGGTCTGCGAGAGCCGGCCCCAGAGCGTCTCGGGCCCGGAACCGCCGTCGCTGCCAGATGTGGCTGAGCCGCTCGCCGCCGGTGGCATACCTGCCGAGGCTACCGGGTGCGGCCGATCCGTTGCGGCAGCGCCAACGGGGTCCTTTGGCGCTGGCCCTGGGGTGGCCGGGGGCACCGGCCCTTCTCCCGGCCGGGGCCTGGCATCGCCAGCACAGCTGGGCTCGCCCGGTCGGACCACTGGGGACTGGAGGCGGCCGGCGGGGGCGTGGGCCGCGCTATCGTCGGCAGACCGCACCCTTCGGCAGGGCGGGTTCCACGGGCGCTTAGCTCAGTTGGTTAGAGCGCAGCCTTCACACGGCTGAGGTCGAGGGTTCGAGTCCCCCAGCGCCCACTGGAATTTCGGCGAGTGTCTTCGAAGGTCAGCCCACGTTGGAACCCGCGAGACCTTGATCGATTCGAACCTTGATCGATTCGACCCTTGACGTCGAGGAACCTCGACCGTCTGGCGTCAACGATGGAGCCGTACGCGTTCGACGAGCGCTGCCGGCGATTCAGCGAGCCCGGCGGTGAGCAGTTGGGCGTCGACGCTGACGAGCGAGATGCCGAGCGCCTGGGCCGCAGCCGCCCAACAGGCGTCGTAAAAGGTGAGCCCGTGCGTTGCCCCTATGTCGGCGGCTTGTCGCAACCACGCTGCTGCAATCGCGAGGGGGGCTCCGCAGATGACGATGAGATCGTCGAGTTGGTCAGCGACATCGGAGGCGCTCCAATGCAGGGAGCGCAGAAGCACATTGCCCATCTCGTAGATCGCGAGATCGATGACGCGAGCTTCGATCTCGCCCCGCCTCGTAGCGCCGAGAATGGCGCGCGCCTCGATGAGCTGGGACTCGCCTTCGCTGTGGAACCACTTGACGAGGACTGACGTGTCGACGAGGAGCGTCGTCACAGGCGCCCGTCCCGGGCGCGGCGGACCAGTTCTGCGGCTTCGAAGCTTCCGGCGTTACGGAACCGCTGTTCGGAGCGGATGATGGCTTCGTCGACCGCGTCGGGGTCCGGTCGAGCAAGCTCGCGTCGAGCGGCAGCAGCTAGCAGCGCGCTGCGGCTCATGGACCTTCGGCGTGCCTCGTCGTCGAGCTGGTGGATCAAGTCCTCAGGTAACGACACCATGACCTTGGACATACCAGCATTATATCCTGGAGTGTTGCTCCCGGATCAGGTGAGCGCTCCCGCGGGTGTCCGGAGCCGTTCCCGTACGTCCAGCAGGTTCGAATACGAGTGGCTACGGCCCACCGCAACTTGCGACCGTAGGTCGCTATCCGAACTGCAAGTGTCCGCACCCGGGTTGATCACTTCGGGCGGTAGACGTCGCTCCGATGATCGACCCGGTCGACGTAGACGATGCGATCGCTCTCGTCGATCCAGTAGATGACCCGGTACGCGCCTACTCGCGCCGCATGCCAACTTTCAAGTTCGCGGCCGAGCGGATGCCCGATCCTGTGAGGGTCAGCGATCAGCCGACCGAAGCAGAACTCGACGATGGCTCCGACGACGCGAGGTGAGGACGTTGCAAGACGGTCGAGCTGGCGAACCGCAGGTGGTGACCACTGGAGTTGATATTCATCCACGGGCCCAGCGTTCCAACGCCTGCTCCTTGGTCAGCTCGATCGTCTGACCAGCCTGGCGAGCAGCGGCGGCCTCGCGGAGATCCGCCATCGCGTTCGGATCGGACAACAGGTCGAGCGTGTCCTCGAGCGATTCGAGGTCCTGGACCGCCAGCACGACGACGCTCGGTCGCCCGTGCTTCGTGATCACGACGCGACGGTGCTGGGTTTCGACGCCTTCGACGACCTCGGACAGATGCGCCTTGGCGTCCGCCAAGGTGACCTGCTCGGCAGCTGGGATGACCATAACTAAGACTATATCTCAGCGACCGAGCGTAGGCAGTCGAGGCGTTGCCGCACGTCAGGCAGGTTCTCTTGCGAGTGTCTACGGCCCACCAGACTGGCCGCTCTCCGACGCCGTGGTCGAGGCTCTCGGGCTGCTCGAGCGCGAGCCCGAGGCAGGTCACCTCCTTCGGGGACGGCTTCGGGGACTGCGGTCACTTCGAGTCGGTACGTAGCGGATCATCTACCAGCTCGACGACGATGAGCGTCTCGTGCGCGTGCTCGCTGTCCGCCACCGGTCTGTCGCCTACACGCCCGATCCGCGCTGACAGTCACTTCCCGGGGAGCGACCCGATCCGTTCTCGGAGATCGTCGAAGTGCGAATACGAGCGCCTACGGCCCACCACGCTCTCGACAGCAGTTCGCCATGCGAACCAGGCCCCGGTTCTCTGCTGTCCACGTGCGGGGCCGGTACCGGGTGTCCCCCTCTCGCGCAACCGTTGCGGTCCTCGTCCGGGACGGAGCGGATCCTCGCCCGGACTGCCAGTGCTACAATGTAGCACTATGGAGCGGATCGGGGTCAGAGAGCTTCGCCAACATGCCAGTCGGTACCTCGCTCGGGTTGCGACCGGAGAGACGATTGAGGTGACCGACCGAGGGCGGCTTGTCGCACTGCTCGTTCCCACTCATGAAGACCGGTGGCAGGATCTCGTGGCGAGCGGCCAAGTTCTCGCCGCGTCCGGTGAGGGCGATGTGGTCGACGACCCTCCGAATGACTACGGCATCGACGCTTCGGCCCAACTGGCGGCGATGCGCGCTGAGGAGCGATGAGGCTCTATCTCGACTCGTCCGCGTTGGTGAAGCTTGTCCAGCGAGAGGTACAGTCGGACGCGTTGCGACGCTTCCTGCGTCGTCACCGTGCTGACCAGCTCGTGACGAGCGCACTTTCGCGAGTGGAAGTGGTGAGAGCGGTCCTCATGGGCGGTCCCGCCGCCATCGCGCACGCGCGTCGACAGCTCTCCCGCCTCGACCAGATCCTGCTGAGCACCGAGGTGCTCGATCGCGCCGCGACGTTGGCCCCGAACGTCCAGTTGCGGAGTCTCGACGCGATCCACCTGGCAGCTGCGCAGGTCGTCGGAGCGGATCTACGGGCTCTCGTCACCTACGACCTTCGGATGGCGGAGGCCGCCCAGAACCTGGGCCTTGCCGTCGAGAGGCCAGGCGAACCGAACCGGGAGCGATCAGCGTAGCGACGCGAGAGTGCAGCTCAGAGAAGGTCGAGTGCGAACATGTACGGCCCACCGGCACCGGCAGATCGACCACGCGCGCCCACTCGAACTGTCCCCGATGATCGCTCGCCGCCTCCTCCACAGGTCTCAGGCGGGGGACCACCGCTTCACCTCAACAAGCTCGCGGACGGCGTCCTGACGCCTGCAACGCTCGCTCAACCGCCAGGTGCAGGCGAGCCGCCCGCCTGCCCGGACAACCGACGGTGAGACCGAGCTCGCCAACTGCAAGGCGTTCCGCTCGAAGGATCTCTTGAGCTCGCTCGTGGTCGAGCCCATGCTCGCAGGCGTGGCGACCCGCAGCACGAAGGTGCCCGTCGGGTTGTGGCTCGGCGACCGCGTCAGGTCGCCCGGCGCCGCAACGGGCCGCGTAGCTCGCTCGGCCATGATCCCACTCGATGCCAACGGTGTGGGCACACATGCAATCCGGCGAGGCTTGACAGTGCAGAGCTAGTGTGATAACCCACAGAATCGACCAAGGGGGGTCGCCGGCGTAGCTGAACGGCAAGAACACGGAGGGGGCCGTGCGCAAGCAAGCTGCACTTCTCTCGGGGCTACTAGTCCTCGCATCTATCGTAGGCGTCAGTGGAGACCATGCGGGTGCTGCGTCAGACTCGCATCAGCCTGTCGGAGCTTCGCAGACACTCGTGAGCGGGACAGGCGTCCCATACAGCGTCAAGCTGGTCACGGTCATCAATCCCGCTACGCCGGCAACACGAACATTTGGCGCACCCGCGCCAGGTACCCGATTTGTCGCGAGTGAATTCACGATTACGAACAAGGGTCACGTTCCGTTCACAAATGATGCCAATCTCGATGCGTCCATTATCGGGAGCAACGACCAGGTCTACTCTGCGACATTCAACACAGTCACTGATTGCACGAACTTTGCGAGCGGCCGTGTCGATCTCTTGCCCGGTGACTCAGAGACGGGCTGTGTCGTCTTCGACATCCCGAGTACCGTCGCTCCGGCGCACGTGAAGTGGGCCAGCACAGATGGCATCGGAAGCACCGTCGAGTGGACAGTGACAACTGTCGTGCCTCCGGTCACGACAGCCCCACTCCCTGCGCCTGCGACATTCAAGACATTCACGCGCATCTATGGCCAAACAGCGGATGCAACGGCTGCAGCGGAGTTGGAGCATCAATTTCCCTATGGGCACGGTCAGTGCGTCGGAACTCCCACATTCAGAAGTGTGGTCTTGGCGACGGATGCCACGTATCCCGACGCGCTCGCAGGGGCGTACCTCGCAGGAATTGACTTGACGGGGACGTTGTTGACCTCGCCGACGAGCCTCTCTACTGCCGCGCAGACCGCGATCCGCGATGAGGGCGTCACATTCGTCTATGTCCTTGGTGGGTCGTTGGCGATCAGCACAGGGGTCGTGAGCGAGTTGGAGTCGATGCCCGTCTATGCATGCGGTGGGACCTCGGAGGTGCCAGGCAGGAAGATGACGGTCGACCGCATCTTCGGACAATCTCAGTACACAACGGCAGCGCAAGTTGCCGAATTCGCGGCGACAGGGCTTTCGACACATCCTACACTGGTCGGATCGGCTGCCTTTCCGGATGCGTATTCCGGGACGAATGCACTAGGTGGAACCGGAAGTTTCAACGAGACGTCGGGTCTTGCATCTTCGTCCCCAAGCAAGTCAGGAAAGCTACCCACGGCCGTTCTCGCGACGGGCAAGGGGTTCCAAGATGCAATGGCGGCAGGGGTGATGGCATATGAAGAGAGGATGCCGATTCTCCTGACGACACCGTCCGTGCTGTCGCCGCAGGCGTCGTCTGCGATTCGTGCGCTTGGGATAGAGCAGGTGATCGTGATGGGCGGGCCGCTCGCAGTATCCAACGGCATCGTGACGACGTTGGAGGGCCTGGGCGTATCCGTGCTGAGGATCGCGGGGCAGAGCTATGGAGGCACGTCAGTGGAACTTGCTGAGTTCGAGTCAGGGACAGCGACAACGACGGGACTCGGGTGGGCCGGGACCGGCGGTCTCACCATTGCCCGTGGGAACGGCTTCACCGATGGGCTCGCGGGGGCCGTCGTCGCCGACGGGGCGAGTGCGCTCGCGACAGGATCGTTCGCAACGTCTCCGACGCCCCTGCTCCTTACGCAGAGCCCGACGGTCGTGGGGACAACACTGGCGACGTTCCTTCGA
>Ga0209061_1001524_pt1 | contig 37677 bp, 21 predicted proteins | sample Coa_R1_10_FD_187157 | JGI IMG/M metagenome (GOLD analysis project Ga0209061, IMG submission 187157) | Surface soil microbial communities from Centralia Pennsylvania, which are recovering from an underground coalmine fire - Coalmine... | ecosystem: Environmental > Terrestrial > Soil >... | reverse complement strand
CGCTGCCTCATGTGCCGGTCTGCTTGGATTTTCACAACGGGAAGTTATACCCGAACGAGCGGCCGGGATTGGGGGTGGAGCTTGACATGAAATATCTGAAGCTGATCACGGAGATTACTCAGCCGGTCACCAATCGCGCCCAGACGTATTTCCGCCCGGATGGATCCATTACGAACTGGTGAACCCGATCCGACAAATATTTGGCAATTTTTGAAGCCGACCCCAAAGCTCGAGAATTCGAGCCCAAAGGCTGACTTATTCCAGCTTGGATAGGATTCTGATGACGAGCCGATAGTCACAAAAGATTGAATCATTGTTCTGAATGAAATTAGGAACTGCGCGACAATGGCGCCCAGTTTGCCTGCCGCCGCCAACGTTCCTCAACTGGCTACCGCTCTCGCTTGATGTGGCTACGATCATTCAGCGGTTTGCTTCCAGATGGATCGCAATCTCCATATCCTAAGCCGGACTTGTTCGGCATCAAATCCTGGCCCCACCACAAGACTGCACCCACGCTTGAGCCGAATCTCTATCTGTTGACCAGACAGCGATACCGGAGATGTGATCGGCAGCGCCGCCGCTGGCTGCCTGCTCTCTGCGGCAGGCCTTGCCTTCAGCTCCAAAAACTGCGGGCTTCGGTTTCCCTCAGACGCTTCTTCCATTCGTGAAACTGCTACTCCCGCAGACCACGTTCCTGGCAAAACCCGGCTATGCTCTTACCACTCTGCTGCTGTTCGGAAATCAAATCCCGCCACTTCGCCCACGACTGCTCTCTCTGCTCCTTCATCCTTTCAAACTGATCTATCCACGCTCTCCCATACAAGACGCGGCCTATTTAGCGCTCACGTAGTGTCTGCATGGAGGCGGAATCGAATGCCGGCTCCGGCCCCTCGTCGTCAAATCCTGAATTGCCAAGGGTTCTGCACCGAATTCCGGCGCGCAAATGGATTCTGCATCGGTGTTGTCGTTCATATTCGCTCCCAGGCACTCTGCTCATGGCTTGGAGTGCTTACTAGGAGGGGGAATGGGACGCCGGTAGTCGGACAAAGCGAGCGGTTGTTTTGGTCAAAGAAAATGTGCGTTGGCTTCGGCGCCGCACGCCTCCAACCAGCATAAGCCGTTGCTGGGCTTAGAAGCCGCACGCGGACTACAGAATAATTTCCACGTGAAACGAAATTTCGATAGAAGCCTTTCCCAGCGTGCTGCCTACTCGAGGGCAGTACCGACACTCCCCAGCACCCTTCTGGGGCGGATCATTGTTTCTATTGGAAGCGATCGGCTACAGCCCACCGCGAACCACAATAATCGCAGAATACAAGTCATATGACTTTAACTACTTCGCAATTCCCCCGTATCGCTGGCACTCTAAACTTCCAAGTTGGAGGTAAACAAAGCGGTGGGAAGTGTTGGTTGGGGAGTCCGCACAGGCAAATTATTCGCACTGGCCCTCATAATGGATGGGTGCGTCGCTGCACAAATCAGTCAAGTCAGCGGCCGAATCAGCGGGGTTATTAAAGATCCCAGTGGCAGTCCTGTCGCCCAGGCGCTGGTATTAGCAACAAACGTAGATACAAACTTTCACCGCAGTGCTAAGTCGAATGACCGTGGCGACTATGAGGTACCACTTCTACCACTAGGTACCTATCGCATTACAGTGCAGGCTCCAGGCTTTGCCGCTTACGAACAAACGGGAATTAACGTCCAATTAGACACAGCTAGTCCGGTAAATGTATCTTTGCAAATCGGCTCTACTAAACAAGTTGTAGACGTGACTGCTGATGCGAGCATTCTTAATACTGAAACATTCAGCGTTGACAGTACTATGAACGCGCGATCTATTACAAATATGCCTGTGACCTCGCGCAATACCTTCAATCTTGCACTGTTTGGCCCGGGCTACAATGGAACTCCCGACAATGAATTCGGAAATCCCACTTTCGCTTTTGGTGGTATGCAGCGGCGTGGCTTCATCATTGATGGTGTGGATAACACCCAGCGCGGAGGGCCAGGCCGGCTTGGTATCTTCTCACCTGAAGATATCGCTGAAATTAAGGTATTGGGGAGTGATATGGATGCTGAATACGGTAGAACTGTCGGCGGCGTCATTAGCATGGTCACGAAAAGCGGTACCAACGACGCTCATGGCGAGGTATTGGTTCTAGAACGCAGGCCTGGACTGATTGCGCGTCCTTCGCTTGCACCGCCCCCCAAACCTTTTCAGCAATGGGCCACTTTCTCTGGAAATACAGCCGGTCCGATTGCCAAAGACAAACTTTTTTATTTCGCAAGTGCGGAATACGAGCCAGAAGATGGAGCTAACGCCATCACGATCACGCATGCGAATGCAGTGGCTCTGGGGCTGCCGGCTTCAGAACTTGCCACAGCCCCGTTTAAACAACGGTTTCAATCATATCTGGGACGACTGGACTACCAGCATGATCCAAATAACACTTTCTATTTTCGATATAGCGAATTTCAAACACCATCTAAATATAATACCTCCGGAGGCTTACTTGAACTTACAGCCGGCAATAATTTCAACGATTTTGATCAGACTGCGTCGACACAATGGAGCAGCATACTTTCTCCCCACTCGTTAAACGAGTTAAGATTCGGTTATCTGCAACGCACCTTCAGCCGGCCGCCTGTCAATGGAGTTATAGGACCGATCGTTATCATTAGCGGTGTTGCCCAGCTTGGCTCGAATTCCAGCGCGGGACAAAAGTACAACGAGGACCAGTTCAACTTCATCGATAATTTGTCTTATACGACTGGAGCACACGAACTGAAATTTGGCACCGACATAGACACCATTGAAGTAGACTCCACTGACCGTTTGATTCTTCAATACACATTCTCCAATCTAAATCAATATTTAAAAACGCTGGCAGGCGTACCCGGGTTTAATTACACTCAGTTACAACAACAATTCGGAGACAACTTTGCGCAACACCGCACCACCCCAATCAACTTCTTTGGTGAAGATCACTGGCACGTTAGTCCGAGACTGGTATTATCATACGGCCTGCGTTGGGAGTACCGCATCTATCCGACTTTGAACCAGAATGCGCCCCTGGCCGTTTCACGAAGCCTTCCTGATGATCCTAAAGATTTCGCGCCCCGTTTCGGCTTTGCGTGGCAATTTACCTCTAAGACCGTTTTACGCGGAGGCTATGGAATTTTCTATGACACATTTAACCTGCGCAACATCTCTCTTGTAGATCGTTCGAACGGAGAGCAGGTGACGACGTATGTCATCAGCGGAAGCTCTCCGGGAGCGCCCCCTTATCCAAACGCCTTTTCTGGCCCCGTTGCTAGTTACGCAGTTAAGCCAACTGTTTATGGATTTTCTCCCACCTTCAAGACTCAGTATGCGGAGCAAGCTAACCTTCAAATAGAGCACGAGATCGCCAGAAACTGGGCCGTGACAATAGGCTCCCAATGGTACGGGGGACATCGTGAACCTTTGCTGCTTGATGCGAATCTTGGAACGCCGGTCGCATACCTGCCAGATGGACGCCCGCTCTTCTCGAACGCAATCCGCCCGAACAGTAGCTTCAATCAAATTTTTCTATTCCAATCGGTCGGCAATTCTGTCTATTATGGTGGATTTGCCAGCCTAACTAAACGGTTCAGTTCCAATTTCCAGTTTGCCGCTTCTTATACGCTGGGTTGGGCGTTCAATGAAAACGATTCAGTAGGAGACAATGGCAGCAACGTGATCAATCCCACTAACTTTCGTCGGGACTGGGCGTTCTCTTCCAGCGACCAACGCAACCGCTTTGTTTTGCAGGGCGTGTGGACATCCCATGCGGGATCCCGTGGCTGGGCCAAATCAATAGTGAACGGATGGATGATCGCTCCGGAATTCATCTTTACCTCAGGATTTCCATATACGCCCACTGCAGGAAGCGATTTAAACGGGGATGGCGTTAATAACGACTATCCTCTCTTCAGTAGCCGCAACAGCTTTCGCGGTCCTGGATTCAAGGAGATAAATGTTCGCTTAAGCCGTTCTTTCCCAATTTATCGCGAAAAGTTTTCACTTGAGTTAATCGGCGAAGCCGAAAATCTTCTTAACAGCACAAATGCGGGCTGCTCGACGGCCGGCTGCAGCGCGGCGGTAAACACGACGTACGGCACTAACATTCTCGCCCCGCCAACCAACGCTAACTTTGGGCAGATCACATCAGCGCTTAATTCCCGACAGATTCAAATTGGAGCAAGGCTGCGTTGGTAATGGCAAAAATCAGCCGGGCGATCTTACTTCTTTTGATCAGCTTGCACTGTGACGCGGCGCATGCCCGCAAGCTACTTGTTATTTCAGTCGACGGTCTTGACTGGCGATATCTGCACGACTCTGATGCTCTCGGATTGCGCATTGAGAACGTGCGCCGCTTATTGGAGGAAGGTGAATATGCAGACGGGGTAGTCGGAGTATGGCCCTCCATCACATGGCCATCTCATACTTCTATCATTACCGGTGCTAGGCCAGATCAGCATGGAATTCTTGGCAACCGCCGCCCAAAATCGGAGGGAGGTGACTATTATTGGACTGCTGCTCTATTAAAGGCGCCTACGCTGTGGCAGGCCGCGCACAAACACCGTATGAAGACTGCATCTGTGACTTGGCCGGTCACGGCAGATGCAGAAATCGATTACAACCTTCCTGAATATTTTTTTACCCGACAAGGCGGCGAAATGGACCTGGATGGGGTGGCTTCAAAATCTAGTCCCGGGCTAATCGATGAGATCTCGACAGCATTTCCGTCCTTTCCGCAACACTGGGTGGATGACCGGACGCGGACCTTAGCAGTGCTATACCTCCTCAGGACGAAAAAGCCCGATTTAATTCTTGTACACCTAGTAGATCTCGATTCTGAAGAGCATGACCAAGGGCCATTCACGAAAAATGCAAAGGCGGTCCTGGAGTATACCGATGAGCTCATTGGAGAAATGCTGACTGCGCTTCCGGCGGAATACAGCGTAGCACTGGTCTCAGATCACGGATTCGAACGCGTCGATTACACAGCCAACGTTCGTGTTTTGCTTTCTCAGAACGGAGTGCAGGGACAAGTGCAGCCACTAGGCGGCATCGTAACAACTGAAGACGAACGAGTGGCACAGTTTCTGCGCAAGAAAGCACATGAGCCTAACAGTGGCATAGGCCGCGAAATTCCACATGCCGAACTGGTACAATATGCCCCGGACCTCGCCCACGTTGCGGCGGCCTTCGAACCCGCCGAACACATTCTATTTGGCGCCCAAACTGAGGGCTCTTATCTCACGCCAGCATATGAGAAAGGCAATCATGGCTTTTGGCCTGAACGCCGGGATTACCGAAGTATATTTATTTTGTGGGGGCCAGGCATAAAACGAGGCAACATTGGCCAAATTCAGATGCTCAGCATAGCGGGCCGGCTGGCTGAGATCCTACAAATCCCATTCCCGGACTCACGGCCGGGGATGAAGCCGTAAAATCTGCACTGTTCGATTGTAGGTGAGGCAAATGCCAGTGTGGGACTTTATCCTGCAGCTTCGCTGCCTATCTTAAATTGTGGTAAGCACAAACAGCATTCTGAAACGATTGTGCAATTCTATCGAGGGCGTCCAAAGTTAAAGTAGGTGGAATAGCAAGTAAACTACTGCGCCCGATCAGGTCGTCCATTACTGGAAGCGAGCCGTAGTTGTAGCTATATTCATTGGCAAATGCGTTTAATGGATCGGTCCATGGTCGACCCGCTGCATTGTTCGAACGCTTGTGAACCAAACTGAGATTGTTTTGATATAGGTGCAATCCCCACTCAGTCATGGGAATATTGTTTATGCCCGACGGACCTGTGCGGATTCCGTTTCGCCGCGTCTGATTCACTATTTCAATACACATATCCCGATTTTTCCAAACCAAGATCAGAAACGCGCCACTATCACCAGCGGGGTCGAGGATCTTTCGGAACGTAAGATTGGGAAGACCGGCAAGTTTTTCCCTCAGCAAATATTTTCTCTGCCTCATCAAGCCTGTAATTTTGTCGAGTTTTGCCAACTGTGCCAGCACTACTGCCGCTATTATTTCGGCGCAGCGACTACCTTGTCCCCACAGTTGGCAGGTCGGATCGCTCGCATCAAGGCGTCCGTCACGGTCGCGAGCATATCCCATATCATGACAGGCCCACGCACGACGATAAAGCGTCTCGTCGTCGCACACAAGAAGCCCCCCTTCGCCAGCAGTGATGTTCTTGTTCAATTGGAAGCTGAAGATCGCCAGATCTCCAAATGAACCAACGGGCTTGCCACGGAAAGAGGCTCCATTCGCCTGAGCACAATCCTCAATTAAGTAGAGTTTCTTTTCGCGGCAGATGTCTGCAATCGTGTCTACAGCCCCAGGGGCACCGCTCATGTGAACTAATAGCACAGCTCGCGAATGCTGCGATAGTTTACGTAATAAGTCTTCGGGATTCATACAAAACGTCTCGTCTATATCAACCAATTTCGGGATCGCACCGGTCCGAACAATCGAAGATATGCACGAGACCCACATATATCCTGGGACTAACACTTCGTCGCCAGGTCCAACATTAATCGCGGATAATGCTATCGATAACGCTGCAGTACCACTGTTAACTGCGACAGCATAATTTCTCCCGAGCCGTTCGCAATATGCTGCCTCCAGCCGTTCGGCGTAACGTCCCAAATCGTGTCCATAGTAACGATATGGACTGCGCCGCCGCAGCACATCTAATACAGCATTTTCTTCCTCTTGATCCAAAAAATACGACCCGGGCCATTCATAAGGAAGTAATTCGCCGTTATCAAATGCAACTTCAGTTAATGACTCTGTTTTTATTTTATCTCCCATAACAACTACCCTCTAACTAGCAGCCTCAAGTACAGCTAACTTCATGGGCTCCACGCAGCATACCATAGCAGAATCACTACCGTATTTGCGTGATAGTTTGTCGGCGATAGGGCTAAAAAATGCAGCAATACGATCATATGTAGATTGATCTGAGTGCCCATTAGTTATAATTCCCTTGAGCCCTGCCACTGCATGCATGAAGGACTTATCAGAAGAGGGATATATAGGCGCCCTCCACATTCCGATCCTAATCATTTTGTCCCAACCAGTTCGTTGACTCCATGCTAGAAGTCGATCAAAATATTCCTCAACAGCTTCTGAACACGTTCTGATGCTAGCCCCTGCATTCACAGCAGCAATTAGAGCGCATTGTGCTTTTTTAATATTTAGTTGGGAAATAAGATCGTCGATTATTTGATTTGACGTAGGGAAGATTTTTCGTCCCAATACTCCTAAACGCCAATGCGACTGGCTGGCCAGTTGCTTTTCCAGTTGTGACAAAACAGTTGTAATCTCGTCAACGGTGTTCGCTTGTAAGGTCAAAAACCCTTTCGCAATAAGTGCGGCATTATCGACGTATAATTCACCGGCTAGATCTGCTAGCACCTCCGATTGACCTCTGCTGCAGTAGAGAGGGTCCCAAGCACTTCTTAATAGATAATAGGTGCGAGGAAGTTGAAGAAGGGGTGCCATATTGTTCCCCATGATCCCCGCAACGCCAGGATATCCGTCTAGTATCGACAAAGCACGGCGAACCGGCTCCATGGATATGTTCGTCATAGGAAAGGATGGCTCACCTTCAATTGCTCCATACGGCATGAATACTGTCTTCTCCAACACACCCTCCCTCTGAGATGCTTGTAAATATGGCGAGAAACCGGCAATCAGCCACCAAGGCTCGTGGAGCGTCGTACGAAAACCTTCGATTGTCTTGACCATATAGGCGACATCGTCTGCATCAGGATTCTTTTCACCATTCCAGTCATATTCAGCCGCAACTGTACGAGTTGAATTGAAGTACTTGTGCCTACCCCAGCCGAACCACATCCAATCAATAAGTTTTGTTTCACGCCCTTTTTCGCTGTATTGATCCAGCAACTGACGCGCCGTAGAGAAGATTTTTAGCTGATCGGTTAAGGGGCTCTGAGGCCAGCCACCCGGATCAGAATCAATCATTCCAAACCCATCAGCATTGTTCACAATGCGGTATAGTGATTCCAAGGAAGTAACGATTCGCTTGAACTGCTCCGGATCCTCTGGGTTCATGTCCTGCTGGCAACCGGTAACCCAGTAGGGACGAGTCCTCGGGTTGTCCGAGCCACACGTTGAAACAGCAATGCGGTTTGTACTGTGCATAATCCACACCTCCATGTTGTGGTTCTTATGAGCATAGTCGACCACGCGGTGCACTTCGTGCAGATACGCTTCGTCATTGCGAGAGAGCGGAACGGGCATGATCTCCATAAAGGGCCAGAGGAAAAGCAGGTTAGTACCTTGGTAACCTGCCAGATCGATAAAACTTTTCCAGTTCTCTTCACTCCAGGATCGAAAGGTATATGGGTAATTAGTTGCCCATCCGTTAAGATGTAGTGCGCGAACCCGAAGGTGTGGTTTATTGCGAATATTGAGCTGCGCATCAACGAAGGGTGCCGTACCGTCAAAACGGATCATGCGCATTAGGGCAATCACACCAGAACGGGTCCCTTGTGGAGTGAAGCCTGCAACGACAATGCAAGTATTGCCCCCATACGCCTCGCCTTTAGTTTGAATGACGAATCCTTCCTCACCAAGGTCAGGGCCGACCGTAATTCCCTGCTGTTCTGCTAATTGCTTACCCACAAAAATCCTGCAATTGGCTCCAGCTTTCTCCGCAGTGCAAACGGAAACAGGGCGGCCTGAGAGTTCACCGAGATATGAAGCAAAATCGTGAACGGCGTATTCTAGGAAGTATGGCTGCTGACTCTGAACTGCGATGGTAGAACCTAGAAGTATTAGTTTGTCTTGCAGATTATGCGCATGCAAGCTTCCGATCGTAGACAGGGCAGCCAACCCTTTCAATACCTCACGTCTCGAAACTTCCGAACTCATTTCTCTCTCCTGGTCGTGTACAAAAATTTGGCTTAACTCTCCACCGCGAGAAGCGCGGCGGCAATCAGTCCGAGTAAAATACCTAACTTTCCATAGATTCCAACGTGTTCTTTAAATAGTAAGACTCCGCCACAGCTTACAATGCAAATACTAGCTCCCATGCCAAGCATGTAGACAACGCCACCCGCGGCCCCGTATGCCATTGAGAGCCCCATGAATAATTGTCCTCCGACGCTCGCTGCTCCCATTCCGATACCAACTACAAGCTGGCCCTTTGTCGGCCTACAAATGTGACGCCAGTTGAGCAGTATGATGAGAATAAACCCTGCGAGGTACCAGTAAAATAGATAGGCTGTTAAAATGTCTTGACCATTCCCTATTCCAGTGAGGATACGCAAGCCAAATGGGCAGATACCATTCAATAGAAAGGCAAGTAGCATCGCTTTCATCCACATATGTCACTTCATTGGCATTATTCTGTTTAAAGAGTCATCTGCTTTAACAGCAGACTGATGTGGAGCGCTTTCATTTTTTATCCCCATACGATCTTTCCATAGAAGAAGAATCGAACCGGCAACTACTGCAAGCAAGCAGATTCGTCGTATACCTAACTTCTCGTGATAGATTAGAGCGGATAGAAGCGCAGGAATTACAGCCGACAAGTTGATGAAGACCCAGCTTGTAGTGATCTTGCCGAATCGAAGCCCGAAGAGGAAAACCCAGAAAGCAAGTACAGCAAGAAATCCAAAAATGAATGCAGCCAGAATCACTCTGAAAGACGGAGCAAATTTGGCATTTCCAACAACTAGAACAACCAGAGCCATAATGGCCGAAGCTGCACCAAAGAGCAGCATTGTTGAGCTCGATGGGGGATATCCGCGTCGATCAGCCAGTTTACTCAGGAGACCAAGCGTGCCAATGCTTAACATTGCCAAAACTGCAAATAGGTAAGACATAATAGGTGTTTCTCACTTCAATACTTCAATGAGCTGTAGGCCATAGGGATCGCAATGCGTCTTGAATTTGTCTTTCAGCACCAGGTTTTATAGCTAAACGGTAGTGGTATCGAAGGGAGGCGCCGTTCAAGCAAGGGAAGGAAGCCGCCTCGTATCCGCCCTCAAGAAGCGCCGAGTCCGGAGGAATGTAGCTCTCGCAGGCGTTGGTGTAACTTAGCAGAATGTTGCAGTGAGCGGGAGCGACGGTCTCATACCAAAGCTGAAGCTCGGCGAATAGTTCGTGTGTCATTGCCGTTAAAGACCATGTATCAGATGTGCGGATGCTTTGGATTTCGAACCGTACGGATCGACTCTGAGCTGTGGCAGCCTTTGATCTCAAGTCCTTGAGGCACATAACTGTGTCATACAACCACCAAGGCTGACTCTCCATTGGTTGCACATCGTCGTCACCGTCCTGAGTGATTTGACCAAGATCGATTTCATCCTGCAGCTTCCAAAGAATTTCTTCAGAAAGCTTATTGGATGAAATACGCGGAAGCTTTTCCTCGGCTTCGCGGAGCACTATGTCACATTCGCTTAACGTAGGCAACTCTTGAAGAGGTAAAAGCAGTGTACGGTGACTCACCTCAAGAGGTGTGATCGGTATTCGTTCAGAGCGTTCACGTCCGGCGAGAACAGCGGCAGCCAACCTTTTGCCGGCTTCCTCAGCTCGATTGAATCCACCGCGAAGAGGGTCCGCATTAATATTGGCGGCGCAACCCTGCAGGAATATTGGCAGAACGCTCGCGCCAAGATGAGTCCTGATTTCTTGAACAGCAGCGCCAACGTAGTCAGCGCTAACCAAATTACTCGAAGCGTGAACGATCAGCGGATGCGCTGGATGGCTAAAGAGAACGCACAAGGGGCGTCCGTAAATATCGTCGACGTAAAGGAAGTCTGTCCAGGGTATTACGACGCCTTGAGGATTAGGTTTCATAACAATCCCGGATGGCGTCGGCAGACGGCGGTTTACGCCAATTTGAACATCCGTTCTCCCGCATCGCAAATCGACCTTGACCAGATTCGCCGCCGCGTGATCACATGCATTGATGACCTTGTTTATAACTTCCTGGCGCCAGGTTTGTCCCTCCTTAATGAACCAATTCCAACCCAGCACACTCCATGGAATGGTGAATGGTGCCGAATGGGTATGGCTGCAATTCAGCAAATGAGTATAGATACCCGTCCGCCTTCGAATACCTCGCCGGATTTCGTCTGCGGTGCTGAAATCCATGCCGATAAGGTCTAATCCAGCAATGCACGCGGCGTTGGTTCCGTCGCTCAGGACAAGCACTCGGGCGAAAAGATCGTCATGTATCCCCTTGCTTCTTTGAATGGGTCCGAGTAAGGGAGCGCCCACAGGAGGCGTGATTTTGCACTCACTTACACCCGCGAGCCAAGTGGCGGCAGCCATTAGAAACTCCCTCCGCATCCACGCAGGTATTCACACCGGAACCTTCTCCAGGTTTGTCGGGAAATTTTGGCATGCATAAGAATGGGAAACGCCAGTTCGAACTTTCTCTCTTTCCTGTACGTATTATGCCCTCGCAAGCCTCGCGTGTCAAGGAACTTTATTATAAAAGCGAAATAATGTCGCCAAAAGCCATTTTTTTATCGGAATCTTTATTGCATTATAGAATTAATATCGCATCGAGAAGCGATTGGCGCACCCTAGACTGAAACTGTCTGTAAGTCCAAAAGGCGACCGAGTGCGACTACTTCATTTATGACGTCGCCATGAACTAAGCCCCAGTGCTGCGTCATGCCAGTTCGGAGGCAATTTTCAAGGAAATCGCCCACCGGCCTTTTGAGTCGGACGCAAGTGTAGGGAGGGCCGAGCAGTTTGGGCCCTCCCGAGATAGATTCACCCTCGGCGAAAACCAACTTGAATTTTTCGACGTCGCAGAAAATGCTCAGCAGGGTCACAGGTCCTGGTTTGACGCGGAAACGCATCCAGCAGGCTTCCGGTTCCATTTCGAGGTACTCTCCATCCGGTTCAATATAGATCTCGCTAGAGGAGTTGGCTAGCTGAATATCATGAAATCCCGCGTGGCCGATCAATACTGAGTTGTCATTCTCATCAAATGTAAATATTTCAGAGTACATGGCAGGATGTCCCGTGAAAGCTCTGAGCACCCAAAGGGAAATCGCCCCGCAGACATCCGCTTCCATGCTTACAACGAAATCCTCTGCCAAGCCGGGCCTGACAAGACATGGTCTCAAGCCGATCACTCGATGTAATTCGGGTGAGACGTCCTCTAAAGCTAATGCTCCCAGTCCCCTCTGGGCGGTTATGGCCGCTAGGCCGAGACTCGCGCGCGCCGATCGGCTCAAGTCAAGATCGCGAATGTCCTGCCTCACCCGATATTTATTGCGTAAATAGGTGATAAAATCCAGAACCTGCTCGGTGCTGATCTCATCACAGGCTTCTTTATATTCATTGACAGAGATGTAAACGAGCTCAGGCCCGAGTTCCTTCTTGAGCCGAAACTCATCCACATAGGTGCCTGTCATTTGGTCGCAACGGTATGGCAATACGCCGATACGGAGGCTTTTTAGATCACGTATCACTTTCGCAGCGCGACCGAAACACAAAATATCGGCGATCGCGCGCTTGCTGCTGCAGGAGCCAACCGTGAAGATCGGGTTCAGCCCTAAGCGCTTTAGCGGGGCACTAGCCTGCACAGCTCCCACGGCGCCGCTTGAACGTAATAAATCGTTCATATTCATCGACTCTGGGAGTCGCTCAAAGGGCGTGTAACACCAAAGCAAGAGCGGTGTCCCTTTTAAGTGCTCCACGGCATCGATCAGCAGGCGATCTTCCCCCCAGGTGATATTACAGACCACAACACCTTCCACTTCTTCCAAAAGAAAATGACGGACCGTTTCGACGACCTGCTGTCGAGAAACAAGGACCTCGCCCCCAACTATCTGAAAGTGAGGCTCCATGATTGAGCGAATGCGCAGAGCGTCGCTTTCAATAAAGCCGCTTAGATGAGCAAACGAGCCTTGCGTAGCTCCGATTTGCTGAAACCATTCAGCGCTCAATAGTAGTAGACCGATTTTCGGTTTATGACCATCCATATCAGCGAATGCTCCTGCAACGCTGGTCAAACCACCATGTCGCTCGGTTAGAGTCGTAAAAACTTCCGCCGAACCGGCTCGAAGCAAACCAACTCCAATCAGCCACGGCCGGCAATCTCCTCACAACGAGCTGCCAGTACACCTTCCCTGGCCCTCAGGATCATGCCGAGCGGAGCCGATTCCTCTCCCAAATCCGAGACCACCAGAGGCAAAGATTTGACCGCAGGCGGAAGTGCACGTTGCCGCAAGCTATATAGAAGAGGTCCGAGCAATAGTTGCCCTGCCGCACGAGGGACTGAGCCAGCCAGAATCACCTTCTCGGGGTTTAGCAAGTTGACCACGCTCGCAAGCGCAGTGCCGAGGTGCGTGCCAGCTTCAGAAAGGACCCGCTCAGCAAGGCGATCATGAAGTTCCGCCGCTCGCACAATTCCCTCAATTGTGAGAGGAGGTTCATTCTCAGTGAAGCCGGTCGCGAGGCTAGACGCTACCCCGCGTTCAATGTCCGAGCGGACCCTATTGAGAATCGCTGTTGCTGAAGAATAAAGCTCTAAACACCCCTGATTGCCACAGCCACATGCCGGGCCATTCTCATCTACAGTCGTATGCCCAAGCTCACCCGCTAACCCATCCCGTCCCACGAGCAAGTGATTGTCGAAAAATATGGCGGAACCGATCCCCATTCCAACGCAGACGAATACAAAATTTCGCACCCCCCTCCCTTGCCCGAAACGGTGTTCTGCAATAGCCATAGCCCGAACACTGTCCTCAACATACGCCGGTAATCCATGCTCCTTTTCGAGAATCTGCCGCAGAGGGGTGCCACTCCAGCCCTCAATCATGGGCCAAAACAGCATTGTTCCGGCTTTTGGGTCTATAACACCTGAAACCGAAAGCCCAATCGCCGCGACTTTCGGGTATTGAGTGCGGAATGTGCGAACTTCTTGATTGATGAGGCCGAACAAGTCATCCTTATGATTCGGAGCTTCGATTGGATATGCCTTAAACGCCAATCTGTTGCCCGCGAAGTCCGTGACCATGAAGCGGATCCGCGTGCGACCGAGATCGATCCCGATCAACTGAGCAAAATCGGGATTCGGCTGGAGAAGCGAGCGTGGGCGACCTCCATTTGAGGGTGCCACGCCGGCCTCGACAATCAAGCCAGCTTTAAATGCCCTCCGTATTACGACGGTTACTTGGCTCGGGGCCAGGTTCGAGATTTCAACGAGTTCAGCTCTTGATAAGGGGCCAGTAGTGTACAAAGGCTGCAGCAAGTTGAAGGGGTGTCCTTTTGCGGGGAATCGCATGCTCTCTCACTCAGTATAGGACACTCCAAGAAGAAAGTGTAGTTCCTTCCATTCTTAAAACCAGCGGTTTTAGTTGCATCACGAATTTATGGCGCCATTCTGACCATTATTAAAGCACACTTCATTCTTTTTTTGAAAAAACTTTATTGACAGGGTGGCTCATTTGTGTTTGAATGTTCCTAGTCCCTGGAAATCGCTTGATGACTATGCGTTGAGGAACAGGGAGGAGGTCTGTCATGAGATTTCAACGAAATCAGCACATACTGTGGGTTATCTTGGCTGCCTTCGCTTTGCCGCAGGGTGCTCTTGGCCAAAGCCAATCAATTGTCGGTACTGTTGCCGACAGTTCGGGGGCCGTAGTGCCGGGCGCAACCGTGACCGCCATCAATGTTCAAACTGGCATGCAGCGCCACGTCACGACCAATGCTGCGGGCGAATACACGATTCCTAATCTCGATGTGGGGCTTTATACCGTAACGGCGGTCGCAAAGGGATTTCAGCTACAGGAAGTGAAAGATGTTCATCTGGAGGTGGAGGCCGTTCGCCAAATCAATTTCGTCCTGCAGGTGGGCTCACCAACGCAACAAATCTCTGTCAACGCGACAGCTACTCCTTTAGAAACGGAGCAGTCCTCTACGGGGACCTTGCTCGAAACCAAAATGGTTGAGCAACTACCCCTAAATGGGCGCAATTTCCTCCAGCTCCAGTTGTTGAGCCCAGGAGTTAGCTCCACACACAATGCGGGCAACGTGAGCGTTGATCGCATCGATGCTCAGAGCAGAGATATCGGGGGCGGTCTGTTCAGTGTAGGCGGTATGCGCGATGACTACAATGACTTCCTGCTCGACGGAATCTCTTTTAGAGAGAAGCTGCACGGCGGCAACGAATTCAACCCTTCCGTCGATGCGATTCAGGAATTTCGTACGCAAACTAGCGACTGGTCGGCCCAATATGGGGCTAATGCGGGCGGCCTCGTAAACGTAGTAATGAAGTCAGGAACCAACTCCTTTCATGGAAGTGCATACGAATTCTTAAGAAACGATGCGCTCGATGCGAATAACTACTTCTCGAATGCAGCAGGCCTTTCCAAAAACCCGCTCCACAGAAACCAGTTTGGCGGGACACTTGGGGGTCCTATTCAGCGCGACAAAACGTTCTTCTTCCTTAGCTACGATGGCTTTCGTGAGACCGCCGGATCTACCTTAATCGGAAATTACCCAACCCCTGCCATGAGAACTGGCGACTTTTCGATGCTGGCTAGTCAACCTACGCCTACTATAATCTCTGACCCAACAACCGGCAAACCGTTCCCTGGAAACATCATTCCAACAAATCGCATCTTGAGCGTCTGGCCCAACTACTTTAGCAAATACGTTCCTCTCCCTAATTTGCCAGGAGTGACGAACAACTATATTGTCCCAAGGGTAGACATCAACTCAACTGACCAAGGGATGGCCCGAATAGACCACCAGTTTTCTGAGCGTACCTCAGCTTCCTTCCACTACGTAAACAATCACGACTATGATGCTCCAACACACATCAATCCCTTTCTCTACTTTACACAACAGAATCGCTCTCAAAACGTAATGGTCAACCTAACCCACACTTTCAGCCCCGCTACCGTGTTTGATTATCATGGAGGATATAACTTATGGAAGGCATTTGCAACTACAAATACATCTGGTACCACTCCCTATATTGCCAGAGATATACTGGGCATCCAAGGCCTAGCTACCGATCCCCGCGCTTCCAATGCGCCTTATTTTATAGTTACAGGCTTTAGCAATATCGGGGCCAACATTGTTCAGGGTCCAAGAGCTTGGTACAGCGAATTTTATGCCAACAACGTAACCTTTTATCTAACTCGTGGCAAACATAGTGTCGCTGCTGGCATGGACCTGATGCGCAATCACGACACATTTCCTGAAATCTATATTGGCAGCGGCTTGGAGACTTACAGCGGCATCATGACTGGCTATGGATTTGCCGACATGTTACTCGGATATCCAAGTAACTTTCAGCTCGCACCTCAACTATTCGATCCGCAGTTCAGGTCTTGGAACGTGGCACCCTGGGTACAAGACACGTGGCGCGTGACCCCAAATCTGACCATCGATCTAGGCATTCGCTATGACCTTTGGACAAGGCCAGTTTCAAAGCATAATTCCATTTCGGATATTCGAATTCCAGAAGGGGGAGGACAGGCGTCAATCGTGTTGGCTGGTCCGTGCGCGCCTTCGCCGTCACGTCCATGCCAAACTACTTTACCAACCAGCATTGATCCCGACCGCAGCCTTATCGACGGTGACCATAATGTTTTTGCACCAAGAGTTGGGCTAGCATATAACATCGGTGGAGCAAACCGCACCGTACTTCGGGCGGCTTATGGGATTTTTTACCAGAACGAACCACTCAATCAGTTTGTCTTTCTTAGCATCAATCCTCCTTTTGTCAGCTTCTACAATCAGACGTACAATCTTAGCAATTTTCAGCAATTTAACTTCTTTAACCCAACAGCAGGTCTGCAAGCGGGAGGCGTGCAATACACCTATCTGCCGCAACATTACCCGAATGCTTATCTGCAGTCATGGAATGTAGGCTTCGAGCAACAGCTCGCTTATGGGATGGTCATGGATGTAGCCTATGTGGGCAACAAGGATACTCACTTAGTAGCACGTACGTGGCCAAACCAGCCACTACCCGGACCGGGTGCGGTTCAACCACGCAGACCTTATCAAAACGTCTCGACAATTGCCGGAGATGAACCGATAGGCGATTCCAACTACAACAGCTTACAGGTAAAAGTCGAAAAGCGGTATTCACAGGGACTTGCTCTCTTGTCTGCATATACTTGGTCGAAAGCCCTCACTGACAGCCAGACCGCTGAAACCGGAGAACTAGGTGCTGTAGACCTCCAAAACAACTATAACCGGCGGGCAAATTACGGACTGTTTGCGGGAGATGTAAGGCATCGGTTCACAGTGAGTGCGATATATGAGTTGCCCTTTGGTTACGGCAAGAGCTACGGATCAAGTGTGAAAGGACCGCTGGGGGTGATGGTGTCCGGATGGCAACTGGGCACGATTATGACATTTCAAACAGGCCAGCCCTACACCGCGTCGATGGCAGTTGATGTTGCAAATGTGGGAGACGGGGCACACCTTCCCAATTTAATTGCAAATCCAAATACGGGGCCGAAGACTCCATCTGAGTTCTTCAATATTCATGCGTTTGCAATGCCCGCTCCCTATACGTTCGGCAACGAAGGCATCGGAGTGATTACTGGCCCGGGAATGGATGTTGTTGATTTATCTGCAGTCAAGAACACGAGCGTCAAAGAACGACTGAATCTCCAATTTCGGGCAGAGTTTTTCAACGCATTTAACCACGCTAATTTTGCTGGCCCCAATACCACATTTGGGTCAGCACAATTTGGGGAGATCACCAGCACGGCGGTTGCGAATCGTGAGATTCAATTGGCTCTCCATTTGAGCTTTTAGACAATCGTCAGCAGCCCGTTCCGTAACAGAATCTTCAACCGTTCGCCCTTTGCGAACAGTCGTGTTTAAAAAAACGGGACAGCTTTCCTTCGCCTTTAAGGCACAAAGCGCATGCCAGGGTCACTGCGGGGTTGAAGTGAGCGCCTGAAATTGCACCGAAGGTAAGAATCAAAGCACTTAGACATGAGCCGGTTGCGGCCGTATTAGCCAGCAGTGCAATCCCTACATTTCCACTCGCGAGTCGCTGCGCCATAATGCCTGATCCAACGATGGCCGCCAGCAAAAATGCTGTTCCGAGCGCTTCAGCTACGAGACCGCGCTCCATGGTTCTTTATTGGCCGACAAGTTAATCACGCAATTGGAAATCACTACATCGACCGAGTTGTTGGGCAAGGGGATACTCTCTATTTCGCCTTTAAGGAATTCAACATTCTCCACCCCAGCTCTATGCTGATTTTCACGCGCCAGAGCGAGCATTGCATCGGTCATGTCGAGGCCATAGGCTTTCCCCGTGGGACCGACGCGTTTCGCTGACAAGAGAACGTCAATGCCCCCGCCTGATCCAAGATCGAGAACGATTTCGCCTGGCCGAAGCTCGGCGAGCGCACTGGGATTGTCGCTGCCCAAAGACGCCCTTAAGGCCTCTTCTGGATTGGATCTCAGCCATTCACATTTGATCAGAAGCTTCATATCTCAGTGGAGATAAAATAAGCCAAAACGCCCATTGACTCGAATTTTGCAGTGAATAGGCTCCGTAGAAGCGGGATAGAGTGTACCTAACCTGTATGAAGCGGCTTCTTATAGCCTCGGCTTTGTTATTGTTCCGGTTCCATCCGGTATGCGACGCGCTCGATGGCAAATTGCTCATTTCACAGTACCAGAAACAGCACTGGCAGATGGAAGACGGACTTCCCCACAATTATGTGTTCACAATCCAGCGTGCTCCCGACGGATATCTGCTGGTTGGAACGGACGAAGGGCTAACAAAATTCGACGGAATGCAATTCGCTCCTTATGATCTCGATCCATCAATAAAGCTTTCCAAAAAATGGATTCTTTCAATGCTAATTGGACGCGACGGCAGTATTTGGGTTGGAACCTTTGACGGGAATTTATACCAATGGCGCGCTGGCAAGATTGTGACGCGCTTCAATGAGGGGTCATCGATTTTCGATATTACCGAGGATAGCAGCGGGCGAGTTTGGGCAAGTACAAGAAATGGAATTGTTCGATTTAACCAGGAGGAAGCACGATTCGAGCATCAGCGACAGTTGCGGAGGCCTCCCGACACAGCGTGGAACGTGCTGACACGTTCGCAGGACGGTAGTGTTTGGGTCGTCACCATCGACGGACTATACCGATCCAAAGATGGTTTTTCGATAGAGTGTGTTGCCAGGAACGGTTCTCAGTACGGGGAGTTCTTTTCAGTGCGTCCTGATTTTTGGGGTGTGCTTGTAGGTACATCAAAAGGACTCTATTCAGTCACTGACCGCAACGGAGCAGTGGCATTCGAACGCGTTTTTGGAGTACCCGGTCCGGTGGTTGCCAGCTTACGAGATCGTGATGGGAACGTCTGGGCGGGCACTTGGGGACAAGGTCTCTATTGCAAAAACGGTCGCGGAGTCCAACGATGGTCGTCTCGCGAAGGATTAGCTGATGACTTCGTACGACAGCTCTACGAAGATCAGGAAGGAAATCTTTGGATTGGTCTCCGCGGCGGTGGCTTGAGTAGATGGAAGAACCCGGCACTTGTTCCATTCGGAACACCAGAGGGACTCCGAGGTGATTATGCCAGTACCGTGGTGTTGGACCCGCAAGGTCGCACTTGGCTAGGGACGTGGCGCGGAGGCTTATATCGTTTCGAAAGGAGAAGCTTTTGCCGCAACCCACTCCAGTGTCCACTATATTCTTTACCATACGGACGCTAGCCTTCGATGGAGCTGGACGTCTCTGGACTGGTAACTGGGAAGGCATTTTCCTATGGGACGGCAGGCATTACAAACACTTTGCCGAACCGGACGCCCCCTATCGTCACGTCTCTGTAATTTTGTTTGATCGTCTACAAAAAATGTGGGTAGCCACTTCAGACAATGGCATCTTTATATTTCCCCAGGGATACCCTGAAGGACGTGCTGCTGTGCACTTACTGAATGGGACAGAGATTACTTCGCTTGTGGACGATCTTAACGGTAGGATTTGGGTGGGGACTTCCACAGGAGCTGGATGGGTTTCGGTAGCCAATCCCACCTCGTTTCATGAATTAACGAACACACGAGGCGAGTTGTTTATCAGCCTATCTTTGGATACTAGAAAGGACGTATGGGGCTGTAGTTTGAGCGGTACGCTGTGGCATCTCCATCCGCATAGGGGTGAATCACTGGGTGTAAACGAAGGCCTGCCAGGTTATCCTCTTTACCTCGCGATCGACGACGGTAGGGGTGCTATGTGGGTCAGCTCTTCTCGGGGAATTCTGCGTATTGAAACCAAAAAAATTCGCCAAGTATTTCTTGGTGTCACAAAGCGAGTCGATTACCGACTCTTTGATCGCGAAGATGGTATGCGCACGATTGAATGTCACCATGTATCGCAGCCGTCCGGCGGTAGAGACTCCAAAGGTTACCTCTGGTTTGCAACCAGCAGGGGCTTTGTCCGCATTGATCCAAACTCATTGCATCTCCCACAAATTGTAAGCAACGTCCGAATTGAACAAGTGATCGAAGATGGAAAGGTCGAAACTTCAGAAAACCTGCGCTTGTCACCAGGGCCGCACACGGTTGAGATTCGATTTGCCGCGCTCGAATTTAGCTCTCCCCAGAAACTGCGATTCCGATACCGAATGGAAGGCTTAGAACGGGATTGGAACTGGGATAAAGGGTCGCGGGCAGCATTCTACACTCGCCTGCCTCCAGGGCGATACACATTTCGCGTAGCGGCTGCTATAGGCGATGGGCCATGGAGTGAGGCTCACATCTTGAGAATTGAGCAGTTGCCCAAGTTCTATCAAACAAGATGGTTTGAAATTTTGGTCTTGCTTTTCGGCTCATTCCTTCTGATTCTCATTCTGCGTTGGCAAATGCATCTCTTTCGTCAACGCTACCTAGCCGTTACTGCGGAGCGTAACAGAATCGCCTCAGAATGGCACGATACATTGCTTGCCGGCTTTTCCGCGATTTCCCTTCAACTTGAAGCAGCTCTGCTAGAGCTTACAGAGACGTCTGACCAAGTGCGGCAGATTTTAAGCTTAACTCGCAAAATGGTTGAACACTATAGGATAGAGGCTAGGCGGATTATTTGGGATCTGCGCGAAAGCAGCAAAGGCGACCAGACATTGCAGAGCGCAATAGACGCAGTACTGCATCAGACGCTAAAGGACTGCGGGATTGCATATGAACTGAAGGTATCTGGCGTAGAATTCGAACTTTCCGGAGAGTTAAAGCATAATTTACTGCGCGTGTGTCAGGAAGCCGTAAACAACGCGGTTAAGCATGGAGTACCAAAGTGCGTCCGTATATTCCTGCGATATGAACAAGACGAGTTAAGTATACGTATAGTGGACGACGGAACAGGGTTCGACCCAAAGAGCATTGGTGGTTTGACAGAAGGGCACTTCGGGTTGAGCATCATGCAGGAGCGTGTACACCGATTTGGAGGAGTACTGAGCGTGAAGAGTGTGCCGGGAGAGGGAACCGTCGTTGAAGCGAAGATCCCGATATACTCGGACAAGAGAGGAAGGATTAGTAGCAAAAAGGGTACGGTGGGATGGCTGAGCAAATCAAGATCCTGGTCGTAGAGGACCAATTTTTTTTCCGTTTGGCTTTACGCAGCATAGTGAATCGGCGGGAAGACATGGTCATAGCGGCGGAGGCTTTAAAATCTCATGAAGCACTTCAGCTTTACCAGGCACATCGTCCAGATGTCATAATTCTTGACTTGCGTCTTCCCGACGCGTTAGGGTTCAACACTATCGCCCAAATCCGAAATTATGATCCAAAGGCACGCATTTTGGTGTTGAGTAACTATGCAGGCAGCGAGGATATTTATCGTGCTTTACAGATGGGAGCGCTCGCGTATTTAACTAAAGACGCCGGAGGCGAGGATCTCGTGCAGGCCATTTGGGCGGTCGCGCAAGGGAAACGCTTCCTCTCGCCAGCAGTTACCGCCACGCTCTCCGCCCGGATTACAGGAGACGAACTTACGGATCGCGAGCTGAACGTCTTACAACTCCTAGCTGAAGGATGCAGCAACCGTCAGATTTCAAGTCGCCTTAGGATTTCAGAGAACACAGTTCGTATTCATCTGAGCCATATTTTTGACAAACTGCACGTCGAAGACCGAACTCAGGCGGTTCTCACAGCGATTCGCCAAGGTCTCGTGCACCTCGACTAGTCATCCACACAAAGAACGATAAGCCGCATCGCCGGACGCTGAGCTTCGCTGTCGCTCATTTTATAGTCCTTTTAGGCTACCAAGAAATAGCGCAAACGTCAGATGAAAAAGCAGCGAGTCCGGATCATCATATTCTTTTCACAATTGCATTGCGCCCAATAGGAGGACACAAAAGGTCTATGGTCAAATTCGTTTCCCTATTTCTGCTTTCTGGTGTGATGATCCTGTTGGCCCAGGAAGGACGTGGAAAAATCGAGGGAACGGTCATCGATCCCTCGGGTGCCCCCGTCTCATTGGCCAAGGTTTCAATTACTAATTCCGACACAAACGTTAGTTTGGTTACAGAAACAAACAGTCACGGATACTATTCGTCACCAGCCCTCCTTGTCGGGACTTACCAAGTTTCAGTTGAAAAGCAGGGCTTTGATCGAGAAGTGCAAACCGGCATTCGTGTTCAGGTCGATCAGCGGGCCGAAGTCAACTTTTCGCTGAAATTAGGCCAGGTGGGACAGTCGATTATCGTGACTGGCGATGTGCCGCTAGTGAATACATTAGATGCGACTGTGGGTCAAGTCATCGAAAACAGGCGAGTGCAAGAGCTGCCCATTAACGGCAGAAGTGCCTTTGCCCTAATTGGGCTAGCCACTAATGTAAAGTCCAATTCCGGCCCAACTCAGAGCGGCTTTGCAGATCGAGGAACGAATCTGAGCGCATTTAGCATAAATGGCGGGCCCACAGCCACCAACTACTTTCTAGTCGACGGCATGGTGGCCATTCAAAGCTATTATCCCGACCTAAATGCAGACTTGGCAGTAGATGCAGTACAGGAGTTCAAAGTGCAATCCGGCACAATGTCAGCGCAGTACGGGCTGACTGCCGGTGGCGTAATCAATGTCGCGACCAAATCGGGAACGAACCAGCCCCACGGCTCCGTATACGAGTTCGTCAGAAACAACGACTTTGACGCCCGTAATACCTTCGCTTCGAGCGTTGCCCCATTTCACTACAATCAATATGGTCTGGCACTTGGCGCTCCGATAATTATCCCAAAAGTTTATGTTGGGCGCAATAAAACCTTCGTTTTTGGCAATTGGGAGCAGTGGAATTACAACCTAACTAGTTTCCCAATCACCTCGGTACCAACCTCACTTCAACGAGCAGGCGATTTCTCTCAAACATTCGATACTTCCGGACGCCAGATTCCGATTTACGACCCCGCCACTACGCAACCGAATCCTCACGGCAGTGGCTTTGTACGCAGCATTTTCCCCGGCAATCTCATTCCAACGAGCCATCTTGATCCAGTTTCTCTACATATTCTTACTTTTTATCCACTACCCAACCGCACCCCAACCGATGCATTTACAAATGCAAACAATTACATCGGCAACGTGACAAATAAGAGGAGCATGCAGCAATATGTGATTCGTGTTGATCACCACCTTTCAGATGTCGATTCTTTGTTTATGCGTTACTTCTACTTTCATCATTTCGATGACAATGGGGCGCAATCGCCCTGGCCCAACCCGGTTGTGCGGGATCGCAATGACAACTTTGAGACACAAAATTCTGTGGTTTCAGAGACTCACGTGTTTTCACCTTCAGTAGTCAACGAAGTGCTTATCGGCGCCGCACGCCAGCACTTTCCGTTTCAAGTGTACAGTTATGGTGGCAATTGGCCCCAGAAGCTTGGCCTGCCCGCAAGCGTCCCACCCACCGCGTTTCCAAACGTGACCAATGGTGTAGCTGGATTCCCTACACAAACTGTAGGGCTGCGCGGGGCGTTGACGTGGCAGTTTACAGATCATATAACACTCGTATATGGCAGCCACAACATTATAGTGGGTTCGGAGTACCGACTACTGTTTGGAAATAACTATCAAACTGTTTCCCCCTCTGGTACCTATAACTTCGCTCAAGCGCTAACCGGGAATCCACAGATGCAAACAGGCACTGGTAGCAGTTTTGCTACCTTTATGTTGGGGTATGTCAGCAGTGCCTCCGTGACCACGCATCTCGGTGAATCTGAAAAGGGTTACGCCTTTGCGGGGTTCATACAGGATGATTGGCGGGTTACGAGAAATCTGACTTTTAATCTCGGTTTGCGTTATGATTATCAAACCCCACCATATGAACGTAATAATGGACTGAGTAACTTTTTCCCCAGCCTCATAGATCCCGTGAATGGTCTGCGAGGCGCAGTGGTGTACGAAGGTAAAGGATTCCAGGGCGGAGCATTTGATGCCGACTATACGAACTTCGGACCCAGGTTTGGATTCGCTTATGATATCGGTGGTCGTGGCAAGACTGTTATGCGCGGCGGGTATTCCATTTACTATCCAGACATTTTCAACGTGTTATATTTTGGCAACACAAACGGTTTCTCGACAACAACTACGACTTATAATCCCCCTGGAAACAACACGAATTTTCCTGCATTTATTTTTCATAACGGCTTGCCTAGTCCTCCCGTTCAACCATTGGGAAGTGCGCTTGGTCCAGCAGCATTTCTCGGCCAAGCAGTCAGCATCGATCAGCGGAATCAGCGAACGCCGATGTCCCAACAGTGGGACTTCAGCATTCAACGACAGTTACCCCGGCAATGGGTTGTCGATGTCGCCTATGCTGGCAATCATGGTACACATCTAGTATCGGGAGGATACAATCTCAACCAGTTAACGCCTCAGCAGTATCAGACTTTAGGGATAGCCCTTCAAAGTACTGTCTCTAATCCGTATGTTGGTATTATACCTGGTCCTCTTGGGGCTGCCACGATTACTCTCCAGCAGTTCCTGACAGCGGCTCCATATTATACTTCGGTAACGGTACGCAATCCCCATATGGGAAATTCGATTTATCATGCTGGGCTTTTGCGCGTAGAAAAACGTTTCAGTGAAGGACTAACATTCCTAGCCTCTTATACGAAAGCCAAGCTTATTGACGACAGCGTGGCGTCTCCCATAGCCTTTGGAGGCGTCGAGCAGGTAAGTGTAGTTTCCTTCCAAAACGGCCTTTACAATCGTCGAGCTGAGCGATCACTCGACCCGACGGACGTCTCTCAGCGGCTAGTACTGAGCGGAGTATACGAAATGCCGGTAGGCAAAGGAAAGGCAGTCAATGTCTCGAACACGTGGCTAAACGCCCTCATTGGTAACTGGCAGTTGGATTCCATTGTGACCATGCAGACAGGTATTCCTGTTGTTATCACTGGTGCTAACAATAATCTGGCGACACGGCCAAATTCCACAGGGCAAAGTGCAAAGCTCACCAATCCGACGGCACTCCAATGGTTCAATACATCGGTATTTGTGAATCCGCCAAGTTACACCTATGGAAATCTTGGGCGTGTATTGCCCGATGTGCGAAATCCAGGAATCGTAGAGGTCGATCTCTCAATCATTAAGAATTGGCGGCTTAAAGAGCGGGGCAACTTGCAGGTGCGTGCTGAATCGTTTAATGTTGCAAATCATGTTAACCTCGGCTTAGTGAATGGTACGTTTTCGCCTGGCCCGAGTGGCTTTAATGGCAGTGGTACATTCGGAACAATCACTAAGGCGCGCGATCCAAGGAACATACAACTTGGCATGAAGCTAACATTTTAAGTCCTAGGTATATGATCCGAAGTCCGGAAGCACCGAATGGCAGGAGACTGCCGACAGCTAGGTTGAGTGCTGACTTAGCAATTACGGGGGGCGGCATCGCTGGCGTGTGCGCTGCTATTACTGCTGCTCGTGCGGGCGTCCGAGTAGTACTACTGCAGGATAGGCCAGTGTTGGGTGGCAATGCCTCGAGCGAAGTACGTCTTTGGATTTTGGGCGCAACGTCGCACATGGGTAACAACAACCGTTGGGCACGTGAAGGCGGAGTAATTGATGAAATTTTGGTTGAAAACCTTTATCGGAATCCGGATGGGAACCCGCTCATCTTGGATACTATTCTCCTGGAAAAGGTTCAAGCGGAACAGAATATAACGCTGCTGTTAAATGTTGCAGTAGATGAGGTGGAGAAAAGTGATGCCGCACAAATCCGTGCTATTTCAGGGTACTGCTCGCAAAACCAAACAAAGTATCGCGTAGAGGCGCCCTTGTTCTGCGATGCTTCAGGAGATGGAATTGTTGGTTTTCTCGCAGGTGCTGCGTTTCGTATGGGCAGTGAGGGAAGGGAAGAATTTGGGGAGGGCTTAGCCCCGGAAAGGAGCACGAACGAACTACTTGGTCATTCACTATATTTCTACAGCAAGGACGCGGGACGCCCAGTCCGTTTTATTCCACCATCGTTTGCGTTAAAAGATATCACAGCAATACCGCGGTACCGCAGCATTCGCGCCTCAGACTCCGGCTGCCGTTTCTGGTGGCTTGAATGGGGTGGAGCGATGGATACGATTTCTCAAACCGAAGAGATCAAGTGGGAGTTGTGGCGGGTGGCCTATGGAGTATGGAATTACATTAAGAATTCAGGACAATTCCCTGAGGCTGAGAACCTTACGCTGGAATGGGTCGGCACAATCCCCGGAAAAAGGGAAAGCCGGCGCTTTGAGGGCGATAGGATCCTTACCCAGCAGGACATCATCGAGCAGCGTGTCCATCCCGATGCTGTTTCGTTCGGCGGTTGGGCAATTGATCTGCATCCTGCAGAGGGAGTTTATAGCAATCAGCCTGCCTGCACACAGTGGCACTCCAAAGGCGTTTATCAGATTCCCTATCGTTGTTTATACAGCAAAAACATTGAAAACCTTTTTCTAGCAGGACGCCTTATCAGCGTTTCGCATGTGGCGTTTGGCTCAACTCGTGTAATGGCAACCTGCGGTCACAACGCGCAGGCAGTCGGAATGGCCGCAGCGATTTGTCATGAATTCGGTGTAAAGCCGCGCCAACTTCTCGAAACTGGCTATATGCAAGAACTTCAACGCCGGCTGTTGCGCGCTGGACAATACGTTCCGGGTTTGGTTTTGGAAGATCCATCGGATCTAGCTCGCAAGGCCCAACTTACCGCCTCGAGTCGTTATGTATTGCAAGAATTCCCGCCAGATGGTGAGATGATTTCGCTGGATGTCTCCCGAGCCATGTTACTACCCATTCCGGCTGGAAAACTGCCCAGCATAACTTTTCTCTGTAACGCAAAAGAATCCACACAGCTTATAGTGGAAGCACGGACCTCCTCGAAAAGAGGCAACTTCACACCGGATACCGTGCTCTATCGCGAGGCGCTTCATCTCACCACGGCAACTACTCAAGAGGTCAAGATAAGGCCAGCTACCCTTCTTCCGGACGATTGTTATGTCGCTTATTGTCTTATGCGGAACCCTGTGGTATCCGTTGCCACAAGCTCGTTTCGTGTTACCGGCGTTCTATCTTTAGCACATTCTCACAATCGCGCAGTAGCAAAAGCAGCCGACCAGAACGCACCTTCAGGCAGTGGCATTGAATCCTTTGAATTCTGGCTACCTAGTCGGCGCCCGGAAGGTAAAAATCTTGCCATTCGTGTCGAACCGAAACTTGATGTGTTCAAGCCAGAGAATCTAGTAAATGGCGTAGCGCGACCCACCGTACGTTCCAACGCGTGGGTAGCTAATCCGGACGATAGCCGTCCGAGCGTGACGTTTCGCTGGCCACAGCCTTGTCAGGTAGGCAGGGTGGAAATCACCTGGGATACGGACTATGATCACCCAATGGAATCCGTGCTCATGCAACATCCGGAACGCGAGATTCCTTTCTGTGTCCGCCGGTATCGTATTCTAAGTAAATTTCGGAACAAGAAACCCGGAGGCTCGCTGATCCCGGCCGAGCAAGACACCGTTCTTTTTGAAGGCGAAAATCATTTAACACGCACGTCATTAAAGTTGCGGAGTCCAATATTGACGGAATGTTTGAGCATCGAGATTTTAGAGACCCGCGGAATGCCGGCAGCCATCTTCGAAGTGAGGATTTATGAGGATTGAGTTAGCGGCCGTTACGCTAGCAGTCATGATGACGATTCCACTATCTGCGCAGACTAGATTAAGAGGATCGTTTCCACCTCCTGGTTATGTTTTAGATTGGTGGGACGAATTCGATGGTAACTTTCTCGACGATGCCAAGTGGATGTACCGTACAGATGTGAAAGGATCAAGCTCACAGACTCCAACAAACGTAACTGTGAGCGCCGGAAATCTTGTAATCTGGATGCGCAAGCAAAATGATCGCGGTAAGCGTTACACCGGAGGCGGTGTCATCAGCCGGCGCCCGTTCCATTTTGGGTATTTTGAGGCAAGAGCTAAGCTATTCGGAGGCGCCGGTTGGCATCAATCGATATGGGCCATGGCCGCAACAGACGGAAGCACTACTTACCCACCAAATATCAGTACAGAAATCGATGGCCTCGAGTTTGACTCCGATACACCATGGAAAGGCCGAATGGGTCTGATCATCTGGCACGGTCCTTCCCACGGCGAAAACCGAAGCTGCACCCCAGGTGTGTCACGCGGTCCTCTAGGTGTGGACGCTAGCTCAGGCTTTCACACATATGGATTCGAATATCTCGAACAAGAGGTCAAATATTACCTCGATGGCGATTTGCGATGTGTATTAAAGTATCCGCTATCAGAGGGCAAGCACGACTTCATTAATCTATGGCTCACAGCAATTGGCTACGAAAGGCCAGGGGTTGTGATCGACACCTCAAAGCTTCCCGGTCAAATGTTGGTGGATTTTGCGGCGTTTTACAGGAAGGAGAAATCGCATTGAGTCGCCTGTTTCTAGGGTTAGTGCTGGCAGTAGCAGCCTGTGCACAGCAAATGATCTTCCAGGCTGGTGACACAAAACTTATCATTGAGCCCGTACCAATGAAAATCACTGTCGACAGCAGTGGGATACCGGCCCTTAGCGCTCACCGGGATGGTGATTTATTACTCGGTGATCCTGATCACCCAGAGCCAGCGAGTATAGTTGCTCGATCGACCGGTGTAAACGGCTATCCTGTTTTGATTGTACGCACAACCTCCGGAAGAAGCGCACGTGTTACAATTGCGTTGACACCCCACCAAATCGACTTCCATGTACAACCGGCCGAACCTGAAGCCGTACTCATGCGCTTTAGCCCGCTGCATCCGGGATTTGGGCTAGGAGATCACGCAGTTGTAGGAAGATCCAATTTTACTACCGATATAACTGGCTACAGTAACGATCATTTTTTATCCGGCCAAGGTCTTGCTCGCATGGTGTCAAACTTTGTTATCTATCCAAAGCAAAAGGTGGCCTGGCTGATTTGGGAACCGGGAACAAAGATTATTCGCAGCACAGAACAGGAATGCACACAAGGTTCGCGTCTTGTGGATGATTCCGTGCGTTTCAGCATCTTTTTAGGGCAGCCTCGAGAGATCTATCGGCAATTTCTCCAATCGAGAAATCTCTATGGATATCCGGTAATGAAGCCCAAGTATGACTTTTTTGGGGTGGGATGGGAAGCATTTGGTGCCTTGGGTTGGAAAACTAATCAAAACACGGTTACAGAAAATGTCGATCACTATCTTCGCGATGGATTCCCACTGAAGTGGATGATTGTGGGCTCTGGATTTTGGCCAAACGACGAAGCACGGATGCGTGAAACCACCAGCTTTGGTCTATATGATCCGAAACGCTATCCGAATCCTATGTCTTTCGTTGCACACTTTCATTCGGAGGGCCTCAAGTATTTGCAGGGCCTGCGCACCACATTTATAACGGACGGCCCGTTTGCCGCAGAAGGCGTAAAAGATAACTATTTTGTCGAAGAAGAAGGACGCTCCAAAGTGATGAAATTCTCATGGCCTAAAAGCCCACATTATTTGCTGGATTGGCATAAACCTGAGGCAATTAACTGGTTTGTGCAACTCGCGGGCAGATGGGGCGACTACGGCGTTGACGGCTATAAGGAAGATGTTTATGGTTTTGAAAGTTATGACTTGGCAGATGACAAACTGAATTGGATTGACCAAGGTCTTATGCGTAAAGGCTATTATGTCATGGGGCGTAACTTATATCTTGCCTCGCCGTCTGATCTCCATCGAATTGACGATTTTAACTATAATCAAAATCAAGATCGTGGCCCAGTAAATGCTCTAGCGCTAGCATATTCTGGGCTGCCCCTAATATATCCTGATATTGTTGGCGGAACAGTAGACGAACGTGGGTCAGATACAACAGTCACGTCTCGTCTGAAGACTTATATGATGCGTAATGCGCAGTGGGCTTCGGTTCATTGTTCCATGGGGATGGGCCAGGGACCTTGGACCTTTAATGACCCCGTAGTCGAAAAAGTCATCCTAGAAGCAGCACGGCTACACGATCGCCTTCAACCGTATTTCTACAGCCAAGCGATCCGTTTCTATCTGGAAGGCTATCCCTGGACGATGGCACCGTTGCCCCTCGCATTTCCAGATGACAGTCACGTATACGGTCGTGAGAACGATCAGATTCGCGGATATGAATGGATGATTGGGGATGCACTTCTCGCTACTCCGCTTTATGGAAATGATTATGCTACCGCCATGACCCGCGATATTTACTTGCCTCGGGGGATTTGGATTGACTATGATACGGGGCAAGCATATTCTGGTGCAACAACATTGAGTCATTTCGCGCTGCCGCCGGGAAAGACTCCTCTCTTTGTGGGGGGCAGCGGCGTCGTGGTAGAGAAACGGGGCTCAAGTCTGGTTGCACGAATTTTTCCTGTTGATAAGGTTGCGGAAACGGTATTCTTTTATCCCGATGGAAAGTCAACGAGCCACATTCGCTTGCATATTACTGATTGGAAAAACATTTCCGTTCAAACATCAAGCGGAATAAAGCAACGCGGCGAATGGCGACAGCATGCCTTTGAGTTTGTGATCTTTCCTGGCGTTAACTATGAACTCCGGTAGCCCGGCATGCGGCGCCTGGTGTTCAAAACGCGCCCGACGGCTTCAATGGTTTATAGCAGGTCTGCTGTTTTTGTCAACTGTACTCAATTACATCGACAGACAGAATTTGTCCATTCTGGCAAGGATAATTCAAGACGATCTAAAAATTTCCGACCTGGAATACAGCTATGTAATCCAGGCATTTTTTCTGGCTTACACGTTGGCCTACATTGTTAACGGCAGATTGACTGACTGGCTCGGAGCAAGGGCTAGCATGGCGGTATTCATTGCGTGGTGGTCTATAGCTGATATGCTAACAGCCCTGAGCCGATCCGCGTTTTCGCTCGGTTTTTTTCGCTTCCTTTTGGGAATAGGTGAGCCAGGTAACTACACAGCCGCCCCCAAGGCGGTAGCTGAATGTTTTGCACCGCGAGAGCAAGGATTTGTTATTGGACTCTACACGGCTGGTGCTACGTTGGGTGCAGCTGCTGCCCCGCCGCTTGTGGCCTTTATAGCGCTCCACTTCGGCTGGCGATTTGTATTCGTAGTTACCGGCGGTATCGGCCTGCTATGGCTCCTAGTATGGCTTCAGATCGATCGCCCCCCCAGAATAAAGACTTCCATTCAACCGCCACCGATAAGCGCTCATCCATGGAAATCGGTCTTGCGGCGTAGTCAAACCTGGCAACTCCTCATTGCACGGGCCATAACTGATCCTGTTTGGTACTTCTATCTGTTTTGGTTTCCTAAATATTTAACAGAAGCGTGCCATCAATCACTTCGATCGGTTGGTGAGACTAGCTGGGTCGTATATCTAGCTGCTGACGTTGGCTGCTTAACGGCAGGCTATATCTCCTCTGTACTTATTCGCAAAGGAATGATGCCGGCACAAGCACGAGTGCGGCTTATGATTGGGTGCGCTCTATTGCTTCCGCTCAATGCGGCAGTAGCTGTCGCTCCAAATCTGTGGGCGACAGTGTTGATTAGCTCGCTTATTACTTTTAGTCATTTAATGTGGCTCACATCATTAAGCGGCCTAATTTTAGATCTATATTCCAGTGTACTGGTCGGCACTGTTTTTGGTGTTGTTGCCGCGGGTAGCGGCCTTGGCGGTATGGTGGCTACGGAGTTTATTGGTTTCGTCGTTGTGCACTACTCCTATGCTCCGGTTTTTACGTTTATGAGTGTACTCCATCCTCTCGCGCTCCTTTTGATCCTCCCTTTGCAACGCAGTAGTGCTGCGTTCGGATCGACGGTGTGAAGGATGCGTAGGCCTCTCGTCGGACAATGCAATGCAATTAGTAAATACATTCAGCTTCGCGCCGCGGACGACAACCTATTCCGAATCAACAACAAGTCTTCATAACCGTTCAATCACGACTGTGAATATCTTGTCCCTAATGATACGGGCAGAAGACAGAAGGTCGTTAGAAGCTGAAGCGGAGTCCAAATTGGGCGTAGCGTGCGAAATTTTGCGCCGTCGCGTGACCGAATTGGCTGCTGGACAGATTGCTGACGACCGAAGAGTCAAGAAGATTGACCCGGTTAAAGATATTGAATATATCCGCGCGCAATTGGAAGCTGTAACGCTCGTACATAAATTCTTTTGCGAAGTCGACGTTGACGTTCGCTAATCCTGGACCGAAGTAAGTATTCCGTCCTAGGTTTCCTTCGGCTCCCAAAGCGGGTACGGGGAATGCCGAGGCCGAGGCGAAACCTGTGATGAAGTCGCTTCGACTCCCAGTCTTTACAGCTCCCGGAGCTGGCGCGTTGGGAACGTCGTAATTGTAGCCATCCGCATTGAAATCACCGCTGCCGGGCCTCAGCCCCGTGACAACACCATTAGTAATAATCGGTGCGAAAGGAGCGCTAGTGTAAACTGTGAACGGTAATCCGGTCTGCAGTACCACAATACTGGATAGCTGCCAGCCGCCAAGCAACGTTTTCCCCAATCCGTGGCGGAATAACGACGGCAAAGTCCAGATGCTGTCGAGAGCGAATCTCCTGGCAACATCGAAATCTGACAAGCCGTGCTGGGCTTGGACATTCAGAGCATTGATCACCGCCTCGCCATTATTCGTTCCATTATCGTTGCTGCTGGAATCATCAGTTGATTTGCCAAATGTATAAATGCCCCTTATCTGCCAGTTTTGACTTAAGCGCTTACTAAGCATCAACGTGGCGTATTCGCCATCAGCAATGCCTATCGTCCGGCCGAAAATTATAGGGCCAAAATTAGGATTCAGCCGGGTCTGGATGCCAGCATGTTCAATCAAATCGCCAGGGAAACGATTCACGTCCGTTTGCACGTAAAGGTGATCGCTGTGTGTACCGTTATAATCGGCTTCCGCGAGCAGATTATGACCTAGGTCCTTCTGCACAGATAGCATCCAAACATGGGTGCGAGGCTGAGCGAGAGGACTATTCACTCCAGATGTTAGCACCGGAAGCCCAACGATCCCTCCTGCAGCGTTGACCTGAAACGATATCGGAGGAACGGGCCAGACGGATCCGTTTGCACTCCCCAGAGCATAAGTGAAGGGATGAACAGCATTGAGGACGCTAAAAGAAGGAACAGCCCACACCGGGGGATTGGCACGAGAATCAAACGACCAAGAACCATCCGCAACAATGTCATAATAAAGGCCATAGCCGCCGCGCACCGCCATCTTCCCGTTGCCAAATACATCCCAGCCGAATCCAATGCGCGGACTAGCGTACATCGGCCTGTTAGTGATCACATATGCGCTTTGGCCTCCGTGAACTTCCATCACCCCACTGGCGACTTGTGCGGCAAAATCAGCGCCAGGTCCAGGAGTAAAGAAAGGGAAAGGCGTAGTCGAATTATGGTAATTTCCCCAGTGACCAAAATCGTCGTACCTGACCCCGAGGTTAAGCGTAAAGCGTCGGCTTACTTTCCAATCGTCCTTTATGAATGCCCCCAGGTAGATCCAACGTAGAACTTGATAGAGATTAGTAGCTAACCCACTATTCGCAACAGTTAACGCAGGGCCACTTTGGGCATACGGAGTGTCTTGGGCAAAGTCGAGCAAATTACTGAATGAGAAACTCGGGCGTAGAAGAGCATCAGTAAAATTGTCATCATCATGATGACGGTCGAAATCTATTCCTGCAGAGATGGTATGCTGACCGTGAGTCCAGGTGAGCACATCGTGCCAGTTGAAATTTTCGTGTACCCATCCGGCTGGCCCCCACTGATTGTTAAACGCGTCGCTGATACCTGTAATACTAACGCTGGGAAGATCCCGATTGCTAGTCGTGGCTGGATTGGATCCAACCGCTCTTACGAGTGTGACGCTTGCTTCGTTAAGAAGTGCAGGAGAGATCATGTGTGTCCAGTCAAGCTTGGCATACAACCCTGCATTCGGAATCACGACCTGGAAGAGGGGACGGGCATCTTGCTGCAGTTGGTTTACATTGGTCCGAAAGAAATCGAAGAACAGCCTATCCTTTTCTTCGATGTTGTAATCCGTGCGAACGTGCCATTGACGGGCATTGTGCGTCAAACTCTGCGGAACAATAACTGTCCCGATTGCCGGCAATGTCGAATTCGCCAAAAGCAATCCAGATAATGGCCTGAGCCCGGGGTTTGTCGCTGCCACCTGGCCTATAGTAAGCAGATTCGTCGTAGGATATACCGCCGGCGGCGCGGCCTTAAAAAAGACACTCGAAAGGTTGTTAGGGAACGCCTCTTCTACGAATTGTGCGAATTGCTGTGTCTCGACGGTAGCCACAGTTGTAGCAGCCGTTGAAGAAAGTAACCCGAACGCCCCGGCGAAAAAGAATAGCTTATCCTTCACGATCGGGCCGCCGAGAGTTCCGCCGAACTCGTTCCGGCGGAATGCAGGACACGCGCAAGACTGAAAGATTGTGCGCGCAGAAAGATCGTTGTCGGTATGGTATTCAGAAAGCGTGCCGTGGAATTGATTGGTACCGGAATTCGTGAAAACCTGAACCCACGCTCCGCTATAACGCCCCTTAGCAGCGTCGAACGTTGCTCCCGAAATACGCATGGACTGAACGAAGTCCGGCTCAGGGGCTAAGTTTACGACACCATCGCGGGATGCGCTGTTCACGGTTGAGCCGTCAACGTCATACTCATTTGCCTCCTGGCGCTGCCCTGCTGCGTTGAGTTGATATCCTTGCTCCTGCTCGAAACTGTCGTTGTTATTGGATCCCGAGCCAAGCGCACCACCACTCGGCAATCCCGACCCGGTAACTCCAGGAGCTAGTTCTATCAAGCTAGTGTACACATTCCGGCCAAGCAATGGTGCATTCTCGATGACATGCTCCGATAACTCACTTGACGTATCGGCATGGTCAGTTGTGACCGCCTCCACTCCGGCGGTTACCTGCACGGTCGTCGCCTGGGTGGCGACTACAAGTGATGGGTTGACTGTTTTCACTTGGTTGTTTTCCAGGACCACACCTTTCGCAATCCATGGCTTAAACCCGGGTGCCTGGACTTCGATCGAGTACGTACCACCGGGCAATGATGGAACACGGAAATCGCCACTAGATGCACTAAGTACTGTTCTAGTGACTCCAGTAGCTTCGTTTGTGACGACGATCTTAGCATCCGGAATTGCAGCCGAGGTTTGATCTGTTACCACTCCGGTGAATCCACTATTGAATTGGCTAAACGCCAGCTTGCAACAAAAGAGCAGAAATAGCGTATGAGAAAATCGTTGGCGGCCTATAAACTTGCACACCGTAGGTATCCGACTACATATGGATCTGAAATTCTCTATTCGATTCATCATCACGCCTCCTCGTAAAAATCCTGCACGAAACTAGTTCTGAGCCAATTCAATCTCTGGCTTTTGACTCTCTTTCTCTTTCTCGGTCTGCCGTTGTTGCTCAAACCGATAGATCAGAGCCTGCCCCGCTACTCGCCTACCTGTGCTCAGATAAAGTCTGGCGAGTGTATATTCAGCGGGAGAATGGTTTGGATCCAACTGTAAACACTTAATGAGATTTTGCTCCGCCAGCTTGGTAGACTCTCGCATGTAAAGCTTGGATAGTTGGTAATAGGAATCAGCAAAAGAAGGGTTACAGCGAATTGCTTGTTGAAAAGCATGCTTTGCCAAGCTCGGATTGCCTTCCTGGACGAAAATTTTCCCAAGCTGGTAATGCATGTAGTAGTTGTTCGGGAACTTTTGAAGGGCCAAACAGAGAGTAGCTTCCGCCTCGCGTAATTCACCTGAATGCGCTTGCACAATTGCAAGGCTGAGCAAAGCTACGCTATTGTCTTTTTGCAGTTTCCCCGCCTTCTGCAGAACAGCTTCCGCCTCCTCAAATCGCGCCAGATTTTCTAGAATTACACCCTTCTGTACCAATAGGCGGTAAGAGTTGGGAATGTGTTCAAGTCCGATGTTAGCTGCTTCCAGCGCTAGCGGATAATTCCCATGGTCGGCGCAAATAGTGCTGAAATCCAAATAGTTGTCCTCCCGTGTTGGATCCAGTTTTGCGGCCTGCCTGAGACACTGCATGGCCGATTGCAAGTCACCGTTTTTTAATGCTAAATGCGCTAGAAAATTTAACGTATTGCTATCCGGAGCTCTCGCCACCAGATCGCTAAGAACCACCATTGCTTCCCGGTAACGACTCATGCGGTCCAGTACGAGAGCGCGCTGGTAATCAAGACGGTTGCGGGGGGCACCTTTAGCGCTCGCCTTATCCAACTCGGACAACGCTTTGCTGTATTGCCCGAGTCGTAAATATAGTTCTGCCGCCTCTAAGCACTGCGCCGCGCTAACTTCTTGAGCGGTGTCGAGCTTAGCCAGGATATCCTGCGCCTTTTTTGGGTTCTTAAGCTGGAAATCTGCCCGGGCTAAGCACAAAATCGCCGGCGGATAGCGATCCACCAATGCTCCCGAGGCAGTTAGCAGATTAACCGCTAGAGCATAATTCGAATTCCTTTCAGCTATCATGCCTAGGAAAAGATCAGCTATTGGACCGGATGCCGCCGAAATGGCTTTGAGTTTTTGGAACTCAGCCGCTGCAAGGTCGTACTTCTCCATGTTGAAATAAGTGATTGCAAGATTTTTGAGTGCAGGTATGAACTCAGGGTCTTGGTCTAAACATTTCAGGAAGTAATATTTGGCGTGGTCGAAATCTCCCCGCAGACTGTAAGCCACTCCGATAGCGTTCAGGAGCAAGCGATTTTGCTGATCATTAACGAGACCCATCTCGAACGTTCTGATCGCTTCGTTGAGCTTGCCCTGTTTCGCTAAAGCAACGCCTAGAAGATAGCTTTTGTTTGTATCCTCTGAAAAAGAGCCCAACGAACTAGCAAAGTTTTGGGCATATAGGCTCGCGGTAAAAAGCGTTACAAAACTTATGCATGCAAGCCTTAGCGACGAAAGGGCGGGACGAGCACAGTTACCTCCTGGGAAACGTATGTATCTCCGATCATAAGAATTCGAACGTCCGGCAGACGACATTTTGGTATTGCTCCAGGCTGTGATGGAGGGGGCGAGTTTGGTGGATATCATAGGCATTTCTCCATCAATGCAGATTTTGAACCGCTTCAATCTGCTTGTCAAGAGTTTTTTTAATTCTTTTCGACGGAGTCGGGTCCGCGCAC
>Ga0209061_1001523_pt1 | contig 37685 bp, 33 predicted proteins | sample Coa_R1_10_FD_187157 | JGI IMG/M metagenome (GOLD analysis project Ga0209061, IMG submission 187157) | Surface soil microbial communities from Centralia Pennsylvania, which are recovering from an underground coalmine fire - Coalmine... | ecosystem: Environmental > Terrestrial > Soil >... | reverse complement strand
TTCGCCGGATCTTCCTCCAGTTTCTCGCGCAGCCAGCGCACATGCACATCGACGGTGCGCGTATCTCCCGCATAGTCGTAGCCCCAGACGTTGTGCAGCAACTGGTCCCGCGTCAGCACCGTGCCGCGATTGCGTACCAGGTAGACCAGCAGATCGAACTGCTTGGGCTGTAGCTCCAGGTCCTGCCCCCGATTGTTGACGCGCCTGCCGGCAAGATCGATACGCAGCGGACCCGCGACCAGTTCGCGGTGAACGGGCCGTGTTTCCTCAGCGGCCTCCCCGGAACCTGGCGCCTGGTGATCTTCGCCAGCGTTCGGGTAATCGGCGCGGCGCAGCAGAGCGCGCACGCGCGCCAGCATGGGGTAATCGGCGCGGCGCAGCAGAGCGCGCACGCGCGCCAGCAATTCGCGGCGGCCAAAGGGCTTGGTTACGTAATCGTCGGCCCCGACCTCCAGGCCAACCACCTTATCGATCTCATCGCCTTTAGCTGTGAGGATCACGATGGGCGTTGTCGCAGTGCCATTTTCGCGGCGCAACTGGCGGCACACCTCCAGCCCATCCATGCCGGGCAGCATAATATCCAGGATAATCAGGTCCGGGTGCTCCTTGCGCGCCGCCTCCAGTGCGCCGCTCCCGTCCGTCGCCGTCAGGACCTGATAGCCTGCCTGCTCCAGATTGTAGGCGATGGTCTCTAGCAGAACTGCCTCATCATCCACAACCAGAATTTTGCGTGCCACCGATAACCTCCAGCCTTTAGCATCAACCGAAGCGCCCGCTGACATAATCCGCCGTCTCCTTCTTTTGGGGCCGCTCAAAGATATCAACCGTCGGTCCGTATTCGATGAGCCTGCCGCTGAGGAAGAAGCCGGTACAATGAGAGATGCGCGCCGCCTGCTGCATATTATGTGTCACTATGATGATAGTATAATCCTTAACGAGATTGGTAATCAATTCCTCTATCCTCAATGTAGCGATGGGATCGAGCGCCGAACACGGCTCGTCCATCAGCAGCACCTCTGGCTGCACAGCCAGCGCGCGGGCGATGCACAGGCGCTGCTGCTGTCCACCGGAGAGGCCCAGGGCCGAAGATTTCAGCCGGTCCTTCACCTCGTCCCAGAGCGCAGCCGCGCGTAAGCTCTGCTCCACCTGCTCTTTGATATACCCCCTTGGCTTACCCTGCACACGCAGGCCGTAGGCAACATTCTCAAAGATCGATTTAGGGAAAGGATTGGGGCGCTGGAAAACCATGCCGATGCGCCGCCGTAATGCTACCACATCGATGTCCCGCGCAAGAATATTCAGCCCGTCGAAAAGAGCCTCGCCTTCTACGCGCGTATCGGGTATCAGATCATTCATGCGATTCAACGAGCGCAGAAACGTCGATTTGCCGCAGCCCGATGGGCCAATCAATGCCGTTACACGCCGCTCCCATACCGGCAGCGACACATCATAGAGCGCCTGTTTTTTGCCGTAGTAAAAGTTCGCATGTCTGATCGCTATCTTTACGCCCTCGGGAACGCGCGACGGCTCTGTCTGGGGCGAGTTGCTCTCGTCTTCACCAGAGGCCGCTGCGGAAAGTTCTGCCGGGGTTGCAGGTTCGTTCATCATATACGCAAAGCTCCGCACCGTCGTTTCCGGCGCCTGTTGTGCGGGCCGATTCGCATGGAAACCCATCGCGCCTCCTTAATTAGCGCCGCCATTTCATTTTAGACGATCTGGTATTCCTTGTGCAATGGAATAGACGCATCGACAATGAGGCGATCTTCGGTAACGACCAGCCGGATATAGCGTCCCGCCAGCGCCTTGCTGATAAAGTACGGCCTTCCCTCGAATGAGATGTGGCCGCTGCGCGCCACTTTGCGCGAAAAGATATTTGCTCCTTCTGGCAGTTTTGAGCTTCCGCTAAGATAATCTGCTGAAACATTTATCATGGTATAATCCTCGTTTCTTTCATGATCTGGAGTCTTCTGCATCAGCGTCAACTGAAGCGTCCTGCTACATAGTCCTCGGTCTCCTTTCGCTGGGGATGGGCAAAGAGTCGCGTTGTTTCCTCGACTTCAACCAGGCGCCCCTGGAGAAAGAAGGCCGTTGTATCGGCTATCCGCCCGGCCTGCTGCATATTGTGCGTCACAATGACCACGGTGAGGTGCTGCTTGAGCTTGAGGATAAGCTCCTCTATCTGAAGCGTGGAGGCCGGATCGAGCGCCGAACAGGGTTCATCCATGAGGAGAATTCCGGGTTCGAGAGCCAGCGCGCGAGCGATGCATAGACGCTGCTGCTGCCCGCCTGACAACTGCGCCGGCGATGTATTGAGTCTGTCTTTCACCTCCTCCCAGAGCGCCGCGCCCCGCAGGCTGCGTTCCACAATGTCTTGTAGCGCCCGGCCGCGTGCAGTGCCATTGATGCGCGCACCGATGGCGACGTTTTCCCAGATGCTGTAGTGCGGCAGCGAATTGGGTTGTTGAAACACCATGCCGATGTGGCGCCGCACGTACAGCGCCTTGATCGCTCTCGCGTAGATGTCTACACCGTCGATCAGCACCTTGCCCTGCACGCGCGCCCCCGGCGCTTCATCGTGCATGCGGTTCAGTGCGCGCAGGAACGTCGATTTGCCGCAGCCCGATGGGCCGATCAGCGCCGTCACGCTCTCCGGCGCAATGGTGAGATCCACATCGTGGAGCGCCTGCTTCCTGTTGTACCAGACGTTCAGATTCTGAACCTGTATCGTCATTCGCTATTTCCCCTTTTCACATGCATCGCCTGCGGCGGGTGGTAGCAGGAAGAGAGAAGCAAGGGATTGCGTCCCCTGCGTCCCTGCCTCTATCGCCGGCGCCTGAAGCCTCCGGTTGCCCAGCGCACAGCAAACGAGGCGATAAAAATGAGAGCGATCAGCACCAGAGAACCCGCGTATGCCTGGCTGATCTGGATTGGATACGGGCTGTTCGTGAACACGAAGATGCGCAGTGGCAGCGCATCCATCGGCTGCGTGATATCGGCGTTCCAGAACGTGCTGCCGAACGCGGTCATCAGCAGCGGCGCCGTCTCACCGGCGATACGTGCCATCGCCAGCACAATGCCGGTGATGATGCCATTCAGGGCAGCCGGCAGCACAACCGAGAGAATCGTGCGCGCTTCGGTGGCGCCGAGGGCGAGCGATGCCTCGCGTATCTCCTTTGGCACCAGGCGCAGTACCTCCTCCGAAGTACTGGCGACAATAGGGATCATGATAATCCCGAGCGCCACACCGCCGGATAGCCCGGAAAAGCCATGCGAGGGAATGACGATCAATACCCAGGCAAAGAGGCCAAAGATGATCGTCGGGATGCCGGTCAGTACCATCACCGTAAAGCGCACCGCCCCGGCGAAGCTCCCCCGACCAAACTCGGAAAGGTAGATGCCGGTGCACAGGCCCAGCGGAATGCCCATGATGGAGGCAAGGCCCACCAGGATAAGCGTTCCCTGCACGGCTTCACCCATGCCACCGCCCGACGAGCCGAAGGCCGCCGGCAGCTCCGTGAAGAAGCTCACATTGAGAAACGGCAGCCCCCGCACGATGACGTAGAGCAGCAGGTAGATCAGGATAGCCACGGCAAAGAGCGCAGCCGCAACCGCCAGCGCCAGTATGAGCAGGTTGCTCGCTCGCCGCCGCAGCATATGCGCCGAGCGGGGTGGCAGAAAAGGATGGGCAGCAGCGCTCATGTGTTCAATCCTCCAATGCTCATGCGTCCCATACGCGCTACCAGCCAGCGTGCCAGAACATTCGTAGCCAGCGTGATGAGGAAGACCAGCAGGCCCGCCTCAAGCAGCGCCGAGAGGAAAAGTCCCTGCGTGGCCTCGCCAAACTGGTTGGCGATGACGCTGGAAAGCGTATAGCCCGTGTCGAAGAGGCTCGCGCTCGGTTTCGTGGCCTGGTTCCCGATCACCATTGTCACCGCCATCGTCTCGCCGAGCGCGCGGCCAAGCGCCAGGATGATGCCGCCCATGATGCCGACGCGCGAGGCTGGCAGGACCACATGACGGATCACCTCCCAACGCGTCGCGCCCAGGGCCAGCAGGGCCTCGCGCTGTGATTGCGGTACTGTCAGCATCACCTCGCGCGAGACGCTGATAATGAGCGGCAGAATCATAATCACCAGCACAATACCTGCGGCCAGCAGTCCCAGGCCGTGCGGCTGGCCGCGAAAGAAGGGCAGGAAGCCCAGATGGCTCTGGAGCCAGGGTTCGCCGCTGCTATTCAGCCAGGAGGCCAGCACCAGGAAGCCCCAGAGGCCGATCACGACGCTTGGGATGGCGACCAGCAGTTCCATAACAAAAGCCAGCATGCTGCGCAGCGCCAGTGGGCAAAACTCCACCAGGAAGATCGCGGCGCCTATCCCTATCGGCACGGCGAAGATGATGGCGAAACACGACGTGACCAGGGTGCCAAAGATCGCCGGTGCTACCCCGAAGACGTTATGAACGGGATCAAACGCCTGGTTGGTCAGAAAACTGAAACCAAAGGCCGTGATCGTTGGCAGCGAATAGCTGACCAGTATCCATGCAACTCCCACCACCAGCGCCAGGGTGATGAGCACAAAGAGCAGCGTAAAGTTGCGAAAGATGATATCGCCGAGCCGGCGCTTTCCCCTGGTGCCGCGCCGGGTGAGTGCACTCACCCGGCGCGCCTGCGCCGCTATATTACTCTGCATCAGAGGCGTTGTTTTCATCACTTACCTGTGTAGCAGGGTGTATTGCCGCACTTCATAGACTTGATCTGCGCCTCGTCCCTGGTAACGATGCCGCCGGGCAGGGGCACATAGGTCAGCGCCGAAGCATAGCTCTGCCCATCGTGCGTCACCCACCACAGCATGTTCGCGATAGCCCGCCCCTTATCGGGATTGCTCTGGTTCTGATAGACGATCATCCATGAGAAGCCCGATATAGGGTAGGAGTCGTTACCGGGCGCATTCACAATATAGAATCGCAGGTCCGCAGGTATGTCGGACACGTTGGCCGCGTCGGCTTTGGCCCCGTCCAGCGACGGTGCGACATAGTTGCCCGCCGCGTTCTGCACCAGCGCGTAGGGGAAGTTGTTGGCGACGACGTAGGCAAGCTCGACGTAGCCGATAGAGCCGGAAGTTGCCTTGATGGCGGCGGCGACGCCTGGATTCCCCTTCGCGCCAACACCCAGCGGCCAGTTTACCGTTGTCGCGGCGCCTACCTTCGTCTTCCAATCATCGCTCACTGCTGAGAGATAATGTGTGAAGATGCCGGTGGTGCCACTGCCGTCGGAACGATGGACGACGGTAATATTCTGGTTGGGCAGCGTAACGCCCGGATTGAGTCCGGCGATCTCCGGGTCGTTCCAGGTTTTGACCTTGCCCATGAAGATGTCGGCCAGCACCGCGCCGGTCAGTTTCAGATGGCCGTTGATGCCGCTGAGATTGTAGGATATAGCGACGGCACCAAGCGTGACAGGAATATGAATAATGGGACCATTCGGACTTTTTGCCAGTTGCGCGTCGGTCATCGGCGCATCGGTGGCGCCGAAATCGACGAGCTGGTTGAGCAGGTCATTGATGCCAGCGCCGCTGCCGATGAGCTGGTAATTAACGTTGGCGCCGCACTTGACGCCGGGATAAACAGTAAAAAGCTTCGAGAAGAGCGGGCCATCGAACGTCGATCCTGCTCCGTTGAGCGTTCTGGTCGCGGGGCAACTCTGCGCGCCATTCGTGCTGGTGGATGCCGAGCTGGCGCCACCGCAGGCCGAAAATAGCATGCTGAGTAACGTTAGCGCCGCGAGCAGCGGGGCAATGTGCCATCGTTTGAACATAGCTTCTCCTACTCTAACTACCGGGTAATGTACACCGATCATATTTGCATTCATACCGTAACATTGCTGAGTTAACGATAGGTAATCTATGCGTAATGGATAGGTAATTCCTACGTTAATGGATAGTAAAATCTTTCCCTGTGGATATGCGAGGATTTAACAAACGCCATGTGCAAGTTGCGCTGACAGCTCACCGCTGCACGGCTCGCCCGCAGACTGTTCACCAGAGGGTGCGCCGCAGGCGCACAAAAACATGCACGGGGGGATTAACAAATGTGGGAAGTGATGAAAAAGTGAGATCAGGAGAAGAATCTAAGATAGCTGTGCCCGCCGCCGGCAACGACACAGCTATCTTAAAAAATATTTACGGTTTTTCGCCCCAGGTGGTAAGGAAGAGCCTGAGTCCACAGTACCCTTCGGACCATATTTCCGTGCTGGCCTGCTGGCGCAGCTGCTCGATTTCCTCTTTCGTTGTGGCGCCGCTCTCGATGAGAAATGGCTCTAGCAGGAGCCAGATTACCATCGTGTACTGGCGCCAGCCTTCAAAGTCAGGGGTCCAGGCCGACATATCGGGGGCGTGTGCGCGGTTGCGAATGTGCTGAAATCCTGCCTCGTGCATCAGGCGTCCCAGTTGAGGGATGATGCCGATATGCTTGCCGTCCACGGAGAAGCTGCGCCCGGTAGTGTAGAGAGCGCGTGCGTATATATCCCAGAATTGTTCTATAGCCGGGCTGCTGGTAAGTGAGCGCTCAAGTTCTGTGAGCCTCAGCACACCGCCGGGGCGCAGGAGGCGCATGCATTCCTGTAGCAGAGGAGGCCAGTTTTGCGGCTTGAGGGAGCTAAAGAGGAAGCGAGCGTTAATCAGGTCAAAGCTGCTGTCGGCGAAGTCGAGCGATTGCCTGATATCCATAACCCCGAAGGAGGCGTTGGTGAGTCCCTGTGAGACGGCGCGCGCATTGGCATAATCGACCATCGGGCGGCTGATATCGACGCCGCAAGCCTCGACCTCTGGATATTCAAAGGCCACATTGAGCACCCAGCCACCGGGGCCGCATCCCAGGTCAAGGATATTTTTGATCCCGCTAATGTCGCCGTCTCTTTCTGGAAGGACGCCTCCCATGCCCTTCGTCACTAGATTGTCGGCAAAGATCAGCCAGCTTAACTGTGCGCTGCCATCCTCTAAGATGAAGGAGCTATCATCATGGGGTTTCTCCGGTGCTGCCATATTTAAAAACCTCCCCGCTGTCGGCAGGTACGCTATCCTTTTCTTGTGGATAACCAATCAGGATTGCTGATGCGCAGCCGCGCGATTGATCGCGCCTCGTCGGGCCTATAGAGCTGCCTCAAGTGCGATCAATCGCGCGGCTGCGCACGGAGGACATTCTCATTGCTGGTCGCTGCATCCAATTATTAGATTATGTCTATTTAGAATAGCAGAGAGGTGCTGCCACGTCAAATTTGTGGACCATTGAGTATGGTCAAATACACGGTCTTCTCACTTGCGGCCGCAATATATTGTCCATCGGGCGACCATGATATCGAGCGCACCCAGGAGCGATAATTGTTGAAGGTGGCGATCTCCTCGCCCGTTATGACCGACCAGGCGCGCACCGTTCTATCGTCGCCGCCGGAGGCTACACAGGCGCTATCGGGCGACCAGGCCAGCGCTTTCACCGCTCCGCTGTGGCCGCGATAGACACAGCGGGTCCGCCCGGTAACAGGCGACCAGATGCGCACCAGTGTATCCTGCCCGGCGGAGGCGATATACTGGCCGTCGGGGGACCAGGCAGCCGCGTAGACCGGGCCGTCGTGCTCATGATAAGCAAAGAGCTGCGCCCCGTCCGGCGCAGCGCGGATCGCTACCGTGCCATCGAAGCTGGCAGAGACGATCTGCCTGCCTTGCGGCGACCAGGAAAGCGCGAAGATCCTGTATTGATCCGCCAGTCTGTAGAGCTGTATTCCGCTGTGCGCCTCCCATACCTGGATGCTGCTATCGCCGTAATCGCCGCCCGAAGCGATAAAGCGCCCGTCGGGCGACCAGGCCAGGCCACGCACAAAACGCGTATGACCGCGATAGGTGATGATAGTTTCTCCGCTGTCGGATCGCCACACCTGCACGATGCCGCCGGTGCAGCCCGAAGCGATAAAACGCCCATCGGGCGACCAGGCCAGCGACAGGAGGTAGTCGCTATGACCGCGATAGGTGAGGTAGAGTGCGCCGCTGGTGAAGTCCCAGATCCGCGCCGTTCTGTCGCGCCCGGCGGAGGCGATGGCGCGTCCATCGGGCGACCAGGCCACGGAGAAGACGTTATCGCTATGACCTGTATAGGCGCTGAGCATGCTCAGTGTTCCTTTGGCCCTTCGGTCAGGAGGTTGATCGCGTGCGGCAGGACGGGCAGCACATATTCCAGGCACTCTTTGACGGCTTTGGGGCTGCCGGGCAGGTTGATGATGAGGGTATGCCCGCGCACTCCGGCGACGCCGCGCGAGAGCATGGCGGTACGCGTATATTGCAGGCTGATGGCGCGCAGAGCTTCTGCGATACCGGGTGCATCGCGCTCGATGACGGTTTTTGTGGCCTCCGGCGTGACATCACGCGGCGCCAGGCCCGTGCCGCCAGTAGTAAGGATGAGATTGAGCCGCTTCTCGTCGCTCCACGCGCGCAGTGTTGCCGCGATCTGGTCGCGCTCATCGGGCACAATCGCGCCCGCGCTCACAACAGCATCGGGCATCTGCGCCACCAGCGAGCGGATATTCTGGCCGCTCAGGTCCTCGCGCTCGCCCTTCGCCGCGCCATCGCTGATCGTGAGCACCCCGACAGTAATCATCCCGCTACCCCTCTGGCGCCAGTTCGCGCATCAGCGCGCCGATGCGGCGGCGCGATCCATACAGCCAGACGGTATACTCGTCGGGCAGGTCCTCTATCTCCACGTTGCAGCCCATCTCGCTCGCAAGCTTGCGCGCGATATCAAGGAACTGCCCGCGCTCGGCCTCGTCACGGCTCTGTGTGCTCAGCGCAAGCCGTCCCAGGCGCTCCTCCGGGGTGAGTACGCCGTTGATGAGATCGTAGAGCCGGTCAAGCCCGAACACTACCTGGAGCGGCGGCATCTCCTTTGCCTGCGAGGGCGTCAGCGAGATTGTATGCCCGCCATTGCCTCCGGCGGCGCCATCCTGCTGTTCCTGCGCGGTAGCCACGTCCATATAGACCGAACGCAGCCTCTCAAGAATCATCTGGCGCGCCTCTTCCGGCGCGTCGGATTGCGGATGAACGTAGGCCAGCAGGTGATGGGCAGGATCGGAGTAGATAAATGGCCGCGCGATGGCGGCCCGGCGACCACATGCCGGGCAGGTGGCGACGTTCAGTAAGCCGGCGAGCACAATATATCGCAACTGCGGCTCCTGTGATACATTAACGTAGTCGTAAACCTGGCTGCTGAACATCTGTCCGCAGGGGCAGGTTAAGGTATGCGTTGTCGAACGAGACATAAGATCTATTCTTCAAAAAAGTTCTGCGTTGCTACACCGGACAGTCAATAATTGTATGCATCCAGTATATCATAAATAAGCGGCTCGAATATAGCTCATTCCTACCATAGCCCGGGGAGCATTAAAAGTCCTCCTCCGTGCGCAGCAGGGCTTGCCATGCTGAGGCCATTGACGCACGAGGCGCATTGATGAGCCTCTGTGCGCAGTGGCGATGGATGCCCATCAAGAATGGGAAAGCCCTGCGCGCCGCCATGCACTTTATAAATGGCCCTACCACGGGCGCGCGAGCAATCCCAGGAAGCGGCGCACTATGATTACTGCTATCGCATAGACGACCATCGCTACCAGCGTCGAGACATCAACATTGAAGCCCTGGTAGGGCAGTATCGGCGACAGGTCGTTAAATGGAAGGATCAGGGGCGCGCTTATCGTGAAGATCCAGTGGGCGAATAAGCTGGCCGTCAGATCGAAGAAGATCAACAGGAAGCGTGCAATGAAGAGCAGTTCCAGCACGGTTAGCGCCAGGCCCAGGATCTGATTGATCTTGCGGATGATCGCCGCGAAGAAACGCCCGATGGCGCGCAGGCCGCGCCGCATCCACGGTTCGCGCAGCACAAGCGTGCCCGCTATTGGCGCCGTCACTCCTCTGAGGGCCGGATCGGTACGATCATCATCATACAGGACATAGTTCTCGTCGACATCACTCCATCTTTGCATTGCGCACTCCCTCACACCTTAGAGTGTATCTGATTCTCAGCACATTCTCTCTTACCGGGCGTCCGCGTGGCTCCGCCGCGCCGGGGAGCATGATGTGTAGAAAATGCGCTTCGCCCATTTTTTACACACCATGCTCCCCGGACGAGCGCCGCAGGCGCGAGCAAGCGCCAGGGTCGACAATCGGATGCACTCCTATGAAACGCGCATCCCAGTTCTGCACAGAAAAAACATACCGTAATGGACATTTTAGCGCTAACTGGCGATAATTTCTAGCGTTACATCCATGTCTTGCTCGCCGAGGATATGTACCTGGTCCCAGTGCTCCTCGGGAATGTCGCGCAGCGCCTGCTGGAGTTGCTCGCCGAGGATATGTACCTGGTCCCAGTGCTCCTCGGGAATGTCGCGCAGCGCCTGCTGGAGCAAGGTCATATGGTAGGCGATGACCTGCTCGCCGACCATGCGTGCGCGCTCGCTATCGCGCTGCAGGCAGGTCTGCGGCGAGATATGAAAGACCAGCAGGCAGGTTGCGTAGTGGTGCTGCTGCGCCAGGGTGAGCAACCTGCGGCGCGCGATGGGTTGCAGCGCGGTACTGTCCGCAATGGTCAGGCGATTGTGGAACATACGCTTATGAATGATATAGTGAAAGAGATCGAACGCATCGCGATTGACCTGCTGATTGTTCTCATCGTCGCTAACCAGCGTGCGGCAGTGGTCGGACGAGACGATCATCGTCGGCACAAGTCCCTGATTTCGATGCTCCTGTATCAGCCGGTGGGCAAATGTGCTCTTGCCGGATCCGGCTGGCCCGCACAGCACTATCAGCGTTCTCGATGGCAGCGAGATATGTAATGGGGATGCGGGATCTCCTGACACTGCTCTCTCCATTGTGATGCAACTGCAAAATTTTTGCTGCATATCGCGATATTTCAAGTACTACGAACTCTATGATATACAGCCTCTCTGACCTCTATCATATCACAGCGTCATACGCGGCAATTAGCGACTCTGACTATTCCTACACGCATTTATGTCATCGATCAGCGCATCGAGCGCAGTCAAATGTAGAATGCCGGTCCTCGCACTGCCCACTGCTTGAAGTGGCATGCCATACTTGATATACTAGCGTATATGCATTACCAGGACCTTATGGCTACCGGGAGGATGCTTTATAAGGCTCATGTATGATGAATATTGACGGTCAGGTCAGGATCTCTCACCGGGCGTAGCCGCGCGATTGATCGCGGCGTAAACCAGCTCTACTGGGCAATCGAGCGCGCTAGATCGCGTGGCTATGCACAGAGGGTAAATCCAATTCTGGTTGTTAACTTTCATCGTATGCGGCACATGATAGAGACAGACAGCGTATGCTATATTGCGGTCTTGATTCTATAACTAACGCCATGTGCGAGTTCGTCCTGACGGCTCACCGCTGCGCGGTTCGCCAGTGAGGGAGAGTCTGCGAATGCAGCGCCTGCGGCGCTGCATTCGCAGACTCTCCCTCACCCGGTGCGCCGCAGGCGCACAACAACATACACATCGGGTTAACTAACGCCCTGTGCATGTTTCGCTGACGGCTCGCTGCTGCGCGGCTCGCCAGGATGAAGAGTCTGCGGGCGCAGCGCCGCAGGCGCACAAAAACATGCACCCGGGGTTAACTACAACAATTGTGTGGGAGCGACGATACAGGCTATTCCTGTTCAGAGATGGTAGCGGGAGGATGATCGTAAGGGATCGCCTCTGAAAATAATACATAACTTCTGCGTCGCTTTCAGCTTGAGGAGGCTGTTGTGTCCGTTGATATTGCGCTTACAAGCACCGAAATTCGTACTCGTTTTCTTGATTACTTTGTCAGCAAAGGTCATCTGAAGATGCCCAGTTCGTCGCTCGTGCCGCGCAACGATCCGACAGTACTGCTCACAACCGCCGGCATGCAGCAGATGATCCCCTACTTCCTGGGACGTGAGACGCCTCCAGCGGTACGGCTTACCTCGGCGCAGAAATGCTTCCGCACCACCGATATCGATAAAGTAGGCAATCAGCGCACGCTCACGTTCTTCGAGATGCTGGGCAACTTCTCGGTAGGCGACTACTTTAAGCGCGAGGCGATTATCTTTGCCTGGGACTTTCTGACGAATGTCGTCAGGCTGCCAGCCGAGCGCCTGCACCCCACGGTACATCCAGAGGATGACGAGGCGCCGGGCCTGTGGAGTGAGATTGCCGGTTTCCCCGATGAGGCGATTGTACGTCTGGACGATAACTGGTGGGGACCTCCCGGCGCCTCCGGTCCCTGCGGACCCGACTCCGAGATTTACTATGATCGCGGCATCGAGTACGGCTGTGGCCGGCCCGATTGTAAGCCGGGCTGCGACTGCGAGCGCTTCCTGGAGATCTGGAACCTGGTCTTCATGCAGTTCTATCAGGACCTCGATGGCAGGCGCACGCCGCTGCCCAAAAAGAATATCGATACCGGGCTGGGCCTGGAACGCCTGGCGATGGTGCTGCAAGGCAAGGAATCGGTCTTCGATACCGACGTGTTCCGTGCCATCATCGATCATTTTGCGAACCTGGCCGGCACAGCCTATGGGAAGAATGCAAAGAACGATGTCTCGCTGCGCGTCATCGCCGATCATGCGCGCGCCCTCGTCTTCCTTGCCGCCGATGGCGTGCTGCCGAGCAACGAGGGGCGTGGCTATATCTTCCGCCGCATCTTGCGCCGCGCTGTCCGGCATGGCAAGCTCCTGGGACTGGACAAACCCTTCCTTTCTGAGGCTGCTGATACCGTCATCGCGCTGATGGGCGATCACTATAGCGAATTGCGCGCACAGCGCGAGCGCATCCACGAGATTTTGAGCCTTGAAGAGCGCAAGTTCGGCCAGACCTTGAGCACGGGGCTGACCCTGCTTACCGAACTGCTGACCGATCTGAAAGAGCGCCACCAGAGTGTCATTCCCGGGGAAGCGGTTTTCAAGCTTTATGATACGCACGGCTTCCCTGTAGAGTTGACGGAGGAGATAGCCGCCGAGCAGGGCTTTAGCGTCGATACCTCCGGCTTTGAACAGTCCATGCAGCGCCAGCAGGAACGCAGCCGCGCAGCCAGCGCCTTCGTACAGGCGCGCGACGACCAGGCTCTTACCGAGATCCTCAAGCGAGCCGGTCCGACCAGATTTACCGGCTACGAAGGGATCACGGGCACCGGCAAAGTAGTGGGCCTGGTCGTAGATGGCGAGGAGGTCGAGAGCATCAGCGCTCCGCAGCAGGCGCTCGTGATCCTCGATGAGACGCCATTCTATGCGGAGAGCGGCGGCCAGATCGGAGACCGGGGCGACATTACCGGGCCGATGGGCGCCTTCCAGGTACAGGATACGCGCCGGCCTTTGAAGGGGCTGATTGTGCATTACGGGCGCATCGCCGAGGGCCATCTGCGCGTGGGCGATACCGTGCAGGCCGACGTGATCGAGCAGCGACGCGAGGATACGATCCGCAACCACAGCGCGACACATCTCCTGCATAAAGCGCTGCGCGACCTGCTTGGTCCGCAGGCGGAGCAGCGCGGCTCGCTCGTCGAGCCTGAGCGCCTGCGCTTCGACTTCAGCAGTTCTCGCGCGCTCACCCCTTCGGAACTGGCGCAGATCGACGCGCAGATTAATCGTTGGATTCGGGCCGATTTCCCCGTTCATACTAACATCATGCCCTTGCAGGATGCGCTGGAAACGGGCGCGATGGCGCTCTTTGGCGAGAAATACGATGACCTGGTGCGCGTAGTATCTATGGGCAGCAGTATCGAACTGTGTGGCGGCACGCATTGTAGATCCACCGGCCAGATCGGGCTATATATTACGATTCAGGAGTCGAGTATCGCGGCCGGCATCCGCCGTATCGAGGCGCTGACAGGCCGTGCCGCCGAGGCATATGTACGCCAGCGCAGCGCCATCGTCGATGCCCTGGCGACAAAGTTGCAGGTATCGCCGGAAGCGCTGGAGACGCGCGTTGACCAGCTCCTGCAAGAGTTGACGACGGCGCGCCGCCAGATTGCCCGGTTCCAGCTCGATGCCGCCCAGCGCCAGGCAGAGCAGCTTGCCGAACGCGCGCAGGAGGTCGCGGGCGTGCCGGTTGTCGCGGCGAGCGTCAGCGCGCCCGATGACAGGGTTTTGCGCGAGATGGGTGATATGGTGCGTGGCAAGCTGCGCCAGCCGGGTGTTGTTGTACTGGCAAGCGTCTTTGATGATCGCGTTGGCGTTCAGGTGAGCGTTGACGCGGCATTGACGAAACGCGGCCTGCACGCGGGTAAGATTGCTGGTATCGTAGGTGAGCGTTTAGGCGGCAGGGGTGGCGGACGCCCGGAGTCCGCGCAGGGCGGGGGCCGAAATAAGGACGCGCTTGGCGCCGCGCTCAATGCTGTAAGGCCGTTCATAAAAGAGCACCTCAAGCCGTGACGCCGGTGCGGGAACGCAGCCAGCGTACTGCTTGCAACCCGGGGCGATTTAAAAGGTGCTCTTCCTGGCGGAGCACCTTTGAATGGCCCTGTTTGCAATCGCTGCACATTGCCACAGGCATGACTTTTGTGCTATAACGTACAACACAGGCACCAGACGAGCCGCTTCAGCGAGAGATGGCCCGCCTGTACCCTGGCAGGGGACAATAGATTCGGGAAACTCGCATGAGGGATCTCTTTCAACGTCTACGCGACCTCATATTGGGGAGACAAGAAGAGAATAATTATTACGCTCACGGTCAGTATGATGATGACGACCAGCCGCAAGCCGGCGCCGGTGGTCAGAGTCAACTTTTTACTGCGCTCGATGTCGGCACCGCCTACGCCAAGGCCATCATCGTCGAGGTACAGGGGGGTCATGTCGAAGTATTGGGAGTCGGGCGTCATCAGCAGAGCATGACGCATATGTCCGACGGCATCGTGACGGATATCCCGGGGGTGATCGATAACTGCAACAAGGCTCTGCTCCAGGCCGAGCAGGAAGCCGGGGGGATCGCGCCCAACGCCATTATCGGTATTGCTGGTGAACTGGTCAAAGGCAGCTCTATCTCCGTTACGAAGCAGCGCCCCAAACCAATGCAGCCAATTACTGCCGAGGAACTGGAAGGACTCATCGGCACCGCGCAGCAGAAATTATTGAAGAGCGCGAGAGAGCGCATTGCCGCCGAGACCGGCTACCCAAATATCGAGGTGCGTCTGACCAACGCCGCCGTGATCTCGGTGCGCGTCGATGGGCAGACAGTCACAAACCCGATTCGCTTCCAGGGCCGCCATTTCGGGCTGACGCTTTTCAGCGCCTTTGCTCCTCTGATGCAACTGGGCGCCCTGCAAACCGTGGCCCAGGGACTCGATCTGACCTTGCAGGCAATTGTCGCGGAACCATACGCCCTTGCGCGCTGCCTGAGTTCGAACGCCGGGGCCGATAGCGGCGCTATCTTCATCGATGTTGGCGGCGGCACAACCGATATCGCGCTGGTACGCCAGGGCGGCATCGAGGAGACGCGTATGTTCGCCCTGGGCGGAAGAACCTTCACACGGCGTATAGCCACAAGTAAGGGGATCTCGATAAAAGATGCCGAACGGCTCAAGATCAGCTATAGTAATGGAGAGATCACCGGCAAGGGCCGCGCCGAGATCCAGGCCATTCTGGCCCCCGAGTGCCAGACCTGGATGGATAGCGTGGAACTCTTAATTGAAGAACTGGCGAAAGGCGAATTATTGCCCCCTGCTATCTATGTGGTGGGCGGTGGCTCGGCCCTGCCTGACATCTACGAGAAACTGGAGAGCTTCGGATGGACGCAGCGCCTGCCATTCTCGCGCCAGCCCATCATACGCACTGTGCTGCCGGAAATGGTGGCGAACATCTCGGATCCCAAAGGATTGCTGCTAAATGCGCAAGATATTACGCCGATGGCGCTGGCGTATCAGGCCGTCGAGCTGGAAGATGATAACAGTATACTGGAGGTAGCTCTCGATAGAGTTATCAGCAACATGCATATATAAGCATAAAGAAATTTTTAGGGTGTATGCGGTGCTCCGCGTCCTTGTCCGCTCTGACCGGGCCTTCGCGCGGCGGAGCCGCGCCAGGAATATATGGTGTGTTGCAGACCGGGAGCTTCGTGCCTGATCCACAATAAACCATATATAAGATGAGCGCCGCAGGCGCGAGCAAGGCCGTTAAAAAACTCTTAAAAGCTTGCAGGGGGTGAAGAGGAGCATATGAGCGATGAGCAGACAATCTATATCAGCCCTGATGATGATCTTACGAGCGTGCGTGAGCGCCTGGAGCAGCTTCCTTCGCGACGCATTACGCTTGTTATCCCGAGCCAGACGCAGTTGCGCAGCCATGTCGCCTGGAATCTGCTGCATAAGCGCGCACGCGAACTGGGCAAGAAAGTTTTGATCGTCAGTTCTGATCCGCAGATCCGCTCGGTGGCTCAGGCTGTGAATTTCGATGTGGCTCGCTCGCTGGAAGCCCCGGGGACAGCCAGATCCCGCCCCCTCAGCAGGCCGGGGCGCACCGGCAAGAGCACCAGCGCTGTGAGTGCGCGCTCGCGCCGTCCGCAGCAGCCCCAGCAGTGGCCGGGCGAACGCGCAACGCCGCAACCGCGTTCCCTCGAAGCCCCTGTAGAGGAAGAGGCTGCCACCTCGGGTCCGCCATCCCCTCTGCCATCCTCATACGAGACCGGCAGTCACTATGAGCGCCCCTACGATTTTCGCCAGGAGGAGGTTCCCTCAATTCAGCCGCTTGCTCGAGAACAAATAGAAGAGGAACCCGACCTGCTGCTCGAAGATTACCAGCAGGCGCGAGATATTCGCCTGGCAGCTCAGCGAGCCAGCGAACGACAGGCCCCACCGTCAACCCCCGAACCAGCTCCGGTGACGCCCCGCTTTCCGCAGGGAAGCATAGCCACGCCGATGCCCGATGCGTCCGGTGATCCTTTTGCATATATGGAGGATTCGCAGCCTCCGCCGTCGCTAAGGGAGCAGCGCGGTTCGGCGCTGGTGCTGGACTACGATTCGGATGAACATCCCGCTGTAGACATTTCCGAGATGCCCACCTCGGTAATTGAAAGCGAAGTCGAATATCGATCAGGGGACCGGGGAGACTTTGTGTCGCGCCCGGAGGAGCCGCCAACGCCTGCGCCGCGCTCATGGGCCGCGCCAGCGCCAACCCCTGTGCATGAGCCGGGGGGGGCGCCGGCGCCGGGGCCAGAACTCGATGAGGATGCATTGCCGCCCGTTGAAGAGCAACCAGCGCAGGAACCGCCCACGGCGCGCCCGGCTGCCGCCGGTGCCGCGAGTAACCGGCCCTTACAATTGCCTGAGACCAGGCCCCGGACCGCTCGCCCCACGCCCAGACTCGCCCGCCCGGGAGTGCGCGCTGTCCAGCCGCATCCAATGCCGGCCCGGCGTTCTACGGGCGCCCGCGGGGCAGTTCCGGCTCGTCGGCAACAACAGGGCCGGAGGGGCTACGTTACCTGGGTGATACTTGCCCTGGTTGCGCTGCTTCTGGGGGCGCTGGCCTACTTCGGCCCCTCGACGGATGTGACGATCACCATGCTCGCGCGCGATTATGCTCATCAGGTCAAACTAACCACGCTCACCGGCCCGGGCGCCGCTGCACCCGGTACCGTGCGCGCGGTAACGCTTACCCATGTCTTCAGCAAGAGTTCTACGGGGACCGCGACCAGTAATACAGAGGTGGGCAATGTGATCTTCACCAACGATGGCTCATCTCCCGTCGAAATTCCAACCGGGACCGTACTCTCAGCCGGAGCAAATGGCCCGCAATTTGTAACTACTGCCGACGCCGTGGTGCCTTCGCGGCAGGGCAGCAACGTGGGCAATACCATTCAGGTGCCCGTGCGAGCGCAGCAGGCTGGCGCGGCGGGACACGCCGGCAGCGGCGCAATTACCGTCATCCCCCCCGATAGCTTGAATGCTATCGCTCAGGCCAACAATGTGGCTGTGTCATCGCTCAAACTGAGCGTCACCAATAGTGCTCCGACGACCACTGGAGCCACCGGTGGCCCGGCCATTATCACTGCCCAGGACCTTGATAACGCGAAAAAGGCCCTGCATGCCCAGATCCAGAGCGATATTGATGCCTGGGTGCAGCGCAACCTGGCCCCCGGCGACGTGAAAGAGGATGTCTCGACTACCGATACACTGGTGAATGCGCCGAAGCAGGGGCAGCTTGTGGATCAGGGCACCTTCCCCGTCACGCTGAACGTCAACGTGTCAATGCAGGTAGTACGCAGCGCGGCGCTCCAGGCGGCGACCATTGCTGAACTGCGCGCCGACATGAGCAAGGATAAAGCCTACAGCGGCTATATGATCGTTGCCGATCAGCAGCACCCGCTGGTCATACCGCAGAAGCAGATCAAGATCGGCGGCTCCGCGCCCGCCTGGACGCTCACTTTTCCCGCGACAGCAAAGGTGACGCCGGATATATCTGTTATGCAGGTGCAGCGACAGATCGCCGGCAGATCGATCAAAGATGCGCAGAGTATCCTTATGGGGATAAGGGGCGTACAGAAAGTAGCGATCAGGAACGCGCCAGGATTCGTCTCGTGGGTGACATTCTGGCCGGGGCATATCAACGTCCATTTCGTGGCCGGAGCGCCGCAAACTGGTCCGAAGGTCTGGACGTAGCGATTCTGAACCCCTACCAACGTGGTAACTACTGGACAAAACGAGTCGCGTCTGGGTAGAATTCATTAGACGTGACTCGCGGTGGATGATGAGGTATCAATCTCAGGGTGCGGGGAAAAGCTATGGCACGATACATGGCGCTGGATGTCGGGGAGGTCAGGATCGGCGTAGCAGTCAGTGATGCTACGGGGTTCCTGGCCTCTCCTTATACCACACTGCATGCCTCGCGCGACGAGCGGCGGACATGGGCAGCTATCGAGCAGCTTATCAAAGAGACCGGGGCCGAAGGTCTGGTCGTGGGCCTTCCGATCAGCCTGGACGGACAACTGCATGCTCAGGGGGAACGCGTGCGGGCCTTCGCCCGGAGGTTGCAGGCACATATTGCCACCCCCCTTATTCTCTGGGATGAGCGCTTCTCTACAGTTGAAGCGCAGCGCTTGCTCGCCGAACGAGGCCAGCAAGAAGAGTGGGGGAAACAGCGAGGGCGCGCAGGCCGGCGTCGTACTCAATCGCGAAGACGCGGCGCTCAAGAGATCGATGCAATGGCTGCGGCGGTCATTCTCCAGGATTACCTGGATCACCTGGGCAGCACGACAGGGGAAAAGAAATGAAGAGACGATCTGGATCGCGAGCGGCGATCATCTCGGTACTGCTTCTGGGGATATTGATCTTTGGCGGCGCCTATTATGCCTGGAATACCGTAGTTGCTATTTTTGAGCCTGTGAGTCCCACAGGTGCGGGAAAAACCATCCCCGTAGAGATCTCACAGGGCGAGTCGACCTCCCAGATCGCCGACGATCTGCAACGCAAGGGGCTGATTCGCAATGCCCTGGCCTTTCGTATCTGGGCACGCATCAAGGGGCTGGATACGCGCCTGCAAGCGGGCGTGTATAAACAATTGAATACGAGCATGTCGATCAGTCAGATTATCGACCAGTTGCTTAATGCGCAGCCGGATGCCATTGTCGTCGTGATCCCGGAGGGATGGCGCATAGCGCAGATGGCGCAGCGCTTCGGCAATGCCGGCCTTATCAAGTTCAATGAGCAGGACTTCCTGCGCTACACGGCGCATCCCGACCAGTTCCCCGGCAGGAATAAATATCCCATTCTGAAACTCGTGCCCGCTGGCATGAGCATGGAGGGTTTGCTCTTCCCGGCCAGCTACCAGGTACCGGTCAATGCTACCGCTGCCGATGTAGTAGGTATGATGTTACAGACTATGCAGGACACCATCCAGCAAAATCATCTTGACCAGGTGGCGAAGCAGCACAGGCTCAGCGTCTATCAAATGTTGATCCTGGCCTCGATTGTCGAGCGCGAGGCGGTCTTCCCGGAGGATCGCGGCAATATTGCCAGCGTCTACTGGAACCGTATCTACAGGCCCAATGCTGAGACTGTGAGCCTGCTGGATGCCGACCCCACGGTGCAGTACGCTCGCGATTCGCTTAACCCACCGAAACCCCCGGCTCCCTACTGGGCGCCGCTGAACAATGACCCGGCGAATATTGCTCCCAATAGTCCCTGGAATACGTATGTCAGGACGGGATTCCCACCAACGCCGATCTGTAGCCCGGGACTGGCAAGCATGCAGGCGGCCGCCGCGCCGCCGCAAACCGATTACTACTTTTTCCTGGCTAAGAAGGACGGCCATTCCGTTTTCGCGAAGACGCTGGCCGAGTTCCAGGCGGATAAACAAAAATACCTGCAATGAGAGCGTTCTCGCCCCCTGACGCCGCGCGCCTGTGCGGCTCGGGCACGAGCAAGTCATGGTATCGGGAAGCAGACGCACTTTAAATTTGCTATTCAACAATGAGAGAGTATTGATATGGATTTGAATATCGGGCAAGCTATCTTTCTGGCCCTGCTTCAAGGTGTGACCGAACTCTTCCCTATCAGCAGCCTCGGCCACACCGTCATTTTTCCCGCGCTGTTCGGTTGGGGCAACATCGAAGTGGGAACGGCGTGCGGCGGCAAGAGCTGTTTTCTGCCCTTCATCACGGCTCTGCACCTGGGCACAAGCCTTGCCTTGCTCCTCTATTTCTGGCGCGATTGGCTTCAGGTGGGACGAACAATGGTGAACAGCATTAAAGCCGGAGAGGTGCGCAAGGGCACGGAGGAATGGGTAAGCTGGCTCATCATCATTGGCTGCATTCCCGCCGGCCTGCTCGGCCTTACGCTGGAGGATCCGCTCAAGAATCTGTTTGCGTCTCCCTTGCTCACTTCCGCTTTCCTCGTCGTCAACGGCTCGGTCCTCTTTCTGGGAGAAAGCCTGCGCCGTCGTTCGGAGGCCAGATATGCCGCACTCTCTCCCAAAGAGCGAGAGGCCCATTTCCGCCCGCTCACCTCTTTGTCGTGGAAGGAGGCGCTCATCGTAGGGGCCGCGCAGGCCCTGGCGCTCATTCCGGGCTTTTCGCGCTCGGGCACGAGCATGGTTGCCGGGCTGGGGGTGCGCCTCACGCACGAAGATGCCGCGCGCTACTCCTTCCTGCTGGGCACGCCTATCATTCTGGCCGCCGCCCTGCTTGAGATCCCGCAATTGCTCGGCCAGCCGCCGGCCACGCTGCTCTTAATTCTCATCGGGATGGTGTTATCGGGAGTCGCGGCCTATATTAGCACCAGATTTTTGATGAAATACTTCGAGACCGGACGCCTCGATCCCTTTGCCTATTACTGCTGGGCCGCCGGGCTGATTACGCTCGTCCTGTTCCTGACGATATTCCAGGGGCGCGCTTAATCATTTTTTAATGTAATTACCCAAATTGGCTAATGTTCTATAGATATGCTGGCTTATTCCGCTTCCCTCGTTTGATACAATAGAGAGGCTTCGATAAAAGCGAGGCACTAATTTTGTAGAAAGAGGTTAGAAGTCATGAAAAATCCAGTAGTTTTCTATGCTGTTATTGGTCTCGGCGTTCTCGCTCTGATCGTTGGCGGCTATTTCCAGTTCGCCGGGCACCATCCATTACGCGCTTATGTCGGACTTGGCGTGGGTATTGTGCTCGTCATTGCCGGCCTTGTGGGCATGTTCGTCCTCAAGCCGAAGGCCAGCGCAACGGCTACAGAGGCGGCAAAGTAGTCTTCAGTGGTATCATGGAATCAAAAACAGTAAGGAGTTGAACTGTTGAGCCGTCCAAAGAATCCCGCTCTTTTCTACGGAGCGATTATCATCGCTATCATTGCGGTTCTTGCCTGCGTTTACTATGTCCTCCCTGGCTACAATCACATTCTGGCTACGCATGATTTTACCTCCATGCAGCCTAAGCATGCGCTGGCCTTTGGTGCGATTGCAGTTCTGTGCATTATTGTGGCGCTGGTGAACCGTCCTCGCTCCGCTACACGCCAGTAAAAATATAAATTGCTCAAAAACACAGCGAAGGTCGGCAGGCCGACCTTCGCTGTGTTTTTGAGCAGGAAATCTCTTTTCTGCCGGTCAGGCTTTGAAGATGTTGCCCAGATTGCCCAGGTTTCCCAGCGCATTCTGGATATCCTGGGGAGAATTGAAGCTCTTGTCGGGCAGGCGCTGCAAAATACCGACGATCTGGTTGTTCGCGCCCCGCTGCTGAGCCATCTGGATCAGCTTGTTTTTGTCAATCGGGTATGGGAGGGCGCCGAGCAACTGGTTTACCATGCCAGGATCAATGTTCATTGACATCTCCGTTCTTTTCGTCATCTGTACCACCGGGTACGATGATGCTTATCCAAAACCATCCCTGGCAGAAACGATCCTACTCGTAATATAGTCCCTCTAACAAGCACGGCAGTTATTAGAGAGTGCCTGACCGCCCTCGCACGCCTTCGCGCGCCTCCGCCGCGCAGAGGGATGGAGTTTGTTGGGTATGCGTGCGCTTCGAGCAGGCATACCCAACAACCTCCATTGGCAAGCGCCGCAGGTGCGAGCGCACGAAGATGCAGGGAAGCAGGCGCACTCTTAGCCCTATCCGAGTACCTGCCCTATAATCTGAGAGTAGCCGCGCAGGAATTCCTCCGCGCTCATCGCTTTTTTGCCTTCCAGTTGGAGATGGCGAACCACTAAAATGCCCGATCCTGTGACCACCGCGAGATACTGATGCCCGGCCTCTTCGCGCTCGAACGCGTAGCCCGGCGGTAGCGGTGGAGCTGGCATAACATCTCGCACATGTGCCGCGATGATTTTGAGCCGCCTGCCTTTCCAGTACGTGTAGGCGCTGGGCCAGGGCGTGTAGGCGCGTATCTGGCGCTCCAGCACGCTCGCCGGTTTATCCCAGCGGATCTCACCGTCTTCCTTGCGCAGCATGTGCGTATGTGTCGCCTTCATCTCATCCTGCGGCTGTGGCGTAATCTTGCCCGCTATCCACAATGGCAGCGCCTCCAGCAGCGCCGCCGCTCCCAGATGGGCGAGCTTGACGGTGAGGCTGCCGGCGGTCTCATCGCTGGCAACCTCTATGCGCCGCTGGAGCAGGACCGGACCGGTGTCTATACCCGCGTCCAGCAGCATGATCGAGACGCCGGTCTCGCTATCGCCCTGTAAAATAGTCTCGGCAATGGGATCGGCGCCGCGATATTTGGGCAGCAGCGAGGCGTGAATGTTGAGCGTGCCGTAGCGCGGCTGGTCCAGCACGGCTTGCGGCAGGATCTGCCCGAACGCGGCAACGATATAGAGGTCGGCATGATAGGCAGCCAGCGCCTCGCGATTCTCTGCCTTTTTGAAAGATCCTGGCTGCCAGACGGGGAGGCCGTGGGCCAGAGCCGCCTGTTTGACGGGCGAAAAAGCGACCTCGCGCCCCCTGCCTGCCGGTTTGTCGGTGCGCGTAACGACGGCGATGATCTCGTAGCCATCTGGCAGCAGGGCGCCGGGCGCCGATTTCTCAATCAGCGCTTCCAGTGCGGGTACGGCAAATTGCGGCGTCCCCATATATATTATTCGTAACCTGGACACTTCTAAATCCCCCTCTCCATTGGTAACTTCTCAAGCCTCTTCTTCCTCGGATGGCTCAGCGCCCGCGGCGCTTCGCACTCGTTGGTGATGGCGTGAGGCCGGACGCAGTTCGGCCTCACGCCATCACCAACGAATCCGCCGCCGGAGGCGAGGGCCTCAAGATCTGCGTCAAATTATTTTCTGAGTCGCCTTCTCAATAAGCGCCGGTGAGCAGCGCGTAACACAGCTATTTCCTCTGTGTCAAGCTGCAAACCTGCGCCCAGGATGAGAGGATCGGTGAAATCCAATACGTCGTCCAGCGTCGCTCCGCTGCGTATCAATGCATCGGCGCGCGCGAATTCCTCCATCGAGGTTGGTCGCAGAGGAATGAGCAGCTTTTCTATCTCGCTGGGCACCAGTTCCAGCACTCCGCCTCCATAATGCCTGCCTTCGAGTTCCGCGCATAGAAACGTTAAAGAATTCAGGAAAGAGAAGGTCAGGTCCCTGGCTCTCTCCGCGCAGCCCGGTGCCATCTGAATACGGTAGGCGGTATCCGTCGAATGTGCCCCCAGTTCGTTAAGCACCAGCCTGGGGAAAAGGTGACAGCGTTTCAGCAGAGCAACCTCCGAGATCCATACATACGGGACCACGTACCAGGGATCGCGAATGCGACATTTATAGCGCGTATGGAGCCGCTGCTCCTCGCCAGATCTGAGATAGTCTACCATAGAGGATGGTAGATCAGAAAGGCTTTTTGCCGGAAAGCGCAGAAAATAGACGGCCTTGCCGGCCCGCGCATTGGTCTCGTGATCGTGCCTTGTATAGCTGATACCCTTGATGAGATCGCTTTTGGCGAGCATAGGCGTAGCGATGGCTGCCAGGTCGTAGCGCCTGAGCGTGCCCTCGTTGACGACGAAGAAGGCGTTCGCACCCGTTACGATACCGATATCAACCTGCGCAATGGCGGCGAACGGCTGCATATTTTGGTGCTTTTTCAGCCTGTTGAGCAGGGAAATTTCCTCGCCGGTCAGCAGTCCGAGCATCCATTCTCCCCCCGTATTGCAAATACCTTTGCATGTACCCGCTCCGATGCACTCCAGGTCGATCTGATCGAGACTGCTCACATCATCCACTTCGATGATCTGAATCTGTGCCTCTTTTGCGGGCATTGCGGCCTTCTCAGATATCAGTGGCTTGAAGGCTCGATCAGATCTTTTCACTGCCAGCAGCAGCACGATGCCCTGCAAGACTCCAGGAAAGACCATTGCGCGGATATTGAGCAGCGTAATGCTCTCCATTTCCTGTTCAAGCAAGCAGCGCAGGCTGCCGGCGTGCTGGATATGCAGCAATTCCGCTGGAATGACCATCGCCAGGCGCCCGCCAGGGGCAAGGTGCATCACGCTGGCGAGAACGATGGGCACCCAGGCATTGGTGCGCCTGGAGAAAGGAACGTGCGCCTCTTTGAAAATCGCTTCGGCGATGGCGCGCTGCTCTTTCTCGAAATACTGGTAGCGGATGTATGGAGGATTGCCGATGATCGCCTCCCATTGTTTATGATTGTTGCCAAGCCAGCTAAAAATATCCTGGTTCACCACTCGCGTCTCTACACCGAGGTCGCGCAGCCTGGTGCTGAATGCTCTGGCTCGCGCCGCTTCCTCCGGTGCGATTTCAACGGCATCGATGGTGCGTAATGCCGGAGTGGCGCCTCCGGCTCTTTCAGTACTTCTTAACATATCCTGATAGATGGCGCGCAGGAAACTGCCATCGCCGCAGGCAGGCTCCAGTACGCTGCGCGCTCCGCCGGCTAAGGCCCAGTGACTCAATAGCTCCGCTATGGGCTGCGGTGTGTAGTAGCCTCCACGCAGCTTTTGTTCGCTCTCCAGCTCTTTGAAATTCATGGTGTTAGTTACTATAGCCCCCTCCGGGGAAAAATCTGAGCAGGTAGCACATTCAGGCTATTTAATGAGTTTGTTGTGTGCATACTATATGCTATACTGGCATCGATCATACATAGATCAGTTTAAAAGTTGTTGTGCCAGACTTACAGAGGGATGTCGGATTCTCAGCGTCCTGGCCCGCTCTGGCCGGATGGTCGCGCGGCTTTGCCGCGCAGGGGTTGGAGAGTGTGATGTGTGAGGTGCGCGCAGCGTACCTCACACATCACACTCTCCAGAAGGCGAGCGCCGCAGGCGCGAGCAAGCGTTGGCGTCGTGAACGGAGGTCGAGATTTTATGCAGGGAGGGGAACAGCGGAATTTTATAGAGCAATCGGCCAGAAGCGATTATCAACTCTCTACTATGCAGCCTCAGGAAGAGCAGAGAACCTTTGCCGTGTTCGGTATCAATGCCACCATGCCGCCTCCCCTCGATCCCCATGCCATCATTCAGCGCACCGAAGAAGTTAACGCCATACAACGCATGTTGAGCGATACGCAGGGCAGTGCAGTCATCCTCACCGGCCATCCCGGGGCAGGCAAATCGACGCTGGCGGCCCTGGTATATAACCGCTTTCTGCGCTCCAGGCAGGCGGGCATCGCCTGGCCTGCTCACCTGGTATGGCTGAGCATCGGCCCCTACACGACGCTGCCCGATGTAATCGATGCCATTCTCACGGCAGTCAATATGAGGGACCCCGGCCTCTTCCTGCTGAAACCGGAGCAGCAAATATCGACGCTGCTGCGCGCCCTGCGCCGTTCCCACGAGGATGCGCTGATCGTGCTGGATCGCTTCGAACTGCTGCTCTATCCCGAAGCGAACCGGGCGATAGCCGGCCAGAACACGCTGCTCCTCTTTCTTGATATGCTGCGCACCGACCTGGGCGCCAGCCGTATCCTGCTCACCAGCTATGACTCACCATATGATACACAGGGCGTAGGGCAGGCGCGGGTGCGTTCATACCTGGTCTCGCACACCAGCATTCCAGATGGGATGACACTGTTGCAGCGACACGGCGTCAGGGGATCGTCCGATGAGCTATCGCAGGTCTGGCAGCGCTGCGCCGGCCACATCTTTTCGCTGATCCTCTTGAGCGCCATTCTACGGCTTGGGGGCATGACGTTGAGCCAGTTGCTGCATGCGCCGGAGTATCGAGCGCTCTGGGCCGGTGAGGTTATGTCACATCTGATCGCCAGCGTCTACCACTATCTCAACCCGGTCCAATACCTGCTGATGCGCACTCTGAGCCTCTTCAGCGCGCCGGTCTCGCTCCAGGGCGTGATTACTGCCATTACTGGCGCGGGCGCAAAGCCGACCGATCAGCCCTATGTAGCTATTGAGCACGAACTGAATATATTGAAGCAATTGTTGCTGATCCAGGTTACGCGGGGTACGGACAGTCAGCCCGCCTACATGCTGCATCCTTTGCTGCGCCAGTATATTACAGAGCACTATCTTGAAGGCTACGAGCATCGCCTGGCGCAAGGTCTGGCCGCGCTGGGTGTATCTGCTCCGCCCGGCCCCGTGCCCAGCGGCCCGGAGGCGCGACAAATAGCGCTGGCCGCCGGCCACCTGCAACTCGTTGCCTATTACCAGAGCGTCGCACGGGAGCATTATGTTCCGCGTGCGCAGCGCAAGGGCCTGCACGATATCGAGCCGTTGATCTTCATCATACGGCACCTCTGCCTCGCCATGCGTTCGCAGCAGGCGTGCGACATCCTCTTCCAGGAGGGGCTGCACGAGAGCATGGTGCGCTGGGGCGCGTGGAGCGCATTGATAGAACTCTATACCGGCTTGCTGCCGCCGCAGGGAACGTTGCGGAAGCGCGATGAGGCGTTGATTGCCTGCCACGTCGGTACGCTCTACGGGCGTATGGGCGAGTACCAGCAAAGCCACGCCTGTTTTGAGCGAGCGCTGAGCATTCAACGCGAGATAGGCGATCAGCCTGGCGAGGCAGCTACCCTGGCGAACGAGGGCGAGATTTTCCGCATCCAGGGCGAGTATGAGGAGGCACGATCTAACTTTGAGCGTGCTCTCACCCTCAACGAGCGGCAGCGCGATGTAAACCTCCAATGTATCCTGCTGCACAATCTTGGCCTGGTCTATCACAATGAAAAAAACTACCAGCAAGCCTTCACCTGCTACCAGAACGCGCTCAAATTCGTTACCGATACACATGGCGCGGAGCATAGAGGAATGATCCTGACCAATCTGGGACTGCTCCTCTATGAACAGGGATTGCACAGCGAGGGCCTCTCTCTCTTGCTTGCGGCGCTGCGCATGCGACAATCATTGCAGGATCCGACCATCACGACGTTAGAGCTGTTCCTCAAAGCGCTGGAACAGAAAATGGGAACCGATACCTATGCTGCTGTCTGCCGTGATGCACAGGATAAGCAGCGGCAGGTATTCTCTCGCTTTGTGGGAGTAGATATGCGACAATAAAGCGACAGGGATTGCTGTCCCTGACAACTCCGAGTTTCAGAGAGAAAGAGACCTGGTTTTATGTCTACCACGACTCCACATTCGCGTAAAACGCAATCTGATAGAGAGAAAGAGGTCCCCGCAGCGTCAGCGTGGCGCACACTTCAGGGCTGGATGCTGATTGTGCTGGTCTTCGTCGCCGGCGCGGCCTCTCTGGCCGTCGAGATGTCCGCGTCGCGCTTGCTTGCGCCCTATTTTGGCACCTCGCTCTTTGTGTGGGCGAATCTCATCGGCCTCATTCTGCTCTATCTCACCATTGGCTACTACCTGGGCGGACGCGTGGCTGACCGCTATCCAGCGCCCACTGTGCTTTACAGCATGACCACGGTGGCGGCCCTGCTCATCAGTGCTATCCCGGTCATCTCGCGTCCCATCCTCAACTGGTCCCTCCAGGCTTTCGCTACCTACTCGATCAGCGTCTTCTATGGCTCGCTGGTCTCGGTAATTCTGCTCTTTGCGCTGCCGATGATCCTGCTGGGCTGCGTCTCACCCTTCGCCATCCGCCTGCGTATCGAGCAGGTTGGCAAGTCGGGGCGCGTCTCCGGCATGCTCTACGCCATCTCAACGTGCGGCAGCATTCTCGGCACCTTTCTGCCCGTGCTCGTGTTCATCCCCGACATCGGCACCTACCGTACCTTCATCGTCTTCGCCGTCGCGCTGCTGGTCGTCTCAATCGCCGGCCTGCTGCTTACACGCTCCAGTAAGACGCCCCCGGCGAAGAAAGGCGCGCCCAGAGCGCTGCTGATCCTCTTGCTGCTGATCCCGGCGCTGCTCGCGCTGGCCGGCCTGCGAGGCCCGATCAAGCCGCCTGATGGAGTCGGCGGTGGGGGTGTGCTGATTGCCGAACGCGAATCGGCCTACAACTATATCCAGGTCGTGCGCAAGGGCAATGAGACACAGTTGATTCTCAACGAGGGCCTGGGTGTGCATTCGATCTATAATCCCAGGCTCGTGCTCACGCAGGGGCCGTGGGACGATTTCATGATCGCTCCCTATTTCAACAAGCCACCCTTCACACAGAGCCAGGTGCGCCGCGCCTGTATCATCGGATTGGGAGCGGGGACCATTCCTCGTGAGCTTACCGCCGCCTATGGTCCCATCCCAATCGATGGCGTGGAGATCGACGGCGAGATCGTCAAACTGGGCCGGCAATATTTTGACATGAACGAGCCAAACCTCCACGTTATCATCCAGGATGGTCGCTACTATATTCATACCACCTCTTTGAAGTATGACCTGATCGGCATGGATGCCTACGAGCAGCCCTACATCCCGTTCCAGCTTACGACGCGCGAGTTCTTTCAGGAGGTGCGCGACCATCTCACGCCAACCGGGGTGGCCGTCGCCAATGTTGGCCGCACCAGCCGCGACTATCGTCTCGTCGAGGAGGTGGCGCAGACGATGCGCAGCGTCTTCCCCAGCGTCTTTATTATCGATAGCCAGCGTTATGCCAACAGCCTTGTGATCGCGACGAACCAGCCCGCCTCAATCGGCAACTTTATAACTAATAGCGCCTACCTGAAGAGTCCGCTGCTGCAAAGCGTCGCGCAGGCCAGCATACAGTTCGGCAATATCCGCGAGGAGCAAAACTCGCACGTCTACTTTACTGATGATCGCGCGCCCGTCGAGCAGTTGATCGATCAGATGATCCTGGACGCCGTGGAAAATGACACGGAGCGTTAAAGCGCCTTTGTCAGATTGATTTTGCGCTCGATCCTGCGCTCGTTGAGGCGAATCAGCGCGTATCCGATCACCAGGCAGACGCCATAACACAGGCCCATCATAATCATCGGCAGGCGGAAGTTGATATTGTAGAGCACAGTGAAGCCGCTCGCGCCTATGAATGAACCGATCAGGCCGATGGTCGAGTATGTGCCCTGCACCCTGGCGCGCACGTCGCTGCCTGACCAGGTGGCAACGTGCGCATCAACGGCTGGCTGAATAAACGCGTACACGGCGCCGTGAATGACGAAGAGCACGATGATCGCCAGCATCATTGTAATCAGGCCGTAGGCGATATAGAGCGGCACCTGGGCCAGCCCGAAGATGAGGATGAGCAGCGAGCGGCGTTTGCGGTCCGCCAGGCGCCCGCCAAGCGGGGCCAGGATGGTATTAGGCAGGGACCAGGCCATATAGGCGATGCCGATCAGCACAACGGAGGCGCCGAGGTGGTCGTGCATCCAGAGGGGCGTGAGCGTGATGTCAAAGCCCAGCCACAGATAATCGCCGAAGGCGATGATGTAGGCGCCAACCAGTGGCAGTGTAAACAGCGCCCTGTAGGGCAGGGCAGCGCCGCGCTTCTCCTGCTCCTGCACTATGACGCTGCGAGCGGGCTGGTGAATCATGAACAGCACAACCAGGGCGCCGATCAGGCGGAAGGCGACGGCGCCGATAAACGCGCCTGTGTAGGCCGACGAGGCCAGCAGGCCGCCAAGTCCCGGGCCGAGCAGGAAACTGGCGCTGAAGATCGCGCCGAAGATGCCATACGCCTCGCCCTGCTGTTCCTGCGGCACGCTATCAACGATCAGCGCGCGCGCCGATGGCAGCATGCCCGCCGCCGCTATGCCCTCGACGAAGCGCAGCACCACGAAGAGGACCGGATCGCTAATCGGCAGGTAGATCGCGGCGAGTGCGGCCTGGGAGAGCAGGCTGACCATCATTACGGGCTTGCGCCCCCAGCGGTCCGCCAGCCAGCCGACGGGATACTGAAAGGCGAAGTTGGAGATCAGGTATGCTGTTGCCATCGCGCCGATAATGGCGAGCGAGGCTCCACGCGACTCGGCGTAGAGGACGCGCACGGGCGTAATCATGCCGATGCCGACGTAGGAGACGAAGACAGAGAGCGAGACCGCCAGAAAGGTTCGATTGCGCAGGACCTCGCTGCTGGTGAAGGGGGCGATCAATCTGGCAATACCTCTCGGCTGAACTTTTTCAAAATTGGACATGGACGCTCTCTTTCATGGCAACAAGACAAAGAGGCTCCGGCGTTTCGCACGCGGAGTCTCTGGCCGGGATGGGATCTATGGTTTGCCGGCACTCACAGCGTAGACTTCTATTATAACCCGAAGGGCAGGCAATTTGCACTGTACGATAGATCAGTTTTTCTTCCCTGCTCTGAGGCATAAGCATGTGCCTGGCTTCTAGCCCCGGTGCTTACTCGCACCTGCGGTGCTCGCCTTATCCAGCAGGTGGTGTGGGAACACACCACCTGCTGGATTCCTGGGGCGGCGGAGCCGCACAAAAAACGAGAGTTTTTGTAATCTAAATGCCTTCCTGTTTCGTTCCCTCTATGTATCAGCATTCCTCCGGCAGAAGATCGGGATGATGGGTAGCATGCGTTGGCGTGGCACAGGGCGAGCGGTGAACGCCGGGGGAAGCCGATAACGCGCGTTGCCGGGGATGCTGTGGTCATATTGGGGAGGAAGCGGGTGGCTGGTTATGGGGGAGCGAGAACGGTCACAGGAACTGATCCTGTGGCCGTTCTCATTTTATTCGACATCCAGCAGGCCAAGACGCGCGAGCTTCGTTGCCAGTGCGTAGACATCGCCCTTGTCCCTGGCTTTGCGTATACCTACAGCTACAACAACGACCACTACCTGCTCATCTTCCAGCCTATAAATAATGCGATAGCGCTGTCCCACGGCTCGCAGGCTGCGGTAGCCGGCAAGCTCGTCGGACAGCGCCTTGCCCTGTTTGTCCGGCTCATCAGCAAGGCCCTCGATGCGCCTGCCGATGCTCTCTCGAATACGCGTATCCTTGATTTCCGTCAGTTGCTTCAATGCCGGTACTGTTAATCTTACATGCCATTTCATGCTAATCCAAGCTCCCGCTTCGCGTCATCCCACGCCACTGTTTTCCCCTCTTGCAGCGCTTTGACGCCCTCGCGGAATGCTGCCATCATTTCCTCATCCTGTATTATTTCGAGCGTTTCTTGCAGGGCCTCGATTTTTTCGAGTAGCTCCTGATATTGTCTGGTAGTAAGGATGGTCATTACCGGCTGTCCTCGACGCGTCACAGTCACCGGCTGCTGCTCTCGCTCAAGCTGCTCCGGCAGGCGTGTGATCTCTTCGCGAATCTCTGAAATCGAATAGGTTCGTGTCATTGTGGTACCCCCTCGAAAGTCTGCTCCTGTACATCCAAGTATACACTTAGATGTACAATTATGCAAGAGGTCAAGGGTATAACAACAGTCCGCTGGCTGCCTGTGATATACTCTAAGCATCATTTTCGCTATGCACGCCATTCCTGTTCAGAAAGGAAATTTCAATAGATGAGCGATCAGCAGAGTCTACCTGCCAATTATTTCTATCATCGCCTGCCCAACGGTATAGAGATGATCGGCCAGTATATGCCCAGCCTCAGTTCCATCACCTTCGGCTTCCAGCTGGAGGCCGCCGTCGTCCACGAACCCGCGGAGAAGCTCGGGCTGGCTCACCTTTTCGAGTATATGCTCTTTCAGGGCACGAAGCAGCATGACGCCCGCGCACTCAACGAGGCATTCGAGTCGCTCGGTGCGCGCAAGGGCACCGGCACCGGCCTGGAGACGGCACAGGTCTGGGCGCAGATCGTCCACACAAAATTCGATGCCACCCTCGCGCTCATGCGCGAACTGCTGCTTACGCCTACTTTCCCTAAAGATGAACTGGAGCAGATCCGCAACATTGTTTTGCAGGAGATCCGCCGCCGCGACGATGAGCCGATGAGCCGCATCTTTGAACTGGTGCGCTCCAAGTTCTATCGGGGCACCGCGCTTGGCCGGCTCAGGCTTGGCACCAGCGATAGCGTGCGCGCGCTGCAACGCTACGACCTGGTGGAATTCTGGAAGGCGCGCTACCAGCCCGATAACGTGCTCTTTGCCATTGCTGGCAAGTTCGACTGGGAGCATGTAGTAGAGCAGGTGCAGGCGCTTTTTGGCGACTGGACCGGTCACGCGGAACCTTCGCCGGTTCAGGAGCCGCATCCTACAACGAGCATCGCGCTGGAGCACCAGGAGGGTAAGCAGGAGCACCTCGGCATGATGTGCCCGTTCCCTAACTATACCGATCCCGATTACTACGCCGCAATGGTCATCAGCGAAGCGCTGGGCGGCAACATGGCCTCGCGCCTCTTCGTCGAGGTGCGCGAGAAACGTGGCCTGGTCTACGGCGTCTCGGCGGGCCTGGCCGGGAACCGGCACAGCGGAGCGCTGCGCATTTATGCGGGCACCACGCCAGAGCAGGGCCGCGAGTGCTTGCAGGTTATCATCAACGAACTGCGCAAACTGGAGCAGGAGGGCCTTACCGCCGACGAGCTGGAGCGCGCCAAAGTCCAGCTCAAGAGCGAGCAGGTCATGCGCGGCGAAGGCTCCGGCGCGCGCATGGGGGCGATAGCGCACTCCTGGTGGTACGAGCGCAAGATCAGGACCATCCAGGAGGTCAGAGAGGCTATCGACGCTGTGACGCAGGAGCAGGTGATGCGGGTATTGCAGCGCTTCCCGCTGCTCTCCCCGCTCACGATAGCCGCTATCGGCCCGCTTGAGCGCGAGGAACTGGTCGGCGATACGCTCTCGTTCTGAGGGCAGAATCATAAAAAACCTGTGGGCCGGCACAAGCCGGCCCACAGGTCTTTTTATTCTTTCACATCACGCTTCCATGTTAGTACGAAGGCTGTCACGGAGAAGACAGCCGAGTAGGCCAGGATAACCAGCAGGGCATGAGTACTCGTCAAATCGGGCAAGGGGAATATTGAGAGCACGGCCTTGACGGGGGCTTTAGCTGGCAGGAGCGCTGCGCCCAGACCGTTAAGATTTGGTCCCAGGAAGTAATAGATGACATTGAGCCAGAAATTGCTGTGCGTAACTTTGCTGGCGAGAACGAGCATCAATGGGAGGCCAACATTGTCGAGCGGGAACCAGGCCAGGGCCGCGCTCAGACCAATCGAGAGCGAGCGTCCCGCCACGGACATGCACGCTGCCATCAGGATCGTCGCACCCATGCTGATGAGCGTGCTCAGCATATAATCTTCGGTTGCCGACCAGAACGCCGGGGTCAGCGTTCTGAGCGTGTCGAAGTTTCCCGTCACGATACCAGCTACCGCGAGCGTGAGCAGGCCCTGGAGCACGATATCAAAGACGAACAGCGCCAGCGCGATGATGACGATAGCCAGCAGCTTCGCGCTCAGCAACTGGATGCGCCCGATGCCGCGCGCTAACTGGATGCGGATGGTGCCAAGCTGGTACTCAAGGCCGATAACGTTAGCTGTGACAATGATGAGGAAGATACCGACGAAGGCGCGCAGGACCTCCAGGTCATACTCCATAAAGCGATAGTAAAAACCAGGCGGAGTTTGCAGCAGCGCAGACCCTGTGCCATCAGCGGCGATCATGAAAACGGCGGGCATGCACATCGCGCCGAGCCAGAGCACGAACATAACCCAGGTCAGCCACTGGCGCGAAACCTTGAAGATCTCGCCGTACACAATGCCGGCAAAGCTGGGCCGCGCGGACCGTAATCGTAATTGCTCCGTAGAGCCATACATAGTCGCAATACTCATTTCACATCTCCTGAACCATTATTCGTCAGACGCAGGAAAACCTGCTCCAGATCATGCGTCGTCTGTGTCACAGTATCGGGCACGAAGCCGGCGCTGCTGAGGAAAAGGATAAGATCACGGCCACGCCCGCTAGGCGCGGGCGTAATCAGGGCATTGCTGGTATCGAGGCGGGCGTTCATCCCCCACGGCTGGCTTCTGATGAGGGCCAGCGCCTCCTGCGGGCGCTCAAGCGTCACCGTAAATTCGCCCTGCCCACGCACCAGATCCTCAACCGTGGTCTCCGTCACCAGTTGACCGAGGTTGATGATTGCCACGCGGGTGCAGATCTGCTGTACCTCGGTGAGCAGGTGGCTCGAAAAGAGGATGGTTTTGCCTTCGGCGGTGAGGCGGTGCATGAGATCGCGCATCTCGACGATGCCGGCGGGATCGAGGCCGTTGGCTGGCTCATCGAGAATCAGCACGTCGGGATCGTGCAGCAGGGCAACGGCGACGCCCAGGCGCTGCTTCATGCCGAGCGAGTAGGTGCGCACGCGATCCTTCTGGCGGGCGCGCAGCCCGACGATTTCGAGTACAGCATCGATGCGCTTCTCCGGCACCCCGCCCAGCAGGAAACCAAAAGCTCGCAGGTTATCGCGCCCCGACATATAGGGATAAAGCGCCGGCGTCTCGATGAGGGCACCGACGCGCGGCAGGATGCGGGCGCGCTGCGTTACGAGATCCTGTCCCAGAATCTCCACGCTGCCGGCAGTCGGGGCGATGAGTCCGAGCAGCATACGAATGGTGGTGGTTTTGCCAGCGCCATTGGGACCGAGGAAGCCAAAGATCTCGCCCTGCCGGACGGCGAGGTTGAGATTATTCACGGCGAGCCTTTGAGCATAGCGTTTGGAGAGGTTATGCGTCTGTAGCACGATTGCGCCGGAGTGTGGTCTGGCCGTACCTGTGCCTGGCGCGGCCATCAGGGTATCAAACATGCCAGCTTTTCCCTTTCGTCGTATTAAAGATTTTTGCGTAGGGATCAGTAGAACCTTACTGGTCATGAGTCTAACAGGGAGTTGTCACAGGAGCATCACCGCTTTGTCGCAGATCCGTCACAGGGGTCCTCACCAGATTCCAGCAAGCGCCTGTGGCGCTCACCTGATGTAGTATGTGTTGTGGCAAATGCGCTCTGCGCATTTGCCACAACACATACTACATCTTTGCACGGCGATGGCGCGCGACCAATTCGGCTTGACAGATATATTGCAGCGTGATACAGGTATAGCATATGCTTAAAATTGTCGAGATTTACCTGCCACACTTGAAATAGAGGGAATGGATATGATTACTGGAGAAGGTGGTATCAGTAGCTTTATTCATCGTTTTATACCCGCTCAGTCCGCGCAGATCTCCCCTGGTCCTACTCTGCTGATGCTGCACGGGACCGGCGGCGACGAAAATGCCCTGCTCGACCTCGGACGCATGCTGGCGCCGGGGGCGGCGCTGCTCAGCCCGCGTGGCAAAATTCTGGAGAACGGGATGCCGCGCTACTTTCGCCGGCTTGCGGAGGGCGTCTTCGATCTCAGCGATCTGACGCGGCGCACCCATGAACTGGCCGATTTTGTAGAGACGGCCAGTGTCGCCTACGACTTCGATCCCGCGCGCGTCATCGCGGTAGGCTTCTCCAATGGCGCCAATATTGCGGGGAGCATGCTCCTGCTGCGTCCCTCGGTGCTCTCGGCAGCGGTGCTTCTCCATGCCCAGGTGCCTCTGGTGCCCCCATCACTGCCAAATCTGCTCGGCAAGCCGATCTTTATTGGCGCCGGTCTCGCTGATCCGCTGATCCCTGTGAACGAGACCGAGCGCCTTGTCGCGCTGCTGCAACAGGCCGGCGCGACGGTCACAACGTACTGGCACAACGGCGGCCACGAGGTCAGCCACGGCGAGGTGAGCGCGGCGCGCGAGTGGCTCGCGCCGCTGATAGAGAGCCGGGGAGTCGTATAAAAATCAGCAGATCTTATTGAATTGCTCTCGTATTTGCTTCACGGCTTCGACGATTAATCGGTGCTCGACCTGCTTGATGCGCTCGTGCAGCGTCTCTTCGCTATCCCCTTCTTCAATCGCGACCTCTTCGCGGCAGATGACGGGACCGGCATCGACTTCCGGTGTGACGTAATGGACACTGCTGCCCGTGATCTTGACGCCGGCGTCGAGCGCCTGCCGGACGGCGTGCAGCCCGCGAAAGACGGGGATAATTGTGCCGTCGCTCGTCGTGAAGCTGTTGCCCATGCCGTCGTCGGGAAGGAGCGCGGGATGCAGATTGATGATGCGCCTCGGAAATTGCGCTATGAAGCCGGCGCTGAGAATGCGCATCCAGCCCGCCAGCACGATCAGATCCACGCGGAAGAGGCGCAGCAGTGACGCAAGCTGCTCCTCGGCCTGCGCACGCTGCGTCCACGGCAGAAATATGGCCGGCAGTTTGTGCTTGAGTGCCCGCTGCAAGCCCTGAGCGCCGGCTTTGTTGCTCACGACCAGAGCAATCTCCACGCCCGGCAGGCGCCCATCCTCCAGCGCGTCGATGAGCGCCTGCAAATTGCTGCCGCTGCCGGAAACGAGCACGGCGATGCGCAGCGCTCGCGGCTCCGGGGACCCGGGCGTTCTATGCTCCGGTGCGATCTTCCATGAGAAGACGCCATGATCGCTGGCGCTCATCCCTGCTGGACCTCTTTGTCCGCTTTGTCCAGCTCATCCAGGAAATGCTGCTTATAGTGCGCGACGCGCTGCTCCAGTTGCTTGTCGGACAGCGCCAGGATCTTCGCGGCCAGCAGCGCCGCGCCCTCCGGCTCCAGAATCGTTGGCGAGGCGATCCCAGAAGGCAGGCGCAGCGATGAGAGCACGTCCATGCCACCGAAGCGATCACTGTACGGCGGGCAGGCGATCACGGGATAGCGCGTGTTGGCGTCGATGACTGCCGAGAGCGCGTTTGAGCGGCCTGCGATGGTGATGTAGACGAGCGGCCCCTGCTGCTGCTCGTATTCTTTCAAGATTTCCAGCAGCCTCTGTGTGGCTTTGTGCGCCGAGCAGACGCGCATCTCGTAGGTGATTTCCAGCGTTTTGAGTGTCTTGACGACTCCCTGTGCGTGAGGAAGGTCGCCTTTGCTGCCCATGATGATAACAACTGATGGTGTCATATGTTTTTTT
>Ga0209061_1001522_pt1 | contig 37699 bp, 31 predicted proteins | sample Coa_R1_10_FD_187157 | JGI IMG/M metagenome (GOLD analysis project Ga0209061, IMG submission 187157) | Surface soil microbial communities from Centralia Pennsylvania, which are recovering from an underground coalmine fire - Coalmine... | ecosystem: Environmental > Terrestrial > Soil >... | reverse complement strand
GCCCACCCCGCCATGAGCATAGGCTGCCGAGGTGAGCAAAACCGTGGCAAGCAGCCACGCGGCTAATCCTCGCATCATCATGGTAACGAGACCTCCTAAAACGTAAATCCCCCGCTGAAGCTTTTTGCTCCAGCGGGGGAACACATTTCACCGTTCTCCGGCCGTTACAGGCTGCTCAATAATCAGCCTTAGACGGGGAGGAAGGTCGGGATCACAGCCCCGCTGACTTCCATCGGGTAGCGCTGTCCGCTCGTGGTGTAGAACATCATGACGCCAGCGAAGGAGCTGTCGACGTCATACGCAAGACCCGAGAGACGTTCCGTATCCCACCGGGCGTCCTGGACGGTCACAGTGATGTCCTTGGTTTCGCCGGGCTGAATCGGAGAGTTGTCGCTCAGGGTCAAGCCACGCTCTGCCAGCAGGTAATCCGGATACTCAACCTTGGTCGTGTACACGTCAGGATTAAGGAAGCGGAGGCCGGCGGTGTTCAGTTCACCAATCCGGATGGGTTCCTTGCCTTCATTGGTGATCCTGAAGTTGGCAACAAGCTCACGGCCCGGAACCTTGTACGATCCGCCAAGATACTTGATCTTGATCGGGCCAGAGTCGACTTCGCCGCTCAAGGGCTCGATATTGCGGAAATCACCCGCTTGCAGCGGAATTGTGTTCGGGTAGCTGGCCGCCGTGATGCCGTAGAAGATAATCACCGCGCCAAGAACCGCAGCCAAGGTAACCGCCCCAACCATGCGCTCCTGAGGAGTGACGATCACATCTTCAGCCTGTCCGGTGGAAACCGCAAGGAACCGGCCAATCATGCCGCGCTTGCTGAACCAGTAGACGACCCAAGCGACGCCGGCGATGTACCAAAGGAGATGCCAGCCATAGATCCGGCCGAGCTGGTAGGTCTCGATATCGACCGTGGTTCCATTCAACAATTTCACCGGATCAGTGAAGTCGTTAAAGTTACCCTTGATATCGATATATTCACCCGGGCCAGGGATCGGGCCGCCGGTTTCCACGCTCAGCTGAACGTGGGTGTGCCAATGGCCAGGACGCCGGGCTTTGAGAAGGACGCGGAACTCATAGGTCTTGCCCACCTCAAGCGCCATTGCACGGGGCGTGAACTGGCCGCCGACCCAAACGCCCAAGCGGTTCGCGACAGCACCGGGCTGCCCCGTGTTAAGGAAGCAACGCTCCGGAACCTTAACGGCCGCCGGCCATGCGTTCATGATATGAAGCTTGCCGGTGATCTCATATTCTTCGTTGACGTTGACGCTCCGCTTCGACCACTTGAGATCGTACCAGTTCAGCGTCCGCATTCTAAGGAACGCCGCCTGCGATTTCTCGCCGTGGGCGCTCGCCGGTCCGACAGACGCCATGGTCATGGCCAGACCTGCGGCCACACCAACGGCCATCAGCCTCCCCACGTGGCGCTTAGCGAAACGCGCCAGTGAACTGAACATTGTTGTTTTCATTGTGAACTCCCCACACGGCAAAGCCGTGCCTCTTGCTAAATATCGACCTTGAGTCCTCATCAGGACCGTGCAGCAATGGGTTAGATCTTCGCCATATATTTCACGGTGGAGAACATCTTGCCGACATGCCACCAGACGAAATAGACGATGATCGAAACGAACCCGGAGAAGAAGGCCGCCACACCGACGACGTCCTTACCAAAGGTACGCATCGTGCCGCGCTCGATGATTCTGATGTACTCAGGCATCGATGTACGGACATAGTGGAAGCCGATGATATCCGCCAAGCTCATCAGAGTGCCGTATTGCTCGCTCGCCTGATGGAACGGCGCCAGGATCACCCAGTTGTTGGAGTACATGAGAAGCGAGAAGCCCATCGACCCAACGATCGCGGTGACGATCCAGCTCCTGCTGAGCAGCAGGACGATGTCAAGGAACATGCACATCGGGATGATCGAGGTCGGCCAGCAGAGGGTGATCGGATAGAAGGTCCAGCCCCAGAAGCTGACATAACGGTCGATCCATTCACCCGCGAGCAGAGCAAGGCCGAGGAAGGTCGCGCCGAAAGGCAGGCGGAAATGTTCCCAGAAATAGTACTGGGCAGCCGCCGGGAAGGTCACGAGCATGATTGGCAGCACGGTTGGCCAGAAGCGCCGGTCTTTCCAGTCAACCCAGAAGTCCCAGTCACCGCCGGTCAGCATGAAGTGAACATGGTAGCCGCCGAGCGTGATCAAGAAGAGAGCGATGATCAGCAAAAGATCGGCCGTCTTAACGGCCCAGGCAGCCTCGGCGCGAGACGTGAACGGCGAGCCGGATACCGCCCCGGCAACCGCACCCATATTGGGCGCCGCGACAGGCGGGTTGGAGCCGGCGCCGCCCTCGATGCCCGGTGACGCCGGGATCGATTCGGTCACCGGTCCTGCGCCGGTCTTAAATGATTTATCTCGTAGCATACTATCCTCCCAGTTACTCCCCCCGGACCCAATTGCCGGACCAATGGAGTAGAATTCAGTTGGCATAGAGAAGATTTCCAGCCCTGGCACGGCCACCTGCGGATAAAGCTCAAATCCGGAAAGGCGGCCGGCCTATTGGGCTGAACGCTTCGCGATCAGACCCACGGGGTCCTCAACACGAGCGCTTTATTATTCAGCCGGTTCGAGACCGACGAGGTCCTCATAGCCCTTGCAAAGCTCGCCCACGCGGCCGAGGATCTGCAGCGAGACACCGAAGACTGCGAGCGAGAACCAGCCGAAGAACACAAACATCCAGTGCAGCGGAGCAACAAACAGTTCCTCCATGAACCAGAAGGTGTGACCCCACTCGTTGAGACCGACGTTCGGGAAAATCATGAACGGGCCAACGAACAGGAGAACATAGGCAATCGACCAGCCCTTGCAGGCGAAGGTCGGAAGCCTGGTCCGCGCATACATGAAGCCGCCCACGCCGACGACAATATACATCGGATAGCTCATGTAGAACTCGATGATATGGCTAGGCGTGAAGTCAGTATCGCGGATCACCGTCATATGCCAGGTGCCGTCCTGCTCAGTGAAGTAGCTGGCGCCCCAGTAAATCGCGACACCATAAACAAGGATCCAGCTGAGCAGGTTGAAGATACGGCGCATTTCCTCGCGCGGCTGAACGTTGGCAACGTCCCTGTCGCGGGTCTTCCACATCCAGCCGATGAGGGCGAGGAAGGAGATCAGTTCGACCGGCTCCTCGATGTAGAGGATGGTCATCCAGTAGGTGGTGAACTCTGGCGCGAAGGAGTCAAGTCCCGCGTACCAGCCAAAGATTTGCTCATAGATACGCACACCCACATAGAAGGTGCAGATCGCGAGCGTGCCAATGATTGGGCCTCTCCCGTCGAGAAGCGGCGCCTCGGCGACGGCGGCTGCCTCGCCGGTGCGCGCAGTTCCAGTTACTAAGCTCATGTTTTTAGCCTCTTTGCTGTTGAGGATTAAGGCTGGTCAGCACTTTGCCCGCAGCCCAGCCGCAAACCGTTTCACGATCAGCGGTAAGCTCGCCGAGCCAAGAATGACCAGTTTATCCCAAGCCATGTTTAGAAGCCCCCAGAGCGAGCGGCAACATACCGCTGGGCGGGGTCATTTACTATCTAAACGGGTAGTGTAAAGCAACCCTTATGGGTGGGGAACAAAACAGGTATCTACTGCCGCCTGTTTTAGCGCCCAAAACGCCGCCATACATTTGAGCAAATCCATGTTGCAAGAAGGAGTAGAATGCGATGGCGGCTGTTTTCAGCACAAAATCAGTATGGGAGAGCTGCCCGGACGGACAATGCAAAGATTACGTCAATTAATTCGATGATTTCTGCTCGTGCCGCCGGTACAATTCTGGAACAGCCATTGAATATTATATCCAGCACGCAGCCAGTGAATTAACGTCACAACGGATGGTCCATAGATATGGCCGCATCGATTTGCGAAGCGATCCGGAGCAGACACTGTTTGCAACAGAAGAGAAGGGGCCGTACTGCTGTTGGAAACAAGCCTTGTGGCCGCCCCCGAGAGCTGGATAGACGGCTCCTGATGCCGGTAAGCATGCGGCGTGCCAGCTGGCTCGGCCTAGCTGCGGCAATCCTCATCGGTTTGCAGGGCGCGCAAGCAAAAGATGGTCTTTGTCCGGAAGACGGCGTTATTCCCGGGACGGTTGCCTCGGTCAATGAACGGCTCGAATTGACGCTCGAAAGCGGACTTCGCCTCAAAATCGCGGGTATCGATCCGCCCCGTCCGACGCCGGATGACCCCGGCCTCGACATCCGCGCACAGGAACGCCTTGCGCAGTGGCTCGCGGGGCAAAAACTTTTGTTTCTTCCGGCCGGGCCCGGTGTGGACCGCTGGGGGCGGACCGTCGCTTTTGTCTTCGCGCCGGCGCCAGGCAAAGCAGACCCGGCGGGAAAAGAGTTTCTGCCGGTGGGCACATCGCTCATTGACGCGGGGCTCGCGCGCTATGAGCCGAGCGCGGCCGCACGGCCCTGTCAGAGCGTCCTCCTCGCCGCCGAGGCGGGCGCACGCGCCGCGGGTCTTGGCCTTTGGGCCGATCCGTATTATGCGGTCATCGCCGCCGCCGATCGCTCATCGTTCGCCGAGAAAGCAGGCACAGCCGTGATCGTTGAAGGCCGCATTACCGGTATCGCCGATCGGAGGCCGCGCATTATGCTTTATTTTGGACCGCGCCAGGGGTGGGATTTTTCCGTTGCGGTCGTGCCTCATAGCAGCAAAGGTTTTGCGGCGGCTCAAACCGCTCTGGCGGGCCTCATTGGCCGCAAGGTTCGTGTGCGGGGAGTTCTCGATACCCGCTTTGGCCCGCAAATCGAGATTTCGAGCCCGGATGAGATCGAGGCAGTTGAAGAAGGAAAGGACTCCCCGGCCGCCCCCGGCACGCAGGCAGAGAGATAGGCGCCCGCGCATGCGGTTTTTTGCGGCCACCGGCGGTCCGAGGCGCCCCGGCCTCCCCCCGAGGCAGCGCTTCGCCGCGCCACTGGCGGCCGCGGCGGGCGCAGCGCTCATGCTCGCTGCCTGCGCGTCGATGGAGCCCCAGGACACAACGCCGTTCAACGCAGCGGTGCCCTTGCCGCCGCCTCGCGCACCCGCCGTCGATGAGAAGACCATGGCCGAGCACAGGCGCATGATCGCCCTCTTTGACGGCGAGTATAAATACCCTCAAGCTGAAGCCTATCTGAACGAAATTCTGCTCAAACTTGCCAGCGCCGACGAAAGCACGGCCGAGCCTTATAGAGTGACGATCCTCAATTCGCCGATCGTCAACGCCTTTGCGCTGCCGCCCGGCAATGTCTATGTGACACGCGGCCTTCTTGCACTCGCCAATGATGGCTCCGAGGTCGCCGCCGTGATGGCGCATGAGATTGCCCACATCACCGCAAAGCATGCCAATCAGCGGGAGGAAGAAGAGAAACGCGCGGCCGTCATCAGCCAGGCTGCGAGCGTGATCCAGAATAAGCAGAAGGGCCAGGAGGTCGAGGCCTTGGCGCAGCGGACCATCGCAACCTTCTCCCGCCAGCAGGAACTCGAAGCCGACCAGATCGGCATAAGGGTCAGCGCGAAAGCGGGGTTCGACCCCTACGGCGCAGCCCGCTTTCTTACGGCGCTTGGCCGCTCTGCGGCGCTGCGCAGCTCCCTCATGAGCCAATATGCGAGCGGGAAACCGGATATTCTGGCGACGCATCCCTCGACGCCGGACCGGGTCACCCAAGCGATCAACGCCGCCCGGCAGATCGGGGCGCCTGGCATCGGCAAGACCGACCGTGCGCCCTATCTCGCCGCCATCGACGGCATGACTTTTGGAGATGATCCCGCGGAAGGCGCGATCCGGGGCCGCAAATTCCTTCACGGGCGCCTCGGTTTTGCCCTTCTTGCCCCTGAAGGCTTCACTCTCGAAAATGCGTCCCAGGCTCTGCTCGGGGTAAAGGCCGGCGGCAACGAAGCCCTGCGGGTCGACAGCGTGAGCGTTCCGCAGTCAACTCCGCTTACGGCTTACATCGCCAGCGGATGGATCGATGGGCTGAACCAGAGCTCGATTGAAACGGCGCAGGTCAATGGCATGGCGGCGGCCACGGCCACAGCAAGCGCCGGCGAATGGCGCTTCCTCGTTGCCGTGATCCGCTTCGAACGGGAGAGAGTCTACCGGCTGATTTTCGCGACGCGCTCACTGACGGACGACGCAAAGGCGCGCTTTCTTGCATCGATCAACTCCTTCCACCGTGTAACCGCCGACGAGGTGAAGGCCATCCGGCCCGAACGGATCTCGATCACCGTGGCGAAGCCGGGCGAGACTGCCGAAACGCTCGCCGCGAAAATGGCCGTCCCGGAACGGCCGCTCGACTATTTTCTGCTGATCAACGATCTCGCCCCGGGCGAAGCCTTGCAGCGCGGGGAGCATTATAAGATCGTCGTCGAATAGGGTTCCCAGTCATTCAATGAGGCAGCTCCGAAAGCAAAAGCCTCCTCGCGCTGGATTTGATCCTCTGCCTTTTCTCTTATTCTAATAACCGGCGGCCAAGGTTCCGCGCTGCCTTGTATCGGCGGCACCCATGAGCAGGCCCTTGGCGCAAAGAATGCTCTGCGCCGAGCCCCAGGCATTATGGACCACAACTTTATGGCCAAGGGCTTCGAGCAGCCGGATGGTATCAACGCTCAGGCCGCGCTCGACCTGCAATTCTTCCGGCCAGCCCTGGTCGTGGATGCGCACTGCCTCGGTTGCCTCGGCGGGATTCATGCCAAAATCGACAATGTCGAGGATGATCTCCGTGACGATCGTGATGATCCGCGAACCGCCCGGCGAGCCCGTCACGAGTTCAAGCTCACCATCACGAAAGACCATGACTGGCGCCATCGACGAAAGCGGCCGCTTGCGGGGGCCCGGCGCATTAGCGGCGCCGCCGGTAAGACCGTAGGCATTTGGAACTCCAGGCTTGGCTGCGAAATCGTCAAGCTCGTTATTGAGAAGAATGCCGGTCCCCTCGGCGACAAGGCCAAGGCCGTAAGAGAAATTCAAGGTGTAGGTGTTGGAAACCGCGTTGCCCTCGCTGTCCACGACCGAAAAATGGGTGGTCTGGTCGCTTTCATAGGGCGCCGGATTGAGCGGTTTGATCTCGGCCGCTGGCCGCGCGCGGGCCGCCGAAATGCTCGCCCGCAGCCGTTCCGCATAGGCTTTCGAGATTAGCCCGCCAACCGGGATCGAAACCTGATCCGGATCACCAAGATATTCGGCGCGATCGGCGTAAGCCAATTTCATCGATTCCGACAAGAGATGGATCGTTGCAGCCGACCCGGCTCCCAGGCTTGCGAGCGGAAAGCCTTCGAGCAGGTTGAGAAGCTCGATGATATGAACCCCTCCCGAGGAAGGCGGCGGCACGGAGGCGATCTCATAACCCCGGTACATCCCAAAAAGGGGCGCCCGTTCGGTGGCGCGATAGGATTTGAGATCATCCAGCGTCATCCGGCCGCCGGCGGCGCGGACGCTCTCAACGATCTTTTCCGCAACCGGCCCTTCGTAAAAGGCACGTTCGCCATCGCGCCCGACGGCCTCCAGCACCGCAGCAAGATCGGATTGCACGAGCCGGTCTCCGCGTGACAGCACGGTGCCATCTGGATGCAGAAAAATCCTGGCGGCGGAGGGCCAGCGCTTCAACCGTCCCTGTGCAATGGGCAGTGAGTCGGCAAGATCGTCTTCGACCTCGATGCCGTAGCGCGCCAGTGCAACGGCGGGGGCGGCAAGCTCGGCAAGGGAGAATTTGCCAGATCCATAGGTGCGAAGGGCAAGCGCGAATCCCGCAACGGTTCCGGGCACCCCCACGGCAAGGCCGCTGTCGCGCGACCTTGCGGGCATGGCCTCGCCCGCCTCATTGAGGAAAACATCACGCGGCGTATCGGCTGGGGCGGTTTCGCGGTAGTCAATGACGGTGGTTTTCTTCTCCTTGGCGAGATGAATGAGCATGAAACCGCCGCCGCCGAGATTTCCCGCGCGAGGCAGGGTGACCGCAAGGGCGAGGCCGGCCGCAACCGCCGCATCGACGGCATTGCCGCCGCGCCGCAGAATCTCAACACCGATTTTCGCCGCCGTCCCTTCCTGCGCGACGACCATGCCGTGGCTTGCCAGCACAGGCAGAACGCGGGCGCCCTGAGAGATGATGGGCGGCGGCGGCGCCGGCGGCTCGGCCTGCGAGGCAAACGGCAGCGCAAGGCCGAGAAGGGCGAGCACGGCGAGGCGCGGCAGGTTGCGCCGCGTTCCTGCCGGCTTAGTTCGAAAGAATGGCGCGCTCATGAATCGCTGTCATAATTGGAGATGACTTTCAGGAAGACCGCGCCGTGGCGGGCTGCCTGATCTGGCCCCACGCCCGGAATGGCACGCAAATCTTCATCCGTTTTTGGCTGTTTACGGGCCATTTCGATCAAAACCCTGTCATCAAAAATGGTGGAGGCTGGCTGCTTTCGTTTTCGTGCGATTTCAAGACGCCGAGCCTGGAGGGCGGCGAGCAGCCTGTCTTGGTTCGCCGTCAAAGGTGCCATCTCTCCGACTGGCTTCAGCGGCTTGAAAGCCTCACGCGGCGGCAGCGGATCCCCAGTACCCGCGCCCTGGACCTCTTCCAAAATGTGCAGCACGTCTGCTTGGCGGCCGGCGGACACCGATGTGCCGCTGCACAACGCTAAGGGCGCCTCGCCATCGAGCACGGCGCGGCCGCTTTGCGTCAAAATCCACCGGCTGCGATCCTGCGGGTCTTGCCCGGCGAGATCGGCCGCCCGCAGCTGGCGAAAAATGCTGCGCCATTGGGCCGGTCTGAATTCCTTGCCTCTCCCAAATGCCCGCAGAAGGGCGCCGGACCACTGGAAGCCCGATAGGAATCGGCCAGAGGTGCGGTTAATGGCGGACATGAGCCTTTGCGCCGCAGCCGTTCCCTTGAAGAGCGCCCCCTTGCCATCGCAAATATCGCAATTGCCGCATGGCTCCGAAGCCTCCCCAAAAGCAGCGAGCAAGGCCTGGCGGCGGCAGCGCGGGGACTCGCAAAGCGCGATCAAGGCGTTAAGCTTGCGCTTTTCCATCCTTTTAAGGTCTTGCGCCGCGCCGCTCTCATCGATCTGCCGCTCCCGCAAAAGAATATCATCGTCACTGAACAGGGTCAGGGTTTCCGCCGGCAGGCCATCCCGGCCCGCGCGGCCAATCTCCTGATAATAGGCCTCGATGCTCTGCGGCAAGCCGGCATGGCAAACAAAACGGACATTGGGCTTGTCGATCCCCATGCCGAATGCGGCCGTGGCGATGATGACGGCGCCATCGTGGCGCAGGAACTCGTCTTGATGAGCCGACCTTAGTGCCGCCTCCATCCCCGCATGATAGGGGAGGGCCAGGATGCCCTTCTGGGCAAGCCGCTGGCCGAGCTTTTCGGCGCCTTTGCGCGAATTGCAATAGACAATGCCGCTGTGGCCCTTGTGGCGCGCGATGAACGTCTCGATCTGCCGCTCGGGATCCGTCTTGCGCGCCATCGCGAGATGAAGATTCGGCCGGTCGAAGGAGCGCACAAAAATTTGCGGATTTACGGGAAATAATTTGTTGACGATGTCGGCGCGGGTTGGCGCGCCGGCGGTTGCCGTCACCGCGATAAGCTGAACATCGCCGATGACCCGCGCCGCCCCGGCAAGACCAAGATACTCGGGCCGGAAATCATGCCCCCATTGAGAGACGCAATGCGCCTCGTCGATGGCGATCACACCGGCTCCCGCCTCGCGGAGAAGCTCCAGTGTTCCGGGACGCACGAGACGCTCTGGCGCGGCGTAGAGGAGACGATAGCGGCGGCGCCGGAGTCCCGCCTCGATTACGGCATTGTCTTCACCGCTGTTCGCGGAATTCAAGGCGCAAGCGGGAATACCGCGGGCGTTGAGCTGCTGCACCTGGTCCCGCATCAAGGCGATCAAAGGCGAGACAACGATGGTGAGGCCGCCGCGGACGATCGCTGGCAATTGATAGAGGAGCGATTTGCCCGACCCCGTCGGCATGACGGCGAGAACATGTTCCCCTGCAAAGATGGCTCTTAGAATTTCCTCTTGCCCCGGCCGGAACTCCGTAAAGCCAAACACCCGCGTGAGGGCGTCTTTCGCCTCCTGCATCCAAGCGTCGTCCACGGTGTCTCCAGGTGCAAAATCCGCCGCCCTTTCGTCGTAACCAATCACGGCCCAGGTTTCCAGCCTGCCCCGGCTCAGGCGCCGCTCGCCGTCATGACCGACAAGATCGTGTCCTTCAATTTTGCGATATGTGCCCGTGTCAAGGCGTCCCGCGGCGTCTCGATTGTCCGCTCCGCGACGAGACGCCCCGGCGCCGCAGACAAAACAATGATCCTGTCAGCGATCGTAATGGCTTCCTCGATATCATGGGTGACGATGAGGGCCGACGTCTTCCGCTTGAGGACGAGCGCCAGCAGCTCCTCGCGCAGCCGCGATGCGAGGGCCGCATCAAGCGAGACGAAGGGTTCGTCGAGAAGGAGAAGATCGGGCCTGACCGCGAAAGCCCGCGCGATGGCCACGCGGCGGGCAAGGCCAAGCGACAACTCGCCCGGAAAATGATCGAGATGCCGGGAAAGCTGCAAGGCCGCCACGATCTCATCGAGATCGTTCCCGCTCGATCCCCCAACGAGGCGCAGGTTTTGCGCGACGCTGCGCCAGGGCAGGAGGCGGGGTTCCTGGAAAACCATGCCGGTCCTGTACCCCTCCGGCAGAACAAGCGTGCCTTCAAAATCCGCGTCGAGCCCGGCGATGATCCGCAAAAGCGTTGTCTTGCCGCAGCCGGATGGTCCAAGACATGCGCAGATCTCTCCCTGGCGCAGGCTGAAGGAGACGCCGTGCAGGATGTCACGCGTCTGCCCGGCCGCGGTGCGCAACGCCTTGCGCACGATCGCAACTTCAAGCCGCATGGGGCCGCCAGCGTGAGATATGCCGTTCGAACGGTTGCACAATGAGAGCTTCGATCGTCAGCATCAACCCGACGAAAGGAAGCGCATAGGCAAGGAGCCGCGCCACGTCGAAAAGCTGGAAAGCCGTCCCGATCTCAAACCCGACGCCGTTCGAACGGCCGAGCAGTTCGACAATGAGAACGATCTTCCACACCAGTGAGAGACCCGTTCGCATCGCCGCCGCAAGGTAAGGCACAAGCTGCGGCAGAACCACATGCCGGAGCTTCGCGCCGCCCGGCAGACAGAAGACGCGCGCCATCTCATCGAGGTTTTTGTCGAGGGCGCGGGTGCCTTCGCGCAATGTGACCGCCGTATTCGGCAGTTTGTTGAGAGCGACGGCGCCGATCGCGGCCGCCTCATTGAGCCCGATCCAGATGTAGGCAAGCACGATGACGACAAGCGCGGGCAGGTTCAAGAGCACGACCAGCAAGGGGTCGAAGAGGCGGTCGATTGTTTTGTTGCGGCCCATGGCGATGCCGAGCACTGTTCCCAGGACCATCGCGAGCGCAAAAGACGCGGCAACGCGCGCAAGGGTGACCGCAAGAGCAAAAAGGAGTCTGCCCGAGCGTGCCTCCGCACCCATGACCGAGAGCACGGCCAGCGGTGACGGCAAGGCGCGAGCGCCCGCCATAGGGGATAGCCATTGCCACAGAAGCAGCAAGAGGGCGAGCGGCATCAACCGGAGCAATAAGTCCCTAGTTTTTCCGGGGCGCCAAACCGGTGCCGGCTTTATAGCCTTTATAATAAGTTTCCTCATCAAGTTCCTTTGCGGGGCCGGCGAGGTCCTCGCCCCCGCCCTTGGCGAGAATGCGATAGAGCACCCGTGCGTCGGCAATTTCCTCCTCTAATGGCCGCCGCGGAATGCCATCGGCATAGGCCTGCCGGTAAAGGGCGAGCTGAGCCGTGTCACTGATTCCGGTTTCCCGGCCGATATTCTCCCAGTCCGCGTCTGAATGCGCGAGAATGTCTTTGGCTTCGGCAGCAATTTCGAAAAACCGCGCGAGGGGCCCGGCGTTCTTTTGGGCGAAGTCCTCGCCGAAGACGTAGCCAACCATGGCGACGGGCCCCTTGGCGCCAAGGCGTCTTTCCACCTCATCCATGCCGATCAGCCGCCGGAACCCATGCGCTTCGAGCGCCACGCAGAAGTTCCAATAGTTCAAGGTAGCGTCCGCCTCGCCGCTTACGGCTTTCTGGTAGAGCAAGGCTGGCGCGCCGTAGAGCACATTTGCTTCTGACGCAATATCGAATTGCGCCTCGCGCGCGAAGGCCTGGAGCAGGAGCCAGCTCTTGTCGAGCGGCCCGCCAGCAACGGCAATTTTTTTGCCCTTGAGCCCGGAAAGATCCCTAATGGGCGATGCCGCTTCGACCATGACTGCGCCAAGCGCCGACGAATAGGGATAAAAAACAAGGTGCCCGCCGAGATTTCTTTGCCGTGCAACGAAGGGCCAATCGCTCAGAATGATATCGGCTGTTCCGCCCAGCAGGGCGACTTTCGCAGCTTCGGGCGAGGCAAGTTCGGTCACTTCAAGATCGAGTCCAGACTTCCTGTCGAGACCCCGCGCTTTCATGATTGCGAGTTCCCAGGCAAAAGTTCCGGTCTTCTGCACCGCGAGACGTATCTTATCGGCGGCTCGTGCTTCACAGTTGAAAAACACCGCCAGCATAAGGTAAAAAATGGCCCAGCCGAAACGGCCAGAGCGGAAGCGGCGGCCGGCACGCGCCGGTGCGGCACTTCCAGATTGGACGCGGGGGCACGGCGGACTATTGGTCCAGCCCGGGTTGTGTTTTGTCATGTTGTCAGGATACATGTTTTATTGCGCGGGCTACAATGAGGATCGTTCGTTGGGCCATGGTCGCAGGCGATGGCGGAACCGTGATCGAATGCCCCTCGCAGATACAGGGAAGGAAACGGGATATGAAGCTTAAATATATCTGTCTTATCGCCGCAACCGCTTGGGCAGGCTCGGCTGCCGTGGCTTTGGCAGCGGATGCCGCTGCGGGCGAAAAAATCTTTGCGCAAAAATGCAAGGTCTGCCACCAGATCGGCGAGGGCGCCAAGAATTTCGTTGGACCCGAACTGAACGGTCTGATCGGGCGCAAAACAGGCGCCGTCCCGGACTATAACTACTCCGATGCCAACAAAGAGTCGGGCATCACCTGGGATGAAGCGACGCTCGACGAATATCTCAAGAATCCAAAGGCGAAAATTCCTGGCACGAAGATGATTTTTGCCGGTCTCCCCAAGGAGAGTGATCGCGCAGATTTGATCGCCTACATCGCTCAGTTCAACGCTGACGGATCGAAGAAATAACTCCGGGCTCTACGGCCCCTCGCGCCGCGTAAGCAATCCGCGCGAGGGGTCATAGGCGGCGATCGCCCCGGCAAGAAAAACAATCGCCGCGCCAAGCACCACCGCCAAAGCCAGGAAATTGATCTCTTCGTAGAAAGCGAAGCGGATAAGCTCAACCGCGTGGGTGAAAGGGTTGAGTTCGCAGATAAAGGCGAGCCACGGACTGCCCTCTTTTACGCGCCAGAGAGGATAGAGCGCCGACGAGGCAAAAAACATCGGGAAAATGACGAAATTCATAATCCCGGCGAAATTCTCCAGCTGCTTGATCAGCGAGGACAGAAGCATCCCAAGCGCGCCCAGCATGAGCCCTGCAAGGATCAGCGCAGGAAGCACGGTGAGATAGCCCCAGAGGGAAGGCGGCTCGATCTCCCAGAAATAGGCAATAGCAAGAAACGCATAGACTTGCGCGAGCGAAACGGCGGTGCCGGCGAGGAGCTTGGACGTCAGCAGAAACCAGCGGGGAAAAGGGCTGACGAGGAGGCTGCGCATATTCCCCATCTCCCGGTCATAAACCATCGAGAGGGAAGATTGCATGCCGCTGAAAAGCTCGATCATCGCGATGAGCCCCGGCGTGATGTAGACCTCATAGAGCACATAAGTATCGTATGGCGGGATGATCGATACGCCGAGCACCGTGCGAAAACCCGCCGCGAAGATGAACAGCCAGACAAGCGGGCGCACCAGGGCCGAGACAAACCGCTCCCGCTGGTTCCAAAAGCGCAGCGCCTCGCGCCAGACGATGCCCCCGAAGCAGCGCGCATATTGAATGAGACCAAAGCCTGCCCTCCGCGGTATTGGCCTTGCGGTTACCGCCGGTCTCATGTGCCCCCCTCCCCGGCAACGCCAGTTAGCCGCTTGAACGCGGCGCTTATGTCCGGAACGCCAGCCCGGTCCGCGATCTCTGCGGCATTGCCTCGATCGAGAATCCTTCCCTCATGCAGCAAGACGACGTCATCGCCGCGCGCGACCTCATCGATCAGATGAGTCGCCCAGAGGACACTTATCTCCGCCTCAGCAACAAGGCTCCGGACATGCTTGAGAATATCGGCTCGTGCCTTGACGTCGAGGCCGACGGTCGGCTCATCAAGAAGGAGAAGACGCGGGCGGTGCAGCAGAGCGCGGGCGATCTCAACCCGCCGCATCTGACCGCCGGAGAGAGTGCGTACCTTATCGCTGGTGCGGCCAGCCATCCCCACCTGCTCCAGGACAGAAGCGGCGCGCAGCCTGGCCTCTTGCCTTGAAATTCCGTGCAGGGCAGCATGATAGGAAAGGTTTTGACCGGCCGTCAGATCAAGATCGAGCGTGCGCGCCTGAAACACGACGCCGAGCCTGCGCAGGGCTTCGCTGGGGGTGCGGTTCACGTCGAAACCAAAAATGTGAATCTGGCCCTCCTGTACCGCGTAGAGACGCGTGATCAAACTGAAGAGTGTGCTCTTACCTGCCCCATTGAGTCCGAGGAGGACGCAGAAGCTTGCGGGCCTTACATCAAAGGAAACATCGTTCAGGACCTTGCGCCTGCCGTAGCTATGGCTCACACCCGTGACAGCAAGAGCGGCCGGAACCAGGCCAGTTTCCTCGCCGCTTGCGGCTGCCGGTTCAGGCGCGGGAAGAGTCATTGCGGCGCTATCACCACGCCCCAGGGGAAAGAACCGACTGGTATCGATTTGACCACTTTAAGGCTTGCCACATCGATCACCGAGACATCATTCGAGACGCCATTGGTCGTATAAAGATATTTGGCGTCAGGAGTAAACGCCAATTGCCAGACGCGCTGGCCGACGAGGAGATATTTCTCGACCTTTTTCGTCATGGTATCGATAATGGCAACACGATTTGCGGGGCCCAGAGCCACGAAGGCGCGCTTGCCATCTGGCGCAAACCGCAATCCGACCGGCTGGATCGCTTCCTTCGATAGCCCGGGGATCTCGAAGCTAATCTTCTGCTTCACCTTGGGGTTTGCGGCATCGATCACGCTGACTGTGCCGCCGACTTCCGATGTCACCCACAATTCCAAGCCGTCCGGCGTGTATTGGGCGGCGCGCGGCCTTGCATCGACGAGGACATTCGCAAAGATCTTCCGTGTTTGCGTATCGATCAGATGCGCCATGTTCGTCGTTTCCGACGTGTTGACGAGCACCTTGCCATCGGGGCTGAGGCCCATTCCCTCGGGCTCGACCCCAACCGGGATTTCGGCAACGGCCTTGCGGCTCGCGACATCGATCGCGGTCACCATATTGTCGTTCTCATTCGAGAGATAAAGAAGCTTGCCATCCGGGCTCAAGATTAAAAGCTCAGGATCTGGCCCTGACGGCAGCGTCCCAACGACGGCAAGCTTCTTGGTATCGAGGATCTGGATCAGGTCGTCGTCTCCGGCGCAGATATAGAGCTCGCTGCCATCCTTACTCAAAACGATCCCGCGCGGGCGATGGCCAACCGGAACCGTCTTCACGACCTCCAATTTATCGGTGTCGATAATGGAGATCGAATTGCCCTTCTCATTGGAGACATAGGCGGTGAAAGCCGCGGCGGGGGCTGTCATCAAGAACGCCAGCGCGGGGAGCACGGCGGCACAGGTGCCAAGACCGCCCATCCCCAGTTTGCCTGAAATGTTCATTTCAATTTGCACTTTGTTTCCGGCTCGTCGAAGCCGAGCGTATCGAGTTCAGAGGTTTGATGCAGAAAGCCTTCCTGCGGGGAAACCGAAACGATCATGCGGCCATCGCCAAGCAGAATGGGCTGGCGCAATTGCTGGTTCCAGTGCCGCAGGGTTTGCTTTTGTCCCTTGAAGGCAGCGATGGCGAAATCCGGTCCGGTCATATACTCCCGGATGACCTTGGGATCGTTCGCGCCCGTGCGCGTTGCCGCCTCGCCGATCATACGCATTGCCACCCAGGCATTATTGTCGCGGGCGTTCATGCGCCGCGAGGCAAACTTCATGAAACGGTTCTGCAATTGGATCGCGCCCCATTGCTCATGAGTTCCATCCCAGCTCATGGGCACAAGCCCGGCCGAGCCCGCGACCGGACGGGGATCCCATGTGCGGTAGGGAAGATAGTTCGCGAAGACCTCGCTTTCATCGGCAGCGACAAGAACATCATAGGCAGGCGCATTTTGTGTCGCGGCGGGGATCAGCCTTTGCGTCTGCACGCTGCCCGAGTCTGAACGGCGCCCGCCGCCAGTATCCTCATAAATCCGCTCATCGGCGATTTTGGCTCCGAATTTTTTAGCGGCGTGGCGCAGCGCCTCCGCATAAAGCTCGTCTTGCGGGTGAGAACCCTTGATCAGAAGCCAGCGCTTCCACTGCTTCCAAACGAGATATTGCGCAAGTCCGTCGGCGAGCATGGAATAGGAAGGCGCGACATGAAAGACGTTGGCGCGGCAATTTTCCTCCCGCAGCGAATCCTCGGGAGCGCTGGTGTTGAAAAGAAGAACCCCCTTGTCCTTCGCCGCATCGGCGAGTGCGAGCAGCGAAACAGCCGGCACATCGGCGAGAACGAAAAAGATTCCCCGCGCGGCGAGATCGTTTAGCGCCGCAACGGGATCATCGCCCGGTTTCAGCGGCACATCCTCGATCGCAAAGCTCTGGCCCAGAAACCCGCCCGTTGTATTATTGTCCTCGGCGGCGAGCCTGGCGCCGGCGATGCCATCGTCGGCGGCGGGAATGTCCAGGATCGAAAGAGTCTCCTGCGTATGGGGGACGCGAATGAATCCCGCCTTGATCTCTATATTTGAGGCTGCGCCCGCCGGAAAGGCGCAGGCCGCGAGCGCCATGCCAAGAAGAGCGGCAACAATGCCAGGCTTCACGATCATGCGCGGATCATGGTTCGAAGCGAGCGGCTAATCAAGACGGTGGTCAAGAGGTTTCTTCCTTGCCTTGTCCGATTGGAACCTCCGGCAGTCCAGCCAAAGCATTGAGGAGGGCAAACATTGCTTCTTCATCCGGCGACTTTGCGATAAGCACGCCATGGATTCCAGCTTCGAGAAGCGGTGCCGCGGCGTCCTGCGAAATGCATAAATGATTGACACGTGAAACGTCGAACCCGGCATTGCGCGCGAGCTTGAGGAAGATCTCCGTGCTGCGCCGCGAGTAATGCAACACGGCTCCAATTCCGCCCCGGCCGGCAAAGGCGAGGGCTGTATCGCTCAAAGACTCGGCGGCCTGCGCCGCATAGACTTCAACCGTATCGATGGTATGTCCCGCCACGCTGAGGCTTTCTTCAAGATCGGTCTTGCGGTCACGCCCCGCGAGATAGACGAGGCGGCTCGGAGCCTTCAACCGCGCGCCTATCTCCTCCGTGAGACGCTTGGCGTCCGGCGCGGCCAAAGCCGGACCATCGAAGCCTCGCTCGCGCGCGGCGTCACGCGTCCGCTCGCCAACCAGAAACAGCGGCATGAGGCGGCGTGCTTCAGGCAATGGCCAGTCAGGTGTTGCCGAAAGCAGTTCAAAGGCACGCGCGCTCGTCGCAATGACGCCATCGATGACACCCGCGGGCCAGACTGCTCCGGTCGGTTCCATCTCGAGAACCGGAGACAACAATGCTTCATGTCCCTCGCGTGCGAGGGCCACCGACGTTCGCCTGGCTTCTTCAAGCGCGCGCGTAAGCAGAACCAGCATGTTTCCCGCTATCCGTCACAAGCAATTTAAGGGACATTGGTCATCGCAGTCAGCTGTTGCGATGGGGATATTGCAAAAGCCGGCGCTTGTCCAACAAGGCCAAGCGGAAAGCCTCCGCGGGCGTCCAAGACGGGTTTTGCAGCTTATCCCCGCGCTGCGGGAGGATGTGATGCTCGGCGCCTATTGCAGTCCGGTCGCGTGCGCATTGTGGTCCTTCACTTCCCCAAGCACCTCACCAAAGTACTTGACATCATCCCCAAGCTTCGCGGTTGGCATGCATTGCGGCGCGCATGAATAGGATTGGCGGTCCAGGCCCCGCTGCACAACCAAGGCATTTTTGCCAGCAACGACCCTGATCAGCGATTGGGCGACCGGGCTGCCCCCGCCATCGAGCGCAATGAAATTGGTCTCGCCAAAGCCCTTACCCGTGACGATCATCGCCGCGCCTCCCTTGAGCAAGGTGACGTCGGCGATCGCCGCATTGCCCACGATGAGCGTCTCGGCCGCAGGGGGAACTTTGACGACACGCGCCTGATCGATGGTGATGAGCAAGGTCTCTTCCGCCGCCCGTGCGGGAAAAGAACAACAATAGGCCATCAAGGCAGCGAGCAGCGCTACCCAGTTAAACGATCGCCCCGCAGCCGGCACAGGGCATAGGGTGATGACATAAGGGCATCTGAGGCGGGAATTCCGGGCGCGTGAGGCTGGAACCTGCATGATCTCGGCACTCCGCATGAAGAATAAAGCGGAAGTTGAGACCCGCTGCGTAAAGGAAGGCTGAATGGCTGGATGGAACGATTGGCGCCCGCCGGGAACGCCAGCCATACCGCCTTAAGAACCCCGATCTTCTCAAGGGCGCGCTGGAGCCGCTGATCCGGTGTATTTTCAAAAGCTTATGACACTTGGCCGTTGCGTTCGCGGCCCGGCCCCACGGCGGCGAATGAATGGCCGCCCTACAATTGCAGCGCTTGCTTTTGCTTGCGCTTAAGCACGCCGGACAAAATATGGGGCGGATTGCAATTAGCTGGACTTAAAATTCCTGCGCGGTCCGCTCCCGCGAAGTTCGGCGAGGACTGTCTCGCCCGCGATTGCCCTCGAACCGATTGTCACCAGAGGTCTCACTGGGTTTGGCATGTAAACATCGACGCGCGACCCGAAGCGGATCAGGCCAAGCCGGTCACCCGCGCCAACGGCTTCACCTTGCCGGATGAAACAGACAATCCGGCGCGCGATAAATCCGGCGATCTGCACGACCCCAAAACGGCCCGTTGCTGTCTCAATGACAAGGCCATTGCGCTCATTGTTTTCGCTCGCTTTGTCGAGGTCGGCGTTGAGAAACAGACCTGGCTTATAGGCGATTTTTGTCACCCGCCCCGCGACCGGCGCGCGATTCACATGACAATCGAAGACCGACATGAAAATGGAAATGCGCTGCATCGGCTCCACGCCAAGGCCAAGTTCTGGCGGCGGCGCGAAATAGCCGACCGACGAGACGATGCCGTCGGCTGGCGAGATCACAAGCATTTCATCGAGCGGTGTGAACCGGACCGGATCGCGAAAGAAATAGGCGCACCAGGCCGTGGCGATCACGCCAATCCAGCCGAGAAATCCAGAGAAGGAGCCAAGAACAAGGGTCGCAATGGCAAAGCCCGCGACAAAAATATAGCCCTCTGGATGGAGCGGGGTCAGCTGCTTGCGAATCGAATCAATCATCGACATCAGGCAATCCTGTTTCGTTGGGCTCTCAGCAAAACATCCTGGCGCCAGACGATGGCGGAGATGGGGCTCATAGGTCTTTGCAGGCCTTCGGACCGGCGCGTCTTCAGATGCTAGCAGGCATGTCCGCGTCCTTGTCCATTGAATCTTCAGCTTCCGGCTCCTCAGCCGGCTCGGGCCTTCCTCCGGTCTCAATCTTGATGCTGAGCCTGCCCCCTTCCTCGCTTGCCGCCCGGCGCAGGGTTTCTTCGGCTTGCCGCACCTCGTTCTGGCGTTTCCAAAGCGCCGCGTATAGCCCATTTTGCGCAAGAAGCGAGGCATGAGTCCCGCGTTCGGCGATCTCCCCCTTATCGATCACAATGATTTCGTCGGCATGAACGATCGTCGAGAGCCGGTGCGCGATCACAAGAGCCGTCCTGCCTTTGGCGACGAGATCGAGGGCGTCCTGGATCTCTCTCTCGGTAAAGGAATCGAGCGCGGATGTCGCCTCGTCGAGAACGAGAATGGGCGGCGCCTTCAAGATTGTTCTGGCAATTGCAACACGCTGTTTTTCGCCGCCAGAGAGCTTCAACCCGCGTTCGCCTACTTGCGCATCGTAACCGCCCGGAATCTGTTCGATGAAATGATCGATCCGGGCGAGCCGGGCCGCCTCCCTGACTTCGGCATCGCTCGCATCGAAGCGGCCATAGCGGATGTTATAGGCGATCGTGTCGTTGAAAAGAACCGTATCTTGCGGAACGAGGCCGATCGCAGCCCGCAAGGAGGCCTGCGTCACCATGGAGATATCCTGGCCGTCGATCGTGATCCGCCCGGAGGACGGCTCGTAGAAGCGGAAAATCAGGCGCGAGAGCGTCGATTTCCCGGCACCCGACGGGCCGACAACGGCAACGGTCTTGCCGGCTGGAACTTCGAAGCTCACATTCTTCAGGATCGCGCGGCGCGGGTCGTAATGAAACGACACATTCTCGAATACTAGCCTGCCGCTCGTGACGGCCAGGGGCTTCGCTCCTGGCCGGTCCTCGATCTCGGGGTGCTGGCCGAGAACCGCAAACATCATCTCGATATCGATCGCCGCTTGCCTTATGTCGCGGTAGACGACTCCCATATAGTTTAACGGCTGATAGAGCTGGATCATCATTGCGTTGATCAGCACGAAGTCACCGACCGTGTTGATGCCGCTCTTGATTCCGGCGATGCTCATCGCCATCGCGGCCGTCAATCCCAAGGTAAAGATGACTGCCTGTCCTGCATTGAGAAAGGCCAGCGACGTATAGGTCTTGACGCTCATGCGCTCATAGCGGGCGATGGACTTGTCGTAGCGCGCGATTTCGCGCTCCTCGGCATTGAAATATTTCACCGTCTCGAAGTTCAAGAGACTGTCGATCGCCTTGGTGTTGGCATCGGTGTCGCTCTCATTCATGGCGCGGCGAATGCCAATCCGCCAATTCGTCGCCGCGGTGGTGAAGCCCATATAGGCGGCAATCATCAGGGTCACGGCGGCGGCGTAGCGCCAATCGAATTGGAAGTAGAAGACCGCCAGGATCAAAATGAATTCGAGCGCGGTCGGAACTGCCGTCAGCATCACCGTGCGCACGAGCGTCTCGATTGAATTGCGGCCGCGTTCGAGGATTCGGGTGAGGCCCCCGGTCTTGCGTTCAAGATGAAAGCGCAAAGACAGGGAATGCAGATGCGAGAAGACCTCGCGGGCAAGCCGCCGGACAGCATGCATCGCGACATCGGCGAAGACGGCATCGCGGAGCTGGGTCAGGAGGGCCATCGCAATGCGGAGGCCCCCATAAAGCAGCGTCAAGGCCAGAGGGCCGGCGATGATGCGGGACAAATGCAGCTCCCCGGGCCCGCTCAAGGCATCTGCCGCCCATTTGAACGAATAAGGAACCGCGATCGTGACGAATTTTGCGGCAAGCAGCAAAGCGGCGGACGCATAAATCCGCCGGATCAAATCGGGGCGCCCGGATGGCCATATGTAAGGCCAGAGCCTGGACAAGGTAGAGGCGGACGCCGATTTTGTTTCGCTCTTGGCCTGCGGAGCGCAAGCGCTGGAAGAACGGGCGCTAAAAGAAAAAGAACGCAACATATGGCTCTCTAAGCATCATTTCTGAAAACAGGCCATTGTTTTCGGAAAGGCCCCGGCCGCCTTTTCAGCTGGCGGCCGCGAAAGCCAGCACGGCCTTGCTGGTCTTGTTCGCGTGGTGCCTGGCTGTGGCTTTAGGCCGCTTCGTCATACCCCGCGCACCCTTGACCGCAAAGAAGCGGCAGGCCACAAGCAGACCATGTCATCGAAAGAAAGTTCTGCCGGGGCTGATTCCCGCCTCGTTCGCAACATTTGCGTCTATTGCGGCTCCGCTCAGGGTGCCGACCCCATCTACGAAGAGACCGCCAGAAAGCTTGGCCATGCCATTGCAGCCAGCGGCATGGGCCTCGTCTACGGCGGCGGCGCCGCTGGCCTCATGGGTGCAATCGCAAGCTCGGTTCTGGAGAGCGGCGGCAGCGTCACGGGCATTATCCCGGATTTCCTGGTGAGCCGGGAGCATATCCTCCCCGGAATCCAGAATTGTCTCATTGTGCGGGACATGCATGAGCGCAAGCGGCTCATGTTCGAGCAGGCCGACGCCTTTGTCGCGCTTCCCGGCGGCATCGGAACCTTGGAGGAGCTCGCCGAGCAGCTGACCTGGGTGCAGCTTGAACGTCACACGAAGCCCGTCGTGATTGCGGATATTGGCGGGTTCTGGCAGCCGCTCCTCAATCTTTTCGCCCATATGCGCGAGCGCCGCTTTATCCAATCCTCCTTTGAGATTCGCTATCTTGTTGCCGAAAAGATCGAGGATATTCTGCCGATGATCGAAACGGCGGCAGCCAAGGCAGCGCTTCTTGGCGTCCGCAAGGATACCGTTGACCGCCGCCTGTAATGGTCTTTTTCCGGCTGTTGCAGCAGCGCCATGAAAAATGGTCCCGGCCGTGCTATTGTGGGCAGCGGCAACACACGTTGATCGTGGTGAACCATGACGTCCGGCCTTAGAACCCCCGATGTCATTTTGAGGGCCTACCAGTCTGACCGCCTCGTGGCTCCGGACGATCGGCAGCCATCGCGATTCCCCCTCATTCTCGCGGCATGCTTTCTTCTTCACCTCTTGATTCTCGGATCCTTTTTTCTCGACTTTTCGGGACAAGACGAGCCCGTCCGCGCCGAAGAGGTGCCGGTGGAGATCGTCGCCGAAATTCCGCCGCCTCCGCCCGAGCAAAAGCTGCAGACACCTGCCCCCTCGCGCCCGCTCCCCGACCTCGTCACGCCGCCCGTGGTGAAGGAAAAGCCCCCGCCGGAAAAAGTGCAGCTCGACGATGTCGAGATGGCACATGACGCACCGGTTGCGGGCGACGCCGCCAGGACCAGCAAGGGAGAGCCCGAAAAGGAAACCAAGGCGCCGAAGGTTGCTCCTCCGCCCAAGCTCGCATCCCAGCAGCCTGCTCAAGACAAGCCCGAGCAGGAAAAAGCAGCGGCGCCCTCCCAAGAGAAACCTGCTCCGGAACAGGCCTCCCCGGAGCCGCAAAAGCTCGCCGACGATAAACCCGATGCGGAAGCGCTGGAAAAGGCACAGCCGCAGCCTCCGGCAAAGCCAAAGTCAAAACCAAAGCAGCAGCCGAGCAAGAACCCTCCCACGCAAGGTCAAAAGATGACCGTCGCGCAACAGCTCGCCGCCTTGGCTCCGTCGCCCTCCTACTCCATTGGCTCCCATGCCAAAGCTGCACCGATCAGCGGCGGAACCGAGAAGGCAAGCTACGAGTCTCTGCTCATGGGACTGATCAGCCGCCAGTTGCGTCTCCCGCCAGGAGTCAGGGCTCAGCATCTCATTCTCGTCGGGCAAATTGGTCTCTTCGTCGATGAGCTCGGCAACCTCACGCATCAAGCACTCTACCGTGCGAGCGGCGACCCGGCTCTCGACAGCGCCTGGCTCACAGCGGTGCGCCGCGCAGCGCCGTTTCCGGCCCCTCCGCGAGGCCTTCCGCATGGTTTCATCCTGCAATATTCAAATCAGGAATAGACCCGCCGGTTACTGCGCACCGGACTTCAAAAGCTTGTAGGTAATGGCGTCGGTGAGCGCCTGAAATGATGCATCGATGATATTGACGGAGACGCCGACCGTCGACCAGCTCTCCTCCGTTCCGTCGCGAAACTCGATCAGCACCCGGGTAACGGCGTCGGTCCCGCCCTGGAAAATCCGGACACGGAAATCAACGAGTTCGAGATCTTCAATAAAGCGCTGATATTTGCCAAGATCCTTGCGCAACGCCAGATCGAGCGCATTGACCGGCCCCTCGCCTTCAGCTGCCGAGATCAGTGTCTCGCCATCGATGTTGACCTTGACGATTGCCTCCGACACCGAGACGAGATCGCCTTGCGCATTGTGGCGGCGCTCCACATCGACCCGGAAGCGCTCGACCTCGAAATACTCAGGCACCTCACCAAGGATCCGGCGGGCGAGAAGCTCAAAGGAGGCATCCGCACCCTCATAGGCATAGCCAAGCGCCTCCTTCTCCTTGACCTCTTCAAGGAGGCGCAGAACGCGAGGATCGCCCTTGTCGAGCTGCACACCAATGCGTTCGAGCTCAGCGAGGATATTCGACTTCCCAGCCTGGTCCGAAATGAGCAGCCTGCGCTTGTTGCCAACCGACTCGGGCGCGACATGCTCATAGGTTTTCGGCTGCTTGACCACCGCCGAGGCATGGATGCCGGCCTTGGTCGCGAAGGCCGAAGCGCCAACATAGGGTGCATGACGGTTCGGCGCCCGGTTGAGCAATTCGTCGAGCGTGTGGCTGACCTTGGTGAGGCTGGTCAGCTTTTCAGGTGTGACGCCGATTTCAAAATTGTTGGCGAAATCGGGCTTCAACAGAAGCGTCGGGATCAATGTGACGAGATTGGCGTTGCCGCAACGCTCGCCAAGCCCGTTGAGCGTGCCTTGAACATGCCGGGCCCCCGCGAGAATGGCGGCGAGGGAATTGGCCACCGCATTGCCGGTATCGTCATGCGCGTGAATGCCAAGATGAGAGCCCGGCACCTCCCGCGCGACATCCTCGATGATGCGGGTGATCTCATGCGGAAGCGTTCCGCCATTGGTATCACAAAGCACGATCCAGCGCGCTCCTGCGGCATAGGCGGTCTTCGCGACTTCCAAGGCATAGCCCCGGTTACCCTTGAAACCGTCGAAGAAATGCTCGCAATCAAGGATCGCCTCCCGGCCGGCGGCAAGCGCTGCCGCAATCGACTGGCTGATGTTTTCGAGATTTTCCTCGAGCGTGCAGCCGAGCGCGACATGGACATGATAGTCCCAAGACTTGCCAACGAAAGTGATGACACCGGCATCCGCCGCAAGAAGGTTCGCGAGTCCCGGATCATTGGCGGCAGAGCGGCCTGCCCTCTTGGTCATGCCGAAAGCCGTGAAACGGGCATTGTGAAGCTTTGGCCTTTGCGCGAAGAATTCCGTATCGAGCGGATTGGCGCCTGGATAGCCGCCCTCGATGTAGTCAACGCCTAGATCATCGAGCAGGGCGGCGATATGGCGCTTGTCGGCAAGCGAAAAATCGACATCCGCCATTTGCGCGCCGTCGCGCAAGGTCGTGTCAAAGAGCCAGAGCCTTTCGCGCATCACGGCCTTCCATCCCGCGCCATCTGAGGTTGTAGTACTTTTCTCATCCGCGTATTGCCGAGCCAAAGGCCGTCAATCTCGATCGTATTGCGATGGACCGCTTCAAAGCCGTGCACCTCGAAGAAAGGCTTTGCGGTGTCACTCGCGTCAGCCTCAAGTTTCGTGATGCCGCGGGCGGCGGCAAGCTTTTCAATGGCATCGATGAGAGAGCTTCCGACGCCCATGCGGGCGGCGGCCGGATGGACATAGAGCTGATCGATCAGACCGCCCTCGTGCAGAGAAATAAAGCCGGCTGGGCCGCCGCCAATCAAAGCGACGATGGTCAGCCCCTTTTCAAGATTTTGTGCCAGGATTTCATCGTCATCGAAGATCGAGATCCAGGCCTCGCGCTGCGCCTCGCCGTAATCATCCGCCGTCAATTGCTCGATCGCGGCGAGCCGGATCTCGGCAAGAAGCGGCAGATCGGAAGAAAGATAAGGCCGCAGCGCCGGTTTCGGAAAGGCGCGCGCGTTCATCGCTTCGGCTCCCATGTCGTGGTGCCGTCCTTATTGTCTTTCAACGCGATTCCCATGGCAGCGAGCTCATCGCGGATACGGTCAGATTCGGCCCAGTTCTTCGCGGCACGGGCTTCGTTACGGCGAGAGATGCGCATTTCAATTTCAGACCTCCGCCTGTCATCGATTTCGACAGATGGGCGGTTCCAATTGGGTTCACACACCCGGCCGAGGCCGAGCAGACTCAAGCAACCCCGTAATATAGCCGACGAGCGTTTGATTTGTTCAGCGGAAGCACCGAACGAATGATCCAAAAATGAAAAGTCCGCAAAGAGACCAACATGCGTGAGGGAATGAATTTCGCTAAGCGCCTTTGGCGTATTAAGATCATCTTCCATGGCTTCCATGAAAAGAGGAGAGGGCTCAGCAAATTGATCTGACTGAGAAGCGTAAGCTTGCCATCTTTTTAGAATCTGCTCCGCCTCCTCCAGCGCCTTCACCGTAAAATCGACCGGCTGGCGGTAATGCGTCTTCAAAATCGCGAGCCGCAGCACTTCACCCGGCCATGAGCGCCCGCCGAATTTATCAGTGTGAAGCAGCTCGTGGATCGTCACGAAATTCCCCAGGCTCTTCGACATTTTCTCGCCTTCGACCTGGAGATGGCCGTTATGCATCCAGACATTGGCCATGACATCATGCCCGAAGGCCGAGCAGCTTTGCGCGATCTCGTTCTCGTGATGCGGGAACACAAGATCGATGCCGCCGCCATGAATATCGAAGACCTCGCCGAGATATTTCGAGCTCATCGCCGAGCATTCGATATGCCAGCCGGGCCGCCCGCGCCCCCAGGGACTCTCCCAGCCGGGCTCATTGGCGCTCGAAGGTTTCCAGAGAACGAAATCCATCGGGCCGCGCTTATAGGGCGCAACCTCGACCCGCGCCCCCGCGATCATGTCATCGAGCGAACGCCGGGATAGCTTGCCGTAAGCCGGCATGGAGCGGACATCGAAGAGCACATGCCCTTCCGCCACATAGGCATGACCCTTGGCGATCAGCTTCTCAATGATCGCGATCATCGTTGGGATGTGCTCCGTCGCCCGCGGCTCCACGGTCGGCGGCAGGCAGCCGAGCGCCTGCGCGTCCTCGTGAAAGATTTTCGTCATTTCATCGGTCAGCACGCGGATATCGACACCGCGCTCCGCCGCGCGGGCGTTGATCTTGTCATCGACGTCGGTGATGTTGCGGACGTAGGTGACGTGCTCCGCGCCATAGACATGGCGCAGCAGGCGGAAGAGCACGTCGAAGACGATCAGCATGCGCCCATTGCCGATATGCAAATGGTCGTAAACGGTCGGACCGCAGGCATAAAGGCGGACGTTCGCGGGGTCGATCGGCGCGAAATCCTCTTTCTGGCGCGTGAGCGTGTTATAGAGCCGCAACGGCATGGGTTCCCCTGGTGCCTGCTCTGGCCTGGGGCATCATGAACGAACTCTTATGAGGACGCGACGGCTCCAGCCAGGGGCAAGGCTAGCCGATACAAATCATAATCGAAAAAAAGGTCCGGCAAGCGCCGGTCATGTGCGTCATCGAACATTTATGCCCCTGGAATGCCCGATTGGTCAAGCTGGACATTAATTGTCCTGCCAGAATTGTCCTGCCAGCTTTGCCATGCGCTTAACACAATTTTCAATCAATTCAGCTCAAATGCCTCCGGGTTCCCGCCAAGTTGAGTTTTCCATGCCGATGACCCTTCTGCCTGCCGTCAAGCGCACGCCCGTCGCCGGCGGCCGCCGTAAACTGTTTCGCACGGTGCTTTTCTGCCTTGGCGGACTTTCCGCCGCCGCCCTCGCAATTCCCGCCAAGGCGGATGAAAGCCGGACATTGATCATCCCATCGAATGACGGCTATGGCTTCGAGGAGTGCCTCAAGGCGGGTTCGGAATGTGGCCTCATCGTGGCCGACGCCTGGTGCAAGGCCCACGGCTTTGGCGCCTCCAAAAGCTTCGGGCCGCAGCCCGACGGGGCGAAGGACTCGGTGCCCGGCTCGATCCGGGTGACTTGCAGCGACCGCATCGATTAGATCATCCCAAAGCGGCTTTAGACCGGCAGTAAAGCAGGGCTTTGGCTATTGGCAAAGGCTGCCGGCGTAAGCCCCTCTCAATCGGCGCGGGGGCGGGCTCTCTTGCGGCCTTTTTCCGCTCCTCGCTCATTACGCACGGCATCACGGCGACGTATGCTGCGGGACTATGGTCGTGCACTCCTTATCGATCTCAGTATTTTTTAAGGTCAAATTGGCGTTGATAATTTCCTCGGCCTTCGCGTTGGCGTTGGCCACATCCTGGGAATAAACATTGGTCCGATATTCGGGCATCGAAACGGTCGTCAGCGCGGCATTCGGAGATTTTTCATAGTTGCTGACATCTATTGCGGTTACAGTGGAAAGCCCCGGCCGGAGCGGATGCTCCAAGACTTCGTCCTCCCGCAAGGCAATGCGCACGGGCACGCGCTGGACGATATGAATGAAATTGCCCGTCGCATTGTCCGGCGGCAGCAAGGCGAACACACTGCCAGTGCCCGGCACCAGCCCTTCCACGGTGCCATGATAGGTGTGGGATTCACCGTAGAGATCAACAGTGATCAGCGCGGGCTGGCCAGGCCGCACATAGCGCAGGCTCGTTTCCCACAAATTCGCCTCGACCCATACATGGTCTAGCGGAACGATCGTCATCACCTGGTCGCCCGGCCGGACGCGGTCTCCGACCTGCGCCTTGCGCTTGGCAACATAGCCAGTCGCCGGCGCCAGGAGCTGCTGCCGTGCATATTCGATGTAGGCATCGACGTACCTATTCTTGGCGATCTGAATATCGGGATGGTTTGTCGGGGTGGTGCGGCCGACCTGGGCTTGCGTCTGCAGGAAATCGGCTCTCGCAGCCTTCAAATCGGCTTCAAGAGATGCTGCCTGGTCTTCGGCATTTTGCAATGTTTGCTTCGACACCGACCCGCTAGGCACCGCCTGTTGATAGCGGATGATATCGTGGAGCACTTTGTCAAGCAAATGCGTCCGTGAGAGAATCTGCTGGCACGCCCGCCGCCGCGCCTCGAATTGGGCGCTTACCGAACGCACTGCCCGTCCCAGTTCACCTTCCGCCTGTCCAAGGCCTGCTATTGCACGCTGCGCGTCAAGACTGATCACAGGTTTACCTTTTTCGACGTGTTCGGTTTCTTCGTAATAGACCTGAGTGACGAAGCCTGTGGCATCAGAATAAACGGGTATGAGGTTAGCGTTGGTAAAAGCATTGTCGGTCACCACCCAGAACCGGCCGACCGTCCACCAATGGATTCCATAGATCAAAGCGCTCACCGCCAATGCGATGGCGACGAGCAAAAGCAAAAGATTGCGGCGGTGGCGGATTGTTCTGCGATCGACTGGCATGGGCGCGTATAAACGTTATTCCTATCCCAATTTAATTTGGGATTAACGGGGTTCACATCACTCTGTTATTTCAGTTCTGGAACAATGCCAAAAACGAGGGAGCTAGCTTGTCCAGTCCCCATGCGGGAGTCATGGTTTCCAGACCGGACAAGGCTTCTTCTGGCGCAAGGTGGGGGCGAGAGGCATTGATACCGCTCGTGTATCCGCCTCCCAATGCCTGCATCAAATCAACCATCGCGAAGAGATGATCAGCGATTAACCCGTCCAGCACATATTGCTGGTCCAGAAGTGCATTTTCGCTCACCAAAACCTCGCGGCGATCATTGAGGCCGGTGTTCAAGCGCACATGCGTAAGATCCACCTCACCCTGCGCCGAAGTTAGCAGCCGGCCATGTGCATCGAGTATCGAGCCAGTCTCCCTCCAATTGGCCAAACTGTCGGCGACTTCCTGCAACGCATGCAAGAGGGTTTCGTTATAGAGTTCAACTGCCTCATCATAGGATGATCGCGCGACCGCTAACTGCCCGCGCAGGCGCCCGCCTTCGAATATGGGAAGATGGATGCCAGGCGCGACCACATAGTTGAGCGCCCCGCCGCGAAACAGATACTTCGCCAAATCAGCAATTTTGCTGTTGAAAACAGACGCCTCGAATCCTGCGGTGGCAACCTCCAGATCGACCGAAGGCAAAAACTGTGCTTTCGCCACATGGATTTCTTCCCCCGCCGCCTCCGCCCGGTGCATGGCCGCGGCAAGATCCGGCCGGTGCGCGAGCAACTCAATAGGAAGATGCGCTGGCAGCGGTACTTTTGGCGGAATCCTCACCTTCTTTCCGTTAAACAAATTCTGCGTCGCATCAGGTCCCTCACCCATCAGCTGGGCGAGCAAGTCCTGATGAAGGACCAAGAGGGCGCGCGTCCCGGCTTCGCGCTTATTGGCATTCTCCAATTCGATGCTGGCCTGCTTCACCGCATCGCTGGTATCGAGTCCGGTGGCGAACCGCGTCTGTGTCACCTGCAGGAGCTCGCGGCGCAGCTTGACCATCTCCCCGGCCAAAGCAAGCTGGTGAGCGAGCGATACGCCGCGAATATAGGCTCGCGCGATTGCGGTGGTCAGCACCAGCCAGACATGGGCATATTCGGCCTCTTCAGCAGCCGCCTCCCCCAATGCTGCATCAAAGATCGCGCGGTTTTTCCCCCAGAAATCGAATTCGTAGCGAAATGAGAGAGGGTTAAGGAAATCCGCCGTCTTGGTTACGCCGGCCAGCGCGGGGTTATACGCCGCGACAACGCCATGCTGGGCGTAGCGAAGCGTTTGGAATCTGTTATTCGCATCCCACCATGGCAGCAGCCTCGCGCCTTGAACCTCGGCCACGCCTGCCGCCGCATTCAGCCTCGCATAGGCCTTCTTGAGACCCGGATTGTCTCTTGAAGCCATCTCCATGACCTGATCGAGATCGGGGCTGCCGAACTGCTTCCACCATTGCTCACCCGGCCAGTTCATGACAGCGGAGACCTTCTCATTTGGAGCGGTCCGTCCGGCCGCTTGAGCCAGGGTGCGCTCCATGGAGGGAGGCTCCTGAAATTCGGCGCGCTGCACATCGGGAGGCATCGAGGCACAGGCGGCGGAAGCCAGCATGAACCCAATGCTGGAGCCGGAGATCAGCCACTTTTGAGGCCGGGAGCGGCGTGTCATGGCTGCTCCGTCAGCTCCCCGGCGCGGAGCTCCCTCAGCTCTTGCGCCCGGCTTGCGTAAGCCACATGGGTCGGACGAGCGAGCCAGACGAATGCTGCCAAAACGAGAAAGATGGCGCTGCCCAATAGAAAGGAATCGTTCATGCCCAGCAGCCCCGCCTTTTGCCGGATGAGGTTCCCAAGAATGCCCTGCGTCTTGTCGGCGCTGACGCCGGCAGCTTGGAGCTTGGCCGAAAGCTGATTCAACAAGTCGAGAGATGCGAATGGTCTTCCGCCAAAATGGTCCGCAAGTCCGAGCTGATGAAAAGGCAGACGCCGGAATTGAACGACCCCCATCAAGGAAATACCAAAGGCGCCCGCTGCGATGCGTAAGATATTGAACTCTTGCGCAGCGTGCAGCAGCCGCTTGGGTGGCATGCCGTGCAGCGCAAGCACACCCAAAGGGGCGAAGAAAGTAGCGAAAAAAAAGCCCAGCAGCAGGAAAGGCCAGCTAATCACATCAAAATAGCTCGGATCGTCAAAAATCCCGATCCAGAACATCATGAAGGACAAACCAAGCAAATTCAGGCTTGCGACGAAGCGAGCATCATGACCCTCGCATAGCTTGTGGGCAACAGCGATGAGCGGAAGAGAGAGCACGATCATTGAGAGAAACACCGCGCCCGCAAGTGAAGACGAATATCCGAGCAGCACCTGCAACTGGCCAGTCATTAATGAAACCAGCCCCTGAATTGAAAGGAAGCCCGCGAGAGAGCAGACGGTTGCCACTGCGTAATTGCGGTGGGCAAATAGCCTAATGTCGAGCGCCGGATTCCGCTCCCCCAGCTCCCAAACGATGAAGCAGACAAACGCTATGATGGCCGTGATCAGCGCGCCGAAAAGAAACCACGACCATCCAAACCAATCGAAATCATTGCCCATGTTTAAGACGGTCTGTGTTCCGAGGATTATGACCACAAGGAAAAAAAAGCCGCCGGCATCGAAGCGGGTGATGCGGCGGCGGAACCCGCGGCCATAAAGCAATGCGCCTGTGACGCCGGCGACGAGCGCAGAATCAATGATGTTGGAATAGAAAAGATAACGCCAGCCAACGTGTTCGGCGATCCAGCCGCCAAGCGGAATGCCGACCGTGAACGGCATGAGCGTGAACATTCCCCAAATAGCCAAGCCTAGCGATCTTTTCCGCTCGGGAAACTCGTCGAGCCCGAGAGCTTGCCCCAAAGGAATTGTGATGGAGGCCGAAAAGCCAAGAAGGACGCGCGCCGGCATAAACAGCCATACGGTTTCGCTGACAGCGCAGACGAATGACGCAAGCCCAAAAACAATGAAGGCCGCGATGAAGACGCGATAGCCGCCATAGCGGCCAGCGAGCCAGCGGGCAATAGGAATACCCGCCGTAACGCCGGCCATGAAATACGTCGTGCCCCAGGTGGCCCAGCTCGGCAACACGCCTCCAAGGTCGCCAGCGGCATGAGGCGCAACGGCGGTGTATCCACCCGCATTGGACAAAACAACAATGTGCCCGAAGCCAAGCGTGAGATTGAATAGCGTAAAGCGCCATCCATGCAGGCGCCTGGGGTACATCACAGTCATTTTTGGACGGAACCCGAAGGCTGGGAGGGCACTGCGAGCCGTGCTGGCAGCGGGCATGACTTAGTTACACGGCCGCTGCTGTGTCCAAGCACATTTTTGTTATGGCCATGCCGAAGGCTGTCCCTGGCGCGGGACACTTCCAAACTGCCAATTGGGTGCCGGGAATGTTTCACTCAACCTCCTCCCGCATACATGCTGGTAGGAGTCATTAGCCCTTGAAGGCAATCATAAGGCGAACTCCATCGCCATCGGCAGCTTAACAATGAACATGCCGGGATTGTCAATAGATCCGGCAGAGGCCGGTTTGGGTTTCCTCTTATGTCATGGCGCTGCTAAACATGCAGGCAGTCCGCCAGCCTTACGGGTGGGAGCCCCTTTCGCGGACCATTGGGGGGAAGGATTCGATCCAGCTCACCAAGCACGATTGCCAGACTGCCGCGCCGGACCGCTCCTCCGCCCCCCGGCAAGAACCGGCAGGTCATCCCTCCTCCAGCTGTTCTTTGGCTTCCGCCTCCCGCAGCCTTTCGATAGGCCTGGCGATGGTCGGCTGACCAAGCCAGATGAATGCGGCAAGCACAATGAAGGCGTATGAACCTAGAATAAATGCGTCGTTCATCCCCAGAAGAAGTGATTCTTGACGAATTTGGCCCGCTGCCAGGCGGAACGCTTTGTCCGGTGAAATGCCCGATGCTTCCATCTTGCTCAAGAACTGGGACAGAAGATCAAGCGACGCGAAGCGCCTCCCTCCAAAATGTTCGGCGAGATCAAGCTGGTGAAAGGGCGTACGCCTGAATTGCACAACTCCTTGCAGCGCGATACCGGACGCCCCAGCGGCGGTGCGAAGGAGCGTAAGTTCCTCGGCTGCGCGTAAGAGCCGGTCGGACGGCAGGCCATATACGGCGAGCGACGCCAGCGGAGTGAAAAAGGCGGCAAGCGAGAAACCGAAAAAGGTCATCGGGAAGACGATCTGATCGAAATAGCCGCTTTTATCAAAACGCCCGATCCACATCAGGATCAGAGCAAATCCGAGAAAGTCCGCAAAGGCAATGAGGCGGACGTCGAACCTCCGGGACAACTGGTGAATGATGCTCACAACCGGTACCGAAAGAAAGATCATCGACATATAGAGAATGCCGGCAAGCGACGAGGAATAGCCGAGCAAGGTCTGCAGCTGAACGACGAATAAGGACAGCAAGCCCTGGATCACTAGGAAGCCGGCAATCGAGGCAACAACCGCGACGGTATAGTTGCGGTAGGCAAAAAGCCTCAGATCGATGGCCGGATGGCGTTCCCCCAATTCCCAAACAATGAAGCAAGCTCCAGCGGTGATCGCGACTATGAGCATGCTGAACATGAACCATGACCAGCCGAACCAATCGAAATCATTGCCTTGATTTAAAATTGTCTGCACCGCGAGCAGAACAATTGCCAGAAATAGAAACCCGACACCGTCAAAGCGCGAGATGCGCCGCTTGATCTGGCGGCCATAGAACAGCGATCCGGTGATGGCTGCGACCATAGGAGCGATGACGACATTCGAATAAAACATCGAACGCCATCCGTACCATTCGGACCACCAGCCGCCCATGAAGACGCCAATCGTGAAGGGCATCATGCTGAGGACGCCCCAGATACCGACCCCGAGGTTTCTTTTTTCGGGCGGATATTCACCGAGCAAGACCGCCTGCCCGACCGGGAGGATGACACCGCCAATAATTCCAAGAAAAATGCGCACCGGAACAAAGTAATAAATCGTCTCGGCCGTCGCGCAGAGGAAAGACACTATCGCGTATAGAAGAAGCGAAGTTGAATAAACACGATAGTCGCCAAACTGGGCTGCAAGCCATCGGGCGATCGGAAAGCCGAGGCAGATGCCGATCATGTGATCGGTCGTGCCCCAGGTGGCAAAGCTTGGGGTGACGCCCTGAAAAGAGCCGGCGGCATAAGGGCCAAGAACGGTATAGCCAGGAACGTTCGACAGGACGACGACATTCGCCAGGCCGACCACGACGTTCAGAAGAATGAAGCGCCAGCCCCGCAAAGGCCTGGGGGTAAACGGGGCCATCAGAGCGCCTTAGGCGCAGACTGTGCCCGCGCTGCCCCTCGCAGGATGCCAGCATCTCGCATGCCAGCAGTTTGCCGAAGCAAAGTCACATTTTCAGGAAACTGGCTCCGTGCGCGGACCAGCGTCAAGCTGCCAATTAGATGCCGGATATGTTTCAAGCAGACTCCTCCGCTAGATGCTGGTAGGAGTCATTAGCTCTGAGGCGGTTATTAGGCGAACTCCATCGCCTCCGCCAGCTTAACAATGAAGATACCGGGATTGTCAATAGATCCGGCAAACGCTGATTTTGGGTTCCCGCCGTTGGCTTCATGCCATGGCTGTGCGAGACACGGACGTGCCCGCCGGACTTATGGGCGAGAGCCGCCTCCTATCACCCATTATTGGGGGGGCATTCTCAGCCACCCGCTCTGGAAGGGATTGCCATAGCGGGGCTGTCGGCCATTCGGCCTTATTCGAGCGAATGATCGGAAGCCGGGCGGATCGCATCATGCAACTCGCTCATTGCCCGGTTCTTGCCGTGAAGTGAAACGGCTTCCTCCGGCCAAACACTTCAGCGGGAAGCCGCGGGATCAGCCTTCACTTTCCTCCCGCAGCAGTTCGAGACTGAGCCAATGGTCCTCGGCCTCTGCCAGATCGGCTTCGGCCTTTGCAAAAGCTTCCGAGACCTCAGTAAATTTCGCGGGATCACGCGCATAGAAACCGGGATCATCGAGCAAGGACCGGAGTTTTTCCTTGCGCATTCGCAACTCCTCGATGCGCGCCGGCAGCTGCTCGAGCATATGCCGTTGCTTGAACGTCAGGCGCGGCTTCACATTCGCCTTGGCCGCCTGCGTTGCGGCAGCTCTTGGCTTGTCCCTGGGTGCCGCGGGCGTTCGTGAAACCGGCGCTCCGGTCACCCCGCTGCCGCGCTGGGCAATCATGTCGGAATAGCCGCCAGCATATTCGCTCCAGCGGCCGCCTCCCTCCGCCACCAGCACCGAGGTCGTCAGCCGGTCGAGAAAATCGCGGTCGTGGCTGACGAGCAGCAGGGTCCCTTTGTAATCGCTGAGCATCTCCTGCAAAAGATCAAGCGTTTCAAGATCGAGATCGTTGGTGGGCTCATCGAGAACGAGAAGGTTGGACGGCCTTGCCAAGGCTCGCGCGAGCATGAGTCTGCCGCGCTCGCCGCCCGAGAGACGCCCGATGGGTGTGCGCGCCTGCTCCGGGCGGAACAGAAAATCCTGCATGTAGCCAATGACATGCTTGCGCTCGCCGTTTATCTCGACGAAATCGCTGCCGCCGCCGGTGAGCGCATCCTTCAGCGCCGTTCCAGGATCAAGGCTTGCCCGGCCCTGATCGAGAGCTGCCAGCATAAGATTGGCGCCGTGGCGGATCTGGCCATGATCAGGCGCCAGCGTGCCAGTCAAAAGATTGATGAGCGTCGTCTTGCCCGCGCCATTGGCGCCGATGAGGCCAAGGCGGTCCCCGCGCAAAATCCGAATCGACAGATTTTTGACGATGGTGCGCTCGCCAAAGGATTTCCCGATATCCCTGGCTTCGATGACGAGCTTGCCCGAGAGTTCTGCCTCGCTGGCCTCAAACTTCATCCCTTTTTGGGCGGGGCGCTGGCGGCGCTCGGCACGCATTGAAGCGAGATTTTGAAGGCGCCTTTGGTTGCGCTTGCGCCGTGCGGTGACGCCATAGCGCAGCCAGTCTTCTTCTGCTGCAATCTTGCGATCAAGCTTGTGCGCAACCCGTTCCTCTTCCTCCAGCGCGGCATCCCGCCAGGCCTCGAATTCGGCAAAGCCGCGCCCGAGAACGCGGATCCGGCCGCGGTCAAGCCATGCCGTGCTCCTCGAGAGATTTTGCAGGAACCTGCGGTCATGGCTGATGATCACGAGAGCAGAGCGCGAAGCTTTGAGCTCCGCCTCAAGCCATTCGATAGCCGGCAGATCAAGATGATTGGTCGGCTCATCAAGGAGCAAAATGTCAGGCTCTGGCGCAAGCACTCTTGCCAGCGCGGCGCGGCGGGCTTCGCCGCCTGAAAGCCGCGCCGGATTTTCCTCGCCGGTCAGCCCCAGCTCGTTCAGCAGCATCCTCGCCCGATGCGGATCACCGGCCGGGCCAAGCCCCGCCGCGGCATAGGCGAAGGTACTCGCGTAGCCGGAAAGGTCCGGTTCTTGCGGAAGATAGCGCAGACTAGCGCCAGGCTGCAGAAAGCGAGTCCCGCTATCCGGCTCGATGTGGCCCGCGGCGATGTTCAAGAGCGTTGATTTGCCGGAACCGTTGCGCCCGACGAGGCAGAGCCGCTCGCCCGCCGAGACCGAAAGCGATGCCCCATCCAGCAAGGGCTTGCCGCCGAGGGTCAGCGAAATATTCTGCAGGGAAAGGAGTGGGGGTGCCATAGGTATCCGGTTTGGGAAAATTTCCGCGCCGGTGTTTAGCACTTTCTTTTAGGCCGGACACGCACAAGAGCGGCATGTCTCCCGCATCAAGCCCTGTGCAGCACGGCGGTCACAAGCACCGCCTCGGCTTCATCCAGCGCGCGGTGAAGTTCTTTCTCTCGGGAAAAGCGCCCGTGCAGACGCTTGCCCTCGGCGCGAACCGCAAGGCTCGCGTGCTCAAAAGGCCAGGGGTCCAGGATGAGGTCATCAGTGCCGCCGCACGGGCGAAGGCGGAGCTCACATTCCTGCTTCAAAGCCACAGGCACATGAGGGATCTTCTTTTCTTCTCTGACGCCCCAGCAGATTTCAAGTGAGATCCAATCGAGCGCCGCAACCAGAAGCTGGTTATGCGCAATCATTTCATCGGATGCTTCTACCCCGGTTTTTGGATCTGCTTGCAGGGATGCCGCGGCGCGCGCCTGAAAGGCATGCTGCTCATCAAGGAAAGCGCGCACCGCCTCCACATCCCCGGGGCATGCCTTCGTAAAATCAAAGTAGCGGGAGTAGATCGTATCGGCGTGGCGAGAGACCAGCAGCGCGGGGTAGCGGCCAAAAGCTCGCGCGCGGCGCACGCCTTCGCGCCAAAGCATGATATGCACCCTTGGCGGCACTTTGAAAAATTCTTGCGGGAGGCCGGTGCCGGAATCAAGCGCGGGGGCCGTTTCCCAAGAATGCCAGCCGATGTCGTGCTGCCCGGCGGCAA
>Ga0209061_1001516_pt1 | contig 37757 bp, 28 predicted proteins | sample Coa_R1_10_FD_187157 | JGI IMG/M metagenome (GOLD analysis project Ga0209061, IMG submission 187157) | Surface soil microbial communities from Centralia Pennsylvania, which are recovering from an underground coalmine fire - Coalmine... | ecosystem: Environmental > Terrestrial > Soil >... | reverse complement strand
CTGACATCCACTCATAACTCGGGGTGCAGGGGTTTCACCCCTGCCGGGGTGCGGGGTGTCCCCGCTTGCTTCCCCTCCCGTCCTGACGGGCCGGAGGCCCGCTGCAAGAATTATGAGTGGATGGCAGGAGTGGAACCTTGACATAGTGCGCTCGCACCTGACATACTGTTACCTGTATTCTAGCCGGTGTTTAGGAGAAAAGAACATGTAGTGGCAGGGGTCCCCTTCCCGGCAAGCCAGGGTAATCCCTGCAGAACTCCATAATATTTTATCCGCCTTGCCCACTTCGTTTGTGCGCGTTGAGTGTTTTGCACTCAAGCAAGGCGAGAGCAGAAGGAGTATCATGGTATGAGCACAGAACATAAAAATCCAGGGGGGCCTTCCAGCCGCTGGCTGCGCTGGGCGCTGCTTACTTACACCCTGGCAGGTCCAGTTATAAACAATGCCCTGGAGCGGGTGCGCCAGCGTTCGCAAAAACTACCGGGGGTAGGTCAAGTGGCCCAGGGGCTGCAAGAGAACGCAGGAGCATTACAAACAGATGCAGTCAATCGCCTGGCCGAACTGACCGACGAGAGTCGCCGGCGGGTCGCCTTGCAGGTGAAACGATTGCGCGAGCAGGCAAAACAGTTGGAGGCGCAATCGAATCAACTGCGCAAGGCGGTTCGCGAGGAAGCCAGGCAGCGCCGCAAGTTGCTCAAAGAGATGAGTAAATCCGGCATCGACCGGAGCCAGGACCTGCTCAAGCAGGGCAGCCAGTTGACTGGTGGATTTGTTGAGCGCGGCGGTAAGATTTTCGAAAATGTCGTCGAACGCAGTGGCAAGGCTACCCAGGACGTGGCTGAGCGCGGCGGGCAGGTCATGCAAGAGTTGGCTAAACGTGGTAAAACCGCCACGAGGGAGGCGCTAGATCGAGGCGAGGAGTTATTACAACCTGTGCGAGAGCGGAGAGGTAGCTTCTGGGCACTGATCGGTTTTGGCGTCGGCCTGCTGGCGGCGACGATTATTACCTATCGCCTCGTGCGGCGGCGCGTTGAACTACAGGAGTTGGAGGCCGCTGAGAGCATCGAACTGCCCCGGTCACATGGGTGGAACGGTACAGGCAGCGCTGCAAGCTCCGAGCCTCCAGCCGGCGAGATTCGCCGCGTCGATGAGATTGGCACAGCCGTTTCGACCCGGCCGGTGATCGAGGTGGAAGAGATGGCTGTGAACGAGGACGCCTCCTTTGTCGGAGTCGCGAGCACGCGTTTCTACTATCCCGCGGGAACTCCTCCGGAAGGGGCGAAAGACCTGGTCTACTTCAATTCGGAGGAAGAGGCGCAGCAACAGGGGTTCACACGGGCCGAAAATGGCTGACAAGTAGTTTTTACAGGTGAAAGGCCCTACCACACGCCATGCGGTAGGGCCTTTCACCTGTAAAAACTACTTGTTTCTTCGATATTGTTCCGGTTCCTTGCCTTGTTCGAAGCCCTCGTTGACGATGCCGCGCTTCACAAGATAGTGTAGAAATTCTAGCTGCTGCTCCGTCGTGGGAGGTAGGGACCGAACAGGTTCTTTTGCTGCCGGAGGCGGCTCTTGTAGGGGCGGGCCCTTGTGGTCACCCGCCTGTTTCCTTTCTGACTGCTCATCGGACGGCGATGGAGATGGAGGCGGGGGCGGAAGAAGAGGTCTTTCAGGATGCGGCGTACTTGCATCGGGAAAATACGTTTGCGGTTGGACAACACGTTCGGGCCACTCTTCAATGGTCGAGAGGCGGGGCGTGATACCAGCCTGGGGTGCAATTCCATCAATCGTTGATCTCGAAGCGGGCCCTTGCGGTAAACCCTTGTTCAGAGGACTGATGGTGGGAGTATAGGTGATTTGGGGAGATTTTTTCCAGGGCCACCAGGCGAATAGCCCGTGTAGCCAGTTTTTAATTGCTTGCGTGATCATCTCGTTTTTGTTCACCCTCGGTACTAGCTAGCAATCACGCGCTACAATATTTGAACGCCTATGAGGAACAATGACTCTATAAACATAGTAGCATAATCGCATGGTGCCCGCAAGGGGTAACACAGCCTGTGATTACCTATAAGTTGGGCGAGAGATTCTTCGCGGCGTCCTCCACCAGGCCTTCTCTCTCACTTCTGGGTAATCACCACGTAACACAACAGCATCTCTATCCCTTGGGAAGGTTGGGGCCGATCACCCGGACAGATACAGACCCTGTTGTCGTGGAACTTGCAATTTGATGTATCTCGTGCCATAATCAAAAGGGTTCCTTCGGGGAACCTCCCGGCTTGTTTTCTTGCCAACTAGCTATTCGTATGATCAGTAGGGGCGCGAGCTTGCTCCGCCCGGCGCGGGCTTGTCTGGCATAGACTTGCTTGCCATGCCCTCGTCAGGGAGGAATCCCAGGCGGGTACAATCCACTGCGTCTCTACCTTGAAACAGAAAAGAAAGGCAGGTGTCGGTCATGCAGGAAGATGTTCTTGGAACCCGACGTACCGCCGTCTCGGAAACATACGTCAATTGCGCGAGATGTGGGAAGGCCACTCGCTTACGCTATGCTCGTATCATCCAGAGTGATGTGCTTTCGGATAGCCATTCCGAATTTGAATATCTTTGTCCGGAATGCCAGAAAGCCCTTGCCGCGGGTGAAAAAGACCTTCCATTACCGTAATCAATTGTAGAGTGCCCTTGTGGCCGCCCACGGTGCCTGATGAAAATGGAAGCGTGGGTGATCATGAGGGTCGCCCAAACAGCCTTTAGAAGGCAAAGGATACAAAGGGCACTAACCGGTTACTCGCCCGATGGGGAATGAAAAAGATAAGCTGAAGCTTTGTATCCTTGCCTTTTTCTATTACGTCGAGTACTTAAACAATGGGGCCCGGTATCGTTCTACTGGAGCGCCGGCAAGCAGGACGATCTCGCATGTCATTCTTCGCTTCGTTCAGCATGATATGCTGAGCATCTCTGATTGCCGATATTGCTTGTTCCATTTCACCATCGGCGGTGGCACGATCAATCGACCCCTACATTATTCAGGTTTGAGGTAACAAACCATGCGTATGCGCTATCGGTATGTGGCCTATCGTTACGCGGATGGGTCACAGCAGCAACTGGAGCGTCATTATCGTCAACTCCTGCAAGATGCCTTGCGGCAGAGTCAGCAGTCCATCCTCCAACGCTCAGTGACATGGAGGCCGCTGGCCGATATTCACGAATCGGCAGAAATGATGACGGTAAAAATTGAGCTGGCGGGAATGAAAGAAGAAGATATCGAGGTTACACTTTATAAAGATGCCCTGGTGGTCAGTGGCGAACGACTAGACGACCACGAACATGATGCTAATTTGTACTATCACGAGGCGCAGATTCGTTATGGCCCATTCCGGGTGGAGGTATTTATTCCCGCACCTATCGACGCCGATGCTGCCACTGCACGTTATGAAAATGGTTTTTTATGGGTGGATTTGCCAAAATTACGAAGTTTCAATCCCTGAACGGATTCAGAAAAGGGCCTGGCTCCCACCGGAAGCGGCAGGAACTCTGTAGTGACAGCGGCTTGTCCCTGTCCTCTCCCGAGCCACCAAAACCCGAAACCGTCAAGGGCATTTTGCACGAGGGTGGTCAGGCGCACTGTGATACGGGAATACTGAATGAGGATATGCGCAGGTAGAGACACTTTTTGAAAAGGTCATATGTATGGAAAAAAATCATTTGAATGAAGACGCTGTAGGAATATCCAGCGAAGAAAATCTGCAACAAGGGGCAGGAGCACAATTTGACGATAGCCCAGATCAGCAGGATGCGATACCTGAAGCAGGACAAATGCGGGAAACGCAGGAAGCACGCGAGAAGGGTGATATCATGCCCGCCGGGCAGCGTGATGAAGAGGATTCAACTCTTTCCGGTGAGGAACAAGAAACGCCTTCACGCAAGCAGAGCGATGATGATGATGACGAGCATTTAAGCATTCCGGAGGTTTTGCCTGTCCTGCCCTTGAAGGATACTGTCATCTATCCCTTTGCCGTGCAGCCGCTTGGTGTGGGCCAGGAGCGTTCGATTCGCCTGATTGATGATGTAATGCGCGGGAACCGCCTCGTCGTACTGGTGGCACAAAAATCCGCCGATATCGAGCAGGCAGGGCCGAACGATATCTTCAAGATTGGCACCGTTTCGCGCATAGCGCGTATGATACGCATGCCCGATGGGACGATCCAGATCATAGTGCAGGGCCTGGAGCGCGTCGATATTGATGAGTTCACGCAAGAGAAGCCGTACCTGGCCGCGCATGTGACGCTGAAGCCGGATTTGCAGGAAACGGACGATGAGACGGAAGCCATCAAGCGCAATGTCGTGGGCTACTTCCAGCGCCTGGTGGCCCTGGTGCAGAATGTCCCCGAAGGGGTGGCAGCGGCGACACTCAATCTGGAGGAGCCGCGCCAGGTGGTTTACGTGATCGCCACCTTCGTGCAGATGGACCTGGAACTGCGCCAGAAATTGCTGGAACTCGACTCGGTACGCGCCAAGCTGGAGAATTTGAGCAGTTTCCTGCGCCACGAACTGGAAATCTTCGAGCTGGGCAAGAAAATTCAGTCCAGCGCCCAGGAAGAGATGGGCAAGGTGCAGCGCGAATACCTGCTACGCGAGCAACTGAAGGCGATCCAGCGCGAACTGGGCGAGGAGAGCGAAGAGCAGGCTACCATCAACGAACTGCGGCGCAAGATCGACGAGGCGAAGATGCCGGAGGAGGCGCTAAAAGAGGCCAATCGCGAGCTATCACGGCTCGAGAAACTACCGACCGTTTCGCCCGAATACAGCATCATTCGCACCTACCTGGAATTGCTGACGAGCCTACCGTGGAGCAAAAGCACCGGCGAAACGATTGATGTCGCGCGCGCCCGGCAGGTACTCGACCAGGATCACTATGACCTGGAAAAGATCAAGGATCGCATCCTGGAATATCTGGCAGTGCGGCGCTTGAAGGAAGAGCGCATGGCCGAGCAGCTAGAACGCAGCAAAGCAGTGGCTACCGCTCAGGACGGCATCGAGACGGAGGAGATACGACCGACGCAGCCGCTGGTATCGCAGGAGGGTCTGCGGCAGATCAACCGCGAGCCCATCCTGTGTTTCGTCGGACCTCCAGGCGTAGGAAAAACCTCGCTGGGGCAGTCGATTGCACGGGCGCTGGGGCGCAAGTTCGCGCGCATGTCGCTGGGTGGCATTCGCGACGAGGCCGAGATTCGCGGGCACCGCCGCACCTACATCGGCGCGATGCCGGGGCGCATCATCCAGACGCTGCGGCGCGTGGATACGAACGACCCGGTGATTATGCTGGACGAAGTAGACAAGGTGGGGGCGGACTGGCGCGGCGATCCATCCTCGGCCCTGCTAGAAGTGCTGGACCCGGAGCAGAACTACAACTTCCGCGACAACTACCTGGACCTGCCGTTCGACCTGTCGCACGTGATGTTCATTGCGACGGCCAACGCACTGGAGCCAATTCCGCCGGCTCTGCGCGACCGCATGGAGATTCTGGAACTCTCCGGCTATACAGAGGAACAGAAGCTGCACATCGCCCGAAACTACCTACTGCCGAAGCAATTGGAAGCCAACGGGTTGAAAAAGGACGAGCTGACGGTGGATGATGCGGCGCTCAGGCGCATTGCACGCGACTATACCCGCGAGGCAGGGGTGCGCAACCTGGAACGCGAGATCGGTTCGCTCTGCCGCAAGGTCGCCAAACAGGTGGCGGAGGGCAAGCAAACGCCGATTCACGTCACGGCTGAAGACGTGCCCGAATACCTGGGGCGACAGCGTTTCTTCGAGGAGGTGGCGGAACGCATCGACCGTCCCGGCATCGCTACCGGATTGACCTGGACGCCGGTCGGTGGCGAGATCATCTTCATCGAGGCGGCCTCAATGCCCGGCAAGGAGAACCAGTTGATCCTGACGGGACAACTGGGCGATGTGATGAAGGAGTCGGCTATCGCGGCGTTGAGCTACGTGCGCTCGCACGCCGAGTCGCTGGGCCTGCCCGCGAACGTGTTCGAGAATCAGAACGTGCATATCCACGTACCGGCGGGGGCTATTCCTAAGGACGGCCCATCGGCGGGCGTGACGATGGTGACGGTGCTGGTGTCGCTGGCGAGCGGGCACAACGTGCGCTCAGATGTAGCGATGACGGGCGAGATTACGCTGCGCGGCAAGGTGATGCCGATTGGTGGGGTCAAAGAGAAGGTGCTGGCGGCATATCGTTCGGGCATTCGCACGGTGATTCTGCCCAAGAAAAACGAGCAGGATTTGATGGAAGACCTGCCAAAGGAACTACGCGACCAGATGCATTTTGTGTTCGTGACCGACATTCGGGAGGTACTGGAAACGGCTATCGAGGGCTTCGGCACGCTCATGGCACAGGACAAAGAGGCCGGAAACGGACACGACCGGCATCGCGAGCAAGAGCGACCAAAACGTCGTAAAGCGGAGAAGGCGGCGGCGAAAGCCCAGTAGGGACAGCGGGCGTGGTAGTGGATGTGGAACGGCGGAGCAAGCTCCCCCGCCCCTACTGGCCCGAGCGCCCTCTCCTTTTGCCTATACCTCAAATTCGAGATGTCTCAAGTTGCCTCTCATGGGCGCACCTCGTAATAGGTGACATATGGCAGGCGCAGTAGAAAAGCCTTGAGATGCCTGGGGTCGCCGGGACGAAGCGTTATCAGATCGATATAGCACATCGTCTCTTCGGGGAACACATCAATCTCCTCATCCTCATCTTCTGAGTCGAAATTGAGCTGCTCTTCGCGGATAACGATTTCTCGCTGCATGAGGTCCGTCAGGGTTGCGCCAGCTTCTGCATCACCTTCACTCTGTACGGTTCCATCTGAATATATGCGCGCGGCCAGGCGGCCCGTTCGCATGTCGTAGATGTTGAAACTTGTGGTTTCGTCGCTCATCGGTGCGACCTTTCGTTCATCCTCACCTGATTGCTAAAGATGACTTCGTATGGCTCTATTTCTTTTTATCGCGTGCCGATATATTTATGTAGTATCGTAACATATGGAGCGATAAGAAGGCAACCAGCGCCCGGCAAAATTGGTTATATGCCGCGTAGCAGGTTGATCAATGTCGCCCATAAGTTCTGATAGCCAGAAGTTAGACCCTGATCTCTTCCTACCACCGCAACCGCTCCTTCAAACTCACAAATCTATGATTCCCGATCACTAAGTGATCGACCAGTTCGATATCCAGCACTTTGCCGGCCTGTACCAGTTGTTCCGTTACAGCAATGTCTTCGGGTGAGGGAGTGGGATCGCCGCTGGGGTGGTTGTGGCAGATGATGACGCCGGGGCAGTTGCGCATGATGGCGGAGCGGTAGATTTCGGCGGCGCGCAGGACGGAACTATTGACAGTGCCCTGGTAGCGGCTGATATTTTCGACGACCTGGTTTTTCGTATCAAGCGTAAGAATGCGCATCTGCTCGTGGTCGAGGTAGCACATCTCCATCATCACGAGTTTGGCGGCGTCGGCAGGAGATTTGATCTGGTATTTTTCGTCGGGCTGCATCAGGCCAAGCCTGCGCCCGATCTCCAATGCGGCCTTGAGTTGTGCGCTTTTGGCCTCTCCCAGGCCGTACTCTGAACACAATTCGCGAAAGTCGACGCGCATGAGACCGCTCAAACCGCCGTATTTGGCGAGGAGCTTTCCCGAAAGTTCCAGCACGTTGTCGCGCGTGGTGCCGGTGCGCAGGATGATGGCGAGCAGTTCGGCGTTTGAGAGAGCCTGGGGACCATAGTCGCGCAGTCGCTCGCGTGGGCGTTCGTCGGTGGGCATGTCGTGGACGGTGGCATGGTATTCCAGTTTTGCCGGCAAGGGGACAATTTTGTCAGCGGTCTTCTCAAGCGTTGGCATAGCGTAAATTGCTCCTTTACTCGTGTTGTTGAGGTGAACTTTACAGCTATTTTAGGAAAAACGCAAGTGGTTGGGAAGAAGGTTCTCCTTTTGAGACTCTACCCCGGCGGGCGAGATTGATCTGGCCCCTACCACCAACCCCGGAGAAACGCCAGCAGGAGGGAAAAAAGACTCTGCCAAAACTTTTCCTGCTAGCAAGTCGTTGAAGTTTATAGACGCTGATGCCACACAAAGGCGGGCAGCACGGAGCAGAGGGATGTGGTAAGCACGGAGATAGAGAGGGTATGTCATTATATTTGGCCATTTAATACCGTTCATACATCCATTGTGGACGTGGATACACGAAGTTGGGCCTGGGGTAAGTCACCGGTTAGGACAGTTAGTAGAAGATAAAAAATCGAGAAATTCTATCGCAACGCTGGACGGCGTGCGAGCCATCGCCTGCCTCATCGTGATGGCATTCCATATTTGCCTGATTGGGAACAGCACATATCTCTGGGACCCGTTCAATCTCTCGCATGCTCTTTTTGGCGCGATTGTGTATGCTGGAGCGGTCGGCGTGACACTGTTCTTCGTACTTTCGGGCTTCCTGCTTTTCATGCCTTATGCCAAATCCCTGCTGGTGGAGCATACTGCCTGGCCTTCGGCATGCCGTTTCTATTTGCGGCGCGCATTTCGCATCATTCCGGCGTACTATATATGCCTCTTTTTGCTGGTGCTGCTCACTCATAGGGAGTATCTACAGCCTGCCCACTGGAGGGAGTTAGGGCTGTTTCTGGTCTTTTTCATGGAGTCGAGCAATATTACGTACCAGAAGATCAACGGGCCGTTCTGGACGCTGGGCGTAGAATGGCAGTTTTATATGCTGCTGCCGCTGTTTACGCTGGCGATGGGATTTATTGTGCTATGGCTGTTCAGGGGCTGCTCGATGAGAAGGCGTTTGTGGCTCGTGATAGGCTGCCTGGGGGCGCTGATTGGATGGGGGCTTGTTTCGCGCTACTGGGGATACTACTTTTCACACCATCCTGCAGAGACCTTCCTGGTGCCGCGTTCGACGCTGAATGTGATCCTGTTCTTCACCTATGGCAGCTATGGAAAGTTTCTTGAGGATTTTGGCATTGGCATGCTGTTGAGCCTGCTTTTTATCTATGCCCGGCAGGTTTCTATTGAGGGAAGATTTCACAGCATTGCGCTACGCCTGGCTCCCTGGCTGTGGGGTTGTGGCATAGTGGTGCTGGTGTTCTGCGCCATGTGGCGATTTAATCAGGGTCATCCGGCGTGGTTTTTCGGGATAGTGAACGAGCAATATAACTGGTTAGGTGAACTGGGTTTCTCGCTCGGTTTTGGCCTGTGTATTTTCGCGATCCTGTTCGGCGCCAGATACCTTAAGAAGCCGTTCGAATGGCATCCTTTGCGCTGGATCGGGCTGATTTCTTTCAGCCTGTATATGTGGCACCTGCCGCTGCTGATCTTTTTCATGACGCATGTGGAAAATCACCTGCAAGGCTGGAATCCGCTGGCAGCCTTTAGTCTGTACTGGTTGTGGGCATTTTTCGTGATTATTCCATTCTCGGCACTGTCCTACGTGCTGATTGAGAAGCCGGGGGTGGCGCTTGGTGAGAAGGTGTGGAGTCGTATTGAAAGGAAACAGGGACCAGACAGGGCCGATAAATCGGCGGTGGGCACGGTAAACCCGCCCATACGGGAGGTGAAGGAGAGTACGGCCGAAAGGGAACTTATCAAGTGGTGAGGGCAGGCGTAGCTGGATATCTGGAGGGCGAGTAGCAGGGCTGATATGGGTAGGTTTTTGCAGCGCCCCTGGAGCGCAACTCAGAATGACACGCTCCAGGGGCGCTGCAAAAACCTACCCTTGCAAACCACAGGGGCGCCTCTACAGGTTCAAGTTTGCTGTGCCTGATAAGACGAGGCTGTCCTGGGCGGCGCAGGGCAACTGGCTGTTGGGGCCAATGGCAGCTGAGGCAACATAATAGGTACCCCCGAAGGCGCTGCCCAGTTCCGAGTTAAGTGTCTGCTCGGTCTGCGAGTTGTAGCTGTTCATGGGGAAAGGGATGAAGCCGAAGAGGTTGAGGGTAGTGTTGACGACATGGACAACCATTTTGCCGGCTTCAGCGGAAGGCGTCATGGTGGTGGTGGCAGTGCCGATATTCAGGCCGCTCCAGATGATGTCGGAGGTAATCAGTATGTTCGGATTCTGGACGCTGATCTGAAAATTCTGGGCGGTGAGGCCGTTGCCAACGGGCATGCTGCCAATAGCGCTGCCCATGGACGCAAGCGAGGAGGCAGGAATTTCGATATAGGAATTGACGTTGCTGGAAGCGAGCGTTCTGGTTGTAAGCTGGGATGCCAGAAGATTCTGGCCGCCCGTTGCGTTGGCGCTTTGTTGTGGCGGGGAAGAGGATTGGGACTGCCCTACTGAAACGGGAAATTTCAGGTTCAAGGCAAGAGAAGAGGCGCCACAACCGGGCGTGGAATTAATTTTATTGAGCGAGCCAAGCGGCATAGTGAAGGTGCTGAGCGGGCCGGACATCAATGCGGGACTACCATTCATGGGGCTGGCACTGACCTGGGCGGTTGTCGAGTTCAGCACAGTGAAAGTAATGAGCATGCTGGAGGTGGTGGGTAGGGGGTCGCCGGGATAGAGACTTAATTTCAGCGTCATAGCCAGGCCACCTTTCTGGGGTACGAGGCTGACAAGGGTTGCGGATGGTTGGATCAGCGTGGTAGCCATGAGATAAGCCCAGTCTTGATCCTGTTTGGGCAGCGTGCTGATCATGCTGGTGATGGCGCTGTTGACGGAAGTGGGAACCTGAGAATCCATATGGCTCTGGAATAAGGATTTCAGGCTAGCGGTAGTAAGATAAAAGGTGGCATTAATCGACGTAGTGGCCGACTGGTGCGCGATAAGTGGCGTTTGTTTGACGACTTTGTTGGATGCTGCCGCCGGAGTGATGATCGAGACTCCCAGTACGAGAACTGCCAGCAGCAGTATCCAGCCGAATTTGAGGTAGTATATGCGTTTCATGGTGTGGTCTCCTTATTGGGCTTGCAGTAGAACCTGCGGAGGGCGACCTCAAGGGTCGCCCATACAATCATCAATGCGGCAATAATTTATTGATATCGATAGGTCCCTTGAAACAGAGGGCGACCGGTGTTGGCTGCGCGGCTATACCCTGGATGGGCGGCGCCTGGATCAGCAGAACGAGCAGTTCGGCGCCTCCACCACAGACGATGGTTTTGCTGGTATGGATGGAGATGAGCTTGACGTTCTGCAACTGGGCACGCAGCGATGGCATGAGCGAGCTGACCAGCAATTGATTCAGGGCTTTTTGCATGTTGGCGGCGGCTGCGGGTCCGGCGTCGATGCCGTCGCGTTTCAAATGCAGCACCTGCAGCTGGATATTTTGATGCGAATCGATACCGATAATAGTATCCATTTCAATGGGCATGACGCGATGAATGCCGCTGGAGTCGATATGCAGGTTCAGGCTGAGAATCAGGCCATCGCCAGGTTCAGGCGTGAGTTTCATATCGGTCAGCGTGTTCTGATTCAGGCCAAGCTGCGAGACAAAGAGCGATGTGAGCGCAGTGTCATCCAATGCCAACTGGAACATGCGCGGCCCCGATACAGGCGTGGCAGTTGGAGCCGGTGATGTACCTGTCGAGCCATTGGACGAGCTACTCGAGGTGGTCGAAGCGCCGGGAGATTGCCATTCGAGGGCGGCGAATACGCCTCCTACGACTAAAAGCAAGACAAGGGCAAAGCAGGCCAGGGCGAGAAGCAGGCGGCGTCTATTTCTGGGTTTGGGATTTCCATTCCCATCATCCCCACTATCGTCGATGACCGGTGGAATAGTCGGCGGTTCGGTAAGGCTGCTTTGATCGAGCATATCGGCATCGGCGACAGCAAGGAATGTTCCGGCAACGGGTGCTCCACTGGCAATAGTTTCATCGCTGTGCAGGGCGGGATCGGATGGCGCGGAAGCCTCGCTTAGAGGTGGCAGAGTTGGCATTTCCGCCAGCTCTTCCTGAGATTGCTGGGCGACCGCTTTACTGCCCCACAGGAATAGAGCGGGGATGATGGCAATCAGGCACAGGATCATAGTAGTGAAGAACACGGCGCTGTAGACGATATGGGCAGCATTAATCAAATGATCGGCGTAGCCTTTCGACCATTGCGCGAACTGATCGGCGGTGGCCGTGACGGGCAGGGATGGATATTGAGAGGCCAGTTGTTTGAAGTAGGCCAGCGCCCACGAGGTCAGGGCGGCCAGGCCGAGCGTCATGCCGAGCATGCGCAGCGAGGTGACGATGGATGAGCCCATACCGGCTTGATTGGCTTTGACGGCGTTGATGGCGGTTGTGCCGATGGGGGCGATGACGAGGCCGAAGCCGAAACCGGTGGTCACGGTGCTGATGGTGATCTGGTTCCAATCGACATTGAGTGGCCAGCGACTCATAAGGTAGAAACCGGTTGCGGCAAAGAGCAGGCCCAGCACGCCGGTAATGCGGCACGAGAGGCGACTGCACAACCAGCCGCCCAGGAAAGCGCCGATGGGAATCATGATGGTCATGCGCATCAACGCCAGGCCGCTAACCAGCGGCAGTTGATCGGCCGGTATTTGCCGGGCGAGGACGGTATTGACGAAAATCGGAATATCGGCCATGGCGATGATCAGCGCCGCGCCGATGAGCAGGCTAACCAGCGAAGTGGCCGAGAACGGCAGGCGCTTAAACAGCGAGAGATCGACGACGGGCCAGCGTACCTGCTTGACGATGCCAGCACGGATGAATGGGAAGCGCTTCGAGAGCGAGAGACGCGGCATCGACCAGCGTGGAATGCATTCGACGACGATGAAGGCGATCAGGAAAACGACGGCCAGGGCCAATGATACAGGATTATTTTGTGGCGCGGAACCATTAACTGTGGTTGGACCCAGTTCGGTTCCCTGCTGCGCCAGCCCCAGGCTCAGGCAGGTGAGCGCCAGGCCAAGCAGGATGGCTCCCAACCAGTCGATGCTTTCGCGCAGGCGTTTGCCCTTGGGAATAAAGAACCAGGCGGCAAGCATGAGTACAAAAACAATCGGCGCGTTGAAGAAGAAGATGTACGTCCAGCCGAAGCGTTCTACAATGATGGCGCCATATAATGGGCCAACCACACCGCCAGCTTCGGTGACGGCGCCGACGATGCCCAATGCCAGGGCCCGCCGCTCCTGCCCATAGAAATCGCTGACGATGGCCATGGCAACGGGTACAACTGCTCCACCACCGATGGCCTGAAAGAAACGGGCAGAGACGAGCCAGATCAGGCCGGACGACGAGGTATCGATGCCAAACGCGCTCAGGAAGCTGAGGTCTACATTTTGCCCAAGCCACGGAGCCAGCCCGCAGAAGATGGAACCAATGCCGAAAATGCTCATGCAGAGCAGAAAGATGCGACGGCGACCAAAAATATCGGAGACGCGCCCCATCAAGGGCATGGCAATGATGAATCCCAGCAGGTACGCGCTGACGATCCAGGCGGCGTGGTCGATCTGGGCGATAGAGATGTTGATGCCGGGGTCCTCGATGATCTGCGGCAGCGCTGTGACGACAACGGTCTGGTCGAGGGCGGTGAAAAAGACGCCGATGCAGGCAACGGTGAGAGCGGCCATAGCTGCGCGTTTTCCGGCAGGACTCGCGGCTGTGATATTTTTGCCGGGAGTGGTGAGCTTCTTGAAAGAACTCGTAATCTGCTGCGAAAATGACAGCGGCCTGGTAGGGACAGCGCCTTGTCCCTGTCCTGGATCTCCCGGTGAGGACAGGGACAAGGCGCTGTCCCTACCGGGTACTGCTGCACCCGAAGGGGCGGGCGCTCCGGTCGCGTTTATGAAGTTGCGCTTGCGCAGGTTTTCGGATGTTTCTTGATCGTCTTCCAATGTGTACATGTTGCCCCTCTTGAGAAGCTGTGAACGATGAGAACAAAGATAAAAAGATTACGCTCATTGAATCTGTGGAGCATTGATGCTGATATTTTCGTTGTAGTTCGAGATTTCAAATGTGCGCGTGGTCTGGGGAGTGTCGGTCGTGGTGGCCTGACCGGTGACTTTTAACTCGTAGAGCAGCGCGTCTGCTTTGCCGGCGCAGATGCTGGTCTTGAGCATGGTTCCCGGAGGGACACCGCCGCCGGTGAGAAATGCGAGATATTTGGCATCCAGCAGGCCATTGACGCGCCAGCAGGGCGTGCCGTTGACAGTATCGGCTGTAGGACCGGTGACGTTCTGAAGTTTGTTTGCCAGCGAGATGATGCCGGTATCGGGATTTGTCAGCGTACTGGCATCCAGCACGCCTTTGACGACGCGCCACTGGCCGGTAATAGGATCGGTGATGTATTGCGTGTCGCCGATACTGATGAGGTTAATTGTGACGGCCTGCCCGGAAAGCAGCACATTGGCCTGAGCCTTGACTTTATCAGGCATCAGCACATCGCCCTGGGCGGTGCGAATCTGGATCTGATTGTCACCCGTTGGAGTGCCCAGATTATCGGTCTTCATTACGACGTGGAACGCGGTAACATTGTGAAAGTTTTTTTGTAACATAGCCAGCACCTGTTTAGCTGTTGGCCTGGAACCGAAATTGCTGGCGGCAATGACGTTATTATGCTGCCAGGGAGCAGTGCAGCCAACCAGCAGCAATCCACCTGCCAGGCAGAGCAGGGCGCAAGCCAGCGCGCGACGTATCGAAATAAGCGATAAGTTCATTAGAGATGCCTCCCCAAATCTAGTTAGATAATTTACCCTTGCTGAAACAAATCAACGCAGGCTATCGGCCCTTTGGGGGTAGAGAGGCATCAGAGGCATGCATGATGGTACTTTATGGTACAGTTGGCAAGGAAGTGAGAGGGCGACCACTCGCTCAGACCTGAGGGCGACCACAAGGGTACGCCCTCCCCAGGGCCACTCGTCAAGATTCGAGATGACTCATGTTATATCTTTTCCAGTTTGGCGAAGTCCATGCTGAGGCGTTTTTTGCCGAATTTACTACCGAACTGGACTTCGACGAATTCGGTGGCTTCCTGCATCTCACTTTTGAGGATAATACCTTCGCCAAATTTGTCGTGTCGCACGCGATCACCTGGCTTGAACTGCTGTCCTTTTGGGCGGGCAGGCGGCGTGATCGACGAGGATGATGCCAGTGGCGGCGTTACATTTCCGCTAATTTTCTGCGGAGGCAGCGAGGGCGGCGCCTTTGAGATGTTGGATGAGGGGCGCGGGTTCCATTGCGATGTTTGATTCCTTGTTCCGGTCGATGGTTTGCCGCTGCCGAATGTGCGACCAGTTTCACGCGAGGACCAGGTATCCTGGTTGTAGTCGTCGTCCCAATTATTGTTGCGATTGGCAGCGGCGCGCAAACCACCGGCTTGTTTCGGAGTTCCGCCACCGGGAGAGGAAACGAGATGAACAGGGATATCGTCGAGAAAGCGCGATGGTTCGGTTATCTGCGTCTCACCAAAATAGGAGCGGCGATAGGCGCGCACGAGATAGAGGCGGCGCATGGCGCGCGTAAAGCCGACATAGGCCAGGCGGCGCTCTTCTTCCAGTTGTTCGGGCTTATCGACGGAGCGCGCGTGCGGCAGCGAGCCTTCGTCCATGCCGACGATGAAGACGATGGGATATTCCAGGCCCTTGGCGGCGTGCAGGGTTATGAGGGTAACGGCATCGTTGTTCTCTTCTTTAAGAAGTGTGCCGTCCTCGCCGGTCTGCGCGGTATCAGCGCCACCGACCAGGGCGACATTCTCCAGGAAGAGTTCGAGCGCGGTACTGGTCTCGATCTCCGAATAGTCCTCGGCCACACGGCGCAATTCCAGTACGTTACTCCAGCGTTCTTCGCCCTCGGCGGATTCGCGCAGTTCGGGACCATAGCCGCTGCGCTCGGCGGTGCGATCCAGCAATTCCGGCAGCGTCAGTTCTTCCATGGATTTGGTAAGATCGGCGAGCAGTTCGGCGAAGCCTTTCAGAGCGGTTTTGGCGGCTTTTCCCAGTGTGGGATGCTGCTCAACGCGCTGCACAGCCTCGTAGAGCGAGACATGCTGATCATTAGCCCATTGCTGCAATTCACCAAGGGTTTTAGGGCCAATTTTGCGGTTGGGCACGTTGATGATGCGCTGCATGCTGAGGTCGTCGTGCGGGTTCGCCAGCAGGCGCAGGTAGGCGAGCATGTCCTTGATTTCTTTGCGCTCGTAGAATTTGCGGCTGCCGATGACTTTATATGGAATATTGGCGCGCAGGAATTGCTCTTCCAGCGCGCGTGACTGGGCATTGGTGCGATACATGACGGCGACCTCGCCGCGTTTCTCGACCTCGCCGCGAGCCAGCAGGCGGGCAATCTCGCGAGCAACGTAGAGCCCTTCTTCCTCCTCGTTGTAGGCCTCATGCAGGACAACCTTCTCACCGGTGCCCAGGGCCGTCCACAGGCGTTTGTCCTTGCGCAGGCGATTGCGGCGCACGACGTTCTGGGCGGCATCGAGGATGGTCTGAGTCGAGCGGTAGTTCTGTTCGAGCAGGATAATTTTCGTGCGCGGGAAATCGCGCTCGAAGCGCTGCACGTTCTCGGCGCTGGCGCCACGCCAGGTGTAGATCATCTGGTCGTCGTCGCCCACGACGCAGACGTTGCCGATTCCCTCATGGCGGTCGTCAGTGCCATAGCCGAGGAGACGAATGAGCTTGTATTGGGGCAGGTTACAATCCTGGAACTCATCGACGTGAATATACTGCCACTTCTGCTGATATTTGCGCAGGACATCCGCTTCGCGACGCCAGAGTTGCTCAGTGAGCATGAGCAGGTCGTCGAAATCGACACCGTTGTTAGCGCGTAAGAGGCGCTGGTACTGCTTATAGACGCGCGCGGCGACCTCCTCGATATATTTGGAGGCGAGTTCGGCCATCTGGTCCGGCACCTGCATATCATTTTTGGCGCGCGAGATGAGGCCCTGAATAGTGGCGGGTCGATATTGCTTCTCATCCAGATTGAGGTCTTTGATGGCGCGTTTGATGAGCGTATTCTGGTCATCGGTGTCGAAGATGACGAACGATTTATTGAGGCCCAGCGGCGCCAGGTAGTCAGCTTCGATGCGCAGGACGCGGGCGCAGATGGCATGGAAAGTGCCAATGGTCATTTCTTTGGAATCGCTGACGCCGACGAGCTTTTCCAGGCGCTCGCGCATCTCCCTGGCGGCCTTGTTGGTGAAGGTGACGGCCAGGATGCGCCAGGGCGAGATATGTTCGTGCTGCACCAGGTAGGCGATGCGATGCGTGATTACACGCGTTTTGCCGCTGCCCGGCCCGGCGAGGATGAGAAGGGGGCCTTCAGTGGTAGTGACTGCCAATCGCTGCGGCTCGTTGAGGCCGGCCAGCAGGTCTTTTTGTTCCAACATCATCAACTTCCCTAATTATGTATGATAGGAGGCGAAACCACACAGTGTGGTTGTCCATGCCGATGCCCCATCGTACCGGCACTATTTCGATAAGAAATAAGTTCGTGGCTATTGTACCACATATGGAGGCGCGGGGATGTTGGGGAGGACAAATCGGCCAGGGCCAACTGGTCACATAGTGGTGGTCGTAGACCTGCTGGCTCTGCCGCGTATTTTGGGTGCCATCATCGTTGCCCGCGCCAACCCCGGCCGCCGGGTCATAAGAGAGCGCGTGGAAGTAATCGAACCCCGTCAAGCTCTCATTGTATTGGCCAATGAACCCCTTGGCGATGGTGATGGCGCCGGCAGAGTAGCGTCCGGTGCCATGAGGGCCGAAGAGCTGGTTGCCCTGTCCCGAAGCCCCACCTGCCGGCCAGCTGATCTCCGAGAGAATGCTGCCCATATCTGCTGGGGCAATTGCTGGACATACCATTCGTTTGCCTGTACAACGTGAAGAACTCTTTGTAGGGCAACACGCAGGGGAGGAACCAACTAATGAGACTTCCAGGCCATTAACTGATCGGGATAGCACCAACCGCTGTCCCTACAGGGAGAACCCAGGCAAGCGGCACAGGGACAGCGGCTGGTCCCTACAGAAATCCCCCCTTGCCAACACCCCTCCCTTCGTATAGACTAAAGCGTGAAAGTTTCATTGCAAGGAGTATTTGATAGTGTCTAGTAGTTTAATGGTGGTGAGTACGTTTCAATTCTCGCCTGCATTGCAGCAGGCACTCCGCGAGGCAGCGGCAAGTGAGAACGTGACATGCGTATCAAATGCTGATGAACTTGCAGCGCACCTGCATGAGGCGGAGATTTTGTGCGCCTATACACTGCCAGCGAACTGGCGCGAGCTGGCGCCGCATCTCCGCTGGCTGCAATATCCCGGCGCAGGCATCGACGCGCTACAACCAACCGGTTTGCTTGATGCTGGCAGCGGGGTGATCATCACGACCGCGACAGGCATTCATTCGACGGTCATCAGCGAGTATGTGTTCGGAAGTATGTTGATGTTCAACTGGAACTGGCCGCAGATGGTGCGCCTGCAGGATGGGCATATCTGGGCACGCAGCGCCAGCTGGTACAACCTTGGCGGGCGTGAACTGGCGGGTCAAACGCTGGGGATCGTAGGCCTGGGAAGTATCGGACGATGCATTGCGCAGCTTGGCCGGGCTTTCGGCATGCGGGTTGCCGCAACGCGCCGTACAGTACACGAGGGGGAGAAAGACGCGGATGTCGACGAGTTGTTTCCGGCGAATAAGTTGCACGATTTGCTGGCAATCAGCGATTACGTAGTGATTGCCGTCCCGCTGACGCCTCAGACGGAGAAGCTGATCGGTGAAGCTGAATTGCGCGCGATGCGGCCCAATGCTTACCTGGTCAACATCGCGCGCGGGCGGGTGATCGATGAGCAGGCGCTGATTCGGGCGCTGCGGGAGAGGTGGATCGCGGGAGCAGGCCTGGATGTGACAGAAGAGGAGCCGCTGCCCGCCTCCAGTCCTCTGTATGCAATGCCGAACGTCATATTGACCCCTCATATTTCGGGAGCCAGCATCCATTATGATGAGCGGCTGGCGGCATTGTTTGCTGAAAACCTGCGCCGTTATCGCACCGGCCAGCCATTGCTGAACAGGTATGACCCGGCGCGAGGATATTGAGACGTTCAGGCAGGTAGAAAGAGAAAGTCTTCATACTATGAGTACTGCAGATCTGGGTATTGCGAAGGTGCTGGGGGCTGATGCGGTAGGCCAGCCCGGTCAACGGCGTTTTCGCCTTTTTGTACAGGGCCAGCGCCCGGCGCATTCCGCCATCATGTGGCTGGAGAAAGAACAACTGAGTAATCTCTCGCTGGCATTGGATCGTGTTCTGGCCCAACTGACGGAGGGGCGTATATTGCGCACGGAGGCCCAGGCGGGCCCGCCGCCTCGACCCGTCGAGATGCCGGCTACCTTTCCCAAAAGCCCCGATTACGAATTCCAGATTGGGCGACTGCTGCTGAATTACGAGGAGAGGCGCGAATTACTGGCGTTGATAGTTGTACCAATGGAGATTCGCACGAAGCCAGGGTCGCCGGAACCCCAGGTTTTTTTGCTGGAGGATGAGGCGATCTCGTTTCTCTTTACATTTCAGCAGGCGCAGGAGTTGACACGGTCGATAAATATTCTGCTAAGCAGTGGACGGCCGGTCTGCCCTCTGTGCCATACACCGCTGGATGGCGGGCCCCATGCCTGTGTAAAGCAGAATGGGCATCGTGAGATCGTGCAGGTGATGGAAGAAGACGAGGAAGAGTAGGGGCCAGATTGACCGGTTGGGGCGCGGTCAATCTGGCCCCTACTCATATAATCAAGCTTGGTCCACGCAGAGGTACTTATTTGCCTTTTCGAGGTAATATGCTTCGTTTGCTTCTATCATGAGTTTATGGAGCACAACGATATCTGCGTCAGGCAAACGCTCAACCGGCTGGACACATAAACGCATTACAGCACGACCATGCTCTATGACCTGGATATAGCCCTTATTACGCGGGACACGGTACACACGGCTGGGGTCGGTAGGACTGGGAATCTCCAGGTAACCCCGCCAGATCAGCTGTCGAGATTGTTCTGGCGTAAGCAGATCACGCTGCAAATGGGCCGCGCGTCGTTCAGCACGCGACCAGCCCTTGAAGTACGGTTGAAAAATCAACCATAACATCGGGCAGATAGCCAGTGCAACGACAATCCAACCCAGGATAGTCAATACCTGAGCAACCAATGTCAACCGCCAACGACTCGCGGGACAAGGACTATCTGTTCGGCTGTTTGATCGAACTGTTCAATGCGCTCGGCCGGTTTTCCCGGATTGATTCGGAAGGCAGTGGCACCTTTTGAGCGCTCCTGAGCGAAAATACGCTCTGCTTCACGAACAGCAGCAGCAGCCTCGGGGTCTCCGGCGAGAACTTTCTGCTCATCCCAGGTAATCCGGTCATCACCACGCCGTGACATCACCCGTAACATTCCCACAGTCGTTCCTCCTTCGATGTAGGGGCACCGGCTCGCATTCCAATGGAAAACGAGGTGGATACCCAACCTTGAGCGGGCCTGCCAGGGATGGGAGTGAAACAACACACCCCAGAACAAGCCGGCCGTTAGATTAATCGCTACAAAAACGAACTACGCTACATGGTACGTACATACAAAGCGTTGATACCCTGATGGGTATCCTAAGAGGATTACGTTTCGATTTAACAGTTGGTTTCTAGCCCGACGTACTGATCTAGCCGATCAATCGGCGCTGGGCACAGTGAACCGACCCCCTACGGGATGCAGGCCTCCATTCGAACGAATTGGGCTACGCACCCCCGACTTCCTACTGTTAATTGTACGTAACAAATGACTCTACGTCAATGGTTGGTTGCAGAGATTTTTCGCGCTGGCCCTTCAGGGCGCGATAAATCTGCTCCCTACTTGCGCCCACATTAAGCAGCCTGAAAGGAGACCTTGAGAAGCCATCAGTTTGCCATTTGCAGCTTCGTACCGCACTCGGGGCAGAAGCGAGCACTGTTTTCAACCTGCGCTGAGCAATTCGGGCAGAACAGATCGGGCAGGGGCAATTTGGTGCCGCAGTCCTGGCAGAATTTTCCTGGAGGGCCCACCCTGCGGCAGGTGGGACACATAACACCCTGCGGATAGCCACCGGTGGCGCTGGCCCCAAAGATGGCCGCCGAGGGTGAAGGCACATCGCCGGTGATAGGCAAACCGGCGGAAGGACGAGGCAAGCCACCACTCCCAGCAGGTTTGACAAGATCGGGACTGACTGCCGATGGAATGGCTTCGGTATTGAACTGTGGGGCGCGATAATTCTGCTCGATTTGTTTGCGCTGCGCCTCGACGTTCATCTCATGCTGGAATTGTATGCCATCTGCCTTCAGGTCGGGAGCGCAAGCGGTGCAGAGATTCAGTTTGGCATTGAAGCAGCGCATGCATACGGTGCGATGGCATTTGGGGCAGAGATGAAACTCGTGCTGAACCTCGGCCCAGGATTTCTGGAGCGCATCGGCCTGCTCCTGGTGCCATTTTGAGCCGTAAATCTGCTCGCCCGCCTCGGCTGCCCGCCCCCAAAATCCTCCTAAAAGGCCCACGCCAATATCCAGCACGTTCTGGCCCGTACTGACCTTGGAACGAATCGGCCTGGTATCGACCGACCAGTTGCATTCCTGGCAGGTGAAACGGAATGCGAAATAGCCCTGCGATTGATCGCTCATATCCTGGTAGATGTTAGGGACGACGTAACGCTGTGACATGTGCTAAAACCTCATTTCTCGGGGTGCGATATGGGTTTTGACCGCTGTGCCAGTAATGGCCGTGTGGGCCGATCAATCAATCGTGCCCAGCGCCGGTTGATCGGCCCCGGCAGGATTCGCTAATTGTTTCCTCAAATTCCATAATCGCGCCCCTTACAAAAAACAATAGTAAATGCGCGGTTATTTGGCGACGATAACCGCAACGGCGGCAGTGCCGGGGCCGGTATGCGTCCCCAGAACAGCGCCAAGCTTGTAGATAGGCAGCTCCCCATGATAGGTCTTGCGCAAGACCTGAACCAGTTGCTGGCCCACCTCTTCGCCTGACTCGGCAACGCTGATATGCTCGATGCCCCCCATCTCGTTGACCAGCTGCGCGACGCGCTCAAATGCTTTGCTGCGGGTTCTGGGTTGCTCTACGGCCACAACTTCGCCATTCTTCAAGGAGACGATGGGCTTGACGCTGAGCATGTTGCCAAGGAACGCCCTGGCCCCGCCAATACGCCCACCCCGCTTGAGATATTCGAGGGTATCCAGCACAGCCAGGATACGTGTTCTTGCCAGCGTATCCAGCAGATGGACTTTGATCTCCTCCAGGCCCAGGCCTTCACGGGCCTCTCTTGCCGCCTGCATGATGGGCAATGACATACTGACGCTGATATTTTGTGAGTCTACGATATCGATGGGTATCTTCCGCACGTTTTCGGGAAGTGTATCACGCGCGGTGCAAGCGGACTGATAAGTGCCGCTCAGCTTTGCCGAGAGATGAACGGAGAGGATGGCGTCGGCCCCTTCGTCGATCAGCCGCATATAGGCCGCCTGAAAAGCGGCCGGTGATGGTTGCGATGTACGTGGTAAGGCCTTGCTTGCCGCCAGTTTGCGATAAAAACTGGCATTGTCGAGTTCCACGCCATCCAGGTAAGCTTCGTCGCCAAAAAAAACGGTCAGTGGTACAATGACGATACCGAGTTCCTCCGCCTGCTGTGGCGAAATATCCACTGTGCTGTCAGTGACGATACGAACAACCATAATACTACCTCTCAAGAATAATCAAACGCGGCCGATCAATCGGCTCCTACTTGCCGGATGCTCTATCCGGCTGGAGCGCGATCAACCTGGCCCCTACTCGGCTGACAGGATATAGGCATAATAAGGTTGGCCGCCATCGATGACCTCGATTTCAAGATGCGAATGCTGTTCCTTGATACGCCGGGCGGTCTCTTCTGCCTGCTCGCGCGTCACATCTTCGCCGTAGTAAAGCGTGATGATTTCATAACTATCGATATTCATGCGCTCCAGTGTTTCGCGGATCACACGCGCCATATCCCGCCCAGCGAATGTCAGGTTCCCGTTGACCAGGCCGATGTAGTCGCCTTCGCGCACGTGCACGCCACCAATCTGAGCGGAACGTACGGCAGTCGTAATCTCCGCCGTCTGTACATTTTTCGCTGCCTCGCTCATAGCCTGGCAATTGATCTCAAAATCGGCCTCGAAGTTAAATCCGAGCAGCGCGGCGATGCCCTGGGGCATGGTATTGGCCGGAATGATACCGACCTGTTTGGTCGTCAGGGTGGGAACCTGCTGCGCGCTCAAAATGACGTTGCTGTTATTGGGCAGCAAAATAACCTGGCCGGCATTTACGGCCTCGACCGCGGCGAGCAATTCCTCGGTGCTGGGGTTCATGGTCTGCCCTCCTGGTACGATAGCGCTGACCCCCAGGCCTGAGAATACTTTTTCGAAGCCCGCGCCGGATACGACGGCGACAACGGCTATCTGGCCGGTCATGGGACTCTCCGGTACAGCATCAGAGGCGTGTTCGGCTGCGCTTTCGGCGGCATAGGCCAGGCTCTGCTCCTGCAAATTTTCGATATTGATGTCGAGCAGGCTGCCGAGGCTTACGCCATAATCGAGAATTTTGCCGGGCCACTCGGTATGGGTATGCACCTTGAGCAGGTGCTCATCGCCGGCCACAACGGTAGAGACGCCACCCATATCAATGATGGTTTGACGAATCTTCTCCACGTCCAGCGTCTGGTTCATAGCGCGCAAGAGGAAGACGACCTCGTAGCCAAATTCTTCCTCGATTTGCACCCGTCCCTTTTTGACACCCGGCTCCAGTTGCTCCAACAAGGTGGGAGATTTTGAGGAGCTGGATGGAGTAGATACTGTTCCAGCCGTCACAATAGATTCGCCGCGCACGTAGCGCCATACACCTTCCAAAATGATGCAGAGACCCTGCCCGCCTGAATCGACCACGCCCGCCTGCTTGAGAATTGGTAACAGGTCGGGTGTGCGAGCTACGGATTGGCGGGCCGCCATCACCATTTCCTGCACCAGCGCCACCAGGTCATCGCCACGTTCGGCGCTCTTCTCTGCTGCCTCAGCAGTTTCGCGTACTACAGTCAGGATAGTACCCTCGACCGGTTTGATGACGGCGCGATAGGCCATACGTTGCGCCTCCTGCAAGGCATTGGCGAGGTCAGTCGCGGTGAATGTTTGTTTTTTGTCCAGCGCCTGCGCTGTGCCGCGCAAAATCTGTGAGAGGATGACGCCAGAGTTGCCGCGCGCTCCCAGCAGCGCGCCATGTGCTATTTTTGCAGCTATTACACCGGCCGAAGTTTCGTCACTATTGACGATATCACGTATGGCTGCTTGCATAGTGGCCGCCATGTTGGAGCCGGTATCCCCATCCGGTACGGGAAAGACATTGAGGGCATTGATGGCATCGCGATGTTCCTCTAGCCAGGCCGCGCCTGCCAGCATAGCCTTCTTCAGGTCCTGGCCATCAAATACGCTGATGCGCCGTAATCGTTGCGTGCGTACCGCAGTGTGCGGTGTTTGTTCCTGCATGCTGGCTCCAACTAATAGCCTACCGGTCTATCTATATTCTATTATTGGTGCTGTTACTCAACCCCTGCACATTGACATTGACTTGCGTAACAGGCACCCCTAACATCTTCTCGATAGAGAATTTGACGCTACTCATGATATTATGCGCGATTTCGGAGATACGCAAGCCATATTCCAATGCTACATACACATCGATAATGATCTGGTCGTCGATCACGCGCATCTGTATGCCCCGGTTGAGTTGTTCCGGTGGCAGAAAGACCGGACGCCCATTGCGCAGGCGCGGGGCAGTGATGCCAACAACTCCATAGCACTCGCTGATAGCCTGTACCGCAATGCTGTGAATGGCATTGGGCAGCACCTCGATCTTACCAAGAGGGCGTATTGTGGGTTGTGGCGGGATGGCAACTGTCTTTGGCATATGCATTTTCGAGATTCTTCTCTTCTTCGCTGCTGATTTCCCATAAGTTGGGCAGAGATGCTAGCATCCCCGGCGCTGCGTCACCCAGCAGAGCCATCTGCTCCTCATGCTGGGAACCACCAGACCACCAGACACCCAGACACGATCTCTTGCCAAAACGAGTGTATCATGATATACTCGCGTAGCGTGTCCGGGTTCTCTCGTGGGCGGTGCCATACGGATGGCCGCTCCGAAGATCGCAAGAGATTAAAACACATGCAGTATATCAAAAGCGCGAATGATTATCAAGCAGAACCGGCACGGCACAGTCAGTATATCTACTCAGAGCAAGGGAATGGATGAGCCGGTAGCCTTGTTACTTTATAGAAAGGTATAAATCTCTGAGAAGAACTGAACATATGTATAGGAGACTAGAGAGGAAGGCAGGTAAAAACTATGTCAGGTCGTTGTGATATATGCGAACGCAAGCCGATGCATGGCAATAATGTGAGTTTCTCGCAGCGCCGCACGCGCCGCCGCTTTGTGTTGAACGTACAGCGCCGCCGCATCGAGATCAATGGTGTCTCCCGCACCGTCAACATCTGCACGCGCTGCATGCGCACAATGATGAAGCTACCTAAAACGAAATAACAGGAGCCTGAACGATAAAAAGTCTGACTTTTTATCGTTCAGGCTCCTGTTATTTCGTTTACTACCTCTTTTAACCAGATATAACACAGCAGCGGAAACACCACTACCACCAACCTGTTATATCTAAAAGCCTTCTTGAAATCTCCGTGAAAAACGCACGAGATGGCCCTGGACATACCGCAGCCAGGACAGCGAATCCCGAAAATGGTACGAACCAGGCACAAAGAAGGACGGTTCTCAAGCCACGAAGTGGGAACCAGCACTAATAAGACGGGAAGGAGCAGTAAAATGCTGGCCTTCCCGTATGATTTGAGGGAAGCGATCCTCATTGCGTTCGCAGCAGGGGCAGGCCATTTGCATCGCGAAAATCGCCGGTGATGATCATGATCAGGTCGACCAGCGCCCAGATGCCACAGCCACCGAGAGTGAGTAACTGGACTACGCCGACAGCGGTATGCCCCGTATAAAAACGATGTACCCCTAAGCCACCTAGAAAGATGCATAAAAGGAGCGTGGTCAACCAGTCTTTTTGCGTCACCCCCGTCACCGGCGCTCCCCACTGCGGCTGCTGGCCATAGCCCTGCGCATACTGCGTAGGCGGTATCTGCCCGTATTGCTGTTGGCTGTATTGCGGCTGCCCATACTGCTGCTGGGATTGCCCGTATTGTGGCTGTGGTTGGGGCTGCCCGTATTGCTGTTGACCCTCATATCCCCATTGCGGTTGCCCATATGGCGGCCCCTGCTGTGGCTGCTGTGGGGGCCATTGTGATTGATATCCTGGTTGATCGTTCATGCTCATCTCTCCTCATAATCTTCGTCCCACCAATATCAGTAGAAAGCTTCCTCATTATAGAGGAAATGTGTTGAATTGGGAAGAGTTTCGAGGCAACGTTCAGGATAATGTAAAAACTGGCCGGGAAACCAGGGCTCCTTACGGTTGCCCTGGTTGCCATTCCGATGGTGCGCGTCAAGGCTCACCAGGCTTTCTGGTCAGGAGAAAGGAGGGCAAATAGAAACTTTGCTGCCACACACAACAAACCACTCAAAGAGGATACTGATATCACTTCCCGTTTCACTATCAGTCAGGAAGCGAGGCCCTTTCAGCCACACCAGACAGTATCATGATTTACTGTGCCCGGCAGCAAGTATTTAAAAAGATGCGCTTTTAGGGGATTCTGGTTATTGACTGAGCAGGAAGCTATCTGCTAATGGACTGCGAGAGCCATTTTCTCGCTTCTCGCCGACCACATTCACCGGTGGTTGCTGCCCGGTCGTCTGGCGGCTGGACTGCACATAATTCCCATTGGTCATTGACTGGGTAGGTTGAGAACTTTGCAAGCTCTGCAGGCTTTGCAGTGCTGCCTGTGATTGCGCATTGGAGGTACCTGCTCCATCGGTGGCAAGCTGAATAGTCTTGCCCTCGATAACCACAGCGATACCCACGCCGCGCCTCAACTCGGCGAGTTGGCGGCGCAATTCACGGTTCTCCGCTTCCAAAGCGTCCATTAATTTTTTCTGTTCCAATAGCATTTGCGCAATGCCTTCAAAACCTGCGCTAGCAGCACGATCCATCATGGATTCCTCCTGCGAATTACTTGTTCTCAATAATTCTAAAACAAAATCTCCCAACACAACACAACACCTCCCGGCTACACCGCACGCATTAAGGGTACGATACGATCCCAAATGGCTGCCGCAACCTGCGCCTTGGGCATTACAGGTAGATCTTCCATTTCACCAGTCGCATGGAAAATCAAAACCTTATTGGTTTCAGTACCAAAGCCACTATCAGGGCGGCTCACATCATTAGCCACGAGCAAATCCAGGCGTTTAGCGCTGAGCTTCGCGCGTGCATTTTTAACCAGGTTGCTCGTCTCAGCCGCGAATCCGACGCGCACCAGCCGTCGTCCTGCACCCTGCTCGTGCTCACGCCCCAGCTCGTTCGTTGAGGCGGCAAGTTCCGCCAGGATATCCGGATTGCGCACCAGACGCAAGGAGAAGCCTCCCTGTTCATCGAATTCCTGCGTCTCGCCCTCGCCTTCCTTCTTGATCTTCTGAGACGCAATCACCGCCGGGCGAAAATCAGCTACGGCGGCACTCATTATGAGAACATCCGCATTCACAACTGCTCTGCGGACGGCATCACGCATCTGCAGTGCGGTCTCGACCCTCTCGATTTCGACGCCGTAGGGCGCATCCAATGCTACGGGTCCCGAGATCAAGATGACGCGCGCGCCGCGATCGCGTGCCTCAGATGCCAGGGCATAGCCCATTTTACCGGACGAGCGATTGCCGACGAAGCGAACTGGATCGATAGGCTCCTGCGTTCCCCCTGCCGTAACCACGACCCGGCGGCCGGCAAGATCGCCAGTACGTCCCAATGCTACCCGGATAGCACCCAATAACACCGCCGTATCGGGCAAGCGACCGACACCCACTTCTCCAGAGGCCAGCCTTCCAACTTCTGGCTCGACGATGATCGCCCCGCGCTCGCGCAACAGGGCCAGATTGGCCTGGGTCGCAGGATGCGTGTACATATGCTGGTGCATCGCGGGCGCTATTAACACTGGAGCCTTCGTTGCCAGCGCCACGGCAGTCAGCATATTGTCTGCCATACCATGCGCCAGCTTAGCGATAGTATTGGCCGTTGCCGGAACGACGGCCAGCAACTCCGTCTCCTCAGCCAGAGCAATATGCGTTTCCGCGGCTCGCCCCGAAGGTTCCCATAAATCGCTATACACAGAACGGTGGCTCATCGTCGAAAACGTCAGCGGACGAATAAACTCTTCCGCGCGTTCCGACATGATTACATCCACCAATGCACCCGCCTGCTGCAGACGGCTTACCAGCTCGACTGCCTTATATGATGCAATACCACCACAAATACCGACGAGAATGCGCCTGTCCAGTAACACCGTTTGCTTGCTCGTTCTTTATACGGGAGCCCGTTCAATCTTGCCCCAACAGGCCCGCCTCAGCAGGTTATTGCTACAATAGCATAGAATGAAACAACCCACAAGAGCAATAACCAGAAGTACCATGTAGACTGAACAGGTGACCGGTTGAGTTCTTGTACGCAAAGCTCAGGTTGCATGATAAGCTGATGAAGTGCTATCATGCGAGTATTCTGAAATCTTTCATATATACGAATAACCGGTAATACTCCTTTCCAGCGGTGCAAAATCTTATTGCGAGGCAATTCTGCACGAGCGAGGCTCAATAACAAATATATTTGCGACAAGTCAGGCAAGCGAGATTGCTTTGCCGCGAGAGCAGGGGCACAATCGGACATCATTTGAGAGGATCCCGGTCATGAAAAAGCCTGCCAAAAATGTCCCCAACCTGCAGATCAAACGCGCGCGCGAAAGCCAGGGCTGGTCGCAGGAATACGTGGCACGCGAAGTTGGCACCGATGCTTTCACCGTCAGTCGCTGGGAACGCGGCATCACCGTGCCCAGCCCGCACTTCCGGCAGCAGCTCTGTTCGCTATTCGGCCTGAGCGCGGCAGAACTCGGGCTTGTTCCAACGGAGCAGAACGAGCCATTCACCCAGGTTGTGAGCCGCCCGGAAGCCATCTCATCTCTTCCGGTAGTAATCCTCGATCCAGCCATCCCGCCGTCTCTCACAATTGAGCACGCGCTTGTTGGGCGCGATGAATTGCTGCGTCAACTCAAGGCACGTTTGCTGAACGGTGGTCGTGTCGCGCTTTCCGCACTGAATGGCCTGCCCGGTGTTGGCAAAACCGCCCTGGCCACGACGCTGGCCCACGATGAAGAGGTACGAGCGCATTTCTCCGGCGGTATCCTCTGGGCCGGGCTGGGCACCGAACCTGATGTACTGGGACTGCTGAGCCGCTGGGGCACACTTTTGAATTGCGCGCCGCCCGATATGGCGCAACGCAGCCACCTCGAAACCTGGGCCACCAACATTCACGCCGCCATTGGGCAGCGCCGCATGCTGCTGGTCATCGACGATGCCTGGGAGTTCGCGCACGCGCGCGCCTTTCAAGTAGGTGGGCCGCATTGCGCCTACCTGCTCACGACGCGCTTTCCCGAGATCGCCCGACGCTTCGCCACTGAAGGAGCAACCGTGGTGCGCGAACTGGCGGATACCGAGGGCCGCATGCTGCTGATGCGGCTGGCGCCGGAAATGGTGCAGGTCGAACCGGAAGAGGCGCACGCGCTTGTAGCCGCCGTGGGTGGTCTGCCCCTGGCCCTGACCCTGCTAGGCAATTACCTGCGCGCGCAGTCCCATAGCGGCCAACCGCGCAGGCTGCGCGCGGCTTTAGAGCGCCTGCATCGCACCGATGAGCGCCTGCGCCTTGCTGAACCGCAGGCGCTGGTAGGAGGACATCCGAGCCTGTCAGTAGGCACACCTTTGTCGCTGCAAGCAGTGATTGGCATCAGCGACCAACAGGTCAGCGCGGAGGCTCGTTCGACCTTGCGAGCCTTATCAGTCTTCCCGCCCAAACCCAATACCTTCTCGGAGCAGGCAGCCCTGGCAGTCAGTGCCCTACCGGTTGAAACCCTCGACGAACTGGCGGACGCCGGGCTGTTGGAAAATAGCGGGCAGGAGCGCTATACGCTGCATCAGACCATCGCCGACTACGCGCGCGCAAATCTGGCCGATCCTGAGGCTTTCGAGCGGCTGGTTGCCTACTTCGTCGCGTATGTCGAGGCCCACACCAACGATAATCCGGCGCTCGACCGGGAGAGCAACAATATTCTGGCCGCATTGGAGGCCGCGCACGAGCAGGGTATGCAGTCCGAGCTTGTCAGAGGTGTGCATGCCTTCGCCTCTTTTCTAGAAACGCGTGGCCTCTATGCTGTGGCCGAGGTGCATGTGCAGCGGGCGTTAGAAGCGGCTCGCTCTTTAGAGGATACAGCGGGGCAGGCGACAGCATGGCTGCACCTTGGCAGAATCATGGAGCAGCGCGGAGATTACGCTTCAGCGCGTGAGCGCTGGCACAATGGACTGGTCCTGGCTCGCCGCTACGGACACGACGGCCAGATTGCCGGAATACTCATGGAACTGGGCATTCTGTCGCGGGAGCAGGGACAACCCGAACAGGCGCGCCAGTTTTTCGAGGAAGCCTTGATTGTCTCGCGGCGCTCCGGTTCCCGGCGCGATGAAGGCAGCATTTTGCGCAATCTAGGTATATTGGCGCGCGAGCAGGGGCTTCCTGAACAGGCGCGCCAACTTTACGAGGAGGCGCTGGCCGTCTCACGCGAGATAGGAGACCGGCGCGAGGTTGCGCGCACGCTCAATAACCTGGGCGTCCTGGCGCGACAGCATGGGCGGCCCGAACAGGCGCGCCAGCTCCTGGAGGAGGCAATCAGCATCTTCCAGGAGCTGGAGGATCGCCGGGGAGCAGCGGTCTCTATGGGAAATCTGGCTCGTATCGCGGAGAATCAGGGACATCCCAGCCAGGCGCGCCAGCTTTACGAGGAGGCGCTGGCTGTTTTTCGCCAGCTGGGAGACCGCCGCAGCGCTGCCCAGGTGCTGCATAACGTCGGTACGATAGCCTGGGGCCAGGGGGAATCCCGGCAGGCGCGGCGGCTCTATGAGGAGGCGCTGAATATTTTCAGTCAGTTAGGTGACCGGCGGACCGCTGCGCTCACATTGGGCGAGTTAGGCGTTCTGGCACGCGAGCAGGGAGAACTGGATCAGGCAGGCCAGTTTCTTGAGCAGGCCATCGTTACTTTCCGCCAGCTGGCAAATCGCCGCGAGGAGATCATTACCCTGCGTGAGCAGGGCGCGCTGGCACGTTTACAGGGGCAGTATGACCGGGCACAACAGTTCTTACATGAAGCCCTCGATGCTTTGCTACAATTGCAAGATCAACGCGAGGCCGCCTTCGCTCAGCGCGAACTCGGCATCCTGGCTCGCGAGCAGGAACAGTACGAACAGGCCCGGCAATTCCTTGAGCAGGCCCTCAGCATGTTCCACCGCCTGGAAGATCGCCATGAGGAGGGACGCACACTGAAAGAACTCGGAATCCTGGTACGCGAGCAGGAACAGTTCGAGCGGAGCCGCCAGTTTCTTGACCAGGCCCTCACTATGCTGCGCGAAGTAGGCGACCGGCGCGAAGTGGCCCGCACCCTCCTGCAGATGGGAATGTTGTCCTGGCAGCGGAGACAGGGAGATTACGAGGAAGCGCTGCCATTGTTGCTGAGTGCGCGCGTCGGGCTGAAGCTGGTAGATTCTCCTGAACTGCGCGTGGCGGAGGAGGCAATCGAGCAGGCGCGCGTCCAGGTAGGAGAAGCTATCTTCGGCAACGTACTCAGATATGTTGCCAGAGAAGCGCCTGAGCCGGCTTATGGGCTGAATCGAGCGGAGTGGGGCGCCGCCATTCGCAAGCAGATCACGAAAATGCTTGTGATTTGAAGATTCGTGATGATGTAGAGAGGAGCCGCCTTATGAAAAAGCCTGCCAAAGCTGCCCCCAACCTGCTACTCAAGCGGGCGCGCGAGCAACGGGGCTGGTCTCAAGACGACGTAGCGCGTGAAGTCGGCACCGAGGCCTTTACCGTCAGCCGCTGGGAACGGGGTATCGCTTTACCCAGTCCTTACTTCCGCAAACAGCTCAGCTCGCTCTTTGATCTGAGTCCTGCCGCACTCGGCCTGGTCCCGGCAAAAACGGACGAGGCCGGGGATGCGACGCCGGTTGAGCAGGTCAATGCGGGAACCTCATCTCCTCTCGCGCCCTCCGTATTCCCACTGCTGGACCCGGCCATTCCACCGCCATTGCCGCAAGACCATGGCCTTGTGGGACGCGATGCCCTGCTGCTCCAACTCAAGCAGCGCCTCCTGCGCGGGGGGCGCTTAGCGCTTTCCGCCGTCAACGGCCTGCCGGGTGTCGGCAAAACCGCCCTGGCAACCGAGCTGGCTCATGACGAGGAGGTACGCGCCTCTTTTACGGATGGTATCCTGTGGGCGGGTCTTGGCACCGAACCGGATGTGCTGGGCTTGTTGAGTCGCTGGGGCACGCTTTTGGGATGCAACCCTCCTGATCTGGCGCAGAGCAGCCGTCCTGAGGCATGGGCCAGCACTATCCATGCTGCCATCGGACAGCGCCGTATGCTGCTGGTCATCGACGACGCCTGGGACATTGCTCAGGCTCTGGCATTTCAAGTAGGCGGTCCAAATTGCGCCTACCTGCTCACGACGCGCTTTCCAGAAATCGCCAACCGTTTCGCCGTTGATGGGGCCATAACGGTACCCGAACTGGAGGAAACCGAGGGTCGCATCCTGCTGATGCGACTGGCGCCGGAAGTAGTGCAGGCGGAGCCGGTAGAAGCGCGGGAACTGGTAGCAGCCGTTGGAGGTCTGCCACTCGCTTTGACGCTGCTGGGCAACTACTTGCGCGCGCAGACGCATAGCGGTCAACCGCGCAGGTTGCGAGCGGCACTGGAACGGTTGCGCCGCGCCGACGAGCGCCTGCGACTGGCCGAGCCACAGACTCTAGTAGGCACGCATCCCAGCCTCTCGGTGGGCACGCTTTTATCACTGCAAGCGGTGATCGGCATCAGCGACCAGCAGGTGAGCCAGGAGGCCCGGAGTGTATTGCGGGCGCTGGCAATCTTCCCACCTAAACCCAACACGTTCTCCGAGGAAGCGGCGGTGGCGGTCAGCGCCCTGCCTGTGGAAACCCTGGATGACCTGACCGACGCGGGGCTGTTGGAGAGCAGCGGCCCGGAGCGCTACACGCTGCACCAGACCATCGCCGACTATGCGCGGGCGCAATTGACGGATGCAGCGGTGGTGGAGCGCATGATCGATTACTTCGTCGGATATGTCGAGGCGCACTCGCCCGACTATACTGCCCTGGATCGCGAGAGCAGTAATATTCTTGCGGCGCTGGAGGCGGCATTCGAGCGAGACATACGCCCTGCTCTCATACGGGGCGTGCATGGTTTCGCGCCCTTTCTGATCACGCGCGGCCTGTATTCACTGGCCGAAACCCACCTGCTACGATCACTGCAAGCCGCCCAGTCCTTAGAAGACGACATTGCCCAGGAAACCGCGCTACTGCACCTGGGGAAAATCACGGAGCAGCGCGGAAACTACGCGCAAGCGCTGGCATATTGGCAGGACGGCCTACGCCTCGCGCGGCAGCACGCCCACCGCAACAGCATGGCCCAGATACTGCGAGAACTAGGTGGCCTGGCATGGACACAGGGTCAATTCGAGCAGGCGCATCAGTACCTGGCCGAAGCCCTGGATACGCTGCGACAACTCGACGATGAGCATGGTATAGCCGGTACATTAAAGAATTTAGGCAACCTGGTGGCGGAACAGGGTCAGCCGGAACGGGCTTACCAGCTCTACGAGGAAGCGCTGGGTGTCTATCGACGCCTGGGTGACCGGCGTGGTATCGCCTTTACACAGCATAACCTCGGCATTCTGGCGCGAGAACGTGGACAGCCGGAGCGCGCGCGCGCGCTTTATGAGGAGGCGCTGGCCTCACTCCGCCAGCTGGGAGATCAGAACAGTATCGCCACTGTTCTGAACAATCTTGGTAATCTGGCGCGGCACCAGGGGCAATTTGAACAGGCATTGCGGTTCCTCAACGAGTCCCTGGCCATTCAGCAACAGCTAGGGATAAGGCGGGGCGCCGCATTCGCATTGCTCAATCTGGGTGATCTGGCAACAGACCAGGGCCAGCTCGAGCGCGCGCGGCGGCTCTATGAGGATGCGCTCGTTATTTTCCGCGAACTGCAGGCGCGGCGCAATATCGCGCTCACGCTCCAATCGCTGGGCATTCTGGCACGTCATCAAGAACGTTTTGAGCAGGAGCAATCATTCCTGGACGAGGCGCTGTCCATCTTCCATGACCTTCAGGATCAACGCCAGGTCGCCCTCACACTGCGCGAACTTGGGGTGCTGTCCTCAGTACGAGGGCAACCGGAGCAGGCGCGTCAACTTTTCACGGAGGCGCTAGAATCCCTCCGCCAGCTCGAAGACCGGCGCGAGGCAGCGCTCACTATGCTGGAACTGGGTATGTTAGCCAGGCAGCAGGGACAACCCGACGAGGCAGAGCAGCTTTTAACCGCTGCCCTTGAGACCATGCGGGCCTTAAGAGATCGTCGCCATACTGCTCAGGCGCTATGGGAACTGGGCACATCGAGGCAGCAACAGGGCCACCTGGAGGAAGCGCTATCCCTGTTGCTGAAAGCGGGTATCGGGCTATCCCTGATAAACTCCCCCCAGCTACATCACCTGAAAGAACAACTGGCCCGGGTCCGCGCCCAGGTGGGCGAATCCGCATTCAATACGCTAATCAATAGCGTTGCCGGAGAAGAGCCTGAACCGGCTTATGGACTGACTCAAGCGGAGTGGGAAAGGATGCTGTAAATACCAGTTGCGATTTCAGATGTGAATAGTAGCCCTGGTCTGGCGTAGTATGGATGGGATGGCAACAGGAAATCAAGACAAAAACAAGAGGTACATAGCATATGCAGGCTTCATCTTCCCCTCTCTACTGCCAGCACTGTGGCGCGGAAAACCCTGTCGGGAGCAGCGCCTGTTTTGCCTGCCAAAGTCCCCTGGCTACGTGCGAGGAAGGTGGGCAGCATGTGCGGGATGAACTCCTACAGGAGCGCTATCGTATTCTTGCGCAGGTCGGAACCGGAGGCTTCGGCGCTGTCTATAAAGCGGTAGATACGTTGCGGGGCGATGGCATCGTGGCCATCAAGCAGATCAACCTGCGCGGTCTCACCACGCAACAGATCATCGAGGCCACCGACGGCTTCCACCGCGAAGTGCGCCTGCTCTCGAACCTGAAGCATCCCAATCTGCCCGCCATTCGCGATTCGTTCACCGACCCGCAGCACTGGTACATCGTGATGGATTTTATCGAGGGCGAGAACCTCGAAGCGTACCTGAAACAGCGGTCCTCCTCTCAACCGGGACTACCGCTCGATGAGGTGTTCGCCATCGGTCTGCAACTGTGTACCGTGCTGGACTACCTGCACACGCGTGAGCCTGCGATTATCTTCCGCGACCTCAAGCCATCCAATATCATGCGCGCGCCTGATGGACGCGTGTACCTGATCGATTTTGGCATCGCGCGCCATTTTGTACCGGGAAAGCCCAGAGATACCATTCCCTTTGGCTCGCCCGGCTATGCGGCCCCCGAACAATATGGAAGGAGCCAGACGACGCCACAGGCCGATATTTACAGTCTGGGCGCCTTACTCCACCAGATGCTGACAGGCGACGATCCCGCCGACACGCCCTTTCACTTCGCGCCCCTGCGGCTCTATGGTCCACCCTATCTGGCCGGAGTCCAAGAACTGCTGCAACGCATGGTACAGGTCGATAGTAGCAAACGGCCAGCCAGCATCGCGGAGGTGAAAGAGGAACTGCAGCGGCTGGCCGGCATGCAGGAAAAAGACACGCCGCGTCTATGGCGACCACCAGAAGCGCCGCCCCCATTGCCGGTGGATGGCCCTTATGCCGCGTCGCTCCCCAAGCATACGAGCGCGGGCCACGCACAGATACAGGCGCGACGAACTTCTCCGGGCCTCTCACGACGCCAGTTCATCAACGCCGGCGCGGCCATTGGTGCCGCTACTGTACTTGGGTTGGGTTCTGTTACACTCTGTCGATTCCTGACGACACCTCATTTTTCCGGAGTTATCGCCGATTCTAATCTCACCCCTGCCCTCGCCCCTATCCCGAACTTCGTTTTTTATGGCCATAAAGCCGCCGTGACGACGATGACATGGTCGCGCTACGGACAATATATCGCTTCTGGCAGCGCTGATAAGACCGTTCTGGTCTGGCGAGCCGCGGATGGAATGCTGCTTTATAAGTATGTGGGATATACGTCCCCTCTCACCTCAGTCGCCTGGTCGTCTGACAAAGACGACGAATATATCGCTTCGTGCGGCCAGAGCGATGGGTCGATTCAACTATGGGAAGCGTTGACCGGCAATGATAATAAAGAATTCATAGAGCATTCTGGAAGAGTCCTCGCGCTTGTCTGGGCACGATACAATTCGTACATCGCTTCAGGGGGCGAGGATAAGCTGGTACGGCTCTGGGAGGTGGATACCGGAAAGATCATCCAGACCTACCGGGGGCATACCGCCAGTATTCGGGCGCTGGCATGGTCCCGCGATGACCTGATAGCCTCGGCCAGCGCCGATAAAACGGTGCGCATCTGGGCGAACCATGAGGCGACACATATTCCGGTCTATCGCGGGCACGCAGCAGGGGTCAATGCTGTGGCCTGGAATTATGACGGCTCGCAGATCGCCTCGGCCAGCGATGATGGCACCGTGCAGGTCTGGAATGTCGTGGATGGAGGCCCCGTCGTCACCTATCATGGCCATAAAGGGAAGGTGAATGCCGTCATATGGTTTGACAACTATAACGGCCTCAACCCGCTATTTGTTTCAGGCGGTGAGGATAAAACGGTGCAGCTCTGGAATATTTCAGGGAAGCGGGTAGCGATGTACACGAAACATACCGCCCCGGTGACAGCGGTCGCTGCCTTTGGCTCGCGCATCGCTTCCAGCAGCGCGGACGGGACGGTGCATATCTGGACACCCCCTGCCTACAAATAAATTAAAAATGCCTGCGCAGGCGGGTGGAGTGGCAACGTCCTATTTTCCCGAGGGGCTGCCCCCTCAGTATCATCGGAGCTGGAAGGCTTAACTTCCGTGTTCGGGATGGGAACGGGTGTTTCCCTTCCGCTATAGTCACCACCCCACCTGCATGTACAGGCGGGCCTCTTATTTATACAAACGCTTTGCTGGCAAAGCAGATAGGCAAGGTGTGGTGGAGATGAGGGGATTCGAACCCCTGACCTCTGCCGTGCAAAGGCAGCGCTCTTCCAGCTAAGCTACATCCCCTCATCTCTTTCTTCCAACATATAAGCCGGGTGGGCCTTCCTGGACTCGAACCAGGGACCTCAGTCTTATCAGGACTGCGCTCTAACCACCTGAGCTAAAAGCCCGCATCACGGTGAGCATCGATCAAGGATGCCCGGACAACTCAAGAGTGGTAAGGCGACATCAAAACAACCATATTATCAAAACCTGCCTGCAACAAACTCACCAAAGACTACCTTCTCCGAAGAGAAGATAGATCGACCTGGGAGTGACTCTCGTCTGGCGCCCCGCCTCAACGACGAGTGGCCCCGAGAGCAAAGCTCCCTAGAAAGGAGGTGATCCAGCCGCACCTTCCGGTACGGCTACCTTGTTACGACTTCAC
>Ga0209061_1001514_pt1 | contig 37808 bp, 39 predicted proteins | sample Coa_R1_10_FD_187157 | JGI IMG/M metagenome (GOLD analysis project Ga0209061, IMG submission 187157) | Surface soil microbial communities from Centralia Pennsylvania, which are recovering from an underground coalmine fire - Coalmine... | ecosystem: Environmental > Terrestrial > Soil >... | reverse complement strand
CCCGTCCGCCTCCACCTCCACCAGCCGCTCCTGAACAACCGCCATACGATCCTCCTGGTCGCTTGCAGGAGGAATCCTCTTAAACGCCCCGGACAGACCCCGGCCGGTTACTGACCCACGCTCCTAGCCGTGCGCTACATCGCCGTCGTCGGCCCCGGCGAGGCCACCGCGGCGGAGGTGGAGACGGCGATGGCGGTCGGGCGGAAGCTGGCCGAACGGGGGGCGGTCGTCGTGTGCGGCGGGCTGGACGGGGTGATGGCGGGAGCCTGCCGGGGTGTCCGGGAGGCGGGGGGTACCTCGATCGGGCTTTTGCCCGGGGTCGAGCGGGCGGCCGCCAACCCCTGGGTCACGCTCGCCCTGCCCACCGGACTGGGGGAGCTGCGCAACGGGCTGGTGGTGCGGGCGGCGGACGCCATGATCGCGATCGGCGGCGCCTACGGAACGCTGTCTGAGATCGCGCTCGCGCTGCGGACAGGCGTGCCGGTGGTGGGGATTGGAACCTGGGAGATCGCCGGGGTCAGGGCGGCCGTGGATGCGCAGGGTGCCGTTGAGCTGGCCCTCCGTCTGGCGGGTGGTTGACCGCGGACGTCCGGCGAGGGGGTCTTGCGGACGGGCGGGCAGTGAGGCGGCCAGGCGGCGGGGCGCCGCCGGGGGAACGACGGCAGGCGGCCCTGGGGCGACCAGCGTCGACGGGTCAACACCCGCGGTCGGGGCTCGTGTCGGCGGGGGAACCGGCAGGCGGCGCTGGGGCGACGGGCGGCCAGGGCGGCGCTGGGGCGACGGGAGGAGGCGATTAGACTCCCCGGGTGCCCGCGTTCAAGCCCGCCTATCTGATCCACGGCGATGACCACGGCAGGATCGGCGAGCGCCGGGCCCGCCTGCGCCGCCTGGCCGAGAGCGAGAGCGGCGCGCAGGGCATCGAGCTGCTGGAGGGCGACGCGGCCACGCCCGAGGCGGTGGTGGCCAGCCTGAACGCGATGACGTTTGCGCTCGGCCGTCGGTTCATCGTCGTCGATGGCGTGGAGCGCTGGCGCGATCGCGAGCTCGATCAGCTGGAGGCGGTCCTGGCCGACATGCCAGCGGAGACCACCGTGGCCTTCTTCGGGCGAGAGGACACCCGCTCGAAGGTTCCCGAGCGGCTGCGGCAGGCGGTGCTCAAGGCCGGTGGAGACGTGGCCAGCGAGCAGAGCCTGAAGCCGTGGGAGTTGCCGCGGTGGGTGGTGGCCCGCGGACGCGAGCTTGGACTCCAGGTCGACCCCGACGCCGCCCGCGCACTCATCGCGCAGGTGGGCGAGCGCCAGCAGCGGCTGCTGCGCGAGCTCGAGAAGCTCGCCCTGTCGGGCGCCGGGCGGATCGACACCGGTCAGGTGGAGGCTCAGGCCGCAAGCTCAGCCGAGCGGCGGGTGTGGTCGCTGGCCGACGCGCTCGTCGCCGGGGACGTGGCGGCGGCCAGCGCCGCCTTCCTGGCGCTGCGCGCACAGGGCGAGCGCATCGGCGGCCTGATCTACTGGATGGCCCAGCGCGTGGGCAGCGCCCTAGAGGTGGCCGAAGCCCTGGAGGCGGGGCGGGCCGAGTCGCAGGTCAAGCGCACTCTGCGCCTGCCGCCCCGCGCGGCCGAGCGGCTGATCGCCGATGCCCGCCGGGCCGGCAGCGCGACGCTGCGACGCGCGCTGGAGCAGATCGCGGATCTCGAGCTGGCCTCCCGCGGGGCGGGCGGCGCCGGCGAGGACACCGCCGCGCTGCTGGCGATCCGGCGGATCGCCGCAGGCTGACCCCACGGCCGCCGCTCGCGACATCGGGCGCTGGCGGGCGCTGGCGCTCCCAGACGTGACCGGACGCGTGCGCTGGCGCTCCCAGACGTGACCGGACCCCGGCCGGCCTCTGGGTCGGCCGCTCGGGATCGATCAGAGAATGTGGGCGACGATCAGGATCGCGAACACGACCCCGATCAGGGCGATGATCGCCAGCGCCTGGCGCCACCAGGCGTGCCGGGGCTCGAAATGCGGCGCCGTGCCCGCCGCCCGGCGCATGACCAGGGCGGCGCCGCGGGCGGCGATCGCCTCATCGCGTTGAACGTTCGCCTGCTCGAGGGCGTGCTCGGCGCGCTCGAGCTGGGCACGCAGCTCGCCCAGCGCCTGGTCTCGCTCGCCCGCCAGCTGCGCCAGCTCCACTCCCAGCCGATCCCGCTCCGTCGCCAGCTGGTCGCGCTCGAGGACGAGCTGGTCGCGCTCGGCGCTCAACTGCGCCTGGCGCCGCGCCTCCTCCTCCAGGCGGGCCAGGAGCTGCTGGCGCTCCACCGCCCACTGCTCGCGCTGTGTCAGCAGGCGATCGCGCTCGACGGCGGTCCGGTTCCGCTGTCCCGCCATCTGGTCGCGCTCGGCCGCGATCCGCTCGCGCTCTGCCTCAACCTCGCGAATGGCCGCCTGCGCCTCGGCGTAACGGGCCAGCGCGGCCTCGCGCTCGGCGGCCACGGAGGCGGTCTCCGCCCGCGCCGCCTCCAGCGCCCGCTCGCGTTCGGCCACCGTGCCCCGCGTCTCATCGAGCTGCGAGCGGACGCTCTCCAGCTCCTCCTTGAGGGCGGCGAAGCGGGTCTGGAGCAGCTCAAGCTGCGAGGGCGGTCGTGGTGGCGAGGCTGCGGCCACGTTCGGGCGCGGGATCCCGGGCGCCCGCGCGGCGGGATCACCTGCCGGCTCCGCCTCCCCGGCGTCCACCGGGCGGGCCTCGCCGCCGGCGGGCCCCGCGGCCGCCACCCGCCGCCCGCCGGCCGGAATCCGCCGGTGGCGCCCGGTCCGCGCTGAAGGGGAGGGCGAGGGCAGCTCGATCACGATGTCCGGAGCCACAAACAGCTCAAACGCTCCCGCGGTTGAGTCCTCGCTCCAGGGAAACACGGCCTTCCACGGCTGTCCCTCCTCAGCCGGCCAGGGCTTGTGCTCCAGTTCGGCCAGAACCCGCGCCCGCCCCTGCTTTCCCTGGCGCGTGAGGGTGGGGCGCACAAACCGACGCCCGCGCACCCCGAACCAGCGGCCGCTCAGCTCCAGACGGTCGCCCTGGAGCTCGAAGCGCTCGAGCTCGAACGTGATCCCATCCTCGGCGAGCGGTGCCGGCGCCGTGCTGGCCATCGCGGGTATGGTGCCAGCGCGCCCCGCCCGATGCTGGGCGGAAACCTGCAGGTTCGCCGGCTCCGGCAGCAGGGGACAAGATGTGGGAAGCGTCGCTCGGAGGCGGCGGGTCCAGCTGCCCGAGCCTGACTGGCGGCCTCAGCCGCCGTGGCCGCGGCGCACCCGCGCCGCCCGCGCCTTCTTGCGCGCCCCGGTGTTGCGGTGCAGCGCGCCCCGCTTGACCGCCTTGTCGATCGTGCGCACGAGCTCCCGGTGCTCGGCGTCGACGGCCGCCGGGTCCCCGTCCGCCAGCGCGCGCTCCAGCCGGCGGAAGTACGTCTTGATCCTGGACACGTAGCGGCGGTTCTCCAGCCGCTCGCGCTGGCTTCGGTTGATCCGCTTCTTTTGCGATGGGATGTTCGCCATGGCAGGGAAAAGCCGCGACGGTCGGTCGCGGCGCGTCCGTACTATAGCGCCTCCGTGCGCGCTGAAACGATCGATGGGACGGGTGAGATGACCGCCCCGGCACCGCCCCGAGCCCGTCGCCGGCTGGCGCTCAGCACCGCCATCTTCGCGATCGCCACCACGCTCTCGCGGATCGCCGGACTGGGGCGGGAGGTGGCCGGCGCGAGCTTCTTCGGCACCAGCCACGCGATGTCGGCCTTCACGCTCGCCTCGCAGGTCCCCAACCTGTTCAGCAACCTGTTCTCGCAGGCGGCGCTGTCGGCGGCGTTCGTCCCCGTGTTCACCGAGCTGCTGCATGAGGGCCGCAGGCGCGAGGCCTTCCGGCTGGCGGCGACGCTGTTCTGGATCATCCTGATCGCGCTGGGGGCGCTGACGGCGCTGTGGATGGCGCTGGCCGGCTACGTCGCCCCGCTGTTCACCGGGCCACACATCTCCGGCGCGCTCACGGCCGGGCTGTCGCGCGTGCTGTTCCCGGTGGTGCTGCTGCTGAGCCTCACCGGGCTGCTGGTGGGCGTGCTCCAGTCCTACGACGAGTTCACGATCCCCGCTCTGGCGCCCGCGGTCTGGAACGTGGTGATCTTGGTGCTGCTGATCGCCCTGCGCTCGGACTTCCACCAGCACATCTACGCCTACGCCGTGGCGTGGCTGGCGGCCACCGTGGTGCAGCTGGTCATGGTGCTCTATGCGCTGCGTCGCATCGATTTTCGGCTCGCCCTGGCGATCGACTGGCGCGACCCGCGGGTGCGCCAGGTGCTCGTCCTGTTCGTCCCCGTGACCCTCAGCATCGGGATCATCAACCTCGACATCTTCCTCAATGCCGGCTTCGGGTCGCTGGTCAAGACCAATCCGCCGGGGCAGGCGCCGGCGGCGATCAACGCCGCCTTCCGCATCTACATGCTCCCCCAGGGCATCTTCAGCGTGGCGGTGGCCACCGTGCTGTTCCCGACCCTCAGCCGGTTCGCGATCCGCCGGGACCCGGCCGGTATGCGCCGCGCGGTCGGCAACGGGATGCGCCAGATCAACCTGTTCCTGATCCCCTCCGCGGCGCTGCTGCTGGTGCTGGCCACGCCGATCACCCGCCTGGTCTACCAGCGGGGCCAGTTCACAACCACCTCAACCCATCTGGTCTCCACCGCGCTGTTCTGGTTCGCCTTCAGCCTGCCCTTCGCGGGCGTAAACCTGCTGCTCAGCCGCACATTCTTTGCCGTACAGCGACCGTGGATCCCGACCAAGCTGGCGGCCATCAACATGGTGGTCGACGTGATCGTCTCGGTGGCGCTGTACAAGCCGCTGGGGATCGCCGGCCTGGTGATCGGCACCGCAAGCGCCAACGCGGTGATGACCGCGCTGCAGCTGCGCCGCCTGCGGATCGGGCTCAACGGGCGACTCGAGGGAGGCCAGACGCTGATGATCACCAGCCGGATCGTGGTCGCCTCGGCGATCATGGCTGCGGTGGCCTGGGCGGTGTGGTCGGGGCTGGACAGCCTGCTCGGAGAGTCGCTGCCCGCGCAGATCGTCTCGGTGGGGGTCGCGGTGGCGCTCGGCTGCGCGCTCTACGCCAAGGCGGTGCTGACGATGCGTGTGCCCGAGGCCCGGCAGGTGCAGGCACTGCTGCGCCAGCGGCTGCGGCGCGCGTAGTCTTCGGCGCCATGAGCTTCTACGAGCGCCACTTCTCAGACCCGCAGCGCGAGCGCGCGTTCCTGAGTGCCGTCGGCTTCACCACCGCGTTCGCCACCGCCCGCGCCATCACCCACGCGATCCGCGCCGGCGTGGGCCCGTTTCACAACATCTCGGCCGGCGGGACCCACATTCATCACTCAACCTTCGGGATCTTCGGGCTTCTGGGGGTGGGCTACGTGTGGACCTATCGCTGGGCGATCGGCAACCATCCGCCGCAGTCGCGGTGGGGATCGCGGGCGACGGCCACGCTGTACGGGATCGCCTCGGCGCTGACCCTCGACGAGTTCGCGCTGTGGCTGGACCTGCGCGATGACTACTGGACCAAGCAGGGGCGCAAGTCGATCGACGCCGTGGCGATCTTCGCCGGACTGCTGACGATGGGGGTGGCCGGGCGGAGCGCGCTCAAGGAGCTGGGGCTGTTGCCCAAGGCGCTCGAGCGGTTCGCTTAGTTCGAGGGGTCGGCCTCTGGTTTGAGGGGTCGGCCTCTGGTTTGAAGGGTCGGCCTATGGTTTGAGGGGTCGGCCTCTGGTTTGAGGGGTTGGCCTATGGTTCGAGCGGTTGACCTGGCTCGAGGGGGCGCGGGCGCGCGCGGGCATGTTCCCGGGTGACCGGGTGGCCGACCGCCGCGCCCGGCGTCGGCTCGGGATGCGCGGGCGCGGACAAATACCCTAGATACGTGGCCGACCAAGCCCACATCCGCAACTTCTCGATCATCGCCCACATCGATCACGGCAAGTCGACGCTCGCCGACCGCATCCTCGAGCTCACGCACACCGTCGATCCGCGGCTGATGCGCGCCCAGCTGCTGGACTCCATGGAGCTCGAGCGCGAGCGCGGGATCACTATCAAGGCCCAGGCGGTGCGGGTCTTCTACACCTCGCCCCGGGACGGGCAGACCTACCAGCTGCACCTGATCGACACCCCCGGCCACGTCGACTTCACCTATGAGGTGTCGCGCTCTCTGGCCGCCTGCGAGGGGGCCCTGCTGGTGGTGGACGCCTCGCAGGGGGTGGAGGCGCAGACGGTGGCCAACACCTACCTCGCGATCGACGCGGGGCTCGAGCTGATCCCCTGCCTGAACAAGGTGGATCTGCCCGGGGCCGAGCCCGAGCGGGTCGCGGCCGAGGTGGGGGAGCTGCTGGGCGAGCCGCCCGAGTCGGTGCGGCGGATCAGCGCCAAGACGGGACAGGGGGTGAGCGAGGTGCTGGATGAGCTGATCGCCCGCGTGCCGCCCCCGGGCGGTGACCCCCAGGGGCCGCCGCGGGCGCTGATCTTCGACTCCGAGTTCGACCAGTACCGCGGGGTGATCGCCTACATCCGCGTGGTGGACGGGACCTTCACCAAGGGGGAGGCGATTCGCGCCATGCAGGCCGGCACCGAGGCCGAGATCGACGACATCGGCTTCTTCACGCCGGCCATGACGCCCGCCGAGGCGCTGCACGCCGGCGAGGTCGGCTACCTGATCACCGGCGTCAAGGACGTCACCAAGCTGCGCGTCGGCGACACCCTGACCACCCGGAGCCATCCGGCCAGCGAGCCGCTGCCGGGCTACCGCGAGGTCAAGCCGATGGTGTTCTGCGGCCTGTTTCCGATCAACTCCGACGACTACCCGGACCTGCGCGACGCGCTCGAGAAGCTGTCGCTCAACGACGCCGCGCTGAGCTGGGAGCCGGAGACCTCGGACGCGCTCGGATTCGGCTTTCGCTGCGGGTTCCTCGGGCTGCTGCACATGGACATCGTGCGCGAACGGCTCGAGCGCGAGTACGACCTCGAGCTGCTGGCCACGATGCCCAGCGTCGAGTACGAGGTGGCGCTCACCGACGGGCGCACGATCCCGGTGCACAGCCCCAATGACATGCCGGATCCGGCCCGGGTGGCGGCCATCCGCGAGCCCTACATTCGCGCCTCGCTGCTGACCCCCAAGGAGTATGTGGGGGCGGTCATGGAGCTCTGCCAGGAGCGCCGCGGCGAGCATGTGGGGATGCACTACCTGTCGGCCGAGCGGGTGCAGCTCACCTACGACCTGCCCCTGGCCGAGATCGTGCTGGACTTCTTCGACCAGCTGAAGTCGCGCACCCGCGGCTACGCCTCGCTCGACTACGAGCTGGTCGGACGGCGGGAGTCAGACCTGGTCAAGCTCGACATCCTGTTGGCCGGCGAGCCGGTCGACGCCCTGTCCATGCTCGTGCACCGCTCCAAGGCCTATGAGGCGGGGCGGACGCTGACCGAGAAGCTGCGCGAGAAGATTCCCCGCCAGCAGTACGACGTCCCCATCCAGGCGGCGATCGGGTCGCGGATCGTCGCCCGGGAAACGATCAAGGCCTACCGCAAGGACGTCACCGCCAAGTGCTACGGCGGCGACATCACCCGCAAGCGCAAGCTGCTGGAGCAGCAGAAGCGCGGCAAGCAGCGGATGAAGCAGGTGGGGCGGGTCGAGGTCCCTCAGGAGGCGTTTCTGGCCGTGCTCGAGCTGGGCTCCTCCGCCCAGCGCTGAGCCTCGCTGGCGCGGCGTGGGGCCGGGCGCTGAGCGTCCCCACGGCCAGCGGCCGCAGCGGACCGGCGCTGGGTTACAGCCAGCGGCCGCAGCGGCCGAGCGCGCGGCGCCCACGGGTGCCCGCGACCGCCCGCCAGCCCACCGTCCACGGGCCGGGGAGGCCGCGGACACGGGAGCCCAGCAGGAGCGCGACCACGCCCGCCGTGATCGTCCACGTCGTCAGCAGCGCCAGCAGGGCGACGATCAGCGCGGTGGTGAGTGCCAGGGCAAGCGGAAACAGCACCAGCAGGCCGAGCACCGTCACCGGACGCAGGCGCACCACCGGGCTGCGGCGGATCCGGCCCACGGCCGGCGCGCGTGGGATGTCGGCCACCGCCGCCTCCAGCTGCCCGTAGGTGCGGGCGGCGAACACCACTCCCAGACGCTGCTCCAGCTCCGCCGAGGACAGACGTCCCTCGGCGGCGGCATCCCGCAGCCGCTCGGCGACGTATTCGCGGTCGGCGTCGGAGGCTCTCAGGTGGGCTCGGCGCATCATCGGTGGACTGTCCTCAGATGTGCTCGCGTGGCCATCGCTGCCGCGAGGCTAGCGCTCCGGACGGCGGGGGGCAAGGGTGCGCGGAGGGGGGATGCGGGCCTAGGCGGGGCGGGCGAAGCAGGGGCCGGGGCGGGCCGGGGCGGGCGAACGAGGGGCCGGGCGGGCGAGTGAGCGGACAGGGCGGGCGAGTGAGCGGACAGGGCGGGCGAGTGAGCGGACAGGCGGGCGAAGGAGGGGCCGGGAGGTGGGGGTGGCGGGGTCGAATGCAGGCAGCGGCGGTGGCCGAGGGCGCGTCGCGGCGGTGGCCGAGGGCGCGTCGCGGCGGTGGCCGAGGGCGCATGGCGGCGGTGGCCGAGGGCGCGTGGCGGCGGTGGCCGAGGGCGCGTGGCGGGAACCAGGGTTGGTGGTGGTGGGCGCCCTCTCCAGACAGCTCCCGGCGCAGCCGAGACCCGCGGGCCGCGGGTTTCCCGCCACACCCCCAGTTTCGGAAGGGGGTTTGGCCTGCAGCTCGCGGATTCCGCGGGTTGGACACCACACCCCCGCGTCCGGACCGGGGGTTTGGCGGCAAACTCGCGTCGGATGACGGGCCGGGACGCCGCGGACGCACCCAGGATCCTCCTGCGCGTCGCGCGCATCAATGGTGCCCCTGCGTGTCGCGCGCGGCGAGCAGACCCCCGCAAGGACGGCGATGAAACAATCGCGCCATGGATCTGGGCATCCGCGACCGCGCGTTCGTCGTCACCGGAGCATCGGCCGGGATCGGGCGGCAAACCGCGATCACGCTGAGCGGCGAGGGGGCGGCGGTGCTGCTCACCGCCCGCAACCAGGAGGCGCTGAACCAGGCTGCCGCCGCCTGCAGGCAGGCCGGCGGGGGTGCGGAGACGCTGGCCCTGGACGTCACCGCGGCGGATGCCGGTGAGCGCCTTCTGGATGCCTGCCGCGAGCATTTCGGCCGCATCGACGGGCTCATCAACAACGCCGGCACGAGCACGGTACGGGGGATCGAGGAGTTGACCGACGAGGAGTGGCAGGAGCAGTGGGAGCTGCATGTGATGGCGCCCATGCGCCTGATGCGGGCCATGGCCCCCGCGATGGCCGAGCGGGGCTGGGGGCGGATCGTCAACGTGTCCTCCTCCTCGGGCAAGCGGCCGGGGCAGCGAAACGTCGCCTACTCGGTGACCAAGGCGGCCGAGCTGTCGCTATCGCGCGCGTATGCCGACCACTACGCGGGCCGGGGGGTCCTGATCAACTCGATCACACCCGGCCCGGTGGGGACGGAGCTGTGGCTGGGAGATGGCGGACTGGCCGACCAGGTGGCCGCGGCTCAGGGCAAGAGTCGGGAGGAGGTCCTGGCGGCGGTGGGCCGCGGCGTTCCCCTCGGCCGGCTCGGCACCGAGGAGGAGATGGCGGCGGTCATCGCGTTCCTGTGCTCGGAGCGCGCCTCCTATGTGACCGGCGCGGCATGGTCGGTGGACGGCGGCGCGGTGCCGGTGATCATCTGATGGGCGTCCACCCCGTCGGCAGGACATATGCCCCCTTCACGTACGCCGTGGGGCGGGAGAAGATCCGCGAGTATGCCGCGGCGGTGGGCGAGACCAACCCGCTGCACCACGACCTGGAGGCCGCGCGGGCCGCGGGCTACCCCGACCTGGTGGCGCCGCCAATGTTCGCGGTGGTCTACAGCCTGCGGGCGGTGGCGCAGGCGATCTTCGACCCGGAGGTGGGGATCAACTTTGCGATGATGGTCCATGCTGGCCAGGAGTTCGTCTGGGGTCCGGCGGTGGTGGCGGGCGACGAGATCACGACCACCGCCTCGCTTGAGAACGTCAGCGAGCGCAGGGGGACGACGCTTTACTCGTTCGCCACCGTGTCCGAGAACCAGCGGGGGGAGAGGGTCTGCACCGGCACCTGGACCCAGCTTGTGAGGGAGCCGCTGTGAGCCGGGTCTGCACCGGCACCTGGACCCAGCTTGTGAGGGAGCCGCTGTGAGCCGGGTCTGCACCGGCACCTGGACCCAGCTTGTGAGGGAGCCGCTGTGAGGGCAGCCAGCCCCTGCACCGGCACCCCGAGAACGAGCCTTCGGGCCGGCACCTGCACTCAGCTCGCCCGGCAACCGCGGCACCCGGAGCGCCCGGGCGCCGGAAAGACGATCCAGCCCGCGGGGGAGCGGCCGTGAGGCCGGGGGAGACGATCGAGCTGCGGGTCACGCCCGACCCGTACGTGACCATCCGCTACGCGGGCGCCTCCGGTGACTTCAATCCGATCCACATCGACGAGGAGTTCGCCCGGCGGGTCGGCCTGCCGGGGCGCATTCTGCACGGGCTGTGGACGATGGCGCAGGTGGCGCGGGCCCACACCGAGGCGGCGGGTGGACCGCTGACGCTGAGGCGGCTGGCGGTCGAGTTCCGCGGCATGGGCCACCTGGATGAGGAGATCGTCGTCACCGGCACCGTGCGGGAGGTCCGAGACCGGGTGGCGGTGGTCGAATCACAGGCGGTTCAGGGCGGGCGCCGAATCATCCGCAACGGAATCGCCGAGCTCGACCTCCCCGGCTGAAGCATCCGGACCCCCAGCCTCTGATGCAGCCCGGAGGGCGGATCCGGGCCGCCGAGGCCAGAGGGGCACCGGCGCCACTCCCCGGCCGAGCCGCTCCGCTCCCGCCCAGCCGCCCCAGCCGCCCGGGCGGGCTTCGGCTCGGCTCGACCAGGCCCGTGTCCTCGGCCAGACCAGGCGGGTGCCCTCCGGCCAGACCAGGCGGGTGCCCTCCGGCCAGACCAGGCGGGTGCCCTCCGGCCAGACCAGGCGGGTGCCCTCCGGCCAGACCAGGCCCGTGTGCTCGGCTCGACCAGGCCCGTGTCCTGCGGCCCTGGACGCCGCCGCCCCCGACCTAAAATCAGTTCGGTGCTGACCGAACGCCAGGAGCTGGTGCTCCACAGCGTGATCGAGGAATACCTCCGCAGCGGGGTCCCGGTGGGATCGAAGCTGCTCGCGTCCGGGACCGAGTGGGGGCCGTCGACCATCCGCCACGAGCTGGCGTGTCTGGAGGAGCTCGGGCTGCTGGCCCACCCGCACACCTCGGCCGGACGCGTCCCCACCGAGTCCGGCTACCGCCACTTCGTCGACCGGCTGCTGGCCAGCGGGGTGCCGGAGTCCGAGGCGCGGCTGTCGCTGTCGCTGGTTCGCCGGGAGCTGGACGAGGCGATGCAGATCACCACCGAAACCCTCTCGCAGGTGACCAACCTGCTGGCGATCGTCAGCGCCCCCCCGATCGAGACCTCGACCATCCGCCACATCGAGGTCCTGCGGCTGCAGCCCCAGGTGGTGATGGTGGTGGTGATCACCTCCACGGGTGGGGTGACCAAGCGGCTGTTCACCTTCTCCAACCCTGTGGACCCGGGACTGGCCGACTGGGCGGGAAGCTACCTGCGCGAGCGCCTGGTGGGGCTGGGCCTGGGGGCTCGCATGCTCCACCAGCGGCTCCACGACCCGTCGCTGTCCAGCTCGGAGGCGCAGTTCATCGATGCGATCGCCCCCGCCTTCACCAGCCTCGAGGACGGCCTCCACGATGCCCTCTACGTCGAGGGTACGGCTCGGCTTTTGCGCGACCCCCGCTGGGCCGACGTCTCCGAGCTGAACGCCCTGATGGAGATGCTCGAGCGGCGGGTGGCGCTGCTCGGGGTGCTCCGCGCGGCGCTGTCGGAGCGCGACGTGCTCGTGCGCATCGGCGCCGAGAACGAGGATCCGGCGCTGCGCTCGATGGCGGTGGTGGCGGCCAGCTACGGGCTCCCGCAGCGCGCACTGGGTGCGGTGTCGGTGATGGGCCCGCTGCGCATGGACTACGGTCGCGCGATCCGCTCGGTCAAGGACGCCGCGGCTCAACTGTCCAGCTTCGTTGTCGATGTGTACGACGAGCGGTGAGATGAGCGCCACCCGCGACTACTACGACATCCTGGGCGTCTCCCGCGACGCCGACGAGGCGACGATCAAAAAGGCCTTCCGCCGGCTGGCGCGTGAGCTTCACCCGGACGTCAACCGCCAGGACCCGCAGGCGGAGGAGAAGTTCAAGGAGGCGGCCGAGGCCTACGAGGTGCTGTCCGATCCAGAGCGCCGGGCCACCTACGACCGCTATGGCCGCGAGGGCCTGCGCAGCGGCGGATACGCCCCCAACTTCGAGAGCTTCGGCTCGGTGGCCGACATCTTCGACGCCTTCTTCGGCGGCTCGGGGGCGTTCGGCGATCTGTTCGGCGGCGGGCGCGCCCGCTCCGGTGGGCCGGTCCAAGGCGGCGACATCGCCGTCACCGCCGAGGTGGGGCTGGCCGAGGCGGCCCACGGCACCAGCGTGGAGGTCAGCTATGACGCGGTGGTGAGCTGCGAGCACTGCCGCGGCAACGGGGCCGAGCCGGGCACGCCGATCGAGACCTGCCCCCGGTGCGGCGGCAGCGGCCAGCTGCGCGCGGTGACGCGCACCCCGTTTGGGCAGATGGTCCGTGCCACCGTGTGCGACGTCTGCCAGGGGGAGGGCAAGCGTCCCCGCCAGCCGTGCAAGGTGTGCCGTGGGCGCGGCCGGCGGGCCGAGCGTCAGCGGTTCTCGGTCGACGTGCCCGCGGGGATCGCCGATGGGCAGCGCCTGCGCATCGCCGGTCGCGGCCACGCCGGCGAGCGCGGCGGCCCCCCCGGGGACCTGTACGTGCTGGTGCGCGTCCGCCAGGATCCGCGCTTCGTGCGCGACGGCGATGACCTGATCACCGCCGTCGACGTTCCCGCGCCGCTGGCCGCGCTCGGCACCCGCGTGCAGGTGCCGACGCTGGACGGTCCGGTGGAGCTGGAGATCCCCCCCGGCACCCAGCCGCACGAGACGCTGGTCATCCCCGACGCCGGCATGCCCGAGCTGCGCCGGCGCCGGCGCGGTGACCTGCGGGTGGTGGTCAACGTGATCGTGCCCCGCCATCTCAGCCGCGAGCAGCGCGAGCTCTACCAGCGGCTGGCGGACTCGATGAGCGACCACAACCTGAAATCCGAGGAGGGCGTGCTGGGCAAGCTCAAGCACGTCTTCGGGCACTAACCCTGATCCGGCTGGCGGTTCGCGTCGCCTCCGCGCAGGCGGAGCTGGTGCTGGCCGAGCTGCTCGAGCTGGCGCCCGGAGGGGTGGAGGAGGTGGCGCTTGAGGACGGCAGCGTCGAGTACGCCCTCTACGGCGCCCCCGGCGAGCTGCCGGAGCTCCCGACGCTGAGGGCGCTCGCCGGGGAGGCGCTGGTGGAGGTCAGCAGCCGGCCGGTGGCCGACGACTGGGCGGAGCGCTGGCGGGAGTTCCACCGCCCGCTCAGCCTCGGCTCGCGCCTGACCGTGCGGCCGCCGTGGGAGCCGCCGAGCCCGGCCGCGATCGACGTGGTGATCGACCCCGGGCGCGCGTTCGGCACCGGCGCCCATCCCACCACCCGCCTGTGCCTGGAGCTGCTGCTGACGCTCCCCCCGGGCGGGCCGCTGGTCGACCTCGGCTGCGGCTCGGGCGTGCTGGCGATCGTCGCCGCCCGGCTCGGCTTTCGGCCCGTGCGGGCGCTCGACAACGATCCGGCCGCCGTCGCGGCCGCGCGCGCCAACGCCGCCGCCAACCACCTCCAACTCGACGTGCAGCCCTTCGATCTGCGCTCGGATCCGTTACCCGCCAGCGAGACGATGCTCGCCAACCTGCTCGCCCCCCTGCTGCGCACGCTGGCCAGCCGCCTGGAGGGGCGCAGCCGACCCGCGCGGCTGATCGTAAGCGGTCTGCTGCGCAGCGAGGCGGATGAGATAGCCGCCGCCTTCGCGCCGCTCGGGCTCACCGAGCGCGCCAGGCTGAGCCGCGGGGACTGGAGCGCGCTGCTGCTCGCGTAGCTGCCGCCGAAGGCCAGCTGCCATTCTTGACCACATGCCCACCGAAACGATCGACATCAACACCCCCGACGGCGTCGCCGACGCCTACCTCAGTCGTCCTGAGGACGGCACCGCCGCCCCCGGCGTGCTGTTCCTGATGGACGCCATCGGCCTGCGGCCGCAGATCCAGCAGATGACCGAGCGGATCGCCGCCGAAGGCTACGTGGTGCTCGCTCCCAACCTCTTCTACCGCGCCGGGCGGGCGCCGGTGGTGCCGCTGCCGGACTTCTCCGATCCGGACGCCCGCGGCCAGTTCATGTCGAAGATCCGCCCCCTGATGGACCAGCTCACCCCGGATGCGGTCGCCCGCGACGGGAAGGCCTACCTCGACCAGCTGGCCGGCGTGGCCCGGGAGCCGTTCGGGATCACCGGCTACTGCATGGGGGCGAGGCTCGGCCTGCGGATCGCCGAGGAGTATCCCGAGCGGGTGGCCGCGCTGGCCGGCTTCCACGGCGGCGGCCTGGTCACCGACGCGCCCGACAGCCCGCACCGCCCCGTGGGCAGCCTCACCGCCGAGGTCTACTTTGGCCACGCCGACCAGGATCAGAGCAACACGCCCGAGCAGATCGCCGCTCTGGACCGGGCGCTCGAGGAGGCTGGCGTCCGCCACCGCTCCGAGGTCTACGAGGGGGCGCTGCACGGCTACACGATGGCCGACATGCCCGTCTACAACCAGGAGGCGGCGGAGCGCCACTTCCGCGAGCTGTTCTCCCTGTTCGAGCGGACGCTGAAGGCGCCGGCCTCGACCCGCTGAATTGCGTGGTAAGCCTGAAGCTCGGATTGCGGCGCCTGGCGGCCAGAGGTGGGGCCCGTCCGCGGTCGGGCGGAGGGTGATCGCGGGTTGGCCGTTGAACGTGGATCAGCCATGGGCACGGTCGCGGGCTGACCGCTGAGCGCGGATCAGCGATGAGCACGTTCGCGGTCAGGTTCCTCGGCTGCAAGGTCTCCCAGGCGGACGCGATGCTGGCCCGCCAGGCGCTGCTGGCCGCCGGCCACGTCGAGGCGCCCGAGGCCGAGGCGGAGTTGCACGTGATCAACACCTGCTGCATCACCTCCGAGGCGGAGGGCAAGTCGCGCCAGTCGGTGCGCCGCTCGCTGCGGAGCGCGCGGCAGGTCTACGTCGGCGGCTGCGCTGTGAATCTGAACCCCGGCCGGTTCGCCGCGCTTGACCCGCGGGTGCGGGCGTTCGTCGGCACCGCCGAGGAGGTGGCCTCGCAGATGGCCGGAGGCGTCGGCGCCTGCGTCGACCTCGAGCACGACGTGGGGGTCCGGCGGGATCGGCTGTCACCCACCCGCACCCGCGGATTCGTGAAGGTGCAGGATGGCTGTGACTGCCACTGTGCCTACTGCATCATCCCGCGGGTGCGGGGCGGCGCCCGGTCACGCCCCGCCCGCGCCGTGCTCGAGGAGGTCAGGCGGCGGGTCGAGCAGGGCCAGCCGGAGATGGTGATCACCGGGATCAGCGTCGGCGATTACCGCGATCCGGAATGCGGCCTGGAGCTGGGCGAGCTGATGGTCGAGGTGGCTCGCGTTCCCGGCGTCGAGCGGGTGCGGCTGTCAAGCATCGAGGTGATCCACCTGAAGGAGTCGCTGCTGCAGGCGCTGGCCGCCGAGCCGAAGCTGTGTCCCCACCTGCACGTCCCGCTGCAGTCCGGCGATGACCGGGTGCTGCGGGACATGGGACGCCACTACGGGATCGACGAGTACCTGGAGCGCGTCGCCGCCGCGCGCCGTGCCGTGCCCCAGCTCAACCTCACCACCGACGTGATCGTCGGCTTTCCCACCGAGTCCGAGGCTGCGTTCGAGCGCACGCTGGAGGCGATCGACCAGGCGGGAATCACCCGCGTGCACAGCTTCAGCTACTCGCCCCGACCCGGAACCGCCTCCGAGCGGCTGGGCGACCGGATCCCGGCGGAGGAGAAGCGGCGCCGTTCACGGGCGCTGCGGGGACGCTCGGAGGCGCGCTCGCGCCGGCACCGGGCGGCGAAGCTGGGAAGCGTCGAGCGGGTGCTGATCGACAAGCAGGCCGACACCCAGTGCTCGGGCTACACCGCCGACTACACCCGCTGCTATCTGCCGGCCGACGCGGGGCGGCGGGGTGAGCTGGTCGACGTGGTCTGCCGGGAGCTGGTGGCCGACGGGATCGCCGCCAGCTGACGGCGGCCGTGGCCGGCGGCTCTATCCTGAGCGGTGTGAGCATTATCGACCGGGTGCGCGCCGACATGACGAGCGCGATGAAGGCAGCCGAGCGCGAGCGGGCCGCCGCCCTGCGCATGGTCCTCTCCGAGCTGCAGAAGGCGGCCAAGGAGGACGGCGGCGACGAGCTGGCGGTGCTGCGGCGCGAGCGCAAGCGGCGGCTTGAGGCGGCCGAGCAGTTCCGCGCCGGCGGGCGGCCCGAGCTGGCCGAGCAGGAGGAGTCCGAGGCCGCGCTGATCGCCACCTATCTTCCCGCCGAGCTCGACGATGCCGAGCTCGACGCGCTGATCAGCGCCAGCATCGCCGAGACCGGAGCCAGCGGCCCCGGCGAGTTGGGCCAGGTGATGCGGGCGGTGATGTCCCGCGTGCAGGGGCGCGCCGACGGCCGGCGGGTGGCGGCCAGGGTTCGGGAGGCGCTGGGCGCTTGAGGCGCGCACAGCACCGCGCCGGCGGGCAGACGGCCGGCTGCGCCGGGCGCTCGAGCACGGTGTCGGAGGCGCCACAGCCACCGGGTGCGTAGGCGGCTCGAGCTCGACAATGCGGTGGCCAGCGAGCTCGCCGGCACCGGCGACGCCGTGCTGCGGGCGCTCGAATCCCACCTCGACTGCGACGTGTTTTTGCGCGGCAACGTGCTCACGCTCGACGGGTCCGAATCGGCGGTGGAGACGGCGCGGGCGGTGGTGCGGGAGCTGGCCGAGCTGATCGAGCAGGGGCACGAGATCGCCCCCGGCACGATCGAGGCGGTCACCCGGGCGCTCGACCAGCACCAGTCGCCGGCCGAGATCCTCGAGGACGTGGTGTGGCGACACCGCGCCGTCAAGGTGGCGCCGAAGACGGTCAACCAGAAGCGCTATGTCGACTCGATCCGCAACAACACGATCACCTTCGGGATCGGGCCGGCCGGAACCGGAAAGACGTTCCTCGCCGTGGCGCTGGCCGCTGGCGCGCTCAGCCGCCGGGAGGTCAACCGGATCATCCTCACGCGGCCGGCGGTGGAGGCCGGGGAGCGCCTGGGCTTTCTGCCCGGGGACGTCATGGCCAAGGTCGACCCCTACCTGCGCCCGCTGTTCGACGCCCTGCACGACATGCTCGAGCCCGACCGGGTGACCCAGCATCTCGAGCGGGGCGCGATCGAGGTGGCGCCGCTGGCCTTCATGCGCGGCCGCTCCCAGCCGCTGAGCACCCCGGTGCTCACTCCGGTGGGGTATCGGCCGATCGGTGAGCTGGCCGTTGGGGACCTGGTGATCGGCTCCGATGGGCGGCCCACGCCGGTGCTGGGCGTCTACCCCCAGGGTCGTCGGGCGGTGTTCCGCCTGCGCACCGACGACGGCGCCTGCACCCTGTGCTGCGCCGAGCATCTGTGGCGGGTGCGCACCGCCAGGGACCGGCGGCGAGGGAGGCCGGGGCGGGTCCTCGAGACACGCGCGCTGGCCCGGCGTCTGCGGCGGCTTGGCCGCCTGCGCTTTGAGCTGCCGCTGCTGTCGGCTCCCGCCGAGCTGGAGGCGCGGGAGGTGGCGCTCGACCCGTACACGCTCGGCCGGTGGCTGGGCGAGGCGGCCTCGCCGGTGCGCCCGGCGCAGGCCGAGCCGGCGCCGCTGGCCGCCCACGCCGTGCTCGCTCCACGCCGCTCGCTGGCGCCGGCCGGGCCCGCGGGTGCGCTGGCGGAGGCCGCGCCCGCGGGTGCGCTGGCGGAGGCCGCGCCCGCCGCCGGCCAGGCGCCCACGCGGGGGATTCCCCGGGCCTACCTGCACAACCGGGCCTCCGTCCGCATCGCCCTGCTCCAGGGACTGCTGGACAGCGCGGCGGGAGGAGTGGCGGCCCGCCCGGGAGCGCTTGGACGCGGGCGGGCCACCGTCCGCTACACCACCGCTTCCCCGGCGCTGCGCGACGACGTGGTCGAGCTCGTCCGCTCGCTGGGCGGGGTGGCCACCTGGCGCACACGGCCCTGCGCCGCGGGATCGGCGGGCGCGGCAGTCGCGGGCGCGGGAGCCGGATACCAGGCGGGATCTGCGGGCGCGGGAGGCACGGGAGCCGGAGGCCGGGCGACCTACGTTCTCGACATCCGGCTGCCGCCCCACCTCACCCCCTTCCGCCTGCCCGCCAAGCGCGCCCTTCAAGATCGGTTCCGCATGTTGCGCCCGACCCGCCGCGTCACGGCCATCGAACCCGCTGGCGAGGCCGAGTGCGTATGCATCCAGGTGGCCGCGGCCGATTCGCTCTACGTCACCGAGGGGTGTCTGCTCACCCACAACACCCTCAACGACAGCTTCATCATCCTCGATGAGGCCCAGAACACCAGCCCCGAGCAGATGAAGATGTTCCTCACGCGGCTGGGCTTCAACTCGAAGATGGTGGTGACCGGCGACATCACCCAGATCGACCTGCCCCGGGAACAGGATTCCGGTCTGATCGTGGTGGCCGACATCCTCAAGGACGTCGAGGGCATCGAGTTCGTGCGCTTCGGCGATGAGGACGTGGTGCGTCACAAGCTGGTGCGGCGGATCGTCGAGGCCTACAACGCCCACGCCCAACGGCAGGCCCCGGAGCTGCGGCCGCGGCGCCGGGCCTGAGCCCGGCATGCTCGAGATCGAGGTCATTGGCATGGACGCGGGGTGGCCGGAGGGCGACCCGCGTGCGCCCACGCCGGCGGAGGTGCAGGAGCTGTGCCGGCTGGCGCTGGCCTCGGCCGGGATCCGCGACGGCCACATGGCGGTGGAGTTCGTGGCCGAGGAGCGGATCGCCGCGCTCAACCGCCGGTACCGCCAGCGCGATGAGCCCACCGACGTGCTGTCGTTCGCGGTCGATGAGGACGGTCCCGCCGCCGGGCCGCGCGAGCTGGGCGATGTCGTCATCTGCCCCCAGCACACGGTCGACCTGCGGGAGGCGATCGTGCACGGCACGCTGCACCTGACCGGCATGGACCACGAGAGCGACGAGGGGGAGATGCTGGCCCTGCAGGCCGAGCTGATGCGGTGGGTGAGGTGAGCGCCGCGCCACCGTCGCCGCCCGCCTCCCGGCCCACCCGGTCGGGCTTCATCGCCCTGGCCGGGCGGCCCAACGTGGGCAAGTCGACGCTGGCCAACGCGATCGTGGGGGCCAAGGTGGCGATCGTCTCCGACAAGCCGCAGACCACGCGGCGCGCCATCCGCGGGATCGCCACCGGGCCCGACTGGCAGCTTGTGCTCGTCGACCTCCCCGGCGTCCAGCGTCCCCGGGATGTGCTCACCGAGCGGATGCAGCGGCGGGTGGAGCACGAGCTCGCCGACGCCGACGGCTGCCTGTTCGTGCTCAACGCCGAGGAGGGGGTGGGCCCCGGGGACCGGTTCATCGCCCGGCTGCTGTCCGGCGCGCCGGTGCCGGTGATCATCGCCGTCAACAAGATCGACCGCGTCGACCGGGCCGCCACCGCCGCCGCGCTGCAGGCCGCGGCCGATCTGGAGGTCGCCGAGGAGATCTTTCCGGTGTCGGCGGCCACCGGGGCGGGGGTGCGGCCGCTCACGGAACACCTGGTCTCGCTGCTGCCGCCTGGCCCGTTCTACTTCGATCCCGGCCAGCGGTCGGATCTCCGCCAGGAGCTGCGGCTGGCCGAGCTGATCCGCGAGCAGGTGCTGCGCCGCACCCGCGAGGAGATTCCCCATTCGGTCGAGGTGCAGATCGAGTCGATCGAAACCCCCCGGCCGGAGCTGGTGCGAATCGAGGCGGTGCTGCTGGTGGAGACCGAGTCCCAGAAGGGGATCGTGATCGGGGCCGGCGGGCGAATGATCAAGGCGATCGGCACCGCGGCCCGTCAGGAGATCGAGCGTGAGCTGGGCGCGCACGTGCATCTGGAACTGAAGGTCCGCGTGCGGCGCCACTGGCGGGCGGATGAGCGGGTGCTGGACCGGCTGGGAATCGAGTAGCGCCTTGAGCGCCGGCTGGGAAGCGAGGAGCGGGGTGACCACCTGATGGCGCTCCACGAAGCCGGCAGCCAGGACGCGCTCGCCCTGTCCGTCCGGGGACTCGGCAAGCGTTTTGGCGAGCGCGTGGCCTTCCGCGATCTGTCATTCGACATCGCCCGGGGCGAGGTGTTCGGCTTCCTCGGCCCCAATGGCGCCGGCAAGACCACCACGGTGCGCACGCTGGGCACGCTGATCCGCCCGAGCGCCGGCTCGGCGACCGTCGCCGGCTACGCCCTCACGCCCGAGAACGGCATCGAGATCCGCCGCCGCATCGCGATCATGCCGGAGACGCCGGGGCTCTACCCGCGCCTGACCGTGGCGCAGAACCTCGAGTGCTTCGCCGACCTCTACGAGCTGAGCGACCCGCGGCGGCGGATCGCCCGCGCGCTTGGGGCGGTGCGGCTGAGCGACCGCGCCGATGATCCCTGCGGGGCGCTGTCCAAGGGTCTGCGCCAGCGCGTCGCGCTCGCCCGGGCGCTGCTGAGCGACCCACAGGTGCTGTTTCTGGATGAGCCCACCGCGGGGCTTGATCCGGTGGCCAGCCGCGAGGTGGGGGAGCTGATAGCCGGCCTGGGCCAGAGCGGGGTCACGATCTTCCTGACCACCCACCGACTCGAGGAGGCCGAGCGGCTGTGCGACCGGGTGGCGATTCTGAACACCACGCTGCGGAGCATCGGCCGCCCGGACGAGCTGCGCGAGCGGCTGTTCGCCAAGACGCTGAGGATCTCGACGCTGCGACCGCTGCCCGACCCGCAGGCCGTGTTCGGGGAGCTGCCGGCGGTCGCTGGCTGGCGCCAGGAGGCTGGGGGCCGCTACCTGCTGTCGATATCAGACCCCCGGGTGGCCGCGCCCGCGGTCACCCGGGCGCTGGTGGCGGCCGGCGCAGATGTGCTGTCAATCGCCGAGGCGCAGCACTCCCTGGAGGACATCTACCTGGAGCTGATCGAGGGCGAGCAGGAGACGATCTCGCCGTGAGCCGCCGCCGCGTGCTGGCGATCGTGCGCAAGGAGCTGCGCGACTATCGCCGCAACCGCTACACGCTGTGGACGATGGCCATCATCCCGGCCATCTTCCTCGCCCAGCCGCTCGTCTACATCCTCAACCTGCCGGCCACCGCCGCCGTGCCCCTGGCCCACCGGCACGAGCTGCTCTACATGCTCGCCATCCCCGCGCTGGCGCCGTCGCTGCTCGCGGCCGCGTCGGTGGTGAGCGAGCGCCAGCTGGGCACCCTCGAGCCGCTGCTGAGCACTCCGATCCGCCGTCGCGAGCTGCTGCTCGGCAAGGCCCTGGCGCCGCTCCTGCCGTCCGTCGTTGTCTCCTACGCGGTGTACGCGATCTTCGTGGTGATCATCGAGCTGTTCGCCCACCCCGGGGTGGCGTCCGCGCTCCTGCAGGGTCCGCTGATCGTCGCCCAGGTGGTGTTCACCCCGCTGTTGGCGCTGTGGTCGATCTGGGTGGGGATCGCCATCTCCACCCGCTCAAGCGACATCCGCGCCGCCCAGCAGCTGAGCGTGCTGGGCAACCTGCCGCTGGTGGCGCTCAGCACGCTCATCTCCCAGGGCGTGATCCAGGCCAGCCTGAGGCTGGCGGTCGGGCTCGGGGTCGCGCTGCTGATCATCGACCGGTTCGGCTGGAGGCTCGTGGCGGCGCTGTTTGACCGTGAACGGCTGATCACCGGCCCGCGCTGAGGTGTCCCCCGCCGCTGCCATCCGAGGCGCCGAGCGGGGGCCTGCGAAGGGGCACTCTCGGTTAGCTGCGCCAGAGCCCCCGCCGAGCTGCGCCAGAGCCCCCGCCGAGCTGCGCCAGAGCCCCCGCCGCCGAGCTGCGCCAGAGCCCCCGCCGAGCTGCGCCGGAGCCCCCCGCTGAGCTGGCCGGATGCCGGGGAACCTAGAATCGCCACCAGGTGGAGGACACAGAGATCGCTTTTGATGAGCGGGGGCTGGCTCCCTGCATAGTCCAGGATTGGCGGACGGGTGAGGTGCTGATGCTGGCCTACATGAACGCCCAGTCGCTGCGCCTGACCCGGGAGACGGGTGAGCTGCACTTCTACAGCCGCTCACGGCAGGAGCTGTGGCACAAGGGCGCCACCTCCGGCCACACGCAGGCGCTGCGCGCGCTGCGCTACGACTGCGACGCCGACACCCTGCTGGCGCTGGTCGAGCCGGCGGGGCCCGCCTGCCACACCGGGGAGCGCAGCTGCTTTCACCGCGGTCAGCGAGAGCCCGAGGCGCCGTTTGAGACGCTGCCGCGGCTGGAGCGGACGATCGCCCAGCGGGCCGCCGACCGCCCCGCGGGCTCCTACACGGCCACGCTGCTGGCCGACCCGGCGCTGGCCCAGGCGAAGGTGCGCGAGGAGGCCGAGGAGGTGGCCCGGGCGGCCCGCGAGGAGTCAGAGCAGCGGCTGGCCGAGGAGGCCGCCGACGTGCTCTACCACCTGGCGGTCCTGCTGCAGGGCCGCGGACTGTCGCTGGCCGACGCCGAGCGGGTGCTCGATGGCCGTCGTCAGCGCTGAGGCCTCATCGGGCCCGATCCCCTCGCTGGCCGAGGCGCGCGAGCTGGCCCGCAGGCACAACGTCATTCCCGTCCGGCAGAGCTTCATCGACGACTGCCAGACGCCCGTCTCGGCGTTCCTGAAGCTGCGCGGCAGCGGGCCGGCGTTCCTGCTCGAGTCGGCCGACCGCGGGCGGGTCGGCCGCTACTCGTTCCTGGGCGTCGAGCCCCGGAGGGTCCTGCGCTGGTCGCTGGGGGAGCCCGGAGACCCCTACGCGCTGGCCGCCGCCGAGCTGTCGGCGCTGCGGCCGGCGCCGCTGCCCGGCCTGCCGCCGTTCGCGGGCGGGGCGGTGGGCATGTTCGCCTACGACCTGGTGCGCACGGTGGAGCCGCTGGGGCCACCGAACCCCGACCCGCTCGGCCTTCCCGACCTGGCGCTGATGCTGACCAACGGGCTGGTCGTGTTCGACCACCTCAAGCACACGGTCACGCTGATCGCCAACGCGTATGCCGAGGAGGATCTGGACGCCTCCTACGATCGGGCGCTTGAGCGGATCGCCGAGCTGCGCTGGCGGCTGGACGGTCCGGTCCCACGACCCCCGCGCCCGCCGGCCTCGCCCCGGGAGATGCCCGCGTTTGCGGCCAACATGACCCGCCGGGAGTTCGAGGCCGTGGTCGGGCGGATCATCGAGTACATCCACGCCGGCGACGCCTACCAGGTGGTGCCCTCCCAGCGCTGGTCGGCGCCCGTCCCGGTGGAGGCGTTCTCGATCTACCGCGGGCTGCGCGCGGTCAACCCCAGCCCGTACATGTACTTCCTGGACTTCGGCGACTTCGAGCTGGCCGGCGCCAGCCCCGAGCCGCTGATCACCGTCAGCGGCCGCGCCGTGGCCACCCGGCCGATCGCCGGCACCCGCCCCCGCGGCGCCAGCCTGGAGGAGGACCTCAGGCTGGCGGAGGAGCTGCTGGCGGACCCCAAGGAGCGCGCCGAGCACGTGATGCTCGTCGATCTGGGGCGAAACGATCTGGGACGGGTGTGCGAGTACGGCTCGGTGCGGGTCGACGAGCTGATGGCGGTGGAGAACTACAGCCACGTGATGCACATCGTTTCGCGCGTCAGCGGGACGCTGCGCCAGGGGGTGGGGGCGCTCGACGCCCTGCGCGCCGTGCTGCCGGCCGGCACCCTGTCCGGGGCCCCGAAGGTGCGCGCCATGCAGATCATCGATGAGCTCGAGCCGGTAAAGCGGGGCGGCTACGGCGGCGCGATCGGCTGGGTCAGCTACACCGGCGACCTGGACACCTGCATCCACATCCGCACCGTGGTGGTCAAGGACGGGGTGGCCCACGTCCAGGCCGGAGGGGGCACCGTGGCCGACGCCAGGCCCGACTACGAGTTCCGCGAGTCGGAGGCCAAGGCCCGCGCGGTGCTTGAGGCGATCGCCCTGGCGGCCCGCCAGCCCGACTGGCCTTGACACGCCGCCCGCCGCCTGCCGCCCACGCCGCCCCGCCGCCCCGCCGCCCCCGCCTCGCGCCCTCAAAGCCCCGCCGGCGAGGGTGCGGCCGGTGTGCGATACGCCCCCTCGCCGGAGCCGGCCTCCGATAAGTCATGGCCTCGACTCCGGGTCACGAGTCAAGCCCCCGGGTCCCCGCGTCCAGCGCCGGGGTCATCCAGCCCTCGGCTTACGGCGGTCCACTCCCCGCCCCCGCGTCTTGAGGCGGACAGTACCTTTGCAGCGTGCGCGTGCTGGTGATCGACAACTACGACAGCTTCACCTACAACCTGGTGCAGTACCTGGGCGAGCTCGGGGCCGAGGTCGAGGTGGTCCGCAACGACCGCGCCGCCGTGGGTGGGCTGCTGGAGGCAGGCCACGAGCGGCTGATCGTCTCCCCGGGGCCGTGCACGCCCGATCAGGCGGGCATCTCGCTTGAGGCCGTGCGCCGCTTCCCGGAGGCCGGCGTGCCGACGCTCGGCGTGTGCCTCGGCCATCAGGCGCTGGTGCAGTCGTTCGGGGGGCGCGTGGTCCGCCACCAGCCCGTGCACGGCAAGGCCACGCTCGTCGAGCACGACGGCAGGACGATCTTCCGTGGGCTGTCCAGCCCGATTGAGGTGGGGCGCTACCACTCGCTGGTGGTCGACCCAGCGCTGCCCGGGTGCCTGGAGCAGAGCGCCACGGGCGACGGGGTGGTGATGGCGGTCCGTCACCGGGAGCTGCCGGCCGAGGGCGTGCAGTTTCACCCGGAGTCGATCCTCACCGAGCGGGGCAGGGACCTGCTGGCGAACTTCCTGGAGGGAGCGCGGTGAGCGGCCCGGCGCAGGCCGGACATCTACCGAGCGACGGCCGCGGCGGCCAGAGGCGACGCGGCCACGGACGAGGCGGATGAGCGAGCGGCTGACCGCTGCGATCGACGACCTGGCCTCCGGGCGTTCGTTGTCGCGGGCTGACGCCGCCGCGGTGCTGGCCGAGATCATGGCCGGGCGGGCGTCGGAGATCGAGATCGCCGCCTTCCTGATCGCGCTGCGGACGAAGGGGGAGACGGTCGAGGAGCTGGCCGGTCTCGCCCAGACGATGCGCGAGCTCGCCACCCCGGTCACCGTCGGCCGCGACAACCTGCTCGACACGGCCGGCACCGGCGGCGGCCGCCGCACGTTCAACGTGTCCACCACCGCGGCGCTGATCGCCGCCGCCGCCGGCTGCGTGGTGGCCAAGCACGGCAACCGCTCGGCCACCGGCCTGTCCGGCTCGGCCGACGTGCTGGAGGCGCTGGGCGCGCGCATCGACCTGGCCCCGGAGGCGGTGGCCCTCTGCATCGAGGAGGTCGGCTTCGGGTTCATGTTCGCCCCTGCCCACCACCGCGCCACGCGCCACGTGGTGCCGGTCCGGCGGGGGCTGGCGGTGCGCACGATCTTCAACTTCCTGGGGCCGCTGACCAACCCGGCGGGAGCCACCCGGCAGGTGATCGGCGTCTCTGACCCGGCCTACCTGGAGACGATGGCCGGCGCGCTGGCGCTGCTCGGTACCCGTCACGCGCTGCTATTCACCAGCGAGGACGGGCTCGACGAGCTGTCGATCTCCGCTCCCACCCGCGTCGTCGAGGTGGCGGGGGCGCGCATCCGCAGCTACACGCTGACGCCGGAGGAGGTGTCGCTGACGCGCCAGCCCAGCGACACCATCCCCGGCGGCGACCCGGCGGCCAACGCCGCCACCGTGCGGCGCATCTTCGCCGGCGAGCGCGGCCCCGCCCGCGATCTGGCGGTGCTGAACGCGGGGGCGGCGATCTACGTGGGTGGCCGCGCGGACACGGTTGAGCAGGGGGCGCGGCTGGCCGAGCGGGCGCTGGACAGCGGTGCCGCCGCAAAGCTGCTGGAGCGGTTCATCGCCCGCACCCAGGAGCTCGGTGGGACCCCGACCCAGGAGCTCGGTGGGACCCCGACCCAGGAGCTCGGTGGGACCCCCACCCAGGAGCTCGGTGGGACCCCCACCCGGGAGCTCGGTGGGCGATGAACCACCTTGAGCGACTGGTGGCCGAGGCACGCCGCGAGCTGGACGGGCGGCGGGAGGCGGGCGGCGAGGAGCTGCTGCGTCGAGCCGCCGCGGAGCGCACCCCGCGCGAGTTCGCGGCCGCGCTGCGGGGCCCCGGGCTGGCCTTGATCGCCGAGCACAAGCGGCGTTCGCCCTCCGCCGGGGCGATCCGCGAGGATCTCGACCTGGAGGCCGTCGTGCGCGCCTACGAGCGGGGAGGCGCCACCGCCATCTCGGTGTTGACCCACGCCCCCGGCTTCGGCGGCTCGCTGCAGGACCTGGCCGCCGCCCGCGCGCTCACGGAGCTGCCCCTGCTGCGCAAGGACTTCGTCGTCGACCCCTACCAGGTGCTGGAGGCGGCGGCGATGGGGGCCGACGCGGTGCTCCTGATCGTGGCCGCCCTGAGCGACGCCGCGCTCCGCGAGCTGCACGCGCGCGCCGACGCGCTGGGGCTGGCGGCGCTGGTCGAGGTGCACGACGAGCGCGAGCTCGACCGGGCGCTGGCGGCCGGGGCGCGGGTGATCGGCGTCAACAACCGGGACCTGAGGACGCTCGAGGTCGACACCTCCCGCACGTTCGCGCTGCGCGCCCGCATCCCCGCCGAGGTGGTGATGGTGGCCGAGTCGGGCTTCAGCCGCCCGGAGGAGCTCAGACAGCTGGAGGCGGCCGGGGTGGACGCGGTGCTGATCGGCGAGGCGCTGATGCGCTCCCCGAACCTCGAGGCGGCCGTGCGCGCCCTGCGCGCGCCTACGATGTGTCGGTGACCAGGGTCAAGTTCTGTGGGATCGTGGCGGGCGAGGACGCCGAACTGGCGGCCGAGCTGGGCGCCTGGGCGATCGGGCTCAACTTCTGGCCCCGCTCGCCGCGACGCTGCCCCCGCGACCGGGCCAGCGAGATCGCCGCCGCCGTCAGGCGCCGCCTGGAGGTGGTGGGCGTGTTCGTCAACGCGCCGCTGGCGGAGGTGGTGCGCACGGCCGAGAACGTGGGGCTGACCATGCTCCAGTTCCATGGCACGGAGGGTCCGGCCTACTGCACCGAGGCGGCGCGGCGCACCGGCTGCAAGGTGATCAAGGCGGCGCGGGTTCGCAGCCGCGCCGACATTCAGGCGCTGACGCCGTTCCACACCGACTATCACCTGCTCGACAGCTACACCCCCGGCCGGCCCGGCGGCACGGGCGAGACGTTCGCCTGGGAGCTGGCGCGGGCCCACCGCGGGCCGGTGCCGCTGATCCTGAGCGGCGGCCTGCGGCCGGACAACGTGACCGAGGCGATCGCCGCCGTGGACCCGTTCGCGGTGGACGTGGCCAGCGGCGTGGAGGCCGACGACGGGCCGCCCGGCCGCAAGGATCCCGCCAGGCTCCAGGCGTTCATCGACGCCGCCCGCGCGGCCGCCGGAGCACGGGCCGGATGAGCGCCCGCGGGGTGATCGAGCACCGGTTCGGCCCCTACGGCGGCCAGTACGTCCCCGAGACGCTGCTCCCCGCCCTGGCCGAGCTGGAGGCGGCCTGGCTCGAGGCCCGGGCCGATGGCGGCTTCCGGGGCGAGCTGGACGCGCTGCTGCGCGACTACGTGGGCCGGCCCAGCCCCCTGTATCTGGCCCGCCGGCTCAGCCGGCAGGTCGGCCATCCGGTGTACCTCAAGCGCGAGGATCTCAACCACACGGGCGCGCACAAGATCAACAACGCCCTCGGCCAGGCCCTTTTGGCCAGGCGGATGGGCAAGCGGCGGGTGATCGCCGAGACCGGCGCCGGTCAGCACGGCGTCGCCACCGCCACCGCCTGCGCGCTGCTCGAGCTGGAGTGCGTCGTCTACATGGGCACCGAGGACATGCGCCGCCAGCGGCCGAACGTCGAGCGGATGCGGCTGCTGGGAGCCGAGGTGGCGCCGGTCGAGGCTGGCGCCCGCACGCTCAAGGAGGCGGTCTCGGCGGCGATCCGCGACTGGGTGACCAACGTGGCCAGCACCCATTACGTGATCGGCTCGTGCGTGGGGCCGGCGCCCTACCCGGCGCTGGTGCGGGACCTGCAGCGGGTGATCGGCGACGAGGCGCGGGCGCAGATCCTCGAGCGGGCGGGACGGCTGCCCCAGCGGGTGATCGCCTGCGTGGGCGGGGGCTCGAACGCGATCGGGATGTTCACCGCCTTCCTGGACGACCCGGAGGTGGAGCTGGTGGGCGTGGAGGCGGCCGGCGAGGGGCTTGACACCGGCCGCCACGGGGCGCCGCTGACCGCCGCCGGGCAGCCCGGGGTGCTGCACGGTGCCTTCTCGGCGCTGATGCACGACGAGGACGGGCAGGTGCTGGAGGCTCACTCGATCTCCGCCGGGCTCGACTACCCCGGCACCGGCCCGGAGCACGCCTGGCTGCGCGACTCGGGCCGCGCCCGCTATGTGGCGGTCACCGACGCCGAGGCGTTGGCGGCCTTCGCCCGCACGGCCCGCCTGGAGGGCATCATCCCCGCCCTGGAGAGCGCTCACGCGCTCGCCTTCACGCTGGCCGGCGAGGCCAGCGAGCTGGACCTCGTCTGCCTGTCGGGCCGGGGCGACAAGGACCTGGCCGAGGCGCTGGCGCTGCTGGAGCGATGAGCGGCAGCGAGCGGATCGCGGCGGCGTTCGCGGCCGCGCGCGCGGACGGGCGGCGGGCGGCGCTGATGCCCTACCTGATGGGGGGCTATCCGGATCTGGAGACCTCGCGGCGGATCGGCCTCGCCTACGCTGAGGCGGGCGCTCACCTGGTCGAGCTCGGGGTGCCGTTCTCAGACCCGCTGGCCGACGGGCCGGTGATCCAGGCCGCGGGGTCGGCCGCCCTGGCCCGCGGCACGCGGCTGGTCGACGTGCTCGCGGTCGGGCGCTCGCTCGCCGAGCGCCTGCCGGTGGTGCTCATGTGCTACGCGAACCCGATCTTCGTGCGCGGTGCCGAGCGGTTCGTGGACGCGCTGGCCGACGCGGAAATCAGCGGGCTGATCGTCCCCGACCTGCCGCTGGAGGAGGCGGGAGACCTCCTGGCGCTGTGCGACCGCCGCGGGATCGCCCTCGTCCCGCTCATCGCCCCCACCACCCCCGAGGAGCGGTTGGCGCGGATCGGGGCCGCCGCCCGTGGCTTTCTCTACACGGTGTCGGTGACCGGCACCACCGGCGAGCGCGCGGGCCTCGACGGCACGCTGGCCGCGCTGCTGGCCCGGGCGGCGAGCCACACGCGGGTGCCGGTGGCGGTCGGCTTTGGGATCTCCGAGCCCGCCCACGCCGCCGCGGCGGCGAGCGCCGGCGCCGACGGGGTGATCATCGGCAGCCGCCTGGTGCGGGCGGCGGGGGAGGCGGAGGATCCGGTGGCGGCGGTGGCCGAGCTGGTGCGGGCGTTCTCGGCCGCGCTGCGCTAGTCGCTAGCATCCCGCCCACAATGGGTCTGGTTCTCACCGCCACCTTTGGCCTGTGCCTCTGGATCGTGCTCTGGGCGATCGGCTTCGCCAGCGGGTTTGACTCGATCCTGATCGGGATCGCGCTGGTCCTGATCGCCGTCGGGGTTCGCAACCTGCTCCCGTACCTGCCCGGTCGCCGGAGCTAGCCGCGCCGGCATGCGAAGGTTGCCCCTCGCCGGCGGCCGGGCGCTGAGGCTGTGCGTCTGGACGGCGCTCGTGCTCGTGCTCGGCGGGTGCGCGAGCGCGGCCAGCAGCTCGTCGGTGAGCGGCCACACCCTGACCATCTACCTCAGCCAGCCTCCGGGGCGGTTGAGCGCCGAAGAGATGGACGTGTTCGACGCCGAGCAGCTGGCGCTGCGGCAGGCCGGCGGCCGGATGGGAAGCTTCACGCTCAGGGTGGTGCCGGTGCACGGCGGCGAGCTGTCGGCCAATGCGCGGGCGGCGATCGCCGACCCGACCACGATCGCCTACCTCGGCGAGCTGGTGCCGGGGAGCTCGGAGCAGACGGTGGGGATCACCAACGCCGAGGACGTGCTCCAGGTCAGCCCCACCGACACCGCGCTCGAGCTGACCCAGTCCACCCCGGCGGTGCCCGGAGCCCCCGACACCTTCTATGAGTCGCTGAGCACCTACGGCCGGACGTTCGCCCGCGTCGTGCCCACGGATGGCCTCGAGGCCCGGGCGCTGGTGGGGGAGATGCGGGCGCTGGGCGTCGGGCACCTGTACATCGCCATCGACGGCAGCGACTACGGCAGGGCGCTTGCGGCGGCGGTGAGAGCCGACGCGGCCGGGATCACGCTCACCGACAGCGCCGCCGGCGCCGACGGGATCCTCTACGCCGGCACCTCGATGAGCGGCGCGACCCAGACGTTCGACCGGGCGGCGGGCGCCGGATCGCCCGTGAAACTGTTTGCGCCCTCCGCCCTTGCCGATCAGACGTTCGCCGCCGGCCTCTCGCCGGCCGCCCAGCGCGACCTCTACCTATCCTCGCCCGGGTTCACGGCGGCTGACCTTCCGGCCGCGGGAGCGCGGTTCGCCAGCGCCTTCCGCACCGCCTACGGCCATCCACCCTCCGCCCAGGCGATCTTCGGCTACGCGGCTGCCCAGGCGCTCCTGGCCGCCCTGCGCCGGGCGGGCAAGGCGGCCAACGACCGTGGCACGGTGGTCCACGACTTCCTCTCGCTCAAGCAGGCGAGCTCGGTGCTGGGCAGCTACTCGATCGACAAGCGGGGCGACATCGTCCTCTCCGGCGGCGCCCCGTTCGTGATCAGCCGGGTCAGGAACGGCCGGCTGGTCGCGGTCAAGGCGGTGCACGAGTAGGGGTGCGGCCGCGCAGCTCGCTCGCCCTCGCGGCCGCGGCCGTGGCGCTGGCGGGTTGTGGCTCGGCTGCCCCGCAGGCGGGACAGCGCATCCCCGGCCGGAGGCTGACGATCTACTTCAGCGGGCCGCTGCGGGGGGCCAACAGCGTGGCGGCGATCGCGGCGCTCGACGGGGCCCGGCTGGCGCTGGCCGACAACGGGATGCGCCTGGGCCGCTATCGGCTCAGGCTCCGGGTGCTGGATGACTCGACCCTGGCCAGCGGAGGCTGGGATCCCGCCAAGACGACGGCCAATGCCCACCTGGTCGTCCAGGACCCGACGGCGATCGGCTACCTCGGGGACTTCAACTCGGGCGCCAGCGCGGTCTCGATCCCGCTGCTCAACCGCGCCGATATCCCCCAGATCTCCCCCGGCAGCACGGCCGTGGGGCTGACCACGGCCGGAATCGGCGCGGCGCCGGGCGAGCCCAACAAGTACTACCCCACCGGGATCCGCACGTTCGCGCGGGTGGTGCCCACCGACGCCGCGCAGGCGGTGGCGCTGGTGCAGGCCGCCCGCATGGCCGCCTGCCAGACCGCGTTCGTGCTCCACGACGGCGAGGTGGACGGCGAGGACGCCGCCGTCACCTTCGCGCTGACCGCCAACTCGGAGGGGCTGCGGGTGGTGGGCATCCTGCCGTTCAGGCGCGGGGCCAGCAGCTACAGCTCGCTGGCGCGCAGCGTCGCCGGCTCGGGTGCCGACTGCGTGCTGATCAGCGCGATCGACGAGCACAGCGCCGCGCTGCTGACCGAGCAGCTGGCCGCGGCGCTGCCCGCGGCCACGTTCATCGCCACCAACGGGCTGGCCGACAGCGAGTATGCCGAGCCCGCCGACGGCGGCTTGCCCGAGACCCTCGATCAGCGGGTTTACGTGATCAGCGCCACCCTCGGCCTGCGGGACTACCCGCCCTCGGCCCGGGCGTTCGTGGCCGCCTTCACCCGCCGCTTCGGCGCCCCGCAGCCGCCGGCGATCTTCGGCTACGAGGCCATGCAGGTGCTGCTGGCGGCGATCCGCCGGGCCACCGACGACGGCCGCCGCCAGGCCGACCGGGCGAGGGTGCGCGCGGCCTTGCTCAGCACCCGCCAGCGCCGCAGCGTGCTGGGGCCGTTTCGCATCGGGGCCAACGGCGACTCCTCGATCCACCTGTTCGGGATCTACCGGCTGAGCGGCGGGAGGATGGTGTTCGCGGGCGCGGCCGGGTGAGCGGCGGTGGCTGGTGGCGCCGCACCGGCGCTCGGCGGCGCGGGGGCGTGCGGCGGCCGGCCCGTTCCGCCCGGGTTCGGCGGTGGCTGGTGGCGCCGGCCGGGCTGCTCAGCGGTGGCTGGTGGCGCCGGCCGGGCTGAGCTGTCCGCCGGCGGGAGCGTCCTCGGCCCAGGAGAGCGCATAGCGGCCGTCGTCCAGCTCTCGAGCCAGCTGCGTGAGCCGAAGCGGCCGGAACGTGTCGCACATCACCGCCAGCTCGTCGGTGAACCGGGTGCCGATCGAGCGCTCGGCCAGACCCGGCTGGGGACCGTGGGGCAGGCCCGAGGGGTGCAGGGTGATCGAGCCCACATCGATCCCCCGCCGCGACCCGAACGACCCGGACACGTAGTAGATCATCTCCTCGGACTGCAGGTTGGAGTGGTTGTAGGGGATCGGGATGGCCTCCTCGTGCCAGTCGAGCATCCGGGGGCAGAACGAGCAGATCACGAAGTTCGGGCCCTGGAAGGTCTGGTGGACGGGTGGGGGCATGTGAATGCGCCCCGTGATCGGCTCGAAGTCGTCGATGTTGAACGTGTACGGGTAGACGTAGCCGTCCCAGCCGACCACGTCGAGCGGGTGGTAGTCCAGCCGGTAGTGCTGGTAGCCGCGGCGGGCGCGGACCACCAGCTCGTACTCGCCGCGCTCGCGGTGGGTGATCAGCTCGGTGGGGGGATGGAAGTCCCGGTGCGAGTACGGAGCGTGCTCGAGCAGCTGCCCGTAGCGGTTGCGGTAGCGGCTGGGCGTCTCGATCTCGCCCGGCGTCTGGAAGGTGAGGTAGAGCTGCTCGTCCAGGCTGTGGGGACGGAACCGGTAGGTGGTGCCGCGGGGGATCACGATGTAGTCGTGCTCGCGGTAGGGCAGCGTGCCGAACGTCGTCTCCAGCTCACCCCCGCCCCGGTGCACGAAGATCACCTCATCGCCCTCCCCGTCCCGATAGAAGTACTCCTGGGGCTCTGACGGGCGGCAGATGGCGATCTCCACGTCGTCGTTGAACATCAGCACGCGCCGGCCGCGAACCGGGTCCCCCTGAGCGTCGATGCCGCGGGTGTGGAACAGGTGGTGGGCGTGGGCGGCGGGCACCCACTCGGCGTGCTCGATCGGCTCAAACGCCCCCAGCTCGATCACCCGGCAGGGCGTCTGCAGGTGATAGAGGATCGACTCGTTGCCGGAGAAGCCCTCAAACCCCATCACCTCCTCGGTGAGCAGGGTGCCGTTGTCGCGGAAGGCGACGTGGCGCTTGGCCGGCAGCTGGCCACGGGCCTCGTAGCGCATCGTCTACAGGTTCCCGCGCCGGGCCTGCTCGCGCTCGAGCGCCTCGAACAGCGCCTTGAAGTTGCCGTCGCCGAAGCCCCGGGCGCCGTGGCGCTCGATCACCTCGTAGAACAGCGTCGGGCGGTCGCCGACCGGCTTGGAGAAGATCTGCAGCAGGTAGCCCTCGTCGTCACGGTCGACCAGGATTCCCAGCCGGCTGAGGTCGGCCAGGTCCTCCTCGATCTCCCCCACCCGCTCGGGCACGTCGTGGTAGTAGGCCTCGGGGATGGGCAGGAACTCCACGCCGCGGCTGCGCAGCTCATCCACGGTGCGCACGATGTTGGTGGTCGACAGGGCGACGTGCTGGACGCCGGGGCCGCGGTAGAACTCGAGGTACTCGTCGATCTGAGACTTGCGCTTGCCCTCGGCGGGCTCGTTGATCGGGAACTTGATCCGTCCGGAGCCGTCGGTCACCACCTTGGACATCAGCGCCGAGTACTCGGTCGAGATCTGCTCGTCGGAGAAGTGGATCATCTCCGTCATCCCGAACACCCGCTCGTAGTAGCGCACCCACTCCTCCATGTGGCCGAGGGGGACGTTGCCGACCACGTGGTCGATGCCGACGAACAGTCCGTCCGCGGCCGGTGCGGGACGCGCCCCGCGCGGCTCGTAGCCGGGCAGGAAGGCGCCGTGATAGTCGGCGCGCTCCACGAACACGTGCTGGGTCTCCCCGTAGGTCTCGATCGAGGCCAGTCGGACCGTCCCGTGTGCGTCGGAGAGCTCGTGCGGGGTGTGGATGCCCCGGGCCCCCTGCGCCACCGCGTGCTCGTAGGCGGCGGCGGCGTCGGGCACGCTCAGCGCGATCGACCGCACCCCGTCGCCGTGGCGCTTGTGGTGCTCGGCGATCTCGTCCTCGCCGCTCAGCGTGCCGGTCAGCACCAGGCGGATCCGCCCCTGCTCGAGGACGTGGGAGACGCGATCCCGGCTGCCGGTCTCAAGGCCGCGGTAGGCGGTTTCGGTGAAGCCGAGGGCGTGGGTGTAGAAGTAGGCGGCCTGGGCGGCGTTGCCCACGTAGAGCTCCAGGTGGTCGATCCCGTGGATCGGCATCGCGTCCCGGGGGGTGGGGATGGTGGCGGGGGCGGTCTCGGTCGTCATGTGCGCAATGATCCGCCTGTTGTAGGCCGCTCTCAATAGCTAGCTGTTGCGTCTGTTAGCTTCTCCAGCGCGCTGTGGACGCGATCGATCGACAAATTGTTGCTCTCCTGCGGGAGCGGGCTCGCCGCTCCTACCAGGACATCGGCCGCCGGGTTCATCTGTCAGCCCCGGCGGTCAAGCGTCGGGTCGACCGGCTCGAGCGCGAGGGCGTGATCCTCGGCTACAGCGCCGTGATCAACCCTCCCGCCTTCGGCTGGCATGCCGAGGCGTTCGTCGCCCTGTACTGCGAGGGCAAGATGCCCGGCGAGGCGATCCGCCGAGCGGTCGAGCACGAGCCGGGAATCGTCTCCGCCCACACGGTGGCCGGCGAGGCGAGTGCGCTGCTGCACGTGCTGGCCGAGGACACCAAGGACCTCGAGGCGGTGCTCGAGCGGATCCGCGCCGTCGACGGCGTCTCCCGCACGGTGACGCAGGTCGTGCTCTCCACGCTCTTTCAGCGCTGAGGTGACGGACGGGCGGCCGCTGTGGCCGGAGGCGGCCGCTGTGGCCGGAGGCGGCCGCTGTGGCCGGAGGCGGCCGCTGTGGCCGGAGCCGGCCGCTGTGGCCGGAGGCGGCCGCCAAGGCCGCCTCCCGCGCGCAGCCCCGCCGCTGCGAGAGGCCGGTGGAGGCGTGGCTGTGGGTGTGGGGTGAGGTGCCGTTGGAGCTCCGCAAGGCTGCGGGGGAGGGACTCCTGTCTACGCTGTTGCGGTCGTGAGACGCCCGTATCCCGATCCGGCGGCTGCCCGCCCCCCCTCCGTGCGCGACTTCATGGCCTTCGAGGAGCACGTGCGCAACGCCCGTGCGGCAACCGGGCGGGGCGGGGTTCCAGAAGCGTGGTATGAGGCGCCGAGGTTCTACTTCTCCAACCCGGCCGCGATCTATCGGGATGGCGAGGACGTCCCTCGGCCGGCCGACACCCGGGCGTTGGACTACGAGCTCGAGCTGGCCTGCGTGATCGGACGCGACGGTCGCCCCGAGGGTTTCACGATCATGAACGACTGGTCGGCCCGCGACCTGCAGGCGCGGGAGATGCAGGTCGGCCTGGGACCGGCCAAGGGCAAGGACTTCGCCACCTCGCTGGGTCCCGTGCTCGTCTCCCCCGATGAGCTGCCCGCCGATCTGGACCTGCGGGCGGTGGCCAAGGTCAACGGCGAGGTGCGCACCGATTCGCGCACCGGGGGGATGCACTTCAGCTGGGAGGAGCTGCTGGCCGCGGCGGCCCGCAACACCCCCGCCGGCCTGATCCCGGGAGACGTGATCGGCTCCGGCACGGTGGGCCGCGGCTGCATCCTCGAGCACGGCGACGGCCGCTGGCTCGTGCCCGGAGACGTGGTGGAGCTCGAGATCGAGGGGATCGGGATCCTGCGCAACCGGGTGGTCTAGCCGGGTCGCGGCTTGGGCTCCTGTGCCGGGCGCTGATCCGCCCGTCTGTGCATCTGCGCCCCGGGGCTGCTCGGCGAATCTGTGCGCCTGCGCGCCGGCGCTGCTCGGCCTGTCTGTGCGCTGCGCCCGCCGGTGCTGCTCGGCGCGTCTGTGCGCTGCGCCCGCCGGTGCTGCTCGGCCCGTCTGCGCGCTGCGCCCGCCGGCGCTGCTCCGCCCGTCTGTGCCTGTGCTCGCCGTGCGCCTGTGCGCCGGCGCTGCTCGGCGCGGATGCGCGCCTGTGGCCGCATGCGGGCCTACGCCCGGCAGGCCTCTGCGCGGCCGATCGCCTGAGCGATCCGGGCGACCACCAGCAACGGCTGGTCGCGCAGCTGATGCCAGGTGAGCCGCATCACCGCCAGCCCCGCCGCCACCAGTCGATTTCCCTTGTCGCGGTCGCGCTCGAACACCGGCACGCTGGAGTGGTACCTCACGCTGTCGACCTCGACCACCAGCCCGTGCTCGGGCCAATAGGCGTCGACCAGGCAGCCGTGGACGTAGACGTTCATCCGGGGTTCGGGCAGCTCGGCGGCGCGGATCAGCTCCAGCAGCCGCCTCTCCGCCTCCGAGCGAAGGTTGTGGCTGACGGTGTGCCGACCCAGGGCCGCCCGCAGCCGCTGGGCACCGTGGCGGCCCCTGGCCGCCGCGGCGGTGGCCGCCAGCATTGGCCTTGACACCAGGCGCTGGACCAGAGCCTCGTCCAGCGCGTCGTGGAGCTGGCTGGTATCGACGACCTCGGCCAGGTCGAGCAGCGTGCGGGTGACGGCGGTGAGCGGCAGGCCATGCTGGGCACGGACATCACCCGGAGCCAGCGTGGTGCTCCGATGCAGGCACAGGCCCCGGCAGCGCACGCCGTGCTGGCCGGGCACGGTGACGTGCATGAGCCCATCGCTCGACTCGGGGGGCAGGAGCTTCCACAGTCGGGCGGCGCTCTGATGACTGAGCACGGCGCCCTCGCCGCACAGGAGGACCGCGCGCGTCTCGGCAAGCAGGGGGCCGTCGCTCAGGTGACCGGCGGCATAGACGCCACGTCCCCAGCGGTGCAGGCGCCCGGCTCGCAGCGAGCGGTGGATGCTGTCATCGCCGATGCCGATGGCCAGCAGCTGACGGCGGGTGATCAGGCCGCGCTGGAGGCGCGCCACGGTCGCGATCCGCTGGTCGCGCCGAAACGCGTACTGGACGCCTCACCCCCAGAACGCCGACCGCGTATGTTCTGAAGCTCTCGGATTCCGCGAGTTTTCCAACACACGCCCCGCCTGAAGGTGGGGTTTGTTGTGCAGCTTGCGGGTTGGGGCGGGTCATGGCGGAAATTTCCCACCGATCCGTGCCGCCAGCCGGAACTGGAACGAACTTGTGACAGGGACGGAGGAGAGTCGATCACCCCGCCACACCGCCGTGTCAACTGACACGAAGTTGTGACACCTGCCGGGGGGGGCGGGCAAGGGAACCCGGGGGAGGGACCCGGGGAACCCGGGGGAGGGACCCGGGGGAGGCGGGGGAGGGACAGGGGGAGGCGGGGGAGGGACAGGGGGAGGAGGGGGAGGGACACGGGGACCCGGGGGAGGCGGGGGGACCCGAGGGAGGGATCGGGGGCCCATCGAGGG
>Ga0209061_1001513_pt1 | contig 37813 bp, 36 predicted proteins | sample Coa_R1_10_FD_187157 | JGI IMG/M metagenome (GOLD analysis project Ga0209061, IMG submission 187157) | Surface soil microbial communities from Centralia Pennsylvania, which are recovering from an underground coalmine fire - Coalmine... | ecosystem: Environmental > Terrestrial > Soil >... | reverse complement strand
CGCTCGGCACCGGCGGCCATCGGTAGTAGCTGGTTTGCGTCTGCTGTTCCAGTGCTTGGGGCGTGCCGCCCCAGCTTAAGTGAGTAAAGGGATTAGGGAAGGTATAGAGATAGGGTCTATCGGCAAGAGCCGCCAACAGTTCTCCCTGCGCCGAGATAGAAGGGAAGGGCGCTTTACCCGATAAAAATTTGCGATTTTTTGAGGCCCCTGGTAATGGGCTTGAAGGTTGCTTCGGAATGTGTGCCAGTAGCCGATGAAGCGCCTCGGCTCGCGCTCGTGGCAAGGGAGGGTAGGTCTCCATTCTGGCGCTTCCGAAAAGGGGTCCATGCCGAGCAGCGAGAAGCGCAGTTAGCGCAAGCCCCACCAGCATCGTGCGACTAAGCCAAACATGACCCCATCGCTCCCAACGGGCGTACCCCACCACGGCCGCATCGAAAATAAAGGGAATGCCGTAGGTGGTGTTGTGCCCGACTATGGAGGCCGGAGCTAAAGGGTAGTAGCCTGTCCTCTGTGCGAACAGATAAACCCAAAACGAGGGCAGTGCCAGGACACAAAGATCGGGGGCTAGAAGTGACAAAAAACAGAGCGGTGACAAGAGTTCGCTGAAGAAGCCTTGAGTCATGGGACTGTAGAGGCTTTGAATCAGAAGCCATGGGTGCAGCAAAAAATAGCCGATAACCTCCAAGGGGGTATGCCCGTAGCGGCTGAAATAGTAAATGTAGGCCGACGGGTGCCCCTCATTAAAGTGACGCACTGCGGCAAAAGCGATAATAAGGCTTAGAACTCCTAAGCCCATTGTGGCCAAGCCCGCCTTGCGCCGGCCGCATACCAGTAGGTAGAGGCCCAGCGGGATGATGGCCAAACCGGCGACCTCTTTCGTGGTGGCAGAGAGACCGAGAAGGCCGAAAAAGAGAGGCCAACGCTCTATCTGCTGGGCATAGAGGGCGCCAAGCAAAAGGGGCGTGGCAAGAGTTTCCGGATGAAACTCCATGAAATTTGCCCACTGCATGGCCGGGTAGAGGAGGTAGGCCAGCACAAAGAGAAGCGCTTTAGCCTGAGAGCCTAGCTGGCGATAGGAAAAGAGGTAGACCGGCACCGCTCCCAGAGCTAAGGCAACCGTCTGTACCACCAAAAGAAGCTCCGCATGAGGATAAACCCACTCTAAAGGAGCCAACAGATAGAGAATAAGGCTGAAGTGATCGCCCAGAATATGAAGTCCTCGCACCGTTACAAACGGGGATAGCCCATGAGCGATACACCATGTGGCCTGTTGAAAAACGGCCAGGTCGAAACTGGGATAGGCAAAGCGATGATAGAGGTCGAGCTGATAGGAACAAAAAAGAAGGCAATAGGCCGTAATGGCGCCCAGCAAGACCAAAGGGACAACCCATTTGGTGCCGTCGGCAGGCAAAAAACAACCCTGTTCTTCTAGCGATTGAGAGCCTAAACGGAAAAGGCTCCCCAACCGAGTGCAAAAACCGGCTCCCGAGTGCTTCGCCTTAGAGGCGGTTAGGCGCATTGGTTTGGCTATTTGGTTCCTCTCTCCATCTCGCCTATTGAACACTGCCGTTGGGCGCTATGCCCAGTTTATACTTAGGGCTGCCGTGAGGTGGATACTTAAAGTGTGCCACCTTCCTATAATAGTCGTCGTAGCTTAAGGCACCCGGAGGAATGCCCGCCTCACCGGGAAAGGCGACCTGATAACTGCCTTTCTGATAAGGATCGGGCGCGTAGAACACCTTATCGTAGGGAATAGCTTCAACGGAACAATCGTCCCAAAGCACCAGATAGAACCCTACCGGGTTGGTGTAGTAGTAAACGGGTGGTGGGGCGCTATGAAGGTTTCGATGGACGTACATCGTTGTCCAAGCGAGGACATCACGCGTTCCAGGCGGTTTGGGCCCACCTACCGGTGTGCCATCAGGGCGGGTGAGCAGGCAGACGTAGGGCAAATTGAAGGAGTTAGGATTTAATTTTGGATGCTCGTCATCATAACGAATGTCTGGATTATTTAGACGTTTATCAATGTAGAACGGATCGTTAGTCGGAATGCCGTAATCTTTCCGATGATGCAGCGCATCGTTATCCACCAGCAGAAGCGGCATCAGATGGGTTTTGTCGTCAAAGTAAGGCAGGGTACCATGGAGGCGTTGGTAGGTATGAAGCAGTTGGCAGATGTATTTAAGGTCCTCCACCGCGCGTTGTGGGTTGCCCGGCACCAACCCATGCGTTTCTACAAAGCTAACCGAGCTTGTTGTTTGGTTATGTTGACGCATGAAATACTGCAGCACCGCCGTGCCCACAAGCAACAAGAGTAGGACAGCCAGCAGCGCCACTCGAAGCTTCTTAGAGGCCAAGAGGTCTTTAAGTCTCGGTTTCATTTTTATGCCCCTTTCAGTTTCTAAGCAGATAAGCGTGTAGGTAGAGATGGGTTTCTTCAACGTGCTGTGGACGTTGATCGGTCGTCGTTATGGTGACGGTTCGAGTTACATCCCCTTCTCGTCCGTACGTGTTTATCGAGACGTTAACGGGAAGGGATTGGAGAGGTAAGAGGCGTAAGGGGAGAGACTTTCCTTGCGGAAGAGCGTTAGTGCAGCCGCAATCCCCTGCTATCTGCTGAACCACCACAGGCCAAGGGTGAAGATTGGTGAGAACAAACTCGGCCTGCAGGGTTCTGCCCGACCGCACTTTTCCGAAGTCACGATAGGTTTGGGCAGTGAAAAGTCCGCCTTGGAAAATGGGCAGCCGGAGCACCAATAGCAGGCCTACCCCCGTTGCAAGCAGAGAGAGATTGAGGAAACTGTCTATTCCAGTCTTTTTCTTCGGGCGAATGGCCGTTGGTATGTCGGAAGCCGATGTGTTCATTGCCGTCTCCCTCTATCTGTAGAGGCATCTGGATCACGCGGGGGGGGGGTGACAACGGCCTCCCCTTCCTCCGTCTTTGCATACTCGTCGCGCAGATATTTACAGAGCCGCTGCCAGCGCTTCTTTATCGCCTCCTCTGTGCTGTCAAGCCTCTTGGCTATCTCGACGCAAGTGTAGCCCTGCAACGGCATCTCCAGAAGCATCCGATCTTCCCACGAAAGGGCGGGCGATACCATGCTCACAAACTGCCAACGTTCGCTGCAGAGAGGACAAGTAGGCTCGCAAGCAAGCTCGGCAAGCCAAACAATGGGTCGGTCTTTTCGCCTCTGGTTGAGCCAAATGTGCCAGGCCGCTTTACGTACCCAGCAAACATAAGCCCCTTCACAAGGCAGAGGATGGCCCACTTGCAGCAGAGCAATCAGCGCTTCCTGGATGGCATCTTCTGCCGCCGGTTCGGGCACTCCGTGGGCGAGGAGATGGGCAAGCGCTCTCTGCCTTACCTGTTCCCATGGAACTTCTGTACCATACGGCGCTGGTGAACCCGGCTTCATACCTCCCGCCCTCACGAAAAACAGCCCCACGGCTTGCCACTTCAAGCCCCTTCCTCCTTCTCCCCATCGTTACTATAAAAGCACTTTAGACTGGATAAAAAGGGACTCGATGCCCGCAAATTTTTACAGGGAGCAGCCCTCTAGGCGACTGGCAGCGGCCTCGCTAGCCCGCTTTTGCGAGATAGTCGCGCAGCCGTTCGTCGAGGTTGCCGCCCCGCTCGCCCTGCCTAACCAGAGCCACAAAGTCTGGGTCGAAGACATCCGGGAAGTTGGCCATGGCATGGGAGAGCGGATAGCCCTGCATGACAATGTCGTGCACCTTCAGCAGGGTACTTTTCAGAATTCGGCTTCTCTGTTGCTGCGCCGTGGTGGTGAGGATTTGCGAGAGGGGGTATTGGCCGCTCTCTAGCAATGTAGTAAACGTTTGCACCATCTCACGAAATCGGGTGCTACTCACTCGGCTTCTCATAGATTACCTCCTTGGGGACACACGTTTTGCAGTGACAACGACACACCGGCAACATCGGTTTTAGAAAGCATCCCCTATCTAAATCTACCATAAGTTACGACGATTCCTTCCTAATTTCTGTACCAACTGCCGAAACGTTCCCCCCTGTCAGGCGCTTTTCCTAACGGATCGCAATGCCCATAGAGGCCGTTAGGGTATACCCAGCCCCAAAAGGACGATGGGCGATGCCGAGCAAAAGCGGCTGTTGTTCTAAGATGACGGCAGTGGCCACAGAAGGGGAGAGATAGGTGGCCATCTGCTGAAGGGCAGGAGAGAGGCTATCAAAGGGAAGCGTGCCCTGCACCAACTGCTGTTTCTGTTCGGGCGTAAGGGCTGCCACGAACTGAGCGAGGACACGCTCACCCAAAACCACATCGGCGAGTTGGCAGAACGGATAACGATTGAGCATGGTCTGCAAGCTGAAATTTGCCAGAGGATGCACCGGATCGGGGTTGATATGGGTGCTGAGCCGCTCCTTGGTAAGCCAACGGAAACCGTTGGCGATCTGCCAGGGCGACAAGTTAGCTAGAAGCTGACCTACCCTCCCAAGCCATTCTACCGTTGCTTTGGGGTCATTGGCATCTGGTGGCAGCAAGTCCTTCTGTTGTGCTAATAGCTGTTGTGCTAACGCTTCCGGCACTTGCAGCCGATCATCTCGATACCACCGGTTATTGCGGAAAAGGTAGATATCGCCTTCTTTTTTCCAGCTAAAGTCCAACCCCCAGGCTATGTCGTTGATGGAATCGTCGAGGGGTTGCTTGACCGGGGCTTGTGGATGGAATGGAATGCCGCCCTTATCGTAGTAGTCGGCAATGAACTCGATATCGGCTCGCTGACCGAGCCAATTCAGCACATCGGCCCGATTAAAGGGCAGAGGCCTGAGAGCGGCAGGATCGGTGGGTTTTGGATTCGGCCAGAAGCGGGATTCTTGATAGCGCGCCAGCTCCTTGAGGTCGGCAGGTGCAGCGCCGCCAAGCTGTTTTACCTCGTCAGGTAACCCTACCTGACTCAACCAGAGCGAATGATCGGTTGCCGGAGGTATCGAGACTTCCCTTTGCAGGATGCCGCTGCTCCCCGCCCCGTTAGGCCCGGGTATAACAACTGTTATTCCGGTAAGGTCGGCATGGCATACAAGAACAGCATTATCTGGAAGCGAGATACCCTTTTGCTCTTGATGAATGCGTACAATATTCTGGGCCGCTGAAGGCAGTGATGTGAGAGGAATAACCACAGAGTCGGGTTCCGATTCGGTACCTCCGAGTATCGTATTCATCAGAATGCCACCGCTATGAAGTGTATAGAGGTCTGCAATATTCTCGATCTGAAAAGTTTGTGCAATTCTCTGTTGGAGGTCGAGCGGGAGAGCATTAAAGAACTGCTGGGTCTCCTTCGGAGAGAAGAGGAATTTAAAGCCGGGTGGTGGCTGCGGGCCTGTACCTGGGGTCGTTGTTTGCATAGCAGCAAGGAACGTGGCCTGAATGGTCTGCTCGGCAGCGCGACGAACATCGAGGAAGATGTCCCACCATCGTCTCTCAGCACTCACCGCTTCGGCATTCATGATAAGCTGATAGCCAGAATGGTTCGCAAGAGGCTCCCAATGTGCCGGCAAAAGCACCGCCAAGGCGTGCATAAGGCTACGTAAGGGGCGATGGTGGAACCGCAGCTGCAGCTTTTGTTCGGCACAACTCTTATCTGCTACCAGCTGAAGGCCATTGCTGCTCATCTTTTGCAACAGCTGCGCAATAGGAATTCCCACACCTTCTACGTCTACTTTGCGATCGAGACGTGTATCGTTTAGGGGTAGGCCATCCTTTATAGGGTTTTGGGCTGCGCCTTGCTGTGCCCTCGCAGCAATAGGCATGAGAAAGAAGAGAGCAAGAAAGCTCAGGTAGCTGGTTGGCCCGTACAAGCTTCTCCACATCAGTTTTATATGCTCCTTAAGTCGATCTATAAGGAGTATTATAGCAGCAAAAAAATTCATTATAGCCTACTGAATAAGGATGGGATGATTGGACCGGCCATCTGTTTACCATGGAGGTTTTAAGTTTTGATGATAACCTGGTTGCTGTCCACATCCCATTCCTGTGTTTCAGCTGCATCATAGTAGCCTTCATTATCCATCCATATCGTATCAGTATCGCTTGGAGTAAGTTGGTACATAGTGTTGCTATACATGATAATATTACATTGTTGACCACCTGCAGGAATGAGACAAAAGCATAAGAAAGCCAACAGCGAAAACAAGATGGGCTGTCTTGGTAAATTCTCTTATGTGGCGAAACCGTTCCGTATTCCTTTCCTATAGCACCTTCGCGAAAAATCTAGCAAAATTGGTTCTCCATTGATATGAGCACATCGAAGCGGCGAAAAGGGACAACAACTTCCTCAGAAATTTGTTTGAATTCGCATACATAATAGCCAAAGACTGAGGTTCTGGGGCACGGGTGCCGATAGAAATAGAGAGCGGCGAATTCTTAGGAGGGACCACCATGGAGGCGTGCTATCCACAATTTCGATCTTGTTCGGGCTTGAGGCCATGAGCTTACCGGCCCCATCGGCCACAAGGCTCCGCTTTCCTCCCATCCTCTGGCACGCCCCCCTGCGCGACCCCACCGGCTATGCCGAGGAGGCACGCCACTTTCTGTTCGCCCTCCATGCGCACGGTGCTCCTATCGCTGCACGGGAGATTCGCTGGAACGACCGGGTGGCCGGACTGCCGCCCCACCAGGAGCGGCTGCTTCAACAGCTCCTCCTGAAACCACCGCAGCCGCGTAGCGTCTATGTGCTGCATATCCTCGGCAGCCATCTAAGGCCGGCTCCGGACGCGCGTGCCAGCATCGGGCGCACCATGTTTGAGACCGACCGGCTGCCCCCAGGCTGGGCGGAGGCCTGCAACCGCATGGACGCCGTATGGGTGCCCAGCGCTTTTAACCGAGAGACCTTCGCCTTTGCCGGCGTAAAGCCGGAAAAGTTGCGCGTGGTGCCCGGCCTTATTGACCTCGACCTCTATAACCCGCAAGGCCCCCCGCTGGCCTTACCCAGCGACCGCGGGTTTCACTTTCTTGCCGTCTTCGACTGGAGCTTGCGGAAAGGATGGGACGTGTTGATCGCCGCCTTCGTAGAGGAGTTTCAACCGGACGAGGATGTGGCGCTCCTGTTGCGGGTTCACTCCTCTTTAGGCTACACGGTGCCTCAAATCTATGCCCAGATCGAGGCCTTCCTTGTTGAGGAGTTGGGGCGCGATCCGGCACGCATTCCCGACATTCTGCTGCTAGATAGGCCGCTTTCCGCCTCCGAACTGCTGGCGCTCTATCGTGCTGCCGACTGTTATGTGCTGCCGACGCGGGGCGAGGGTTGGGGACGGCCGTTCATGGAGGCGATGGCCATGGAGCGCCCTACCATCGCTACCGGATGGAGCGGAATGACGGCTTTTATGAACTCCGAAAATAGCCTCCTGATTGACTACACGCTTCAGGACGTCCCAGAAAAAGCCGCCGCCGAAATTCCGACCTTTCGAGGGCATCGCTGGGCCGAACCATCGCGTGCGCACCTGCGCCAACTGATGCGGCGCGTTTTTGAGGATAGGCGGTTCGGCAAGGAGCTTGGCGTGAAAGCACGTGCTCATTTGGAAGCCCATTTCTCTCCACAAGCCGTTGTGGAGATTCTCCATCGCGAACTGCTTCCCTTTGTCGAAGGTTGAACGAGATGCGCATTCTGCTGGGGTTTAGCAATACGGTTCCCGAACTGATTCAAAAACGCCCCCTGCCTGGGCGTGAGAAGGCCGGCGATGAGATTCTATGCCTCCATAGAGAGGGCGGAGATATTGGCTACACGCCGGGAATGACTTGGCAACAGGTGCTTGACGCCTGCCCCAAAGGGTGGCATCCGGACATCTACATCCATCGCTCGCCGGAATACCACCCTATTCCCGCCGGTTTGGAGCATGCGGACTGCTTCACGGTGGGCGTCTTCGGCGATTGGAATTTGGGGGGATACGCCATTCGCGCCGTTGCCGAGGTGTTCGATTGGCTTGTTGCCGACCTCGGTGGTTGCCAAGTTTTGCGTGACATGGGCTTCTCTAACGTAGAGCATGCGTTGCTCTGGGGCTATAACCCAGAACAACACCGCCTTCTCCCCGGTTACGAAAACAATGCGCGGCGCGACATCGAGGTGCTGTTTATCGGCAGCTTTCATCCTTACATTCACTCTCGCCGCTTGCGGATGCTGTCGCGCGTGGCGCGGCTCTCTACAAGATATCGCATCCTGCTGACATCGGGTGTCTACGGAGAGGCCTACACGCAGCTTATGAACCGCGCCAAAATTGTGTTCAACCACAGTGTGCGTGGAGAGTGTAACATGCGTGCCTACGAAGCGGCGGCCTGTGGCGCCCTCCTGTTCAATGAGGCCGATAACCTCGAAATCGGCCTTGTGTTTCGCGATGGCGAGGAGTGTGTGTTTTACACGGAAGAAAACTTGGAGGAGCGACTGGCCTTTTACTTGGCGCCGGAGAACGCAGAAGAGAGGCTCCGCATCGCAGCAGCGGCCCACGCACGTGTGCAACAACACACCGATTCCCACCATCTTGCTCGGCTGCTGGGCCAACTTGAGCCAATCTACGAGCAATGGCGCCTCGCCAACCGAAAGCCACGTCCCTTTCGCCATCGGCCTGCCTTACAGAGGCAGCATCACCTTCTGATTCACTGGTTGCGCACACCGAAGCCGGACGTGCTTCCATGCGTGCAACAGAGCCTCGTAAAAGAGGGGTCTCACCCTGCCAGCCTCTTCTTGAGAGGATTGGCTGCCGCCGAACTAGCCCTCCAAATCCCCAACTCCCCGGCAAACGTCGGGCATCTGTTGGAAGCGAAGCAACTGCTCGAACGACAGCTCATGCAGAACCCAAGCGACCTAGCGGCCCTCTACAGTTTAAGTAGAGTCGAACGCGCTTTGGGGCAAGAGGAGAGCGCTTGGCTGCATCTGCATGGGTTGCATGCACGGCTGCAGGCCGGCGAACGTCCTTTGGCTTGGCCGCTTTTTCCGCACCATTACGAGCCGATCGACGTGCAGCTAGAGTCGTTATGGCTTAGGCATTCGCCCGAATCGCCGGAGGGTTTAGAGGGCGCCCGAAAAACGCTGCTCGGTTATACGGCGGCCCAGCTCTCGACATACCATTTTGAGCGTGCCGAGTTTTCACTTGCCGCCCGCTACGCGCAGGAGGCCGTAGCCCATAGCCCCGAAAACGGATGGATGCACTTCCTTTTGGCCCGAGCACAGCGCGCACTCGGCAACTGGCAGGAGGCTTTATCTACCTACAACAAAGCGCTTGAGTGCCATCCCTTTCTCTTCGAGGCGGTGGAAGAGGCCGCCAAGCTATGGATGGATATAGGCCACCAGGAGCAGGCGATCGCGCTCCTCAACGAAAGGCTTCCCCTCTTTGAAGCTGCCTCCGGAACGGAAGCGCTCTGCGACACGCTGCGCAGCCTTCTCCAGCAAGCCAGGCAAATGCCGCCTCAATCCGCCCATTCCGGACTCTTTTACTTTCTGGCCATCCCTTCATGGTCTCAAGAGTCGGATTGGAAAAACCTCGTCAACGCCTTCTGGGAGCATGCACGGCACCAGGAACAGGCGCGGCTTCTCCTTTGGTTTAACCCGAATGGCCATTCGGATAAGGCGGTGATAGCCGCTCTGCGCCACCATCTGCAACAACTCTCCGCAGAGGCCGGCTCAAAGGTTTTGCTGATCTCTCAGCCCCACGCCCCAGAGGAGCGTTGGAAGCTGGTGCGCAGCGTAAAAGCGCTCGTTAGGGGAGGGCAAGCGGCACCTTTTTGGGAAGAGTTGGCTCGCGCCGCGAATCTGCCGATATATAGTCTAGAGGACTTACGAGAGGCCACAGTCGCCGCAAACATCCCTATGGAGAAAAGCTCATGCCCTTAAAAATCGCCTCGCAAGGCCAAAAGTCGCTGGTTTGGAACGGTTCGTTTTTCGTGCATCATAGCCTCGCACACGTCAATCGAGAGCTGCTGCTGGCGCTTTTGGACGAACCCGATTTCACCAAGTCGTTTTTGCCTTTTATTGACCACTACGAGCCGGCCACCTTTGTGCCTGAAGAGGGTCGCGGTGCCAAGCTCCTTGAGCTACAGACCCGGCCATTGCCGCAGAGGCCGGCTCTCACGCTGCGCCATCGGTGGCCGCCTGACTGGAGCCGCCCTCACCATGGCAAGCTCATCGTGATTCAGCCGTGGGAGTATGGCGCACTCCCGGCTGCCTGGGTCGCCTCCGCACAACAGGCCGATGAGATTTGGGCCTACTCCACCTACGTGCGTGACTGCTATCTTCGGGCCGGTGTGCCCGCCGAAAAGGTTTTTGTGGTGCCTTGCGGTATCAATCCAAACCGTTTCCACCCCAATCACCCGCCGTTCGATCTTACCTCCGACCCTCGCTTCTCTGCCATTAAGCCCGATACGTTTGTGTTTCTCTTCGTCGGCGGCACCATTCCGCGTAAGGGAGCAGATATTCTTTTAGAGGCATGGCAACGCGCTTTTACTCCAAAAGACAATGTGGCGCTCATCATCAAAGACTTCGGTGCCAAAAGCTTTTATCGGGGCCAAACGTTACAAAATCAGATAGAACAGCTCCAGGCCAGCCCTGCTTGCGCGCCTCTTTTCTACCTTGACGATGAACTAAGCGACGAACAGATCGCCGCGCTCTATGCCGGCTGCCACTGTTTGGTGCATCCCTATCGTGGAGAGGGCTATGCGTTGCCCGTGGCCGAAGCCATGGCTTGCGGCAAACCCGTGATCGTGACCGGTCACGGCGCGGCGCTCGACTTCGCCTCAAACGACAACGCCTACCTTGTCCCGGCAACCATCGAGTATTTTTCGGAAGCACGCATCGGCGATATGCCAACGGCGGGGCTGCCGTTTTGGGCACAGCCGGACCTAGAGGCGCTGGTGGAGCTTATGCGACGGGTGGCCGCAAATCGGGAAGAGGCCCAAGAGCGCGGGCTTCGCGCCGCCCAACATATGGCGCAAAACCACACGTGGGCGCATGCGGCCCGCATCGCTTTAACACGCTTAAAGGCGGTTTGGGAGGCAGAGAGCCGAACGGAGAGGCTACCCTTCGGCCTCGAAGCGCTGCCGTTGGATGCAGAACCCGAATTTCTACAGCCCTTTGCCGATTGGGAATCGCGCCGGAAAAGCGTGCTTCAAAGGGCGCGGGAAGGGCATTGGGAAGGACTTCTCCCCGAGATCGAGGCCTGCCTGCAAGAGCAACCGGAAGATGCCGACCTCTGCAACGCGCTTGCCCTGTGCTACTACCACGCCGGAAACGGCGAAAAGGCCATTAAGGTGCTGGAACAGGCGATGACAAAGCATCCAAACTCGCGCGACTTGCACCACAACCTGGCCTACTTCCTATTGATGCATGGCCGAGGAGAGGAGGCTTTACCACATGCCCTGGCGGCCTTCCGCTTAACTCCAGGGGAACCGCAGGTGCGAAGAACGTTGGAACGCAGCGCGCGATGGGTGCTGCAGGAGGCGCGCAAACGGCTACGGGCGGTTCCCTCTTCCCGACGTCATGCGGTGAAGAGTTCGGAGGAGTACCGTCAACTGATGCGCGCCCACCAAGAGGCTCAAAAAGCGCTCGATGGCGAAGGAGGTTCGGGAAAGCCCCGCCTTTCGCTCTGCATGATCGTGAAAAACGAGGCGCGATTTTTGGCGAACTGCCTGCAAAGCGCGAAGGACGTGGTGGACGAGATCATCGTGGTGGACACCGGTTCGAGCGATGAGACGCCCCAGATCGCTCGCTCCTTCGGCGCCAAGGTCATCGAGCACGTTTGGAAAGACGATTTTTCGGAGGCTCGTAACGTCTCCCTACAGCATGCCACAGGAAACTGGGCGCTCTGGCTGGATGCAGATGAGGAGATCGCACCGAATGCAGGGGTTTATTTTCGTAACGCCATTGAAAAGGCCCCTGCAGACGTGGGGGGCTACATGGTGAAAATACGCAACTGGCTCTCCGCGCCCCAGCGTAACGAGCAGGGTGAGGTGGTGGTGCACCATGGAGTGCGTCTGTTTCGGCTTGTGCCCGGCGTTCACTTCGAGGGGCGGGTGCATGAGCAGAACATGCTCTCGCTTACCAGGCTCGGCTACAAAACGGCCTCTTACGATGGGCTTGTTCTCGATCACTACGGCTACGCGCACGAGATCATGCAAGAGCGTAACAAGCACGAGCGATTCCTCCGCATGCTCGAACGCGAGGTTGCCGAGTGCCAAGATGCCACCTTAAGGCCATTTCAACTCTTCAACTTGGGCAACGCCTACTTTACCCAAAACGACATGGCCAATGCCGCCCGCTACTTCGAGCAGGCAGCCGCCGAGGCCGACTCAAAGCACGAATACACCTACATCCTTTTTTATGAGTGGGCGCTGGCGCTTCATGCGCTCGGTCGTTTTCAACAGGCACTAGAGGTTTGCCGACATGCGGAGAGCCTTAAGATCAAACATTCGGGTCTCTCTTTCGCAAAGGGGCAGTGCCTTCTGTCACTAGAGCGCTATCAGGAGGCCGAGGTTGCATTTCGTGAAGCGCTTAAACTGGGCACGCAGCGCGAACATCTCTATGCGGAGGCCGGCGATCAGGGGCTTGGCAGTTACAAAGCTTACTATGCCTTAGCGCTCGCCTTACAAGGGCAAGGGCGCTACGAGGAAGCCCTCGACTGCTGTACAAAGGCTTTGGAGTTGCGGCCGGGCCTGCATGAAGCACGTCATCTTATGGCGCAGGCGCTTCGGCAGCTGGGTAGAAAAGAAGAGGCACGCGATGTATTGGAAACGTTGCTGGAGCATCTGCCCACCAACGAGATGTTGGTGCGAGAGCTGGCCGAGCTTCTGATGGAGTTAGAGGACTACGAGGAGGCCTATATCTATTGGCAAAGAGCCGCTTTGCGCCAACCGAACGACATATCCGTTCTTGCCAAGTTCGCATCTTGCTGCGAACATCTGCAGAGATGGGAGGAGGCGTTAGAGCTGTACCTGCGTCTGAACGCACAAGGCTGCGAAACGCCGGAGGTTTATGTTAACTTAGGTCGCGTGCTCACCGCCCTCGACCGGATTGCGGAGGCGATTGACTGCTATGCCGAAGCGATTCGGGTAGGCCCCAACTACGGAAACGCCTACTTTAACGCAGGGGATCTGCTGTATAAGCTTGGTTGCTACGATCGCGCCGCCGATGTCTACGCGGCAGGCCTGCAGGTCGAGCCGAATCGGCGCTCCGGCTTTTTCGTGCTGGGCAACTGCTATTTCCAGTTACGTGCCTATGAGGCGGCCGTGCTCGCCTACCGCCAAGAGCTTACCCTTCATCCCGATCACGCCGAGGCCCAACACAATTTGGCGCTGGCCGAAGCGATGCTAACCGAGCAGACGGCAGCCTAAGCCGGAACAAGATCAAAAAGGGCGATCTCGGCAGGGGCATTAAAGCGGGCAGGAATGGCGATGGTGCCCAGGCCACAAGAGACGTACATACGCCCCGGCCATTGCGGTTTCTGGAACCAGCCACGCAGGTAGCGAGCGCGCTCGTCCATAAAAAGCGGGGTTATGCCGGGAATGTATATCTGCCCTCCATGCGTGTGGCCGGCCAAAGTGACACAAGGGAAGCCGCAGAGCACATCGAAGAGCAGGGGATTGTGGGTAAAAGCCAAGAGCGGTTCGCCTGGAGTGAGACGGCCGAAGGCGGCATCGGGATCGGGGGAACCCGTTTCACAGTCGTCTAGGCCCACAAGGCGAAGACCGCAGTCCAGTTTTAGGCTTCGGTTCGTCAGCATCTGAATGCCAACGGCCTGTAGCCCCTCTTGCACGGCCGGTGCGCCTTGCCATTGGTCGCAACGATAATCGTGGTTGCCGAGCACGGCATACACCCCCTGAGGTGGATGGAGCCGTGAAAGCTGGCGAGCGCAAGAGGCGATATAGGCGGAGTGTTTTGTAACAAAATCGCCGCTCAAAAGCAACACATCCGGCCTGAGCCTTTTGGCGCAGGTTACCACCCGTGCAATGAAGCTCTCCGGCACACACCAGGAGCGATGCAGATCGCTAAGTTGTACCACACGGCAGGAGGTGCGTAGTCCCCGCACCTCCAATCGGTGGCGCGTTACCACAAGGTGTTCGGTCTCCCACACTATCCCCCCAAAGCCGAGCAGCGCCCCGGCAAGAAGGAGTTGGCGGCGCGTTAGCCGTGTAGGCCTATCGGTTTTATTGGGACGCAACAGACGACGGTTGGGCATATAAAACTCCTGCCACTTTCTATACGCAAAAGCCCATCACCATTGTCGGTCGTGCGCGAACATGGCAGGAGTCGATCTGGCTTAGAGGGAGTTAGTTCGAGTCGCTGTTGCCCGAATCGGAGTTATCCGAGCCACCCGAGTTGTTCATATTCCCTTGATCGCTGCTTTGCCTGTTGGCGATTTGATCGAGAAGCTGTTGCAGGCGATTGAGGGTATCCATCGCTTTTTGCAGATCGGCTTGGAACTGGTCGTTCGTGTCTTGAGCGCTGGCAGGTCTGCCGGAGAAGAGCGGCAGGGCGAGGGCAAGCCCAGTAGCTGCGATGGCAAACAGATGTTTGGTTTTCATCCTTGTGTTCCTCCTTTTAGGCAGCCTCTCAAATATGTGAGAGACTGTCGTTTATTATGACATCAAAGTAGACCCTTTCGTTTCGATGTTTTGCGTGGCTCATATGCGAAATAAAGTATGGTTCGTACTGATTGCGGCTTTTCGCCAACGGGCTTGATGGCCTGAGAACGTTGCAAGATGTAGTCAGGGCTGTTTACTAGCTGTTTACTAAGAGAAGCAGAGTGCCTGTGGATACGCCTGCCAAAAACGAAGCGGCAAAAAAAGAACCGTCGAGCCAGCAGCTCGACGGTTCCTGGATCGGTTCTGAGAACCGTTTAGAACTTCACGTTGCCCTGAATGGTGAGCACGTTGGCGTTGGAGGTTTTGCCACCGGGAAGGGCGCCACCCAAGCCACCGCCGGTATCGCGGTAGGTCAACAGTTGGTAGGCCAACTGGAGGGTGGTGTTGGTGGTGGGATGAACCCCCACGCCGAAGGTGACGTACTGCTCGGTTGGATAGCCGGGTTTACCGGTTGGCGTCACCGAGCCGGACAGGTTGTAGAAGTCACCCTCGTAGTCGGCGCTCAGGTCAAGGTACTTGTTGAGGCTGTACTTCACCCCCGCCTTGCCGACCACCACAAAGCTACCTGTGGTGAACCCGGCACCACCGGGAGCTACGCGGTTGCGTGCGCCGGCCAAGTAGCTACCGCCGATGTAGGCAGAGAGTTTATCGGAGAAGGTGTAGCCTACGCGGGCGCTTGGGCCTTGCAGGTTGGTTGGGTTATAGAAGTTCCCGATACGCAACCAGTAGCCGGGGGCGCCAAAGGACGGGTCAACGTACAGGTAGTTGACATCGGCGCTCAAAGGCCCGGTGTTGTAGTTCACATCGATCTTGTAGGCGTTGTCGTCGCCGTTGTAGCCCACCGTATCGGTGAGGTTTTTACCGCGAACGCTCTTGGCAGCCTCACCGCTGACGTTGAACTTGCCAAGCTCTTTGAGCTTAAGGTTAACCCCGTAGACCAGCACGTTGTTGAACGCCAACGGGCCTGCGGCCACAGGGCCGCTCGTATCAATCAGCGACAGGCCGATCTCACCGAGCTTGAAGAGCGGCACGCCGATGTGCAAACCGGCCACCTGGGTCGCCACGGTGTTGCCCAGCATGCTCAGCCCAAAGAAGGGAGCGATGGGGCTGAAGCCGCGGATGCCGTAGACGTTTCCGATGACCGGCGTATTGATGTTCGGTGTAGCACCGGTGCCGGTGAGCGAGCTAAAGCTACCCGCAAACAGCTGGGTTTCGGCGCTGCCGAACTTGGATTGCAGGCGGAAACCATCCTGCACCCAGTTGCCATCCTGGTACCACGGCAGGTCGAAGTAGTAGTCGGTGTTGGGCCGATAGTAGGTGAGCTGGGTCACTTGGTTCCCGAATCGCCCGATAGTAAGCGTCGTATTTTTGCCTAGGAAGGAGATCGGGATGTCCAAGTTGGCCGCATACAGGGTGGTATCCTGGGCGTAGCCATTCGTAGAGGGGCCTGGTGTGGTGCCCAGCCCACCACCGGTATAGCTGGAGAGATAGTTGGAGCTTACCAGGTCGAGGTTGAGCTTCACGTTGTCGGGCAAGTTCGCCCCAACCTTGAGGTGAACGTCATGGGTAGAGTAGACCTTCTCGGCCAGCGACTTATTGGCGGGCTGGAAGGTACCGCTCTCGTCAATAAATGGCAGGCGAGAGAGGTTGCTACGCACGCCGAAGAAGACGTCACCACTGACTTGGGGCATCTTGTCCAGGCGCTGATTGATGGCCTTCACCTGGTCGGCCAGCTCATCGAGGCGCTGGTTGATCTGCTTCACATCGGCGCCGAGGTTGGCCAAGTCGGTTTGGAACTCATGGGTGAGGTTGCGAAGTTCGGTAACCTCTTCCGGCGTCATGCCTGGAGGGCCTGGAGGCCCTTGCTCGCCTTGCGGGCCGGGAGGGCCTTGCGGGCCGGCCGGGCCGGGCATGGCCTGAATTTTCTGGAGTGCGCGCTCAAGAGCGACCGCGAACTCGTAGCGGGTGAGTGTACGTTGACCCCGGAAGTAGCCGTCCGGGTAGCCCACGATGATCCCCTTCTGCTGCAGGTCGGTCACCGCCTGATAGGCCCAGTGGTCCGTCGGCACATCTTTGAACGGGTTCTGGTCCTGAGCCTTTGCGGGCATCGCCCAGGCGGCGGCAAGCAGCGCGAGAGAGGTGCCTAGGTAGGGCAATACCTTTCGCATCTTTTGCCTCCTTAGTGGAAGTTTTGAGTTTGGTTTTTACACACGAAGAGCGCGCCTCTCGACATCAGAGAGAACGCGCTCCGTTGGTTCCCGAACTCCTCCACCGAACGAAGGCAGCAACGCCAGCCCGAAACGGTACACCCTTTTGCTAGGCGCCCTGTTCCAGAAGAGTATCCTTTGTATCCTGCTTCTTTCCCAAGACCGCCTCAGCGCGGATGGTCATTTCCTATGGCTTACGCTACCCTTCGACCGGAAGTGAGGACTTCGGTAAACACACGGAAGCGTTCGATTTTCATTTATATCTAACGCTTCATCGCGTGTTGATGTTCCCAAATCAACACGCATTTTTTCGAGACGGCTACAGTGTAGCATACATTTTACATGTCTGTCAACCACCCATAGCCCTCTTAACAGGGCGACATGCCCTTCACGGGGAGATGCCGACCTGTTTGAGATGAAGAACGAAAAAGCGTCTCCGCTGTGACAAAATAGACCTACTTTATCGCAAAGGTAGAGAGCATGGGGAACGTACTTTTCTTTCTCTTGCTTGCAGCATGGTTAGAGGTGGGTGGCGATGCTTTGGTGCGCTATGGGCTGAAGCACGAGCGATGGGCGAGCGCTGCCCTGGGGGCGCTTGTACTTGCGCTTTATGGCCTCTGCGTGAATCTGCCACGATGGGACTTCGGGCGCCTTCTTGGAGTCTATATCGCTGTTTTCTTTGTGGTCTCTCAGTTTGTTGCGTTTTGGTTTTTCCAGGAACGGCCGAAGCCCTCAACGTTTGTGGGCGGGAGCCTTATCGTGTTGGGTGGGCTTGTCTTAACCTTTTGGCGACACTCCTAAAGACTGCCATCCTTCGCATCGTGCGGTTCTAGAGCCAATCTGAGGCGCAAGCCGGCTTTCTCGCCCCCTATCCCGGCCTTTCCCCCGACTCGGGAGGTGCTAGCGCACGGCGATGCAGCGGCCTGAGAAAGAGGCGGTTAAGACAACCTTTCTGGCCGCTGAGTTGTCCACCGCGAGGTGCCCCCTCCCCATGTACGCGGAGGGTTGGTACGGCAGCGCGCCTCATGCCGGTTTTGGACTTACCCCCTCCCCATGTACGAGGAGGGTTGGGGAGGGGTTGCAGAATGCCGATGCCAAAGCCCCCCTCTCATCCCCCCGCACGCGGGGGAAGCTAGCCCTCCCTCCCCCTGCAGGGGGAGGGGCTTGAAGAGCCGGCGATACGCCTGTCCTTTCGAGCCGAAGGTGAGATGAACAACTGTCATTTCGAGCCGAAGGCGAGAAATCTTAGGCTTCAATACCTACCAGCCCTGATGGGGGAAGGGGTGAGGCTGACAATCTCACGGTTCTAGAGCCAACTTGTGGAGCAAACCGACTTTGCTCGCCCCCTATCCCTTCCTTTCCCCCTATCAGGGAGAAAGGGGGCGGTTATGGTTAGTTGCCAGAGAAAAGACTATCAACGGAGACCGAGAGGTGGCTTATTGGTCTCCCCTCTCCCTGATAGGGAGAGGAGCGGGAGGATGGGGGCCTTGAAGAGCCGGCGATACGCCTGTCATTTCGAGCCGAAGACGAGATGAACAACTGTCATTTCGAGCTGAAGGCGAGAAATCTTGAATTTCAATTCCCGCCGGTTCTGAGGGAAAGGAGTGGGGTTGCAGAATGCCGACGCCAAAGCCCCCCTCTCATCCCCCCGCACGCGGGGGAAGTAGCCCTCCCTCTCCCTGATAGGGGAAGGGCGCCCTGCCCCAGAAAATCTTGCGATTTTCTGGGGACCCCTTGTCGGCCTTGAGGGGCGGGGGGGGTGGGGGCCTTGAGGTTACCAGCCCCTCATGAAATGGTTCTCGCGCCAACCGGCAAAACGAACCAGGTTTAAGGTGGGAAGCAAGCTCCCCACCTCAACATCCAAAGACTAATGGCCTGTCGGCGGCACCGCACCGGGCGCAGCAGCAGAGCCTGCCGGAGTTGCCGGAACGCCCATGGGGCCGGCCGACTGCCCCTGTTGCTTAATGCCCTGCCAGGGCTGGTAGGGTTGCCCGTTCTTCCAAGGGGGTACGCCCGGCGTGTACTTTACCCCAGGTGGGGTGTGGGGGCTGGTGAAATAGACCAGCGCCCCCACAATGCCCACCACAAGCACCACCACTACTGCGATCACAAGCACCGGATTGACCTCTTTTTGCACGGGGGGTATCCTCCTAAACTATTGACGTTTGTCCCACATGCCGTTAGGCCAAACGCCCGATTGCACCAGCACGGGGTCTGGGCTTGTAACCTGAATGCCGATAGGTTGGCGGGTGGCATCCTCGCGCATCCATTTGACGTGACCATCGCACATGGCGTAGTTGCTGCCCTGACTATGGATGGTCGCCCCGCCCCCCTGCATGTTGAACTCACCGTAGTTCCAGAAGACCTCGGTAGCCCACCCCTCGCTCCATTGATGGTACCAGTTAGGACGCTCGGCCACAAAGATGGTGGTCGCCGGGTTGGTGATGCTCGAATCGGGCGCACTGGCCGGAGACATCTCGTAGCTAGGGGAGCTTGAGCTCCACCCCCAGCCGTTCAGAGGCCACATAAAGTTTTGGCTGTAGGTCACCGGAATGGCAGGCTGTTTGGGGTTGGCCGCATCTTGCCCACGGTTCCAAGCGTCGTCCGGGCAGTGCCATATCTGCTTGTTTTTGATGTAGGGGTCGATCTGCTGATGCCAGGGCACCCAGGAAGGCGCCCAGCCCCATGTCCAACTGTGCACACCATCGTAGTCCTGCGTGTACATCAGTTCCCCAAGCATGATCTGCTTCTCATTTGAGAGACAAGAGACAGCCCGCGCCTTTTCGCGAGCCTGCGCGAAAACAGGGAAGAGAATGGCCGCAAGTATCGCTATTATAGCGATAACTACGAGCAACTCAATAAGCGTAAAAGCTCCTTGTTTTGTGCGAACTGGGTTCATCACTTTTAGCTCCTTTAGAGAATTCTAACTTGCTAAACATGTTTAGCAAACGGTTTTTAAAAAGATGGGTCGGAAGAAAACTCACACTCCCTAAACCCATTACTTATATTATACCACATCTCCCAAAAATCCTTCTCTCTCCGTCGCCCCGCTTGCACTCTCTCCAAAAACCTGCTAAAATAGCTTCACCTCTAACGCCCTATCTGCCGATTTGTAGGCATCGCAGGAGGAGAAACATAAGAGCGCTCTATCGTCCCGGGCACCTGGTACCGTCACCGCCGAAGCCGCATCGCCCTTGGTGGCTTCTCGGCTGTATTGTGGCGATTCTAGGTGGTTGTCTGGTTTGGAAGTTTTGGCATAAAACCTCGCCGCATTCGCCTTTAAGGCCGAGGTTCATTGCCACGACGCCCAAGCTGGTTCCGGCAGCGGCCCCCGTACCACCCACCTTTGTGCCGCCCCAGCCGGTAGACCCCAAACCGCTGCCCAATTTCCCCGAGCCGCCGCCCATTCATGCGCGCGCCGCCATCCTCGTAGATGCTGCCGACGGCCAAGTGCTCTACGCCCACAATCCCGACCTTGAGCTGCCTATGGCCAGCTGCACCAAAATTATGACGGCCCTCATCTTTTGCGAGCGCGTGCCCGACAACGCCATCATTGTGGCCAGCAAGCGAGCGGCCTCTACCCCTCAATCCTCCATGCATCTGAAGGTGGGGGAACGCCTTACTGCCCACGATCTGCTGCGTGGCCTTCTGCTGCGCTCGGCAAACGATGGCGCGGTGGCCGCTGCAGAAAAAGCCGCAGGGAGCGTGGAGGCTTTTGTTGCCCTGATGAACCAGAAAGCGGCAGAGCTAGGCTGCAAACATACCCACTTCATGAACCCTCACGGCCTCACCCAAAAAGGCCACTACACCACCGCACGCGACCTCGCCACCATTGCACGCGCTGCCATGCAGGTGCCACGCATCCGCGAGGTGGTGGGGCTTACCAAAGCGGTTATTCAACGCTCCATAGACAAGCATGATGTGGTAATGCAAAACCACACCCACTTCGTGGGCCACTTTCCAGGTGCCGACGGCATTAAAACCGGTTGGACGGTGCCTGCCGGCCACTGCTTTGTCGGCTCCGATACGCGAAACGGCTGGGAGCTGATCTCCGTAGTGTTAAACTGCCCCCATTTCGTAAAAGATACCGAAGCGCTCATGAACTACGGTTTTCACAATTTTGCGCCTCATCTGCTCGAAGCGGCCGGCCAACCGGTGGGGGTCTGCTCGGTGGTGCACGGCGTCGCGCCGCGCATTCCCGTGCGAACGGCAGATAAACTGGAGGTGGTGCTGCCGAAGAAAGCCCATGCCTCATTGGGAGTGCAGATGCGTCTCAACCCGATCTCGGCTCCGGTGCAACCCGGCGAAAAGGTGGGAGAGGCTATCGGGCTGGTTAACGGGGTTCCTGTAGTGCAGGTGCCCCTTGTGGCGGAGTTGGGCGACGGTGTGGCCGTGAAGGAGCTTACCAAGGCGCCCTCCTCGTTCTGGCCGCCTCTGCTTCGGGATGCCGCCATTTTGGCTCTTTGTCTGGTATCCTTTCGTTATGTCGCAGGAATCGGTGCGTCTGCAAAAGGCGCTCGCCGCCGCTGGAGTCGCCTCTCGTAGAGCCTGTGCCGAGCTGATAAAACAGGGGCGCGTGGCCGTGAACGGCCGGGTTGTAACCGAGCCAGGGCAGCCTATTGACCCCGCAAGCGATGTGGTTACCGTGGACGGAGAGCGCATCGCCCTGGAAAGCGCACAACCTCTTCTTTACCTTATGCTAAATAAGCCCGTTGGGGTGGTAAGCACCGTGCAAGACCCCCAGGGTCGTCCAACAGTGCTCGATATTGTGGGCCCACTGCCCGCCCGCGTCTATCCGGTCGGTCGGCTCGACATCAACAGCTCCGGCCTGTTGCTGTTAACCAACGACGGCGATTTGGCCTACAAACTCACCCATCCGCGCTTCGAAATTCCTAAAACCTATCGCGTTGTGGCCAAGGGGTTTGTGGGGCCGGAGGCCGCCCGCCACCTGGCCGAGGGCGTGTGGCTAGAGGACGGCCCAACAGCACCGGCAGAGGTGCGCTTTGTGGATTACGATAAGGGCACCCAGTCCACCATTTTGGACATCACCATTCGAGAGGGGCGTAATCGCCAGGTACGTCGCATGATGGAGGCCGTAGGACACCCGGTCCGCCAGCTTACCCGCATCGGGTTCGGGAACCTACGCCTTAAAGGTCTGGCTCCGGGCACCTGGCGTAAACTTCGCCCGGATGAACTTGACGCCCTCCGTGCTCTCGCCGATCAACAACTCCTACTCACCCAGAAGAAGAGACGCTCATGAAAAGATTCGCGCTGGTCGCCTTGGTTGTAGGGCTGATCTGGGGAACTGGAACGGGTTGCAGCAAATCGCCTTCTGCAAACCGAGCCGCCACCGCCCCGCAACCGTCTTCGGGCGCAATAGCCGGCGTGGTGGATGCGGCCGGACATCACCTAACACTGACACGCTATCCGCAGCGTATCGTCTCTTGCGCGCCCAGCATCACCGAAATTCTTTACAAACTCGGCTTGCAAAATCGCCTTGTGCTCGATACCACCGCTTGTGACTACCCACCGGACGCAAAGAAAAAGCCCCACTTCAACGCCCTTAGCAGCGACATCGAGCCGATTTTAGCACAAAACCCGGATCTGGTGCTTGACCTTAAAGACCTGAATCACAACCTTATTGCGCCTTTGCAAAAGGCGGGCGTCCCTCAGCTCACCTTAGACGTAAGCAGCGTGGGAGCCGTCATGAACTCCATTCTGATCATCGGGGAGGCTACCGGTACCCTAAAGCAAGCTCAAGTCTTGGTCAACTCGCTTCAGGCCAAGCTCAATGCGGTTCGCAAGGCGGTGGCGAAGGCGCCGCACAAGCCGCGTGTCCTTATTCTCTACGGAACCAATCCGCTCTACACCACAGGCCCTAACTCGTTCATCAACGACCTCATCACCATCGCGGGTGGGGTTAATGTGGTGGCCAAACCCCCTCCCGGAAACGTTATTTCCCCGGAGGAGGCCGTCGCGCTTCAGCCGGAGGTTATCTTGTGCGCCCCTGAACTCGTGCCCGCGATACGTCGCCTCCCCGGATGGGCGCAAGCGGTGCCGGCGGTGCGCAACAACCGCTTTTTCACCGCGGTAGACACGTTGGAACGTCCCGGCCCCCGCATGGCGGACGCCGTTGTGGTTTTGGCACGCTACCTGCATCCCCACGAGATGGCTCGCTTCGCCCGTTCCAGCCTGGCGAGGACGGCGCCTTAAAATGGCACAGGTGCAGGAAACTATCGAGCGTTTTAGACATGGAAAGCCGCCCATCGAGGATAGGCGATGGAGGCGCACCCTGCTGTTCCTGCTGTTGATCGCGCTGTTGCTGCTTGGGGCGTTGCTGCTCGACATCTGGATGGGGCCCTCCGATGTGGCGCGCGTGGTGACCCCGTCCGTCGTGGCGCAGACGCTCTTACGCCATATTCCTTTCCTCCATCCCGTGGTGCCTAAAGTCGCCACCGTGCCCTATGCCGATGTCATCGTCTGGCAGGAGCGCGTTCCCCGCGCGTTGGCCGGCGCGTTGGTGGGCATGCTGTTGGCAGCCGTCGGCGTGGCGTTTCAGAGCCTTCTCATGAACCCTTTGGCCGATCCCTACACGGTGGGGATTGCCTCCGGATCGGCCTTAGGCGCCCTGCTCATCGTCATTCTAGGGGGAACCGCCTGGCTTGGGGGCTACGCCCAAATGGTGGCGGCCTTCGCAAGCGGCGTGCTCGCGGTAGGGTTCGTTCTGTTCATTACCAGGGTGGGGGGGCGCATCTCTCCCCAAACGTTGTTGCTGGCGGGGGTGATCGTTGGTACCTTCTGCTGGTCGTTGATACCGCTCATCGTGACCTTGGGAATGCAGGCCGGTGCAGACAAAGAAGCGCGCATTATGGCAACCCTCTTCGGAAGCTTGGAGAGCGTGGATTGGCAAAAACTGGGTCTACTGCTGCCTTTCGGCGTTCTTGGCACATTTCTTTTGTGGAGAATGGCACCGCAGCTCGACCTGCTCACTTTTGGAGAGGAGACGGCGGCGCACTTGGGGGTACATACCGAGCGATTGAAACGGACGATCATCGTGGCGGGCGCGCTTGTTACTGCAGCGGCAGTCGCGACGGCCGGCATCATCGCCTTTATCGGCTTTGTGACGCCTCATGCCGCGCGGCAGTTGGTTGGGCCGCGTCATCGGCACCTATTGCCAACGGCCATGTTGCTGGGCGCGCTGCTTTTGGTGCTCTCCGATTGGCTTGCGCGCGTCTACCTGTTCGATATTCAGGTGGGGGTGGTCACTTCGCTGTTCGGCGTGCCACTCTTCTTTGTTTTGCTGCGTAAGCAGTTACGGGAACGCTTTTAGGAGGGGAGAATGGCAAGACTACGGTCGAAAGGGCGCAAACAGAAGAATACGGCAACGCCTTCCGCGCCGGACAATCGCCCCGGTGTCAAAACGCCTACTGCCGAGACGTTAAAAGAGGCCGACAAGCTGTTCAAGGGCTATTGGAAGCGCTTAGGGGCTCTGTTGCTTCTGGTGCTGTTTCTTTCCATCATCTTCTCGCTGGTGGCGCCGCATTTTCGCAGCTACAACCTGTTCTATTTCTACATAGCCATTGTGTTTGCGCTTTCGTTCATCTCGCGCTATTGGCTTGAGAAGCTGTTTGTAGAGCTGAGAGAACTGGGGTTTCGTCGCTTAGCGCAGAAGCGCTACGCCGATGCAGCCGCCGTGCTGGAGTACTTTCATCGCTTTGGCAACATGGGTTTTGATAGGGATGGAGAGATACACTATCGGCTGTTATTGGCCTATCGGCATTTGGGAGAGGAGGAGCGGGCGAAACAGATTGCGGAGTGGATTAGGCGTTATCGGCCGAAAAGCCGCTATGCACAACGGCTGGCGACAGCGGAACCAACGCCGGCCAAGGAGGAGACATCAGGAGGGTGAGCCGCAGGTTGAACACGGCTCCTCCTCCCGCTTCTGTTTGTCGTCGCATGTTGCGTTACGACTCCATACTTCTCTGCAAAAGGCGGTAAGCTTCATAAGGGCGCTGCGTTGCTCCGCACTCATTTCGGTTGCGCTTGTCAGCGCCAACTCCAGCAGCCCCAAGGCCTCTTCTTCGGTTAGATAGAGCGCTTTCTCTTCCTGATCCATTCCTTACCTCAACATACTTCGGTACTAACCACAACAGCAGATTCAACTTCTGTTGTTCCACATTTTGCTCGTTTCTTAACTGCATAGACGAAAGCGCTCCAAAATTGTTTCATAGTGTGAAAAATATCACAGCACCAGGCCCCCTTCGGGAACGTAGCCACGCAGAAATCGCGCGGTCTCCTCCAACTCCTTCAGCAGTTGCGCCTCCGTTTTTGTGGAGCCGGGGATGATCTCGGCCACAAGCCACTGTTTGGTTGCCCTTGGTAGCACTTGGGCCAGCGGATTTTGCTCGTATTCGGCATGGCTCTGTTTCAGAGCCTCCAGCACCTTTTCCATGCGGATGTGGCCGCGCCGATTGTACTCTTCCGTAAAGGGCCAATGGTGCGAGGCGTCGGGGGTGGTTTGCTGCAAGTGGATGACGGCACAGGTTGCGCCGAACCGACGTATCCATTCGGTATAATCGAGGTCGGGACCGGAGAGGCCGTAGTGCATGCCCGCCTGATGGCCCACATCCAGGGTCAGCAGCACCGGCAAGGCATCTCCCCTATCGCGATTGACCTCGAGAAGAAAGCGTTCCCCCTCCTCAAGCGTCCATGGCTTTTCGCTGGGAATGTACATCTGCTCCTGCATCAGCGCGCGCAGGCCGCTAGAGCGCAGCTGTTGGGCTAACTCACGAAACGTTTGATGCAGTCGGGCCGTAGCCTCTTGCGTGCGCCTTGGGTCGGCCAGCACCTCACAGGAGAAGGCATCCCAATGGCCTCCTAGCAGATCGGTTCCCAATGTGACTGCGATCTCGGCGGCGGCCTCTATCCACTCCTTCATGCGCCGGCGGGGGCGAGGGTCGCTGTGAGAGAGACCGTGAAAACGGTGGGTGGCCACGCCCGTATAGAGGTCGCAGATGGTGACTCCGTAACGGACGGCAGCCTCTCGCGCCGCCTGGGCCTGTTCTAGCTGAAACTGCCGGTCGCCCGAGAAAAAAGGGTCTATGACATCGGCACAAAAGGAGTGGGCGGCGAAGCCACACTCTCGTGTAAGCCGCATCCAGTTCTCCGGCTCCTCCCAGCGGCGGGTTAAAAACGCTCCGTTAATTCCGATGTCCACAACCACATTCTGATGATCGCCCATAGCTCCTCCTAAAAAATTCCTCGACATATTTGGACATCCCAGCCCTCGGTTCCTGCCTTTTCATCCATTGCGGCATGAGGCATCCAGCCCTTAGGCAGAGCAGAGCGGCCGCCTCCCTAGAAGCACAGGTGCCGTTGTGCAAACCATGCCCAACTGGGACAGGTTCGATTCCAGCTTCTTCAAAGCCGACCCCCTTCCCTTCAAGGCCGACGCCCTTCCCCTCAGCGAGAATGAAATGCGAAGACCTCTCAGCTTCGCTTCGAGGTGACATGGGGTGCCGAGACCCTTCCCCTATCAGGGAGAGGGGAGACCAATAAGTTCACCAGCGGTTTCCTTTGATAACCTTCCCTTCGCGAACTCAACATAACCGCCCCCTTTCTCCCTAATAGGGGGAAAGGTAGGAATAGGGGGCGAACAAAGCCGGTTTACTCCACGAGTCGGCTCTAGAGCCGTGAAGCCAGCAGTTTCTACAGCCCCACCCCTACCCCCTCAGAACGGGTGGGAAGTGAAATTCAAGATTTCTCGCCTTCGGCTCGAAATGATAGGTGCCTTCGGCTCTGCAAGGCCGATGCCCTTCCCCTCAAGGCCAGTACTGGGGTCCCCAGAAAATCGCAAGATTTTCTGGGGTAGGGCGCCCTTCCCCTCAAGGCAGGCTTCACGTACACAGTAGGCTGTAGGGGTGGGACTTGTGCCTACCCATTTCAGACGTTAGTTGCAGCGTAGGAGTAGGCGTTGTGCCACCCTCTACTGCGAGAAGCCGCCGGGCTTTAGACCAGGCGGAGTATCCTAAAGGTTTTCGGCTAAGGTCTGTCGTACTATGTGATAAACCAAGCGCAGAATATGGAGAGGAGCACCGATGCGACTATCCGGCCTGAAGGTAAAGACGGTTGAACGGATTGTGGTTCACGTGCCGTTCACCCCGCGGTGCCAGGTTTGGAACCAGCGGGAGGTTTGGCAATGGGGCATTAGCGAGGTCATTCGTGTAACCACCAACGTGCGCGGGTTGGTAGGTTTCGGGGAGACATTGCTGCACTACACGTGGGGGCGCGTATCGGAAGAGGCCGTTCAGGGCGTAATCGGCCGCAATCCGGCGGAGCTTTTGGGCGACGATAGGCTTGGGGCCGGGCTGCAGATGGCTCTTTACGATGTGGTGGGGAAGGCATTGGAGGTGCCCCTCTATCGCTTGCTGAACCTGCCGAAGGTTCGCGATTGGTGCCCCATCAGCTGGTGGAATATTGACATGTCGCCGGAGGCTTTTGCCGAGGAGGCCAAGGAGGCCGTAGCGCACGGCTACACCTCCTACAAAATTAAGGCCCGGCCGTGGTGGGACATCTACGCCCAAGTCGAGGCCATAAGTCGCGTCACTCCCCCCAGTTTCAAGCTGGATTTGGACTGGAATCAGATGCTGCTCACCGCCGGCAACGCGGGGCCGGTGCTCTCTCAACTCGACCGTTATGGGCGCGTAGCCATCTACGAATCGCCCATTTTCCAACGCGACGTGGAGGGCAATCGGCATTTACGCTCGCTGACCACGCGGCCCATCGCCCTCCATTTCGGCGAACCGCCCTTTCCCACCGTCGCACGTGATGGCGTATGCGACGGCTTTGTGGTAAGCGGAGGCATCGCCTCCATTCTGCGCCAGGCCGCCCTAGCCGATGCGTTCGAGATGCCGTTTTGGTTGCAGATGGTGGGCACCGGTCTCACCACGGCGCTTTCGCTGCATTTAGGGGCCGTGTTAAAGCGGGCGGTATGGCCGGCGGTGAACTGCCTCAACAACTATGCCGACGACCTGCTGAAGAGTGCCATTGAGATTGTGGGCGGTTATGCGCGCGTGCCGGAGGGGCCGGGGCTAGGGGTTGAGGTAGATGAAGAGGCCTTGACACGCTATCGAATGCGTCCGCCCTACGCTCTGCCGCGTCCACGGCTTCTTTTGCAGGTGGTGTGGCCTCAGGGGTTTGCGATGTGGTATCGGGACATGCAGCAGTGTTGGGACGATTTCTTGGCCGGCAACCAGCCTGTTCAGGAGCGCGGCGTGCGCATGGAGACGCTGGCCGACGACGGCTCGAAAGAGTGGGCGGAGTTGTACCAACGCTTACAGCGGGGGCCGATACGCACGAAGGAAGATGCACACATGGCCTAGGCAGCGCGCATGTATGCGCCGTGTTCTCCTCAGGCCGCAAAGCGTGTTCCCGTCTAAATCGTTGACATAACCGCTCCCATTCCGGCTTACCAACATGTTGGCGTTATTTTTGTCCGTACACGCATAGATTTCGCATTTCATTTGTCTTCACCTATGTAGTTCTCAGTACACTCCGGCGCAGACATCTTATCCTTTTTGGAGGCCGATACGCCAGGCTTGAAAGGCCGCAGAAGGGAGGAAGGATCAATCCAACAGGCAGAACGGAGTAAGCATTGACGACTATCAACAAGAGGTGGCGATGCTGGTGATAATAGGTTGTTACGAGCTGCATTCTTCCTCTGCCATACTCGATGCTTCTTCTCAGAAAGTATTTGATGCCAATTATTCGCTACCAATATCCCTAGCAATGTCGGAGCTTGAGAAGCTCCAACAACGGCGGGATTTTTGGAATACAGCACATAGGTCAAGATCAGTGCGAGAGCAAGTAAAAGCAGATTAACAATCGGCTTCTTCCTCTCAGACAGGTTTTTGTATCCCCTCGTCCAACAGATGAGGAAGGAAGAAAGGGCGCAAAGAGAGCAGAAAGTTATATATTCTCGCGTTGGCATTCAGACCCCCTCCAAGAAGGCATCATCACAGGCAGCTAGGGCACCTATAGTAGCAAGCCCATAAACATAAGCACTTCCCACTGCAACGCTCGCTGATCCTAGTATTGTTAATGGAAACTTGTACGCATTGGCGAGATTTACCATAATGTCAAGACCACCAAAAATCAAATCCAGGTCTATTCCCGTCCAACCCATACTTCTTGGGAGACCTAAGAAAGCAGCGTTAAACGCGGCAACAGCAAGTAACGCTAAAGTTTGAACCGCAGCTACAGCCGGTATTGGCATTTGCACGATCAAAGGATCACTGACTTCGGGCTCACTGTCTACAGACGGCTTAATGTTTGCAGCCCCCCATAAATATCCATAAACTGCTACTATCCAGGAGGCTATGGCGAACATCCACCCTACTGTGAGCCAATTCGTAGCATCGTCTTTGCCACTTCGGTCTTGTAAGTTTATGGAGTTACTATCACAATACACGAACCAGTTCCCCCCATCCTGACTTGGGTCTTCACTGATGAACCTACCTAACACAGGGTCCATGTAACGTGCCCGCATGTAAATTAAACCCGTACTCCCTTCGCTCTCATGCCCTAAACTCCCCACATACTTCTGACTGCTGCTCCCTGCCTGGCCACTCCGCACCAAACCATACACATCGTACTTCCTTGCCGCTATAATATTCCTAATCCAACCTATCTCCGCTATCCGGCTCATTTGGCTAAAACCCCAATCGGTGCTCGCTCCCTACGGCTCTCCCTGCGACTCCGCCTCGCCATAGGCACGCAACAGCTCCGACGGAACCCTGTCATCTACACCCCCCACATGACCGCGTAAAAGAAACCCCTGCTCGGCATCCGAAGGGGGAGTATCCATGGCTCTAACTAAATTCGTCGCTTCCTCTGCCTTCAAACGTTCTCTTGACCACTTCGCCAACAGGCGTTCCGCAACCTCCCCTATCTCTTCCCCTTGAAACACACTTGACAGCCGCTTCAAGACCCAATACAACTCCTCAGACATCCCATGTCCTTCGCTAACCCTGTGTAGCGCCGCTAAGACGAAATCGGGATGATACCGAAGCCGCTCCTTATCACCGGAGAACTTGCGCAGCTTGCGGAATAGAGAAGGCAACGCAACACTTAACCTTCTCGCTAGCTCCTCGCCTTGCCGGTTCTGGGTCTCATCCGCGCGCAGATGAGGCACCAACGCACAACTGAGCGAATAGCACAAGGTTCTGCCTAGTGTAGGAAGCCATTTCAAGAGCAATTGCCACTCTGTATCGGTAAGACTTTCTCGTTGGCGTATGGTCAAACACAGCGCTTGAACGGTCGAACGCATGCTGAGCCGAAAGGCTTTTCCCTCACATTCTGCTCGCCAGAACTCAAACATGATAAAGAAAATATACGGCAGAACACTAATTCCTACAGCAACTAGTTTACTCATGTGAGGTACAAGGCAAACCGCTAGGATGCAAGCAACACCCTGTATGGCAATAGCTTTTCGTATGCACCTAATAACATTGGCCCGTCTCCGATGAAGCATGTGATTGTACAAGGCTTCCGTAAGATACAGGAGGTGCATCATGCCATCTCGATCCGAAACTACTTGGACGGTCAGTGTCTGGTCATCCAACACGATGGCAGAGGGAGGCAAGCCTACTTTTCGCGAGGCTTCCCGAAACATGTTCTGCCACAGTTTACGACAGTACGGTTCAAACATCGTCGGTTTCCAGAAAAGTGAGAACTTCCTCAACACACAAACCAATACTGCCCATCTCTTCCGAGAGCTTCACTGAGAAACCTGCCCAACACGGGGTCCATGTACCGCGCACGCATGTAAATCAAACCCGTACTCCCATCGCTCTCATGGCCTAATCCCCCCCATCCCTCCGACTGCTGCTCCCCTTCGGACTACTCCCTTCGTTACCGGTCGGCAGCTGCACAGGCAAGTTATTGTCTTCATCATGCCCTACTTCCCTAACTCCTAGGATGCTTTAGCCAGCCGATTTCTTATCAAATCGAGGATATACTCATAGATCAGAACGGAAATCGTCATGCTACCTACATAACCTTGCAAATACCAATAGCTCGCATAAGCGTGCTGGGAAAAGGGGGGTCTAAAGTGCAAAAGCAGCTCCACTATATAAACAGTACACCCAAGAATTATCCATAAAACCCATCTTACCGACATCCTAAGTCGCTCCGCCCTCCCCCATAAACACAAACTCAGACCAACAATATAAAACGTCCATAACAACTGCGCTCCCGGACTGACCCCAAGAAACACTAAAAGAAGGCAACCTACAGTACATAGGACGATGGAAGCAAGCTTGCTTCGGCTCCACGTGAGGCCGCCTCGGCGGTACTTCTCCAAGCTCACCCATAGCCATAGAAGAAAACTTCCCAGGCTCATCACCCATTCGGTGGGGACAACGCTCTGACCCATTGGCTCATTCCCTTTCTTAAGTAGTATCCAAACGCATGATCAAGCTGGCTCATCAGGACGAAGAATCTGCTTCCTCAAGAAGTAAATAGAGTTGCTTCGCCTTCACAAGCACCTGATCCAAGTCTTTCTCTATCTCCTGAGCTAGCAGACCTGCCGGCGTCACGGCACTTACGCTCTGCTCCGCACCAGGGCTCTCCCGCATCCGTTGAAGAAGCTCCATCCAAAATGTTGCTCCTCTCAATGCCTCGGGCAAATCTGGCTCGGTTGAGTTACCTGCCGTCTCCGTTAGGCTCTCTCTAAAGCGTTGAACTAGCACCTCCTCACTAAGCATCTCTCGGTTCATAATAAGACCACAGTGAATTATCGCTATGCCTAGCAACTCCACAATCTCTAAAGCCAAGGCATCGCGGATACTCGGTCGTTCCTTCGGTTCAGGCATCTCTTCACCTCAACCTAATTCTCAGTCTCCAAACTACACGACTGGCGCTTCTAAATATTTTCAATTTCTAGCAGCCTGGTTAGTTTTCGTATTTCTTTTGCACCTCTTCTAAATCCTCCTCGATCTGTTGCGCCAATAGCCCCACAGGTGTCGCCGCCAGCGCGTTCCGATCGGTTTCAAGACGTTCAAGCAGTTGTTTAGCTTCTCTTACCGAAGAGCGCAATGCTTCCGGCAGATTCTCATCATCCTGTAGTTTCTGGACATCCGGCATCGTCATTTCGGATAAGTCTTGCTTAAGCCGTTCCCTGAACTTCCTTTCCCGTAGTGCTTCTTTCCAAATAATTGACCCGCAGGCTATTTCGGCTCGGGCAACGGCTCTAACCAAGCCTTTATAAATATAATCACAAATCCGACTTTGCTTTGATTTTGATATTTTATCCTCCTCACAGCAAACAAGTTTGCTTTCATAGCTTCGGCCGTTCCCTGCCTAGGTAGGCTCCGTTTCAAGAAGTTCTTGAAGCCGTTTCACCTTATCCTGTAACTGATCAATCTCTCTCGCCAGCTCTTGCGCTAACAGACCGGCCGATTACTTTGGCATTGCGTTCGACCACATAGCGCTCCCACAGTTGCTGAAACCTTTTTTCCCACCAGGGCACCTCATTTTCGTTCTCCATAATCTCTTTAAGGGGCATGTCCGTTATCCTTGAGGCCAATAAGTTTTTCCTGAAACGCATAAGCAACTCATGAACGGTCATGGCCTCCGTATCAATAATAAACTCGCATTTACTTTTGGCATCGAACAGAGTCCGTGCCAACTCTCTTGCCAAAACGCGGCTTAGAGATCGATTTTCCATCGCCATGTGTCGTTATCCTTAGGAGCGTTCTATACTCTGATAAGTATCTGTTGCCTGATCCTTAGGCACTTCCGCATCTACACACCGTTTTGATACCTCCTCTGTTCCACGGAACCGTTTCAATACCGGACGTAAAAGCGTGCCTCTCTCTTGCGTCGAACGCCTAAAAAAACGCGCTTCAAAGGTTATTTTCACACTGCCTTTCGTATCATTTTTTCGATCCTTCTTCCCTAGACAGCGCAGAAGGTATAGACTGGGAATACGAAAAACCATTGTTATTGTATGGATAAGTGACTCATCCTTCTCTCGATGGGCATACGGTCGCAATAACATCTTGTTGTCTTCGGTCTCATATGCCAAATCCCGTTTCCAATACCTGCAACAGGCTCTTAAGCCTATTTCACAGGCGAGGAGCATCAAGAATATAGCTCCTAAAACGATGAAGAGATATACTACATAATATTCGATGTTGTGCCAATATTGAAGCAAGCGACGAGAATCGATCTGAAATAGGATAGGAAGATGCCTATTTAGCCTTGCGAAGAGTATGACCATAAGACTTATCAGAACATCTACTTCACAAAGAGCCATTATGCATGTAAAACAAGACCGTCGAAAATCAACGACTTGTTTTAATAACATTGTGTCCTGGTGCTTCCTTTTCAATGTCTACTCCAAGCACGAATCATTTGAGTTGTCGCCGAACAACTTTTCCAGAATAGTTGCTATCGTTCTCGATTGAACTGAAGGCCCGCTCGAGTTCAATAGCAATTGCATAGCCTATAACAAAGGCTACGATGGAAGCAAGGAGTGTGTTCGCTCCTTGGACATACTTTACCTCTTATATAAGCATGCGTATCTAACTTACCTTACGCTAGAATATCTCGTCGCAGGGCGTTCTGCACTGTATCCACTCTGAGACCGGAGGAAAGGAGGCCATGAAAAACCCGTTGTACTTCCATGCGGAACGGGCTAGCAAAGCCCGCAACCGCTCCGTAACGCTTCTGCGCCACTGTAAACCCATCTCATAGGCCTGCTCCCGCGTATCCGCATGGATATAGAGAGCCGCACGGTGAAAAAACAGGCCTGACTTATTGAAAGCACAGAGAGGTCCCTCAATACGATCTCCACGCAAGGATTCCCATGGCGGCATCGTACCGATTTCTTCGGAGCATACCTTTTGCTCTTCGTTTAAAACCAGCAAGCACCCTCTTCCGATTGCATAACCCGCATTGAAATCGAGAACCTCAGCCTCTAGGGCCTCCAGCCATGGCCTAAATGGCCAGGTAACAGCAAACTTTCCTGCCCTAGATGGCTTTACGTAAGGACCGCTGGTATAGAGACATAATGGGGAGGGAACGTAGTACGGCAGCGGAGACGGTTGAATAGCATAGGAACGAACGGTGCTACCGACCTCCCATGGACGCTCAATATCAAGCATAGCCTGTTTGGGAGATGTTCGTCTTAGCTTCAACACCGGGGACCGCAGGGTTTGTCGTTGATGCCTAGGACGTTCCTGTTGCCATGCTTGTTGGAATCGATGCACGAGTGACACCTCTTCTGCTTCATTTGAAGTGGTAAGCTTCAGCAGTATCTCACATCCAAAGGGATAGGAAGAGAAAGCCCCACTATCTTCTGTGCCGGAAAGTTTTACTTTCCATATCTCTCCTCCTGCACAAGCGTCCACAAGCATGGGCTTCTTCATGAGCGTTTGAAGCGTGGCCGACAGGTCACGCACAAGGAAACGTTTGAGAAGATAGGGCGTTATCTTTGCCTTCGCATAGCAGTCAACCTCTCCGTCCATTGAGAGGGCGAAGTAGGAATAGAAATTACTCTCCACATCAACAGGGCCGAGCCAGAGAGCATAGCACGAGGGACTAAAGAGATGGCTTAGCTGCACCTGTATCTCTTCACAGAAACGATGGGCGTCAGGCATTGCCTCTGCCGCCGCCTCCATCGGACAAAATGTTAGCGTCCAACACTGCACGTAGAGAGAAGGTATTGACAGCAGAGAGTTAAACGGTTCTGGGATAAGCGCCCGACCACACAGGGCGTCTGCCGCCTTGCCGAAGTGAAGCCAATTTAGCAGAGAGGCTTCATCCCACTCGGGGGCAGCTATTTTACAAGGTCTAGGTGTAAGTACTGCAGGAGATAGACGGAGTTTCCAATTGCCTTGACAAACCCTGAGGAGCCTGTTCGGATGTTCTTCAAAACGCGCGCGGAGCATCCCCTCCGCCTCACGACTTGAAGAGGCCTTCACAAAACAGATCATGCGCAGCCTGAAAGCTGGTTGTCTAGGAATGTTCATGCACAACCCCCATCATAAGGCTTTCTCGTATTTCCATGAGTCCGACAGAACTGTTTGTTTCTATATCTAGCACGATAGCTTGCCTGGATAATCCAATCAGCTGTCCAATATATTCTACCGAAAGGTATTCTGTTCCTGTTATCTCTTCAATAATTGCAAGTTGGTCAAGTTCACCCCCCTCTTCCTGTGGCCTCACCGAGGAACCCACCCGGCTCAACCATGATTGCTCACCACCAGACTCCTCCGCCTTAAACCGTCCCCATATATAACCGCTCTACTTCCTCCGCAATGTCTTGCGGTATCTCTCCATAGGCCTCCCAACGAGCGTATTCATCTTCACTGCATTCCGTCTCTAACAAAGGCAAGCCATACTCTCTCCCTATCTTAAGCATTAACTCCTTCGGATGATGCCCCCGACTCAGAAACAACAGCTGCTCCCTGTCCTCCACTCCAAACGGCATCAGCAAGTGCTCTATCCCCTCCGGCAATAAACCCTCTTTACCAAAAAGACGCTCATAGGCACCAAAACGAGGATGACCCTTAACAAATTCATCCCATTTCCGTACCGGAGAGGAACTCTTCCCTTCCACCTCAGACCCTTCGCCACCTGTCAGTAACTCCTCTAAAAACTGGCGAATGGTCTCCCTCGCTTGCTCCTTGTCCTGAGTAAGCTTCTTGGGTGCTTGCGGTAAAAAGTAGGTGCGTAATACCTCCTGCATCGCCTCACTGGCCGCTGACATGGTATTCAACCAGTCCTCATACATCGCCAAGGGTTCCACCGAGCGCTTGAAAAAAGCGTTCCGTATCCCCTCCATGTGACCTACACCCTGGCTCGAAGGCAGGAGTTTACGAACCGATAATATTTGAGAGGGCGACAAGCGAAATATCAACGGAACCGAAGGCGACAAACCGCTACGCGGAATTAGGGCCTTATTGATTAAATGCGCGATGACCGCATACTCCTCCAGAGGCAGATACCTTAAGTCCATCAACGTATACAGTCCGAACAGCCAGAGAACAAGCTCTTCTTCCTGATGAACTGTCAGAGCCTCTAAAATCTTTTCAAGCACCGGTAGCTGCATTCTATACCAGAAAGCAGCACGAAACCGGCTTATCTTTTCATCTTCAGCATTCGGTCGAGCCAAGAGGCAGGTGAAGACCCCTCCCGACATCTCTGTCATGGCGGTGTAGATGTCTTTGACAAGCCCCTGATGCGGTATCCCTAAATTGGTTTCGGGGAGGGCACGCTGGAAGCTTTGCCACCGATTAAACGAAATCAAGGCGATAGGTTTATAGTCCATCTCTGACCTCCTAGGAACCTTGGGACTCTTCCAATCCTTCTAAGAGACCCTCTAAAAAATATTTCAGTTGATCGTATCCTGGCCTCGTACAGCCCGTAAATTGAAAATCGATATGTGGACAAGGCTGGCCATAAATAGGGATTCCATGCCCCCACCTGTCAAGGAAGTCTATAAAAATCTGACACCATACTCCCTCATCAAGATCAACCCTCATCCAGACACCTGTCTCAGTAAACCTACCGTAAATGAACCCATCAAGCTCATCTCCCAATAAAAATCCCACGATTTCACCGGTATATCTGGCCACTTCATCGTAGATTGTTTGCATTCCCCATCTCTCCATAGTTTGGGCTGTTATAGAGTCGGAGGCGCTCTGAACTGCCTCTTCTAATATATCCAAAAGAAGATCAATGAACCTGCCTGTAAAGTCGGGAAAGGTTGTCACGTTATTTCTACAGTAAACAAAGTAGGGCGTGTTCGTCCCCTGCGCATACCCCACCTCCTCTACAGGCATGCTCGCATCATAGACCGTGTCCGTTACATTCGTTACCCCATTGCTCGTTACCACACTCCGTCGCCTTAATCCATCCGCTCTGAAATAGTCGTTCCAGCAGCGCCCTGCACTACGCCATACCTAGCTGACGGTTCAGCTCTGGCGGTAGCTCATGCCTAATTAACCACAGACCGAACTCCTTCTCTGTACACTCCCAAGAGAGATAGGGCAGACGCAGGAGAGAAGCCCATCGCTTCAACACCTCTTCCGCAGCCACATGTTTGCTGAACACCACGATATGATCCTCAAGCCCTTTCCGATAGGGAGCTAATAGACCCGAAAATACCGGTAGAACCGGCTCCTCCTTGGCAAATAGGAGGTTTAAATGAAGCTGCTTCTCCATTCCAAACAGACATGATAGCCCTCCCTCTCGCCATAGCGTGTAGAGTTCTATCGGCTCCTCCGCCCGTTCAAAGATCAGCAACTTCGCCCCGCTATCTCCTCGACGAATATCATGAGGAAGAAGCAGCAAGCCCCTCTCTGTGAGCAGCTGAGCTGGTGTTTCTAACCGTAGGATCACAGGTACACGCTCTTGAGGCCTGCCACCCGTATGTGGAGTAGGAACGACGGGAGAACCCGCCAGGTAGCGAGAGGACGACAGAAAGGCGACCCCAACACCATCATACCAACCGACTGCCCAAATGACAGGGTCACGCAAGTCATGACACATCAGTTCAAGCAGGTTCAACACCCATGCTGAATTGTGCCAAAAGGCACTCCTGACAGCGCTTCCTACCTGTGCATCCGGCGACATGGCTACTATGGTTGCGACACAACCTAGAAACGTTTCGGTTTCGGAGGAACCCGCTTGCCCTACACGAACCGATGGAGCTATCTTCGGAAAAGTGAGAACCCCCTTGGGAACACCTCCCTGTTGTTGAAGCAGGGCTTTGCTCAGATAGGTCTGCAAGAACCGCGTAACCTCTTCTAGGGTGCAATCAACACGATTATCGTTCACCAAAGGCAAGACTGCATCGTAGTCGTTAATAACCAGCATTGACATATAGAAGGGTACTTCATCACGCGCGATATACACGCGGAAGTCCATATTGAGGTTGGTCAGAAGCGGCTGGAGAACAGGCATCAGAAGCTGAAGCGTTCGTTCCACTTCCTCTTCAAA